>OASD01000727.1_pt1 | contig 11999 bp, 12 predicted proteins | sample 1475531 | NCBI WGS metagenome assembly OASD01 (sample SAMEA3360668, study PRJEB22359) | human gut metagenome | biome: ENVO:urban biome; feature: ENVO:human-associated habitat; material: ENVO:feces | place: Bangladesh | collected 2011
GACGAGTAACGGTTGTAGGGACGCACGGTCGTGCGTCCGTTGTGTCAAAGGTTACAGCGTCCGTTACGTGTAACCCCGTGTAGGGACGCACGATCTGTGCGTCCGTTGTAGTACAGCTAAACAGGTAGCTCAGTAACCTTTAACGGGGACGGACGCTCGGTCGAGCGTCCGTTGTGTCAAAGGTTACAGCGTCCGTTACGTGTAACCCCGTGTAGGGACGCACGATCTGTGCGTCCGTTGTAGTACAGCTAAACAGGTAGCTCAGTAACCTTTAACGGGGACGGACGCTCGACCGAGCGTCCCTACAACCGCTACTCGTCGGCTGGTTTGACAACGGACGCCCTCCGATCCGACACTATCCGTGCGTCCCTACACCAGTTACACGTCCCGTGCGTCCCTACAACCGTTACACGTCTCGTGCGTCCCCTCATTGGACTATTCGCCCGATTCCTCCGATGGCTCCGACACCTCCGATAGCTCCGATCTCGTCTCTAACCTCTAACCTCTAATCTCTAATCTCTCCTTCTCTCTCCTCCTCTTGCACGACTCAAAATAAAGTTTTACCTTTGTGCAGGACATTGCCTATTAGAGGACAGTTCTTCGAAAGAAAAGTAACTAACAGTAATCGCCTAGATGGCTCTGACAGCGCATAGTATCGATAGCTGTGGTACTACCTATAAGTATCGTACCACGAGATCTCAGAGAGATTACCTCGCTACACCTCATCGTAGCGAGCTTAGTCCTCTGCATCGCACTATTGCGCACCCTCGTAGAGTCACCTTAGAAGCTCTCTGCCGTCACATCTCATTGGCGGAGAGCATTTTGCCCCCCCCCCCCCCAACGCGCTCAGAGGCACTTTCTAGGCGACTGTGCAGGGGCAACTAATAATCACCCATATCACACGATCCGCAGGCTGACGCCATCCGCGTCCGCCCCGATGGTCGTACCCTATTCGCTTGTGAAGAGTCATTCGCTCCTCACAAGCCCTTTGTTGTATCCCTAAACCAGCACTTCCCACACTATGGCAATAACAATCACTAAAGTCGAAGACCTTGTCAAAAAAGCAGTCACAAATGATATGAAGAGACTTGCGCAAAAGGTAAAAGCCTCTGAGACAAAGCCTGTTGCTCCTCAGCGTCCTACTACCCCACACGTTGTGCAGGGACCTCCACCAATGGGTGTCACCATGCCACGAGTTAAAAGCCCTTCGACAGCAACTCCTTCCTCCCACTCAACACCCGAACCGCGACCAACTGCACAGACAGAAGTTGTAGCTCAGGAGGACACAGAAGAAGAGACAACTAAGGAAGAAAGTATTGTGGAAACAGCGGCACCACAACCGACCGCAGAGGCAGAAACCGCAGAGGCAGAAACCGCAGAAGCTGCAACCATAGAGGTCTCAGCTCAGGAAGAGCCACCGACGAGCAAGAAGAAAAAAGGCAAGAAGCACCGTAAGGCACAGCACAAGAAGCATCGTCAGGATCGCTCCGCACAGCCTCTCGAGATACACATTCACCTGCATCTGCCTTAACGCATCAAGAGCCAATCAAAGCTCTATAACTAAAGACCTATGGAGGAAGCCGAAAATCCAATCTAACAGAGTAGGCACTCAACTTAACGCATAATCACTACAACAAAGAGATCTCAAGAAAGATCACACACTTGTAGCAAACTCTTTCGTAGCAAACTCCTTTGTGTTGCAGAGGAGTCCAAAGAAAGTAGCATTTGCAGCACCGAAACGTCAAACACTAATCAATAAAACTTATGGAAGAACTAGAATACTACAATGCAACAAAGGATGGTGTTACAGTCACCATCAAAAACTTCTCACCAGGGTATGACTTCTTCAAGGAGTATGGTACGAAGTTTAGCTATTCTCTGTGCCACCCAGATATGGATCTTGGACAAAAAGAATACGAACTGATTCAATCTGCCTTCGACAGTTGGGAGGAGTACGGGTATGCACTTCAAGACTATTTTGAGACAGACGTCCTGTGTCCAATCTATCTGTATCAAATCTGTTATGGCGAACCAGTGAAGCTATCCACAAAGCCATTTAAGGATGAGTTTAACTCAATGCAGATTGGTTTTGCATTTATAGATCAAGATGACTTTTACGACTGACCCTGATTCTGAGGACTATGAACAATTTCTGACAGATGTGACAGAGAATTATCTAAAGCCAATTCTCGAAGAGGAGGTCGAAGCATATGAGGTGTTCCTTGAAGATAAGGCGTTTACAGTCCAAGTCAATGACAAAACCTACGGTCCATTCTATATGCGAGCATGGATAAATAAAAAGACCCTAGAGTTTATTCCTCAAGAGTTCGTTGAGGAGATAAGGAAAGCTCAAAGGTTTAGGATCGAGGAAGAAAGCTATTAGGTAATAGATCACACACTTATAGCAAACACTTTCGTAGCAAACTCCTTTGTGTTGCAGAGGAGCCCAAAGAAAGTAGCATTTGCCGCACCGAAACATCAAGCACTAATCAATAAAACTTATGGAAGAGCTAGAATACTACAATGCGACAAAGAATGGTGTGACAGTCACCATCAAACAGTTCTCACCGAGGTATGACTTCTTTACGGAGTATGGTCCGAAGTTTAGATATGCTTTGCACCACAAAGACATGGTTCTTGGACAAGATGATTACTCACTGGAACAACCTGCCTACAGGAATTGGAAGGAGTATGGGTATACACTTGAAAACTATTATAAGCCACCATTCATGTCTCCAATCTATATGTGTCAAGCCTATTATCGCGAACCAGTGAAGCTATCCACAAAGCCTTTTAAGAATAAGTTTCACTCAATGCAGGTTGGTTTTGCATTTATAGAGCAAGATGTCTTTTACGACTTTTGCCAAGAGAATGGTTTGGAGCTGCCTGACCCTGAGTCTGATGATTATGAACAGTCTCTGACGGATGTGACAGAGAATTATCTAAAACCACTTCTCGAAGAGGAGGTCACAGCATATGAGGTGGAACTTAATAGTAAGGTGTATACAGTCCAAGTCAATGACAAAACCTACGGTCCATTCTATATGAGAGAATGGATAAATGAAAAGACCCTAGAGTTTATTCCACAGGAGTTCGTTGAGGAGATAAAGGAAGCTCAAAGGCTTAGGATCGAAGCAGAAAGCTATTAGATAATACCCAAGATCTCTGGGGTAAGTAGTGCAATCAAGATGTCTTGGGGTTGACAGAGCTATTTAGTCAGATAGCTATACCGCTCAGATATGGCACTCAGCCCAAGGACGAAGACCCATGGAGGAAGCCGAAAATCCAATCTAATAGAGTAGGCATTTAACTTAATGTACACAACAATGATGAGCAAATAAATGCTCAATGGAAAGGTCTATCGCAGGGACGGACTACCGATCCCCGAGATCGTGCTGGAGGCTGCCGACAGACTGATCCAAGCTAAGGGCGGGCGATACTTTACGATCGATGCCACCCCCCAGTTTGTGATCGAGGTCAACCCTGGAGAGTCTAGCAACCGACACGGGGAAAACTCGGCAGAGCTCTTCGCCTCGTGGTTCGTCGACGCCTTCTTTACTAACAATACTAACAACTAAAACGAATAATACTATGGATCAAAACGACAAGGATATGCTTATACTTTATTTTGGCTTAGGAGAGCTTGTGGCTTTTATAGCTCTTATGGTTCACCTCTTTAGCATTACTGAAGCAAAAGGCAGTAATATATTCCTTTTTATCGCGGGCTACATCTTGATCCATTTAGCGATTTATCTAGGATGGAAGTTGATCAAACGCACCCTTTAGAATGAGAATGATATGAGTGAAAGTCAAACTATAGGAAGAATTAAATGTTCCAACTGTGGGGAGCTGATCAATGAGATGTCACGAGTATGCCCCGAGTGTGGAGCTGTACAGGAAAGAGCAGATGCCTTGAGGCTGGTTGACAAGATGAACAGCCTCCTGTCAGAGATCAACGACCTACCTGGGTGGAGCGACAAGGGACAGGCCAAGCAAGCAGAGCTGGGGAGCTTAATTCTAAAGACAAAAATGCTCTATGGAGACAACGAGCAGATAGCCACATTGATCAATGAGCTAGAGGAGCGACGCAAGCAAACCATTAAAAAGAAGAGAATCCTAGACGTAGTCAGAAAGGCAGGACCTATCCTTTTGGTCTTTTTCTTGTTTTTTCTCGGCGTCTACTTCTGCTATTTAGCATTTACTCTAAATCCTAAGCCTCAAGAGGAGGAATCAGAGGATCCCATAGAGGAGGTTGAAGAGCAGACCGCAGAAAACGAAACGGACCGCGAGGTAACTGCCGAGGTAGCATCCACTGCGAAAAAGAAGTCGAAGGAAAACCTTAACAGGAGTACTGATGATCTATCAGAGACGGAGGAGATAAGTAATGACCTCGAAGCACCAGAGGAGGGAGTCAAAACAGAAGAAGAGGAATAGATAGAACGGCTTCTTATGGAGAGGGAAGATAAGGGGAAGTAATTTCCCCTCTTTCCACTTCTGAACTCTGAAGTAATAGCTAAGACAATCGAAATGTGATGGCACTATTTAAAAGAGGTATAAGTGGCGGATTGATGAACGTAATCCGCTGTGATGAGGAGGAGTACCTGGTGTGGAAGTGGCGTCCGCAAAATCAAAGCGCCAATACGACGACACGAGAGAACTCTATACGCTACGGCAGTAGTCTACGAGTCAAGGATGGTGAGGTGGCGGTCTTCGTCTATAAGCAGAATGACGAGACTGCTCAGGACTTCGTCGTAGGCCCATACGATCAGATCCTTAAGACGGCCAACCTCCCCGTCTTGTCCAGCATCGTGGGGCTGGCTTATGGTGGAGATACCCCATTTCAAGCGGAGGTTTACTTCATCAACTTACAGCAGAACAATCAAATTCGCTTTGTGGTTCCCTACTTTGATGTCCCAGACCCACGCTTGCCAGATCACCCCGTGCCTGTTGCCGTGCGTGGCGTGGTGACTTTCTCACTAGAGGACTACAAAGCCTTTATCAAACTCAATAGACTTAAGGACTTTGACCTTGACGAGTTTAGGAAGCAGATCAAGGCGAGTGTGGTCCGCAAGGTCAAAAGCGTTGTGGCGAACACGCCCTCAGACCTATCAATCCCTGTCGTGCAGATAGAGCGTCAGATAGATACTATAAGTAGTGTCCTCGAGGTGAGTCTACAGGAGATCCTAGCGGGGTTCGGTGTTCAGCTCAAGCGACTAGACATCCATGCTATAGACATAGACAAAGAGTCTAAAGCCTACGCTGAGGTGAAGGCGCTCACAGCTGGTATAACGGCCAAAACATTGACTACCCTATCCGACGTCAATCTCAAAAACATGAGAGAGATGCAGCAAGTGAATCGACATAATCTCTCGGAGACGATGCGCATCAATCGTGAGGAGAGACAGCGAGCACAGCGCTTACAGTCGGAGTCGACCTACATAAGGGCGCACGCTATCGATAAGCAAGCTGATGTCCTAAAGACCGCAGCTAGCAATATGGGGCAGATGGGGGCTATGCCTACTGGAGCTACTGGAGGTATGAACCCAGCAGAGATGATGACTGGCATGATGATGGGTGGTGCCCTCGGAGGACAGATGGCTGGTATGGTCAGTAGTATGGGCCAGCAAATGCAAAACGCCGTAAACACGCCTCCACCGATGCCAGACGCCCCCTCCTATATGCTAGCCGTGAATGGTCAGCAAATGGGCCCCTTCTCCATAGATCAGCTCCAGCAGATGGCTATGACAGGTCAGCTGACCCCAAGCACCTATGTATGGAAGCCTGGCATGGAACAGTGGCAGGTAGCAGGTTCTCTACCAGAGCTAGGCTTGCTGTTTGCCCCTGCCACGCCACAGACCCCTCCTACAGGGATGTGTCCTCCACCACCTCCTCAATCATAACAACTAAAGACCAGAAAGATATGAACGATAGTGGCTTTTACTCCATCGACCGACTAGTAGAGTTTGGCCTAGGCATGGCGGTGGCTCAACAGATGGTGCAGACGATGAATCAGGCTATGCAGCAGGTCTATGTACCAGGGTCTATTCAGTCTATGCCTGCTCCACAACAGCAGCCCTGCTATGTCGCTATAGACGGGCAACCCGTGGGACCTCTCACTGAGAGTGACTTAGTACGTCTTATCACAGACAAGAAGGTGACAAAAGAGACCCTCGCATGGATGCCGGGGATGCCTCAATGGCGACCCATCGAACAGCTTCCAAGCATACTTAGAGTCATAGCACTGACTCCTCCCCCGATTCCCCAAAGTAATGTATAGCCGTATGAGACTAAAGGCCTTTCCCCTTGCCCTGAGCCTTGCTTTGGCAGGACTGCTAGGTTATTTCATCTATTACATCACAAAGAGTGCTGATTATGATCTTCTCTGGGGTGTCGGAGCCACGATATGCTTTGCCATAACCGCGATACCCATCTTGGGTACACAGTACGAGTCTGCTCGACAAGGACTGAACCTCAAGATCCTCTCAGGGATTTTCTTTATCATCTTTGTGATTAGTCATATATGCTTTGCTAGACTAGGGGCAGACGTGGCGTACTACATTATTGTGAACGGTTGCTTGATGATAGCCTATCTAGCACTCTTCTACAAGATAAGTAGCCTGCAGATGTCATCGCAAAACAACAAGAGCAACACAATAAGCGACTCCAATCTGTAGCCTAGGCCTCACGATAGGGCTTGTGTGGTGGCTGCAGGGAGTGGCTTTGCCCTTTGAGGTCTAGACGGTGTGTCCGACAGGTTTGATCCAGCTGTTGTGTGGCTCTTACCTAGAGTCTGTTGAGACGCTTGTGGTTCACAGAGCGACGTTGAGTGCACTAGAGCTCTGGCGCGATGGACTCTTGTATTACCTTTGCACTGTCAATTGACTAAACATAGACTAAGTAACAGCATCAAGGCTTTAACGGGGACGGACGCTCGACCGAGCGTCCCTACAACCGTTACTCGTCGGCTGGTTCAACAACGGACGCCCTCCGACTCGCCACTTCCGTGCGTCACGACAGCGGGGTTACCCGTCAAACGGGGTGGGCGAAGAGCGCTTTGTAGAGCGTGGAGAGGATTTTGTCGGCTTGGTAGACGGTGGTGACGTGATGCCACTTGACGCTGCGGTGCCCCTCACGGGTCTCGCGCACTTCGCACGCTTTGCCGTAGCTAGCCACGCTCTTGAGGAGTATGTCGAAGGCTTTGCTCTGATAGTATGCTGAGCCACTGGGCGGAAGGAAGAGGATCATCTGCTCACGACGCAGCGATACCTTGACGATGCCAAGGTGGCTGGCCAACCGTCGCAGACGTGGCACCATGAGAAGCCCCTGGGTCTGTGGTGGCAGGGCGCCAAAGCGGTCGCGCAAGCGATCGGCAAACTCTTTTAGTTCGCGGTCGCTCGCCAGCTCGTCCAGTTCACGGTAGAGCAAAATGCGCTCGCTGTCTTGCGGTATGTATTCGTGTGGCAGGGAGAGGTCGAGGTCGGTATCGATCGTGGTGTCGGTGAGGGCATTGCCCAGCTCCGCCTGCTGCTCCGTCTGAGCGGCAAAGAGCGCTGCAAAGTCCTCCTGCTTGACCTCGCGCACCGCTTCCTCAAAGACTTTGCGGTAAGTCTCGAAGCCTAGATCCGCGATGAAGCCGCTTTGCTCGGTACCTAATATGTTACCAGCACCTCGTATGTCCAGATCCTGCAAGGCGATACGCATACCACTGCCTAGGTCGGAGAGACTCTCGATCGCCTTGACACGTCGTGCGGCAGCCTCCGTGAGGGTGCCCAGTGGCGGGGTGATCAGGTAGCAGTATGCCCGCTGGCTACCACGCCCCACACGGCCACGGAGTTGGTGCAGGTCGCTCAGTCCGTAACGATGAGCGGAGTTGATGATGATCGTATTGACATTGGGCATGTCGATGCCGTTCTCGATGATCGTCGTGGCTAGGAGCAGGTCGTACTTGCGCTCCGCAAAGTCTAGCAGTATCCGCTCCGTCTCGCTCGGGGTCAAGCGCCCGTGAGCGATCGCTATGCGAATGCCTGGGACGCACTCCTGGATCTGTCCCGCCACGCCGTGGATCGACTCAATGCGGTTGTGGACGAAGAAGACTTGCCCGTGGCGTGCTAGCTCGTAACCAATAGCGTCGGCGATGGTCTCTTGCGACCAGCGAATGAGGCGTGTCGTGACGGGCTGACGATTCCGCGGAGGCGTATTGATATTGGAGAGGTCACGAGCGCCCATCAGGGAGAACTGCAGGGTGCGGGGTATCGGTGTCGCCGAGAGCGTGAGCGTATCCACGTTGACCTGTAGCTTGCGGAGCTGCTCCTTAGCCTTGACGCCAAACTTCTGCTCCTCGTCTATGATGAGCAGTCCGAGCGACTTGAAGGCGACCCCTTTGCTTAGCAGTCGGTGCGTGCCGATCAATATGTCGACCCGTCCCTCGGCGAGGTCCGCTAGGATGGCTTTCGTCTGCTTATCGCTCTTAGCCCTTGAGAGGTATTCGATGCGGCAGGGCAAACCCTCGAGTCTCTGGCTAAAGGTCTGGTAATGCTGGTAAGCGAGGATCGTCGTCGGCACTAGGACCGCCACCTGCTTGCTGTCGGCCACCGCCTTGAAGGCAGCTCGTATCGCTACCTCCGTCTTGCCAAAGCCCACGTCACCGCAGACCAATCGATCCATCGGGCGGTTACTCTCCATGTCCGCCTTGATCTGCTCGATCGCTTTCAATTGGTCGGGCGTCTCCTCATAGGCAAAGGAAGCCTCCATCTCGTGCTGCAGGTAGCTATCGGGCGAAAAGGCAAAGCCTGGCTGCTCTTTGCGCGCTGCATAGAGCGCAATGAGGTCACGAGCGATCGACTTGATCTTGGTCTTCGCACGCTCTTTGAGCTTTGTCCAGGCACCCGTGCCTAGTTTGCTGAGCTGTGGCTCGCCCTCCTCTTGCGCTTGGTACTTCGAGAGCTTGTGCAGACTGTGGATGCTCACGAGGAGCACGTCTTTGTTTTGGTAGACCAGCTTGACCACCTCACGTGGCTTGCCGTCTACCTCCGTGGTGAGGAGCCCGTCAAACTGCCCCACGCCGTGGTCGCTGTGGACGATGTAGTCGCCAGGCGAGATGGCGTGTAGCTCCTTGAGCGAGATGGCCGCATCGGCATTGCGTATGCGGTCGCTCTTGAGCTGGTAGTGGTGGTAGCGGTCGAAGACCTGGTGGTCGGTCAGGAGTAAGACGTCCAAGTCCTTGTCCTCAAAGCCCTCGTGAACGACCAGCGGCACCCACTCGGGGAGGAGCTCCTCGGCTTCGCGCTCGATGAGTATCTCCTTGAGACGCTGCGCCTGTGCGGATGACTCGGAGAGGAAGAAGCTCTTGAAGAAGCCCCGCTTGCGCACCTGCAACTCCTCGACCAATAGGTCAAAGTGGCGATGGATCAGTAGCTGAGGCTTCGTCGCAAAGGTGATCCGCTGGTCGACGATCGACAGCCCTTTCGTCGGAGTGCCTAGGATCTTCGAGCGCTGCTTTACCTCAGCCGAGAGTTTGTCTGGGGGGAGTAGTAGCTCGCGCATCTCCTCCTGTGTGGCAAAAGCACCTTCGTACTCTACCGCTAGCTCCGCATCGTAAAGCGCTTTCCACTGCTCAGCGAGCGACTCGTAGCGACTGATCCAGAGTTGGTAGTCAGGGGATAGGAGCGACAGGAGCGAAGTCTCTCCGCCAGAGGCATCGCCTTTGACCTGTAGTGCAGGGGCTATCTCGGCCCGCTCGCACTGATCCACAGAGAGCTGGCTCTCGATGTCAAAGCGCCGTATGCTATCAATCTCATCGTCAAAGAAGTCAATGCGGTACGGGTAGGTGCTCCCGTAAGAGAAGATGTCTACAAGACTACCACGGTAGACCACTTGACCTGGACTGTAGACGTAGTCCACCTCTTCGAAGCCCTCCTCGAGTAGTCGCTCTCGCAGCGTGTCACGAGAGATCACATCGCCCACGCTGAGCGTGAAGCAGCTCTGCGCTACCTCCTGTTGGGAGGGTATCGCTTCGGCAAGAGCTTCGGGGTAAGAGACGATCAGCGGGGTATCGCCCGCAGCAAGGCAGGCGAGCAATTCGGCACGCAGGACCTCCTGTGCTGGCTCTCGCTGACCATATTTAATATGTCTATTGAAGGCTGAGGGGTAGTAGTAAGCTTTGACACCCAGAGCCTCTAAGTCGCCCAACATATAGCCCGCACTGTCGTCATCCTCGGCAATCACCAGATAAGGGTGCTCACGCGCCAAGGTGGCGAGGATAAAGGCGGGCGCCGAAGCGGTCACCCCCTCGAGCTCTACACACTGATCCTGCTGTAGGGCTTGGCGAAGCTCTACGATGCGCGGATGATCGTGCCAGAGATCGAGGAGGGACATAGGGGAGAGACTACTTCTGGCGTAGTTGGCGAGCCAGGATCGTATTGCGCATCAGCGTGATGATGGTCATAGGACCTACACCGCCTGGCACAGGCGTGATGTAGGAGCAGTGCGGAGCCACCTCGTCAAAGTCAACGTCGCCTACGATGCGAGAGCCGCTCTTCTTCGTTGCGTCGGGGACACGTGTGATGCCCACGTCGATGACGATGGCACCCTCCTTGACCATCTCCTTCTTGACAAAGAGCGGGATGCCGATAGCAGCGACAACGATGTCAGCCTGACGACAAATGGAGGCGATATCTTTCGTACGGCTGTGGCAGATCGTTACGGTCGCATTGCCCTGAGCACCCTTCTGGAGGAAAAGCTGAGCGATCGGCTTGCCAACGATGTTGCTACGTCCGAGGACCACCACATGCTTGCCCTCCGTGCTGAGGTTATAGTGCTTGAGGAGCTCGATAACCCCCTTCGGCGTGGCAGGTACGAGGCAAGGCTCGCCAAGACTTAGGAGTCCCACGTTGATCGGGTGGAAGCCATCCACATCCTTGCGGTAGTCAACAGCGTGAATGACCGCCTGCTCGTCAATATGCTTCGGTAGCGGGAGCTGGACGATGAAGCCATCAACCTCGGGATCTTTGTTGAGCTGCTCGATCTCAGAGATCAGCTCTTCCTGTGTGATGGACTCATCGAAGCGCTTCGTCAGGGAGATGAAGCCGACCTCCTCGCAAGCCTTGATCTTGCTCGCTATGTAGGTCTCACTGGCACCATCATGGCCCACGATGATAGCGCCCAGACAGGGTGGACGCTGCCCAGCAGCGACCATCTGCTGTACCTCCTGTGCGATCTCCTTCTTGATCTCGGTCGCAGTGGTCTTGCCATCTAAGCGAATGAATGATTCTTGTGTCATAGAGTGGTATCTGTATAGATGAATTTATTGTTCTGCTCTTGATAGCGAGGTGAGCAAAGCCATCTTCGTGGCATCACCTTCGCAAAGTTGCCGTACAAAGATACCGAAATCTGAGGGATTAACTCGGAGGTAGCGCGACCGCCAATCGCTTCATACAGGAGAAACTCTAGTTGAAAGCAATGTCTCAAGCGTATCGGAGGAAATGAAGAGGGGGCTGGCTAGCGACGCTGGGGATAGATGTAGGGTCGGCCGGAGGCGGGGGCGGGCTGCACGAGGACGGTAGTGTGGTAGGCCTCCTGAAGGTGTGCCTCAGTGAGAACCGTCTGGGGGGTGCCGTGAGCGAGCAAGCCGTCGGGACCGAAGAGGATAAGCTCCTCGCAGTACTCGGAGGCTACGTTGATATCGTGGAGGATCATCAGGATCGTCAATCCCTCTGCGTGGAGCGTCTCGAGGAGCTGCATGATCTCGCTCGTGTAGCCGATGTCTAGATGCGAGATCGGCTCGTCGAGGAGGAGGAGCTGAGGCTCCTGCGTGAGCGCTTGTGCTATGGAGACCATCTGCTGTTCGCCACCGCTGAGTTCGTCGAGACGCTTGTCGGCTAGCCGTGCGATGCCGGTGCGCTCGAGATAATGGTCACAACGTGCGTGGTCCTCTTCGCTGTAACCGATCTGAAAGCGCTTGAAGTAGGGCAGTCGTCCCATGAGGACGTAGTCGTAGACCC
>OASD01000730.1_pt1 | contig 11966 bp, 10 predicted proteins | sample 1475531 | NCBI WGS metagenome assembly OASD01 (sample SAMEA3360668, study PRJEB22359) | human gut metagenome | biome: ENVO:urban biome; feature: ENVO:human-associated habitat; material: ENVO:feces | place: Bangladesh | collected 2011
TGCGAATCAAGCATCCTACCCATGTAAAGGGACAGCTCTATATCCCGGTAATCAACCTCGCCATGTACATCGGCGTGGTTCTCATCATCCTGCTCTTCCGCGACTCCTCGCACATGGAGGCAGCCTACGGTCTCGCCATCACCATCACCATGCTGATGACCACCCTGCTGCTTGGTTTCTACCTGCACAGCAAGGGCGTGTCGCGAATCCTCACGATATTGTTTATGGGCGCATACTGCACCATCGAGGCCATCTTTCTGGCAGCCAACCTGTCGAAGTTTCTCGCAGGAGGATGGTGTACGATGCTCATAGGCGGCATCCTGTTCCTGATGATGTATGTATGGGTGAGAGCCATGAAGATACGCCGCCATTATATCAGCACCAAACCGCTGGACGACTATTATCAGATTATCTCCGATATCAAGGCCGACGAGAGCATCCCCAAATACGCTTCCAACCTGGTTTATGTAAACCATGCCGGCAAGGAAGGTGCGGTGGATGACAAGCTGCTCTATTCCATCATCAACAAGCAGCCCAAGCGTGCTGACCATTACTGGCTTATCAACATGGAGTTTGCCGATACACCAGACACATTGGAATACAGCTGCGAAACCCTTGTGCCCGACACGCTTTACAGCATAACGATGCACATTGGTTTCCGCATAGAACCACGTGTGAGTCTATATCTGCGACAAGTGGTGGAAGATCTTGTGGCAAGCAAGAAGGTGGATTTAAGAAGCACCTATCCTTCGCTTCGCAAAAACAGAATCCCTGGCGATTTCCGGTTCATCATCATTCATCGCGTATATTATCCGGAGAGTTCCGGCAACCGCCAGCAGAACTTGTTGATGACTTTCTACGCTCTTATCAGCAAGATAGGTATTGACGAGCCAAAGGCATTGGGTCTCGACACTTCTATGGTGGTGGTAGAACGTGTGCCGCTCATAATCGACCAAAGCAATAGAAGCGTCAGGCGCATCATACAAATTGCGGAAGAGAAGTAAGTCCTGTCACAGGATAATATCCTTTCGGATAAGGGGAAAGTACGTATTTTTTATAAGTGATTGAGAATATTACTTTAAAAACGATCTGTATGTCGTACATATAAGCTAATTTGTGTATCTTTTACGTTGTTTTTATTAGTATAATTATACATCTTCATTCTTTTTATTTACTTTTGCACCGTCTTAGCGGATAGTTCCGCCAATAGGTAATTGATTATTATAACTTAAAAGGAAAGTATGAAAACGAAACTGATTGTTTTGGCGATAAGTTCTCTGGCAATTCTGGCTTCCTGCACAGGAAAGAAGACTACGCCAAATGCTGCAGACAATGATTCTGCAAATGTAGTTGACACCACCGCTTCTGATAAGGACAATGTGGATTTAGCGTCTGTTGCAGGAACGTATGAGGGAACTCTTCCGGCAGCAGATTGCCCGGGTATAAAGACAGTGCTCACAATCAATGCTGATAGCACCTATCTGTTGAAGCAGGACTATATCGACAAGAAAGATGGTCACGATGAAGCAAGCGGCATTTTTAAAGTGCTTGACGGTAAAGTCCTTATGCTTGTTCGTCCTTCAACAGGTGAACAGACCTTTTACAAGGTTAAGGATGCCAACAGCATCATTATGACAGATTCTATGGGTGTAGAACCTGAAGGTGAGACTGCAAAATTGTATGTACTGAAAAAGAAATAGTACAAAGGAATCAAAAGACCGTGGACAGACATTAAGTCTATTCACGGTTTTTTCAAAGATGTATTCAGAGCCTTATAACTAACCATAACTTACTATGACCGACTAACCATTAAGCATTTTCATTTCTGTTTTTTATCCCAACTGGCTTATAATTCGGAAATTTTTATCTAAATTTGTATATGATAAGCTGCACTCGGCATAACATTCAAGCAAGCTTGATGTTATGCGCTCGTTTGCATTATCTTTGCAATATCTTATAACCGTAAGAAGAAGGGAATAGTGACATGGAACTGAAACTGAAAGAGACTTTCCAAAAGGTGAAGGCGGCGAGCAAGACCCTCGCGCTGCTGACAGACGACAAACGCAACGAGATTCTCAGGGCGGTGGCTGATGCCATCATTGCCGAGACTCCAGCGCTCCTTGCAGCAAATGCAGAAGACCTGGCAAAGATGGACAAGGCGAACCCGCTCTATGACCGACTGCAACTTACTGAGCAACGGCTCCGGGACATTGCAGCGGATATGCGACACGTCAGCACCCTGCCGTCGCCGCTCGGAAGAATCTTGAAGGACAAGACCCTCGACAATGGCTTGCACCTGCAAAGGGTGAGCGTGCCTTTCGGGGTCATAGGCATGATTTATGAGGCTCGCCCCAACGTCACCTTCGATGTCTTCTCGCTCTGCTTCAAGAGCGGGAACGCGTGTGTGCTGAAAGGCGGAAAAGACGCCGACGCCTCCAACACGGCAGGCGTCGCCCTTATCCACAGGGTGCTGCGCGCCCATGGCGTGAACGCCAACGTGGTGGCGCTGCTGCCTGCCACCCACGAGGCCACGGGCGAAATGCTCAACGCCGTGGGATATATCGACCTATGCATACCGCGTGGCGGAAAGAAGCTCATCAGCTTTGTCAGAGATGCCGCCAAGGTGCCTGTCATAGAGACGGGAGCAGGCGTGGTACACTGCTACTTTGACAAGGATGGTGACTTGGAGATGGGCAAGCACATCATCACCAATGCCAAGTGCCGAAGAGTAAGCGTATGCAATGCACTCGACTGTCTGTTGATTCACGAAAACAGATTGAGCGACCTCCCTGCCCTCTGTGAAGGTCTTGCCGAGAAGCAGACCAAGATTCATGCTGATACCCAAGCTTACAAGGCATTAAAGGGACACTATCCTGATACCTTATTATATAAGGCAGAGGAAAGTGAGGCGAAGATGAAGGAAGCCGATGCCAACGTGAAGAGCATCTGGAACACCGAATGGCTCAGTATGCAGATGGGTATCAAAACTGTAGCTTCTGAAGACGAAGCACTCGACCATATCGCTATTTACGGAAGCGGACACAGCGAAAGTATCGTTTCTAATGACGAAGCAGCTCAAAAGAAATTCCAGATGATGGTAGATGCTGCTTGCGTCTATGTGAACGCTCCAACCAGCTTCACCGATGGCGCACAATTTGGACTGGGAGCTGAAATTGGTATCAGTACTCAGAAGTTAGGAGCCCGCGGACCAATGGCTCTCGAAGAGATTACCACCTACAAGTGGTTGATTACAGGAAATGGACAAACAAGAAATTAAAAATAAGATAGTATGAAGACATTCTTTAATGTGGAAGACCTTGGCGACCTGAAAGCCGCGCTCGCCGAGGCACAGGAAGTGAAGGCAAACCGTTTCGGCTATCAGCAGTTGGGCAAGAACAAGACCCTGCTGATGATATTCTTCAACAACAGCTTGCGCACCCGACTGAGCACGCAGAAGGCGGCAATGAACCTTGGCATGAACGTCATAGTGCTCGACGTGAACGCCGGAGCGTGGAAGTTGGAGACGGAGCGTGGCGTCATCATGGATGGCGACAAGAGCGAGCACCTGCTGGAGGCCATTCCCGTGATGGCTTGCTATTGCGACATCATCGCCGTGCGCTCGTTTGCCGGACTGAAAGACCGCGACTACGACTACGCCGAGACCATCGTCAACCAGTTTGTGAAATACTCTGGCAAGCCCGTCGTGGCCATGGAGACCGCCACGGTGCACCCCTTGCAGGCTTTCGCCGATTTGATAACCATCGACGAGCACAAGAAGACGGCACGCCCGAAGGTGGTGCTGACGTGGGCACCCCACTGCCGCGCCTTGCCACAGGCCGTGCCAAACTCGTTCGCGCAGTGGATGAACGCCGCCGACGTCGACTTCGTGGTGACCCAGCCTGAGGGCTATGAACTCGACCCTAAGTTCGTTGGCAACGCCAAGGTGGAGTACGACCAGAAGAAAGCACTCGAAGGCGCAGACTTCGTTTACGCCAAGAACTGGAGCTGCCCTGGCGTGAAAGACCCGGCGCAATACGGTCAGATTTTGAGCAAGGACATGAGCTGGACCATCGACGAGGAGCACATGTCGTGGACCAACAACGGCTATTTCATGCACTGCCTGCCCGTGCGCCGTGGTCTCATCGTCACCGACGACGTGATAGAGAGCAAGAACAGCCTCGTGATACCTGAGGCCGCCAACCGAGAGATTTCGGCGGAGGTGGTGCTCAAGCGAGTGCTCGAAAGCCTGTGATATAGCGTGGGGTGGTTACCTTGTGAACTCACGGGTAACCCATCCGTTGTAAGTGTTCAATGACAACCGCACCTTGCTGCCGGTTGTCATTTGTTTTATGGGTATGCTGACGTAAGCGTCGGTGGTGTAGTATTCGGGCACGCCGCCTTGGCTGTGCAGGAATCTCAGGCAATAGGTCGTGCTGCCGTCGCTTGTCACGGTGCTGTCGAGCGCCAACCCTATGCTTTGCCTCTTGTCGTCGCCGCTTGCCTTGCCCGTTTTCAGGCCAAGGCGCAGGTTGACGTAGTTGCCGTTCTTGCTCTTCCACGCGCTGACGAGGCTCACGGGGTCGGTGGCCGCCTGAGTCTGGACAGATGGCTTGGCTGGCTGGAGTGTGTAGACTATCTTCGCCGCCAAGGGCTCAACGACGTTAGAGTCAGCGCCGTTGGCATACATGTTATAATTTAGCAGCACGCGGCAAAGGCTGTCGGCGGCGTTGCTCCAACTCGTTTGCATCGGGCGCGTGAAGGTAAGGCTCACGCCGTCGTCGGTGGTCGCCGCGGAGAGTCTGCCTTGGCTGTCGGTGGTGGCGTCAGCGAAGTCGGTGCGCAGATAGCTGAGCTTGGAGTCGCCCTCCTCGTATGACGTGTTGGAGCAGGATGTGGAGAAAAACAAAAGCCCCACCAGTGCGATGATATGAAACGTTGTCTTCAATGTCATGTGGATACGGTGTGGGGCTTTTGTTGTTGATTATTTGTTACTTCGTGAAGTTGAACTTGCTGAAAAACTGCTTCAGCCTTCCCGTGGTCTCGGTGGCCGTGAGGTAGTTGCGAGTGGGGTAGGCATACTGCGTGAGCAGGCAGCGGCGCAGGTAAGCCTCGTCCTTGTTCTCGATGTCGATGAGGGCAAGTCGGCTGGCTATGTATTCCTCAAAGTTGTCGAAGTCGTCCTGCGTGTAGTGGTCAGCATACATCTTCGTGTTCTGGATCATGTCGAGGGCGACGTAGTTTTGAGGATAGAGCAGGTAGTTGCGGTGTATCTCATGGTCTATATGCTCGGCAATCTGCTCAAACATCTTGTTGCGCGGTTGCTCTTGGCTGACGGTCTGCAACCACTCGTCTATGCATGGCGCGCAGCAGTAGTGTATGTGTCCCTTGAATCCCTTTATGCCCACGTTCATGCTCTCCATGTCGTCGCCAGGTGCCTTCTTCCAGTAAGGCAGGTCGCGGCGTAGCTGGTATTCGCGTGCCTTGAGATAGTCGCAAGGGTCGTATTGGTAGCTTATGGCCAGTGGCACGATATGAAGCTGCGTGAGGCGGTCTATGATGGAGCCCTCGCCGCCCATCGCCATCATCTTCAGTATGGCCGGCTGCGTGAGGTCGTTGGAGTTCTTGGCGCGTCCCTCGCGTTGCGCAATCCAGATGTTGTCGTTCTTCTGCGCCACCACGAAGTGCATGTATTCGGCCATGCGCTTGCTGGCGCGAAGCATCTCGCTCGACTTCAGCGCGCGCTCCACGGTAAAGGTCTTGTTGATGCGGGCCAAGGCGCGAACCCAGTCGAGCTGCAGCAGGTTGTCGCCGATGGCAATCTCGCTCGTGGTGCCGAAGCCGGTGTCTATCAAGCATTTATCAAGGAACGCGGAGTCGAGCACTATGTCGCGGTGGTTGCTCACGAAGGTGTAGCGCTTGTGTATGTCCAAGTTGTGGAAGTCCATGTCGATGCCGTTGCTCTGCTCGGCTATGAGCTTCTGCAGGATGATGTAGCAGAAACTGCGTTGGAAGTCGAGGTTGGTCTTGCAGGCGTGCATCTTCTTTGCCACGGCTTCCATTGGCACGTTGGGGTAGACGTATGCTACAACTTGTTGGAACTGCTTGTCTGCAAGTAGCTTGTCGTACACAGCCGCGAGCTCTTCCGGCTCATAAGGCCTTATGGAGTCGAATTCCGAAGGTATTTTCATGCGATTAGTGTTATATTGTTGTTGGGTGATTCTTTATGGTGTTTATTCTTCCACGGTCACGATGTCGATGCCAATCGCCTCTATCTGTTGGCGTGTGGCCTCGGGCAGGCGACTGTCGGTGATTATCATGTCCACGTCCTCGATGTTGCTTATCTTGGCGAATCCGCGCCGTCCGAACTTCGTGCTGTCAGCCAGCACGATGGTCTTCTGCGCCGTCTGCATCATGGCGCGGTTTATCTCGGCCTCGCGCATGTCGGTCGTGGAGATGCCAAACTCCAGGTCTATGCCGTCGACGCCGAGGAACAGCTTGCTGAACGAGAACCCGGAGAGTATCATCTCGGCATACTTGCCCACCACCGAAAGGCTGGTGTGGCGCACCAGGCCACCGAGCTGTATGAGGTCGATGGTGTCGAGCGGAGCCAAGTCCTCGGCCACTTGCAGCGAGGCGGTGACCACGGTGAGGCGGCTCTCTGGGTGGATGTTTCGGGCCAAGGCGTGGATGGTGGTGCCGGATGCCAGCACGATGGAGTCGTTGGGCGTTATCAGCTTGGCGGCCTCCATGCCGATGAGCCGCTTCTCGTCCATGTTGAGTTTCTCCTTCTCCGTCACCGTGCGGTTGTTGGTGAAGGGGTTTATGAGGATGGCCTTGCCGTGGCTGCGATAGAGCTTGCCTTCTTTCTCAAGGTCGGTGAGGTCCTTGCGGATAGTAACTGATGAGACTTGAAGGTTGTTAGCCAATTCGGTCACTTGTATGGAACCCTGCTTGAGCAGGTTTTCCATTATTTCACTATGACGTTCTTCTTTGGTCATGGTCGTCGTTTTTATTTTTTACAAAGATAGGCTTTTTATTCTTATCATTATCATTTAATATCACTTTTATAGATATTATTAACAGTCAAAAGGCACAACTGCGCATGCCCCCAAGTCTCGGAAAAGCCGCGTTAGCGTCTCGGAGGCGTTGCTACCACGGCGTGGTACGGTCTGTACCACACCGTGGTACTGCGAATACCACGCCGCGGTACTGCGACTACCACACCGTGGTATTGTCTGTACCACGCCGTGGTACTGCCAGTACCAAACCTTTCTGGTTTTTTGGTACGGTCAAGTGGGGCCTTACACCGAACCGCTTTGCAGGGGCCGCCCCTGCCATGCACCCCGCATGGATCGGCAAGAAGGTAAACCGCAATAGCGCAAAACGCCACGGCTTGGTTATATGCCAAGCCGTGGCGTTTTGCGGTATAAACTTCATGCTCGCGCTTCCCTAAGCCCCTTCCACTTCTTTCCAGTCGATGAGGCCCTTGCCCAAGTCGTCCAATTCCACGGCAAGGGCGATGGTCTTGCGCTTGTCTGCCCCGAATGGCTCCGTATAGCGGTTGTCCTTGATTTGCTCCTCTGCAGCTGCGAGTCCGCCATTCTTGGTGAGTTTCAGCTCCAGCACATATATGATGCGTCGGGTATATACCACCATGTCTATCCTGCCCGTGGCAAGCATGCGCTCCACTTCGACCTTGAAGCCTATGGCGTTGAATATCGTGCTCATGATGAGGCGATAACGCTCCTCCATATCCATCGAGGCGAGTTTCTTGTTGCTGTAAGGCACGTCGGCGATGAGGGCTTTCAAGCACTTCTTGGCTTCCGGGAGATTGCCCGTGACGAGGTGTTCCCTCAAGAAAGCCTGCGTTGACTGGATGTCGCCGAGCTTGCGCATGGCCAAGGCCGGCAGCACCATCTCGTATAAGGCTTGTCTGACTTCATGGTTCGGAATGCTCAGGTAATAGACGCCTTCTGAATAGCCCTTGATGGTCAAGTAACCAGACTGGTAAAGGAATAGCTCTGCACCACCGCCCACAACATCGGAAGTTTCGATGATATTGCTCAGTATGGCGCAATGGTCGAAGTCTTTGAGACGGATTTCCATGTCATCGACAAACTTCGGCAACAGTGATGTCGCATCAGATGCTGCCCAAAAGTTCCTCAATTTATGTTCTTCCAAGGCGTTGATGAGGCTGAACGGGTTGAAGACATCCACCATGTTGTCAGCGCTGAAATGGTAACCATCATAGTTGGCTTTCAGTTGCTCAACGGTCTCTTCCGCTGTCCACCCGTTTTTCTGCCCCATAGCCTCTATCTCAGGCATGAAGTTGTCGGTAATCTCCTGCTTGGTGATACCGCAAAGGGCGGCATATTGTGGATAAAAGCTGATGTTGGTGAGGTTGTTGAGAACGGAGAAGAGGGAGATTTGCGTAAACTTGGTTATGCCGGTTATGAACACGAACTTTTCATACTCGTCGTCTGCCTTCAGTATGGCGAATACCTTGCGATAGACAGCTGTGCACTCTTCGTGGTAGGGAGTCTTCCAAGAATGCTGCAAGGGTGAGTCGTATTCGTCGATGAGAATGGCAACCTGTTGTCCCGTTTGTTCACAAGCGGTCTCTATGATGGCATCGAAGCGGTTGGCGAGGGAGTCTTGCGGGTCTATTGTAATCTGGTACAGTTTTTCAAGTTTCTTGAAAGCCTTGTTCAGATACGATTTGATTTCCTCTGCCGTGGCACCGGCTCGGCTCATGTCAAGGCGAATGACGGGGCGCTTCACCCATTGCTTTTCCTGCTCCATGATTTTCAATCCCTCGAATAGTTCCTTCTTGCCTTCAAAGTAAGCTTGGAGGGTGTCCACGAGCACTGACTTGCCGAAGCGGCGAGGGCGGCTCAGGTAATTATATGTCATACCCTTGTTGGCAAGGTTCCAAATCAGGTCGGTCTTGTCAACATATAAATATCCTTCTTTTCTTATCTTTTCAAAGGATTGGATGCCCACAGGCAATCTTCTGTCGTTAGTCTCTGTCATCATGTTCTCAGCCTTTTATGCAATACGCGTGTAAAGATACGTATTTTTATCTGAAAGTAGGGTAAGTTTATGGTCAATATTTAAGGAGAGACTTAATTCATTTCCTTTCTTACAGTTGTCTTGTCTTCCGTCCTGTTACCTTTGTGATTGAGAAAACGAAAGCAGGTATTAATCGAGCTGTCGTTTAGAACACGAACTGCACGCGAGCCTGCACTGAGTGGAAGTTTTTGTCGTAAGGCAAGAAGTCCTTTGTCAGACGGCTGTAAGTGTAGTCGAGCATGAACAGCACGAAGTGGTATGGCATTCGTAATAGTCGGAAGGTGACAATGTGCGCCCTTCTTTTGACCATTACGAATGGCCATGCCTCATCATTTGGTTGTTTTCTTGTTTATTTCTTGTTGTTTACCAAGTATTGCTCCTTGCTGTAAGTGAGCATCATGAAGAATATCGACATCACGCAGGCGGCGATGAGGAGGATGAACGTCCAGCCCCATCCAGCGTGCTCAGACACGAAGCCGATAACCACGTTGGCCAGGAGGGCGGTACCCAGCACGTAGCCCATGAAGCCGGTGAGACCGGCAGCTGTGCCGGCGGCGTTCTTCGGGGCGAGGTCCAGGGCTTGCACGCCGATGAGCATCACGGGGCCGTAGATGAAGAAGCCGATGCCGATGAGGCAAGCTATGACCACGTTGATGTTGTCGAGGTTCTGCCAATAGATGAAGATGAAGACGGCCACGACAGCCATGAACAATATCGTTGGGATGGCACGACGGCCCTTGAACACGTGGTCGGAGAGCCAGCCGCAGATGATGGTGCCGGGGATGGCGGCTATCTCATAGGCGAAATACGCCCATCCGGCTTCCTTGATGTCGATGCCCTTCTCTGTGAGGATGGTAGGGGCCCAGTCGAGGCAACCATAGCGCACCATGTAGACGAAGGCGTTGGCGAAAGCGATGTACCAGAGGAAACGGTTGGTGAGCACCGTGCGGAAAATCTCCTTTGTAGACAGCACTTCCTCTGCCTTGTCGGTATATGTGTCGGAATATTCACCGCGCCATTTCTCGATTGACGGCAGGCCGCACGACTGTGGGGTGTCGCGTATCATGGTGTAGGCCACGATGGCCACAAGGATGGCTACGCAAGCGGGGAAGAGGTATGTGCCGACAAGGAAGTAACGCTGCTCGTCGGCTCCATAGAACCATGAGCCGAACCACATGGCGCCATACACGGCCATTGGGCCTACCAGGGCGCCGCCGACGTTGTGGGCGCAGTTCCATACCGACATCCATGTGCCACGCTCCTTGATGGAGAACCAGTGGGTCATCACACGGCCGCAGGGAGGCCAGCCCATGCCGTTGAACCAACCCACGAGGAAGTTGAGAGCGGCCATCAAGGCTATTGCCAGACCTTTGTGCTCAGGACCGAGGCACTGTACCGGCACGATCATGAACATCATTGAAAGGGCGGCGAGGATAAGACCCAAGGGGAGGAAGCGACGTGCGTTGCTTCGGTCGGAGACGCTCGCCATGATGAACTTGGAGAATCCATAGGCGATGGCATTCATTGACAGCACGATACCAAGCTCGTCTTTCTCGAAACCGAAAGGCGCGAGCATTGGGATGGCCATTGAGAAGTTCTTGCGGACTATGTAGAAGCCTGCATAACCAATGAAGATGCCAATGAAGACTTGCCACCGCAGTTTGCGATAGCGCGCGTCGGCCTCAGGGCCGGTCTGCTCAGCTTTGAAGGCTGGCGGTGTTAAAAAATTCCACATATTACTATAGTGTCTTGTTTTAAGTGTTTTAAGTTGTGGTTATATTTGTTTCGAGTAAAGGTTGTTATTGTTTCATTTGTATTGCAAAATTATATCAAAAGGCTTTTATTTCAAAATGCTTACGCCATTTTATTTGCCTCGTTAACTTTTATTTATATTTTGCGCCTCTTTTAAATATTTCCTTGCGTATTACCCACGCTCTAATTTTGTGGAATATCGCGACAGCGCGGAGGCAAATTTTTCCATTGGCCATTAACCATGATGGCACGAAAAAGCCCCAGCTCGTGATTGAAGCTGGGGCTTTCCCTATTTGTGTTTCTTTATACGTCTAAATGTTGATGAGCGTGATGCTTGCCCTGAAGTAAGCCTTGCTTGCCTCTGGGTTCCACATCATCTGTGCCGACACCGGCATGTCAAACTTGCCCACTTTCAACTTGTATGTGGCGCCGAGACGGATGTCGTTGATGCCAGCCGACTTGCCGTAGAGGTTGTTGTTCTCGCCCGGATACTTGTCCTTGTCGTATGGGTTGAGGGCGAATATCCCGCCCACGGATGCGTCGACGGCCCAATCCTTGCTGTCGTAGAGGCGGTAGCTCGCCTGCACGAAAGTGGAGTAGACGTTCTGCTCGTTGGCCGCGCCACGGTCACGTCCCACGAGGAGCGTTGCCCACGAGAGCGTGAGCGGGAAGCCGGCTTTCACGCCGAAGTCGTAGCTGATGGCCGCGTCGAGAAGGTGGGATGTCTTGCGTGCGTCCCAAGTGAAGTATTTCCCGTTGCCGGGAATGCCGTCGGAGAAGTTCCACAAGTCCCAAACGGCGAGGTTGAAGCCGCTGTTGTTGTAGTTGACGTAAACGTCGGCCTCCTTGTAGTCGCCGTCGGTGGCCATTCCGCCCCACAATCCAATCTTGAAGTGGTCGTTGTTGTCGCTGAGCGACACGTCGTTGTTGAATATCAGTCCGTTTCCTACCTCAAGGCCACGCCACAGGTGTGACGTCTCCAGGCTGGCTGACTCGTGTATCTTTTGTGCCTGTGTGCTGAAAGGAAGAAGGGATATAGCAGCCAGGCATAATATCTTGCCAAAGTTTCCCATAAGATAGTTCTTTTAACCCAAATCGGTCATTAGGATTTCTCTGTGTCGTACGGCAAAGAGAAATCCTTT
>OASD01000735.1_pt1 | contig 11925 bp, 10 predicted proteins | sample 1475531 | NCBI WGS metagenome assembly OASD01 (sample SAMEA3360668, study PRJEB22359) | human gut metagenome | biome: ENVO:urban biome; feature: ENVO:human-associated habitat; material: ENVO:feces | place: Bangladesh | collected 2011
CCAATGCGTCCGCCCACTGTCAACAGTGGTATGGGCTGGCGATATGGATATTCGGCACACTCGTACTCGTCGTGCAGATAACGTACACGTGGGTCATGAAAGGTGTTCAGCTCAAGTATAACACGTTTGGCAAGGCGCACAATTGTGGGCACTATGCCGTCTGCTGAGGTCAGGAATATTCGCAGCTTGTCGCCCGCATCCTCAATTGCCGACACCTCGATAATAGCCCAGTCGATGTCGCCATAGAATCCGCGGCGCAATCGCTCTGCCATATGTCCAAGGTGCATATCTTCATAGTCGATCTCGCCAAGATTGGCATGGCGGCGGAAATCGGCATTTGTAGAGAACGGAGCACGGAACTTAATGGCATTGGCATTAGCAAAGTCGCCCTCCAAACTTTGGCATGACGATGCGCCGGTGAGGATACCTACCTTAAAAGGTTTACCCGCATCGTGTTCTGCAATAGCACGTTTGGACAATTCGCGAATTACAGCCTTGGGCACGCCATTAGGTGTAAAACCGCTGAATCCGATGTTTTCTCCGTCATTAATCATTGCCGCACCCTCGGCGGCTGTTATCTTTCTGTATGCCATATCCTGATGATGTATTATATTCTGATAAGTATTATATTATAGGTTGCTTGTACAAATTATCATAGGGACATGCAAAGATACACATAATATCGTATAATTATACGGGCGGTAATGTTAAAATGTAAACAGATTTGTAATATTTTAGTAACAATAATGTATACTTATGCGTGTATAAGTATTTTTGTAAGTAGCAATAAGTGGATTTAGTGCCACACAATTCATTTAAAAACCAAAATAATGATACCACAATGCCAAAAAAATCAAAAAAAATAGGGCAAATTGTTGTTTGTGTCAAATATATTGCCTAAATTTGCTGACATAATGTAATCTTAAAACAAATCTTTAAAGAAAATCAACAATAAAAATGGATAAGATAGACAAACTTGACAAAAAGATTCTTAGTATTCTTTCTAAGAATGCACGAATCCCATTTAAAGACGTGGCAGCCGAATGTGGCGTGTCTCGCGCAGCTATACATCAGCGTGTGCAGCACCTTATAGCAGGTGGTGTGATAACTGGTAGCGGTTTCGACGTTAATCCTAAGAGCATTGGCTACAACACATGCACATATGTGGGCATGAATCTTGAGCGTGGCAACATGTACAAGGATGTTGTGGAGAAGTTGCAGGATATTCCTGAGATTGTGGAGTGCCATTTCACAACTGGTCCTTACACTATGCTTCTTAAGGTATACGCACGCGACAACGAGCAGCTTATGGACTTGCTCAACAACAAGATGCAGATGATTCCGGGCGTTGTCTCAACTGAGACACTTATTTCGCTCGACCAAAGCATCAAACGAGAGATACCAGTACACCTCGAGGATTTAGAGGACTAATAATTAGAGAAGGTAACAACAATGAAGACGCCTTGTAAGAGCAAAAGCATTGAGAAAAACGCTTTTGCCCTTACAGGGCGTTTGGTTTATACATATATATTATGGAATCATATCGTCTACACGAACATTTCAACGAACTTGACTGCAATGCTCCACGCATTCCAAATCGCCCAGTTGTGGGCATAACTACAAATTATGAGGGCATAGATGCCACATTGCGATCGGCTTACTATCGACAGATAGTGGAGGCGGGAGGCACTCCGTTGCTTATTCCACCCGTAAACAATAACGACGTTATATTGTCTACACTCGACCAGATAGATGCTTTGCTGCTTACCGGAGGTGCCGATTTCAACCCTCTGTGGCACGGCGACGAGCCCGCACCAGGATTGCATCATATAAATAGAGAACGCGACCTGCCCGAACTTATGATTACACGATATGCATATCATAGACAGTTGCCTATACTGGGCATTTGCCGTGGTATGCAGACTCTTGCTATTGCTCTTGACGGACATATCGAGCAAGATCTGCCTATGACCGATAACAGGATTAAACATTCGCAGGATGCCGACCGCGAGGAACCTACTCACAGCATACACATAGAGGAGGGTAGCCTGCTTAGAGATATATATCCCAACGACGTAATGTTTGTCAACTCGTTCCACCATCAGGCTGTGGACAAGGTAGGCGAACATCTGCGTGTATCGGCTATGTCGGCCGATAAAGTGATTGAGGCAGTAGAAAGCAACGAGCATAAGGCTATATTGGGCGTGCAATGGCATCCCGAATGGTTAGGCAAGGATGGTCAGCCGCTGTTTAAATGGCTTGTTGACGAGGCGGGAATAATGAAAGAGGCACGACGTTTCCACAGTCGCAACCTTACCATCGACTCGCATTGCGACACACCTATGTTCTTTCCGAGAAATATTGATTTCGACCATCGCGACCCGCGCATCTGCTACGACTTGCATAAGATGCGCGATGGAGGTACGGATGCTGTAACTATGGTGGCTTATCTGCCACAGCCTAAAAAGGGCGAACACTTTGTAGACATAGCTCCGTTTGATGTGGATGGACCGCGTGCTTATGCCGACCTTATATTCGACAAGATAGACGAGACGGTGCTTGCACATTCCGATTATGTGGCTTTGGCTCGCAATAGGGCAGAGCTTGAAGCCAACAAGCGAGCAGGCAAGAAGTCGGTTATGATTGGTATTGAGAACGGACTGGCTATAGAAGATGACTTGAAGAATGTGGAGCACTTTGCCAAACGTGGCATTGTGTATATCACATTGTGCCATAATGGAGACAATCAGATATGCGACTCGGCACGCAACTCGGCTAATACATATGGCGGTGTGTCGCAGTTTGGCGAGAAGGTTATACACGAGATGAATAGGCTTGGACTGATGGTAGACCTTAGTCATGCCAGCGAGAGATCCTTCTATGACGCTCTTGAGATATCTAAGACACCTATCGTGTGCTCTCACTCCAACACCAAGGCTTTGTGCGATGTGCCGCGCAACATTACCGATGACCAGATGCGGGCTCTTGCAGCAAAGGGAGGTGTATGCCAGGTAACTATATACAACGGTTTCCTACGCACCGATGGCAAGGCTTGTATAGACGACGCAATAAGGCATTTGTGCCATGCCGTAGATATTATGGGCATCGATCATGTAGGCTTGGGTACCGACTTCGATGGCGATGGTGGTGTGCCTGGACTTGCCAATGCATCAGAGCTGATAAACTTTACCAAGGCACTGTTGCGCCATAAGTTCTCTGAAGAGGATATGGCAAAGATATGGGGTGGCAACTGGCTTAGAGTGATGCAGGCGGTACAAGGCTCACTTTGCACAAAAAATTAACGCTCCCAACTCTTTGTTCTTTCACGAAAAATTCAGATATTTGCACCCGTCAAAACTGATAAGAAAAAGAAAGATAAATTATATGCGAAAAGTAATAGGTATAGGAGAAACCGTGCTCGATATTATCTTCAAGAACGGCAAGCCTACAGAAGCAGTACCAGGAGGCTCTACATTCAATGGCATAGTGTCGTTGGGACGAGCCGGTGTGAATGTTACATTCCTTTCAGAGACAGGCGATGATAGGGTGGGCGAGCATGTGCGACAGTTTCTTAAGGACAACAATGTAGACACATCGGGCATTAATGTGTGTATGGAAAGCAAGTCGCCAATATCGTTAGCCTTTCTCGACAGCGACAACAATGCCGACTATGTGTTCTACCGCGACACAAATATCAACCACGCCGACTTTGTCTATCCTGATATTAATGCCGACGATATTGTGGTGTTCGGTTCGTTTTATGCCGTTAATCCTGCAATGCGCAACCAAGTACTGGGATTGCTTGAGCTGGCACGCAGTCGTGGCGCTATCATCTATTACGACGTAAACTTCCGTCCTGCACATCGTAATGATGTGATGAAGATTACACCTAATCTTATAGAGAACCTTGAGTATGCTGATATAGTGAGAGGTTCGCGTGACGACTTCAACGAGATTTATCATAAGGACACCGCTGAGCGTGTGTATAGGGCTGACACATCGTTCTACTGCAAGCGCCTTGTATATACCGACGGTGCACAACCCGTAACAGTTTTGTCGGATGGTGGCTTTAAAAAGGAATATCCAGTAGAGCACATCCATACTGTTAGTACGATAGGTGCCGGCGACAACTTTAATGCCGGACTGGTGTATGGCCTTATTAAATATGGTGTAACAAGGGCTGATATAGAGCGCGGACTTAATGAGAGCACATGGGATAAGCTGATAGACTGTGCCATGGAGTTTGCTGCCGATTGCTGCAAGGACATATTCAACTATATATCCAAGGATTTTGGCGAGCGCCTGAAAACAAGGAATTGAGTGGCAGAATAGCGAAGCCAATACGTAACAGCATTGAAGTATAAAAACGAACAAGTACAAAATCATAAAAAAACTTGAAACAATTATGAATACAGAAATTACATCCAACATCCACTATGTTGGCGTAAACGACCGACACAAGGATATATTCGAAGGTCTGTGGCCATTGCCTTACGGTGTGAGCTACAACTCATACATCATCAACGACGAGAAGATAGCACTCGTAGATACTGTTGAGGCCGACTTCTTTCCGCAGTATCTCGACAATATTCGTCAGGTGATTGGCGACCGTCAAATCGATTATATCATTGTGAATCACATGGAACCCGACCATAGTGGCTCGCTTGCTCTTATCAAGCAATATTATCCTGGTGCACGTATTGTTGGAAACAAGAAGACGTTCGATATGATGCGCGGATACTATCATGTGGGCGAGGATGCAAGCGAGATATTGGAAGTAAAGAATGGCGATACGCTTAGTCTGGGTAAGCACGAGCTGCAGTTTGTGCTAATACCTATGGTGCACTGGCCAGAGACAATGGTTACACTCGACCAAACAACGCACACTCTGTTCGCAGGTGATGCCTTCGGATGCTTTGGCGCACTGAATGGAGCCTTTGTCGACTCGCATATGAACTGCGACATATATTGGGACGAGATGCGTCGCTATTATTCTAATATTGTAGGCAAGTATGGTGTACCCGTGCAGCAGGCTTTGAAAAAACTATCTGGTGTGCAGATAGACTATATATGCTCAACACACGGACCAGTATGGCATGAGTATATTGAGCGCGTTATGGCCGAGTACAATCGCCTAAGCTTATATAATGCAGAGCCAGGACTCGTTATCTGCTATGGTTCTATGTACGGCAACACCGAGCGTGCTGCAGAGGTTATAGCACGTGCTGCAAGCGAGGCAGGCGTTAAGAATATAGTTATGCACGACGTGTCGCGCACCAACCACTCGTATATACTGAGCGATATCTTCAAGTATAACGCTATGGTGCTTGGTGCTCCAACCTATAACAATGGTCTGTATCCACAGATGGAGAGTCTGCTATCCGAGATAGGCGGACGCAACATAAAGGGTCGCAAGCTTGGAATATTCGGCTCGTGCACATGGGCAGGCCAGGCCGTTAAGAAGATAAAGGAATGGAACGAGACAACAGCAAAATTTGAACTCGTAGGCGAACCGGCAGAGATAAAGCAAAGCCTTAGCGAAGAAACACGAAAGGCTTGCGAGGCTCTGGGAAAAGCCATGGCAGAGAGCATTTTATAGACTGATTGTGTGCTAAAACGAGGATTTTAGCAACTTGCGATATATCAATTGAAAAATAAATGAGCTGCGTGGTACGTAGCTCATTTATTTTTACTAATTTTGCAAAGTCAATGTGACAAAACGAAACAAATCAACATTATATTATAAACTAATATGAATTTACTTGAACACATCGTTGCGCGCGCTAAGAGCGACAAACAACGCATTGTGCTCCCCGAAGCTACTGAGGAGCGCACACTTAGAGCAGCCGACCGCGTACTGGCCGACAGTATTGCCGAACTCATACTCATCGGCAACCCAGACGAACTAAAAGAGCTTGCCGCAAAGTGGGATCTCCACAACATCGACAAGGCTACTATCGTTCTTGCCGAGCTTCGCAAGAAGAAGGGCATGACTATCGAGCAGGCTCGTGAGCTTGTTAAGAATCCTCTCTACCTTGGATGCATGATTATCAAGACAGAGGGTGCTGATGGTCAGATCTCAGGTGCATTAAGCACAACAGGCGATACCCTGCGTCCTGCTTTGCAGATTATCAAGTGTGCTCCTGGCGTGACATGTGTTAGCGGTGCTATGCTTATGCTTACACACGAGCACCAGTATGGCGACGATGGTATCATTGTTATGGGCGACGTTGCCGTAACACCGGTTCCTACAGCCGATCAGCTTGCTCAGATTGCTGTATGTACTGCACAGACAGCCCGTTCGGTTGCTGGTATTCAGGACCCACGTGTTGCTATGCTTAGTTTCTCAACAAAGGGTTCAGCCAAGCATGAGGTAGTAGACAAGGTGGTTGAGGCTACACGTCTTGCACATGAGATGGCTCCTGAGCTTAAGCTCGATGGCGAATTGCAGGCCGATGCAGCTCTTGTTCCTGCTGTAGGCGAGAAGAAGGCACCAGGTAGCCTTATTGCTGGTCATGCCAATGTGCTTGTTGTTCCTAACCTTGAGGTTGGCAATATCAGCTACAAGCTTGTTCAGCGTCTTGGCGATGCTATCGCTATTGGTCCAATTCTTCAGGGTATTGCCCGTCCAGTGAACGACCTTTCTCGTGGTTGCTCAGTAGACGATATCTACTACATGGTAGCTATCACAGCTTGCCAGGCAATGGACGCAAAGAAGTAATTCAAAACTCATAATTTATAAATATGAAAATATTAGTTTTAAACTGCGGAAGTTCTTCCATCAAGTATAAGCTCTATAACATGGACGACAACTCGGTACTCGCTGCTGGCGGTGTTGAGCGTATCGGTCTTGACGAAGCTTTCATAAAAGTAACTCTGCCTAACGGCGAGAAGAAGAAGATTATGCACGACATGCCTGATCATAAGGAAGGCGTTAACTTCGTATTCCAGTGTCTTCTCAACCCTGAGTTCGGTGCTATCAAGAGCCTCGACGAAATTGATGCTGTAGGTCATCGTATTGTGCAGGGTGGCGACCTCTTCGAGAAGAGCGTTATAGTAGACAAGTCGGTAGAGGATGGTATAGAAAGTCTTTGCGACCTGGCACCAGTACACAATGCAGGACACCTTAAGGGCTTGCGTGCTGTAGATAAACTTATGCCTAATACACCTCAGGTATGTGTGTTCGACAATGCATTCCACAGCACAATGCCAGATTACGCTTATCTCTACGCTATTCCTTATGAGCTGTACGAGAAGTATCATGTACGTCGTTATGGTTTCCACGGAACCAGCCACCGTTATGTATCACAGCGTGTGTGCGAGTTCCTCGGTCGCGACATCAAAACACAGCGTATCATCACCTGTCACATCGGTAATGGTGCTTCTGTATCAGCCGTTAAGTTTGGTAAGTGTGTAGACACATCAATGGGTCTCACTCCGCTTGCCGGCGTAATGATGGGTAGCCGTTCGGGCGATATCGATCCTTCTGCCGTAACATTCCTTATGGAGAAGCTTGGCAAAAAGCCTCAGGAAATGGCTGACTTCCTTAATAAGGAGAGCGGTGTACTCGGTATCACAGGCATTTCTTCGGATATGCGTGAGATTGAGAGCGCTGCCAACGAGGGCAACGAGCGTGCACAGCTTGCTCTTAAGATGTACAACTACCGCATCAAGAAGTACATTGGCGCTTATGCCGCAGCTATGGGTGGTGTAGACATCATTGTATGGACAGCTGGTGTAGGAGAGAATCAGATTGGTACTCGTCTTGAGTCTTGCTCGGATCTTGAGTTCCTTGGCGTTAAGATGGATGCTGAGGCAAACAAGGTACGTGGCAAGGAGGCTATTATCTCAGCTCCCGATTCAAAGGTTACTGTATGTGTGATTCCTACCGACGAGGAGTTGATGATTGCTAAGGACACTATGGCTTTGCTTCAGAAGTAAGCCATATAAAATAGGATAGGATATATATACTTAACGCCTATTACACGGAGTATACCCTCCAGTGTAATAGGCGTTATTTTTGTTTTGGTCATTAATCAATCCTTGTTTTTCTTCATATTTCGAGGATGATGGTTGAGAATCTCTTCGCGCAATGTGGTGATGTCGATGTGGGTGTATATCTGTGTAGTCTTGATATTCTCGTGTCCAAGCATTTCCTGTATGGCACGAAGGTTGGCGCCGCCTTGCAGTAGAGCAGTGGCAAACGAGTGGCGTAGCGTGTGTGGCGATACAGTCTTGGTGATGCCCGCATCTTTGGCAACATTCTTTATCATAATAAGAATCATGGTGCGGGTGAGATGAGCACCGCGCCTATTTAGAAACACATAGTCGTCCTCGCCTGGTTTTACTTTCATCAAGTTGCGGTCGAACAGCCATAGTTGTATCTCGTTTAAGGCGGTATCAGATATTGGTACAAGACGTTCCTTGTCGCCCTTGCCCACTATGCGCAGAAACTTATTCTTGACAGATATGTCGCTAAAGCGCAAGTTTATAAGCTCGGATACACGTAGACCGCACGAAAACAGTACTTCTATTATGGCACGGTTGCGTTGTCCTTCCCATTTAGATAGATCTATTGCGCGCTCCATACGGTCAACCTCTTCTGTTGACAATACTTCAGGAAGATGTTCGCCTATAGATGGTGACTCAAGCAGCTCTGCAGGGTCGTCGGTCAATACTCCGTCGAGAACAAGAAAGCGGAAGAACGCCCTTATACCACTAAGTATACGTGCCTGACTTGTGGCAGACACTCCAAACTCGTGAATAGTGGCTGCAAATGTTTCGAGGTGCGAGAGTCTGATGTCATAGACACTCAGGTTCTCGCACCTCATAAAGTTCAGCAGATAGTCGAGGTCGTGGGTATACGCCTCTATAGTGTTGGCGGTGTAGTTGCGCTCAAGTTTTAGGTAGCGTATGTAACGACGTCGAAACTGCTCCATTTGTTACTGTTTAAAGATTTCTTTATTTCTTTAGCTCAAAACCAATACGCATGCCATTGTAGCTGCCGAGAATGCTGTTTACAATAGCCGATGTTGTGCTAAGTTTTGATGTGGCGTTTGATATGGTCTTCAATGTATTCATCAGCTTATCGGCATTGAAGGTAAGGGTCATTGTCGAGCCTTGGGTAACGACGTATGCTGTGTAAGGCATACCAATAGCCGGTGTAAAGGTTATGGTCTTGTCTTTCTCATTGAACACGTATGTGCCCTTAGTCTCGTGCTTCTTAATCTTTGATGTATAGTTGCCTTCGCCGTCGAATGTGTATACAATGCCGTTGATGCCGAGAGTCTTCATAATAGGAGCTACTCTTTTCTTTATTTTGTTGGTAACAGCAGTGCCGCCAGCCTTGGAAAGCAGGTTGTCGCTCTCAAATTCGCAAGCTGGTCCGCTATACTTCCATGTGCCTTTTATAGATTTAGCGTTTGTAGCTTTGTCGCCAACAACGGTGTTTACCACACCCTCAAGAATGTCCTTAATGCTTTGTGCCTGAATACTGCTAGTGCACATGCAGAGAAATGCAAGTGCCAAAATAAACTTAACTCTTTTCATAATTGTTTTTATCAAATGTAAATGATTTCTTAAAAATCGGGTAGCAAAAATACCACTTTTTCCGTTTTATACCAACAACTAATGCCACATTTTATTATAAATGTCTAAAAATGCTATGCTTTTTAACGTATACCAACCTTTTTAATTAACTTTGCAAGTGATATTCATAAGCATAAACAGACAAAAATTTTAAATACAATGAACATAGCACTTATCGGCTACGGCAAGATGGGCAAGATGATTGAGTCTATCTGCAAAGAGCGTGGCCACAAAATTGTTAGCATCATCGACATTGACAATCAGCAGGATTTCGATTCACCAGAGTTTGCATCAGCAGACGTTGCTATAGAATTTACATCGCCTACAGCAGCATATGGCAACTATTTGCGTGCCTTCAAGGCTGGTGTTAAGGTAGTAAGTGGCTCTACTGGTTGGATGAAGGATCATGGCGACGACGTTCGTCGTATGTGTACAGAAGAAGGCAAGACATTGTTTTGGGCATCTAACTTCTCTATCGGTGTAGCTATCTTCTCTGCTGTAAACCGCTATTTGGCTAAAATTATGAACCAGTTCCCACAGTATGATGTACATATGGAGGAGACACATCATATCCACAAGCTTGATGCTCCGTCGGGTACAGCCATCACTCTTGCAGAGGAGATTGTGAACGATCTTGACCGTAAGACATCATGGGTTAAGGGCGAGCAGCATCTTGCTGACGGTACTGTAGAAGGCACCAATAATGTAGCAGCCGACCAGCTTGCCATTGAGAGCATTCGCCGTGATGAGGTTCCTGGTATACATTCTATTATATATGACAGTGAGGCCGATTGCATAAACATCACTCACGATGCTCATTCGCGTAAGGGATTTGCTCTTGGTGCAGTGCTTGCAGCCGAATACACACAGCAACACTCAGGTCTGCTGACAACAAGCGATCTCTTTAAATTCTAATAACAACAATTCAACTACAATGACCGATAAGGAAAAGAAGACCCTCAATCCTAAGGTGCAGTGGGCCAAGTTTGTCGTCGTAGCGGTGTTGTACCTACTCTTTCTCTACTGGATTGAGAGTTGGTGGGGACTCCTTGTCCTGCCGTTTATCTTCGATGTTTACATAACCAAGCGCATAAAGTGGCAATGGTGGCGCGACAAAGAAGGCGCAACACGTTTCATAATGTCGTGGGTAGACGCTATCGTGTTTGCACTCGTGGCTGTCTACTTTATCAATCTGTTCTTCTTCCAGAACTATGTCATTCCATCTTCGTCTTTGGAGAAGTCGCTCTTGACAGGCGATTACCTCTTTGTGTCGAAGGTTAGCTATGGACCGCGCAAGCCACAGACTCCTCTTACGTTGCCCCTTACACAGCATACATTGCCGGTGTTTGAATGTCCTTCGTACATAGAGTGGCCACAGTGGAAGTATGAACGTGCAAAGGGATTGGGACATGTTGAGCAGAACGATATCGTAGTGTTCAACTATCCTGCTGGTGATACACTTTGCTCGGCACCGCAATATCAGGCACAAGACTTCTATCGTCTTGTCTATGGACTGGGCGAGGGTAAGTATGTACAACAGCACAATGGCATGATGCCGAGTTTGGATAGTATGTCGTACCAGCAGCGACTCGACTTCTTTGCGAAGATATATGCCGAGGGACGTAATATTATAAACTCTAATCCTGAAGAGTATGGCAGCGTGATAACACGACCGGTAGACCGTCGTGAGAATTACGTAAAGCGTTGTGTTGGTTTGCCTGGTCAGACTCTGCAAATAAAGAACCACATTGTCTATACAGACGGACGTGCCAACAAAGAGCCCGATAATGTGCAGTATTCTTACTACGTGAAGCTGCGCGGACAATTGCCTCTTGAGTTTATTGACGAACTCGGTATCTCTATGGAGGATATTGCCAGTCTTAACACTGCAGGTTATCTGCCTCTGACCAATGCTTCGGTTAAGGCGCTGCGTGCACGCAAGGACATAGTGGAAAGTGTTACACCAGTAAACGATCCTACATGGTGGGACATCTATCCGCTTAATGGATATAAGGGTTGGACAAGAGACAACTACGGACCTATATGGATTCCGAAGAAGGGTGCTACCATCAACCTTACTATGGACAACATTGCCATATACGAGCGTCCGATACGTGTTTACGAGGGCAACGATCTCAAGGTGCATGGCGGAAAGATATACATCAACGGTAAGGAGGCAAAGAAGTATACCTTCAAGATGGACTACTACTGGATGATGGGTGACAACAGACATAATTCGCTTGATTCGCGATACTGGGGATTTGTTCCTGAAGACCATATAGTAGGCAAGCCGATATTCATTTGGTGGAGTCATGATCCAGATCATAGCGGATTTAA
>OASD01000738.1_pt1 | contig 11889 bp, 10 predicted proteins | sample 1475531 | NCBI WGS metagenome assembly OASD01 (sample SAMEA3360668, study PRJEB22359) | human gut metagenome | biome: ENVO:urban biome; feature: ENVO:human-associated habitat; material: ENVO:feces | place: Bangladesh | collected 2011
AAACAGGGAGTTTCCTGGCGGCAGCAGACAAATTATATATCACCCAGCCGTCGTTGAGCCAGTTCATCCGCCGTATCGAGCGCCATATCGGAGCTGAACTCTTTGACCGTTCCCATCAGCCCGTGACCTTGACAGAAGCCGGGCGGATTTATCTGGACATCGAAGGACAGATACAGGAATTGTGTAAAGTACGGGAACAACGGATACAGGATTTGGGGCAGACCATTGGCGGGACCGTGCGCATTGGCAGTTCCAATTATCGGAGTTCGACGATACTGGCCAAGGCAATCCCTGTCATCAATGAACGCTATCCGCATATCGATATCTGCCTGGAAGAAGGGACGACGCGGGAACTGGAAGATTTCGCCCTCCAAGGGAAGACGGATTTTTCCATCGTCGTCAGGACGGCCGGCCATTCGGATTTGGAATATGTTGAGCTTTTCCAGGAAGAACTGCTCCTGGCCATCTCACCGGCCTGGGACCTGGAACGGGAACCGCTGTATGATAAGAAGCGCCACTCCCGCTACCCGGTCTTTGATTATCATAGCCTTGACGGCCATCCTTTCCTGGTCATGAAAGAAGGGCAGGAACTGCGCCATTCCTTTTTTTCCCTTGTCGAAGCCCTGGATATATCGCCGACCGTGGCTCTGGAAACGACGGACATGGCCACGGCGCAGACCCTGGCCGGCATCGGCGTCGGCGCGGCTATCGTACCGGGCGGCCTGGCTGTAGCCAATACGCCGGCCGTGGAACCGAAGTATTTTTCCCTGCGGGCCTATTTGGACGATTGGGACGTCGTCCTGGCCTATAAGCGGGGACGCTATTTGTCCAAGGCGGACAAAGCCGTCATCAGCGTCATCTGCGATGTCGCTGGGTGAGTGTAAAAAAAGGGCTTGTCGTCATGCGACAAGCCCTTTTTTGCATTCCTAAACGGATTATTTTGCGAAGTAACGAGCCAGGAGGCCATCGAATACACGGCCGTGACGAGCTTCGTCTTTTGCCATTTCATGAACCGTGTCATGGATAGCGTCGAGGTTGAGCTGTTTAGCGAGGGTGGCGATTTCTTTCTTGCCTGCGCAAGCGCCCTGTTCAGCAGCAGCACGCATTTCGAGGTTGGTCTTGGTGTCGTCGGTAACGACTTCGCCGAGGAGTTCAGCGAATTTAGCAGCGTGTTCAGCTTCTTCGAAAGCGATGCGTTTGTAAGCTTCTGCGACTTCCGGATAGCCCTGGCGGTCAGCGACACGGCTCATAGCGAGGTACATGCCGACTTCGGAACATTCACCAGTGAAGTTGAGGCGGAGGCCTTCAAGGATGCGTTCGTCGACGCCTTTAGCAACGCCTACGCGATGTTCGTCAGCGTATTCTTTGACGCCAGCGACGAGTTCCGTGAATTTTTCTTTCGGAGCGCCGCACTGAGGACACTTTTCCGGAGCTTCCGTACCTTCATAAACAAAACCGCAGATGCCGCATACAAATTTTTTCATCATTCATTCCTCCTGATATTATAATACATTTTGAATAAAATGGATATTAACTGAATACTAACAAATAACTTTTATTTGTTATGGCTACATTATAACAGACCGATAGGGGAAAATCAAGAGTGATTTTGTAAAACTTTTAATTGAAAATAATTATTAATTAAATGAGGCGGGGAAGAACCGGCCATTCACGGTCAATTTTATTGCAATTTAGACATCACTCCTATATAATGGAGATAGTATCCATAAAAGCCTAGACGATATCATGATTATAAAACGAGACTGAAATTTGGAGGTTACGCCTATGTGGAAAAAGAAAGCTGCCTGCATCCTGGCGGTCATGGCCCTGTGCGGGACCATGGCTGCCAGTGCAGCGAATTATACGATTCTGGAAAAAGCGGATAAAGTAGAAACGACGGTCTACGGGACGACGCAGACTGGATCCTTGAACGACCGTATTGCTGCCCTGGACAAACTACTCAATGGGCAGTCGACCGTTTCGGGCAGTCTGCAGGACAAGACCAATGCCTTATATAAAGATGTATATGGAAATTCGGGTTCCGATTTATCTTTGCTGACGGCAGTCAATCTCATGCAGTGGCAGTACTCCGGCCAGATTACGGATGAACCTCTTCTGGTCCGGGTGGAATCGCTGGAACAGAGCATCGATGGCAAGACCTTGAGCGGTTCCCTGGAAGGCCGCGTCCTGTCCCTGCGCCAGGCACTCCTGGGCAATAAGAAGTACGTGTCCCAGACCGTCACGATCCCGGCCAATACACTGGTGACGATGACTAATATCGATGCCCTCAATTCTAAGACCATTCAGGAAGGTGACGTCGTCCGCTTTGCCGTGGCTGATGACGTCTGCGTCGGCGATGTCATCGCCATCCCTCGCGGCATGGAAGCGACGGGGACGGTGACGAAAGCCCGGAAGTCGGGCCGTTTTGGCAAAGATGGCAAGATTGAGATTACTTATGACAATGTCCGCGCTGCCGATGGATCACCGGTAGCCCTTACGGTGGGCGATAAGACCAAGGAAGAATATAAGCGGACGGCCGGCGCTGTCGGCGCGTCAGCAGCTGGCGCCATCATCCTCGGCCCGGTCGGCTTGGTCGGCGGTCTTTTCGTCCATGGCAATGAAGTCGATATTCCTGCGGGGACGACGATGTATGCCGAAACGAAGGAAAATGCCGAAGTCGTCGGATTCAAGGAAAACGGCGTCATGGATAATATGAAGACGGCCAATATGGCAGCCAGCGGCGTACAGGTCCCGTCCTTTGCGCCCGTTGCCAACAATGACGTCGACAATAGCGGGAATGGTGGCGATACAGGGGCCTATACTGATACGGATACAGCTCCCCAGAGCAGTGGAGGCGATTTGCAGGCCGGCCTCCAAAATGGTACGGTAACGCCTGTCGACCTGGACAATAGCAAACACAACGATGACCAGCAGGCCGTCGTGACGATTCAATCCGATACCGCAGGTGACGCGAATGAATAAAACGTGGACAGCGGCGATGATCGCAGCCCTGCTGCCGCTGACTCTTTCGGCCAGTGCCGCTGATACAGCTAAACTTCATACGGATAAGGTCATGGCCGTTCCCGTGACAGAAAAGAAAATCCTGCCTGTCGATTTGGACCAGGCCGCCGCTTCACAAGACGTCGTCCTGCCGCAGCAGCCCGTCCATATGACGGCCGATACCTTTTTCGCCCGTAATGCCGACGGCTATGTCAAGAGCCGGGGCAATGTCGACATCAAGCAGGGCATGGATGAAGTCCATGCCAACTATGTCGAAGGCAATATGAAAAGCGGCGTCTACCATACGAAAGGGCCTGTGGTCTATGTCAATGAGACCAATGCCCTGACCGGGCAGGATGTGACCTATAACAGCCAGAACGGTAGCATGAGCATGGATAAGGTCGAAGGCTTCATGGGTCCTACAACCTATATCCGCGGGACCGATGCCGAAATGTACGACAATATCGGCTACGTCAAGCACGGCCTGATTACGACGCCCCATGCCGTTGCCAAGACGCCGGACTATTATATTACCGGTGACGATATCCGCATCTATCCGGGGGAAAAGTTCACGGCTGAAAATACGGCCCTCTGGTTCAAGCACGTCCGCCTGTTTACCTATGGTCACTATGAAGGCCGGCTGGATAACAAGAATAAAACCAAGCCTTACATCTTTACTTTACTGCCTCGGCCGACGTATAACAGCGATGACGGCATCGGCGTCCGGGGTTATGCCGACATACCGCTCAACGATTCTGGTGATTTGACCTTCCATGCCAGCTATGCCTTGAACTCCAAGAATGGCCTCAAGCCGGCGGCACGGATACAGAAGGATACCAAAATCGGGTCCTTCCGCTTTGGCTACAGCAAGGAAGAAAGTACCGATAACGACGATAACATCTGGGCTACGAAGTGGCCGGAACTGGAATACTTTGCACCGCGCCTCCATCTCGGCGACACCGGCATTTACATCGATTCCAGTGCCAACTGGGGCCGCTGGGCCGAAGATGGCGTCAAGACGGGGACCCATAAAGGCTTCCGCACGGAAATCACTCATACACCTATCCCCTTATGGCAGCGTGCCAATGTGCGCTTCTTCGCCGGCTACCGCAAGGATTGGTATTCTACCGATGATGCTCAGCGCCGCGATCCTTATTCCGGCGTCATCCTCAACCAGAGCATCAACGACCGCTTGTGGACCAGCTTCTGGTATAAGAAACACAACGTCAGCGGCTACACGCCGTATCGCTTCGATACCCTCGATGACCCCCGTCAGCACGGCTTGTCTATCGGCTACGTCCTGACACCGCGGGATACGGTCATCTTCTCCTGGGCCCAGGACCTCGACGATGATCACATTTCCGACCGCAACTACACCTGGGTCCGCGACCTCCACTCCTTCATTGCGACCATTACCTATAAACAGGTCGATAAAGAATGGCAGGTCAAGATCAAGGCCAAGGACTTCGATTTCTAAAAAGGAGATTGTCGCATGGGGGAATATGTCCTCATGCGTGGTTCCGTTCTCTTTAATGTTTGAGGTAATACATCAAACATCAAACTTTCAACTTCAAACTCAAAAAAGGCGCTGTCGCACGAAGACAGCGCCTTTTTTTACTCTCTTTTTACACTGTTTTTAGCCGGTTTTGCGCTATAATGGAATAGAATGAGAAAACTGGATTTTACATGAAAGGACTGTAGCCCTATGCCTTTGATTTACTGTGTCGAAGATGATGAAAATATTCGTGAACTCGTCGGTTATGCCCTGCGCAGCCAGGATTTTGAAGTCGAGACTTTTGCCGACAGCAAGGAATTTTGGCCGGCCTTAGAGAAGCGGACGCCGGCTTTGCTCCTTTTGGACATCATGCTGCCTGGTGAAAGCGGCAATGACATATTGGAAAAACTGCGCAAGACCCAGCCGTATAAGACGCTTCCCGTCATCATGCTGACGGCCAAGACCAGCGAATATGACATTGTCAAAGGCCTGGACGGTGGCGCCGACGATTACGTCTGCAAACCCTTCGGCATCGTCGAGCTCATTTCCCGTATCCGCGCTGTCCTGCGCCGTTCGGGCCGGCAGAATACGGAAACGAATCTCTATACGTATGGGCCGGTTGCCCTGGACCAGGAAAAGCATGTCGTCACCGTCGAGGGCAAGCCGTGTCACTTGACGGTAAAAGAATTTGAACTCCTGCGCTATCTCCTGGTCAATACGGATATCGTCCTCAAGCGGGAACAGATCATGGAAGCGGTCTGGGGCTTTACCTATGAAGGCGAAAGCCGGACCATCGACATGCACATCAAGAGCCTGCGCCAGAAGCTGGGCGATGGCGGCAAGATCATCCATACCGTGCGCGGCGTCGGATACGTCATTGGAGGGAATGTATGAAGCGGAAAGTCTATCTCAGCCTGTTGTCCATGGGCCTGGCCTGTATGGCTGTGACCCTGCTCATTTCGACGTGGTTCTTCTGGCGTTCTACACAGCATCAGATCCAGCAGGAATTGACAATGACCATGGCTGTCGTCGAAACGGCCCTTGAAGAAGGCCATGATACGTCCCTGTATTTGAAGAAAATCGGCATCCATCATACGAACGGCCTGCGTATCACTTGGATCAATGCCCGCGGCGATGTCCTCTTTGAATCGGATTACGATAAAGGAATCATGGAAAATCACCTGGCCCGGCCGGAAGTATGGGCGGCGATTGAAAATGGGGAAGGGACAGCCGTCCGCGATTCCCAGACCCTGTCTAAGGCCCTCTATTATTATGCCAAGAAATTGCCTGATGGGACCATCTTGCGGATCAGCTTGGAAAGGGATACGTTTTATGCTCACTTCCTCAGCCTCCTGCCATGGGCCCTCCTGCTCTTGGGACTGTCGGCCCTGGCCTGTGTCAAGGCCTCGCGCCTGCTGACGGCGAGCCTGCTCAGCCCGCTCCGGCAGACGGCTTTGTTCATCCGCCAGATCAATGACAGCGATGTGAAGATGGTCCAGCCGCCGCGCGTCGACCATGAATTACAGCCCTTAGTGGACAAGGTCTTTTTGCAGAGCCAGACCATTGCGGATAATATGCGCAGTCTGGAACAACAGCGCAATATCATGCGCCTCATCATGGAAAATCTCCAGGAAGGCGTCATCCTGACGGATAAATCCTATGGCATTGCCGGCCTCAACCTGCGGGCAGCCCGCTTCCTGGGCGCTGGGAATACACAGGCTGTCCTGCAGCGCAACCTCCAGGAACTCCTTCCCGATGCGCCCTGGGACAGGCTGCAGCATATGGACAGTGTCTGTGAGACGAAACTCATGCGGGCGGACCGCCTCTATCTGCTGACTCTTCAGCCAGTCTATAAAAATGATGATTTCTACGGCATGTTGTTCATCATCGATGATGTGACCGAACAAGAACACCGGGAACAGCTGCGGCGGGAATTTACGTCCAATGTATCCCATGAACTGAAGACGCCGCTTACCTCCATCAGCGGTTTTGCCGAAGTCTTGTCGACGGGCCTCTTCAAGAATAAAGACGACGTCATCCATTTCGGGACGCTCATCCGTAAGGAAGCCCTGCGCCTCTTGCAGATGATCGAAGAAATCATGCACCTGGCCCGCATCGAAGACGGCAAGCGCCAAGTGAACCTGGAACGGCTATGCTTGCGCGACTTGGTCCAGGACATCGTAGAATTTATGGAGCCGGTCCTGACGGAAAAGAAAGTGACCGTCCAGTGTACCATGGACGACACCGAAGTGCTGGCCGACCGCGGCCTTTTCCGGGAACTGATCATGAATCTCCTGGACAATGCCGTCAAGTACAACCGCCCAGGCGGCCATGTCTACATCACTGTCCGCCACGACGGCCATAAGGCCTTTTTCAGCATCTGCGATACGGGCATCGGCATCCCTGAAGACAAACAGCAGCGCGTCTTTGAACGCTTTTACCGGGCCGATTCCAGCCGGTCCCGCAAAATCAAAGGGACCGGCCTGGGCCTGGCTATCGTCAAGCACATCGTCGAACAGCATCACGGCACTATCGCCTTGAGCAGCAAGGAAAACGAAGGCACGACGATTACCATCACCTTGCCGATGTAGGGAGGAGGGGCCATCCGTAGGGGGGATTTTCCGGTCAGGGGCCCCATACCCGTCCGACACATCAAACATCAAACTTTCAACTTCAAACTCAAAAAGGCGCTGTCTTCATGGGACAGCGCCTTTTTTTACAATATTTTACAATACATATATAGAGTCCTTACATCTCCTTGGTAGGATAAGACTGTATTCAGAATCAGGAACATCTCAGATTCGTTTATTCAAAGGAGAGGATTTTTTATGAAGTGGAAAAAGTTAGTTCTTGTCGCCTTAGCTGCTACCATGGCCATTGGGGCTGCCGGTTGCGGAAGTCAGCAGAAAGCAGATGCCGGGAAAGGCGCTGCTGTTTCCGGAAGCATTACCGGTTCGGGTTCTTCAGCTTTATTGCCTTTGGTCAAAGATGCTGCCGAAAAATTCAAGGCCAACAATAAGGACGTTACGATTACCCTCAATGCCGGCGGTTCTGGCACGGGTCTGAAACAGGTTTCCGATGGTTCTGTCGATATGGGGAACTCCGACGTAGCGGCTGAAACGAAACTGGACAAAGCCAAAGCGGAAAAATTGGAAGATCACAAAGTCTGTGTCATGACAGTCGCTACCATCATCAATAAAGATGTCGGCGTCAAGAATTTAACTCGTCAGCAGTTGCAGGACGTATTCACGGCAAAAGTTACCAACTGGAAAGATGTTGGCGGCAAAGATATGCCTATTGTCCTGGTTACGCGCCCGAAGACGTCCGGTACACGTGCTCTGTTCAAACAGTATGCAATCAACGGCGCGGAAGAAGCGGATAATAAATCTTTGGAAACAGATAACTCCGGTATCCTTATCCAGAGCGTTGCCCAGAACCCGGGCGCTATCGGCTATGTCGCTCTGCCGTATCTGCTCAATAACGACACAGTCGATTCCGTTTCTATCGATGGCGTAGCACCGACCTTGGAAAATACCTATAACGGTACCTACAGCGTATGGGGTTATGAACACATCTACACCAGCAAAGAACCGAAAGCTGCTGTCAAAGCCTTCATCGAATACATCACAGGCACTGATTACGGCAAACGCATCGAAGAACTCGGCTATGGCGTAAGTTCGAAGATGCAGACTAAAGAAGTTCACTAATTTACTGGAGGAACGGGTATGAATGCAATCGAAACGGTAGTCCAACGGGCTCACCGCAACGAGAAAGCAGCCAAAACGTTCATCACTATTTGCGGCATCGGTATGGCACTGGTGCCGCTTCTCATTGGCGCTTTTCTCTTCATTAAAGGTACAGATACGTTTTTCACCTTTGGCCACAGCGTGACGGAATTTCTCTTTTCCGGTCAGTGGAAACCGAGTGACACCGCCGAAGGCGGCGGCCAGGTCGGGGCGGCCATGTTCCTGGCCGGTTCGCTGGTCACCTGTCTCTTGTCGCTGATCATTTCCCTGCCCTTCAGCCTGGCTTCGTCCATCTATATGACGGAAATCGCGACGCCTCAGCGGCGGCGCCTCATCCAGCCGGCTATCGAATTGTTCACGGGCATCCCGTCCGTTGTCTATGGCTTCGTCGGCATGACCGTCCTCATCCCGGCCCTGCGCCACATTTTCCCCATGCCCTTTGGCTTTTCCGTCCTGGCTGCCGGCATTGTCCTGGCTATCATGATTTTCCCGGCCATTACGACCATGGCTGCCGATGCCATGGCCGCCGTGCCTAAGTCCTGGCGTGAAGCGTCTTACGGCCTCGGTGCGACGCGGTGGGAAACGATTGCCCACGTCGTCCTGCCGGCAGCGAAAAGCGGTATCTTCACCGGCATTATCCTAGGCCTGGCCCGTGCTTTGGGCGAAGCCCTGGCTGTCGCCATGGTCATCGGCCAGATGAAAGTCTTCCCGACGTCCCTGTTCCTGCCGGCCAGTACGCTGACGACAGCTATTTCTGCCGACATGGGCGGCGCCATGGAAGGCGGTGAATACAACGCAGCTCTGTGGACGATGGCTTTGGTCCTGTTCCTGCTGTCGTTCTTGTTCATCTTCGTCATTCATCAGATCAATGCCGCTTCCGAAGTAAAAGGGGGACGGAATTAACATGACAAGTGTGGAAACGAAAAAAAATAAAGATAAAATGATGACGGCCCTTTTTACGGCTGGCGCTGCTTTTGCCGTCATCCTGCTCATCGCCTTTGTCCTCTACGTCGTCGTCAGCGGCATCAGTGGTATGACGCCGCAGCTCTTGTCCTTCAGCCCGACGGGGTTGGGGAACATGTTCTTCAATACGATTTATCTGGTCGTCCTGGCCCTCGTCGCCAGTACCATTACGGGGGTTCCGGCCGGCATTTTCCTGGCTGAATACGCCAAGAAAGGGCGCATCACTCATTGGGTCCGCATGGCTGTCGAAACCTTGGCATCCCTGCCGTCTATCGTCGTCGGCCTGTTCGGCTACCTGGTCTTCATCGTCATGACCGGTTCCCAATGGAACCTCATGGCCGGCGCCCTGGCCGTATCCATCCTGACCCTGCCTTTGGTCACGTCCGTCACCGAAGACGCCCTGCGCAACTTGCCGTCGAGCTACCGTAACGGCAGCCTGGGCCTGGGGGCCTCGCATTGGCAGACCCTCTGGCATGTCCTCTTGCCGGCCTGCTTCCCGCGCATCATGACCGGCCTCATCCTGGCCGCTGGCCGTGGCTTCGGTGAAGCCGCAGCCCTGATGTTCACGGCCGGTATGTCGACGGATATCGACTGGACGAACTGGGATATTACGGCCACGTCGTGTCCCCTCAATCCCTTCCGTCCCGGCGAAACCCTGGCCCTGCACATCTGGGCCCTGCGCACGGAAGCTCTTCATGCCGATGCGGCCCAGCAGGCAGCTGCGTCGTCGGCCATCCTGATGGTCATGGTCCTCGTCTTCAGCCTGGCTGCACGCTATCTCAGCTATCGAATTGACAAGAAAATGGGAGGAAATAAATAATGTCAGAATATACCTTCGATGTCAGCCATATGGATCTCTTTTATAATGATTTCCAGGCCTTGAAAGACATCAACATGAAAATCAAGAAGAATGAAATCACGGCTCTCATCGGTCCGTCGGGCTGCGGCAAATCGACGTTCCTCAAGACCTTGAACCGCATGAACGACTGGGTCGAAGGCTGCCGGGTCACGGGCGATATCCGCTTTGAAGGCAAGGATATCTTCAAGGAAGTCGACCCCCTGGCCCTGCGCTATCGCGTCGGTATGGTCTTCCAGCAGCCGACGCCGTTCCCGAAGAGCATTTATGAAAATATCGCTTACGGTCCGCGTATCCAGGGCATCAAGGATAAGACGAAGCTCGACGCCATCGTCGAAAAGAGCCTGCGCCAGGCTGCCTGCTGGGATGAAATGAAGGACCGCCTCCAGAAAAGTGCCCTCGGCCTCTCCGGCGGTCAGCAGCAGCGCCTCTGCATTGCCCGGACTTTGGCAGCCGGTCCGTCGGTCATCCTCATGGACGAACCGACATCGGCGCTGGACCCGATTTCGACGCAGAAAATCGAAGACCTGGCCCTGGAATTGAAGGAAAAATATACCATCGTCATCGTCACGCACAGTATGCAGCAGGCCCGCCGCATTTCCGACAAGACGGCATTTTTCCTCTTAGGCGAACTCATTGAATACGATAATACTTTGAATATGTTCACCAATCCGTCCAATCCCAAGACGGAAGAATACATTACCGGCCGTTTCGGTTAAGAGGAGGAAAGGCACTTATGCTGGAAATTTACGAAAAATCCGTAGCAGAATTGAAGAACGATATGATTAACTTGGGCATAAAGGTCGAACAGGCCGTCGATAATGCCTGGAAGGCGCTGGAACAGAAAGATATCGAACTGGCCCAGCGTATCTACGATGGCGATGACGTCATCGATGAACTGGTCAAGAACTGCATGAAGAAAGACTTGACCATCAGTATGATGCAGGGTCCCGTAGCGGCTGATTACCGGAGCTTGATGGCGACGTTGAAAATCCTCTCCGACTTAGAACGCATTGCCGATCACTGCGCCGACATCAGCCACTACGTCATCCATTTGGAACAGACTCATCACAACGTACCCTTGCCGCGGGGCATTAAGGAAATGTACGGCGTCATGGCCTCTATGGTCAGCGATGTCATAGATTTCTATAAAGAACGGGGTACTTCGTCCCAGGCCAGCCTCATGCGCGATAAAGACGATATCGTCGACCAGGCCTTCAACAACCTCATGGAAACGCTGGCTGCCGAAATGACGGCCCATCCGGAAAACTCCAAGGACTACATCGACCTGGTCCTGGTCGTCAAATACATCGAACGCATGGCCGACCACGCCAACAATATCGCCGAATGGCTCATCTATCGCGATACCAACGAAATCAGATTATAATAGGCATAAAAAAAGCTGCGCAATTGATGCGCAGCTTTTTTTTATGCCGTGGTTCGTGGTTCGTTGAGCCTCCCCTGCGAAGGGGAGGTGGCCCGTCAGGGTCGGAGGGGTTCTTCACCAGGCGATGCGTCAGCGAGCCCGTTTCCCAACGACGAACGATGAACGACCAACGACGAACAACGAACGGCCGCAGGCACGTTCGCCACGGTCCACGACCCACGGCGCCGCAGGCACCTAGTATTCCGGCGGCATGTTCTTTTTCGTATGCGGCATGGAGAGGGCATCGCCGGGATACTGGTGGTATTTGACGGGCGATGTCGTAAAGCCCCGGCCTACGACTTCCGAAGCATCGCTGATGATCATGAAGGCCTGCGGGTCGAGTTTGTTGACGATTTCCTTGACCTTGGCTACTTCCTTCAGCTTGATGACGGCGTAGATGACC
>OASD01000741.1_pt1 | contig 11879 bp, 10 predicted proteins | sample 1475531 | NCBI WGS metagenome assembly OASD01 (sample SAMEA3360668, study PRJEB22359) | human gut metagenome | biome: ENVO:urban biome; feature: ENVO:human-associated habitat; material: ENVO:feces | place: Bangladesh | collected 2011
TCCGCAGGGGAAAAGGCGATGTAGCCATGACCGAGGGCGAGCTTGCGAGGTTCTTTGGTGTGACATGGAGGAAAGTCTGTGGCAGACTTCGGGCGATAACCGAAGATTCCATCCTGTCTCCAGATGAAAGGAATGCAGGTGAAAGGAAGATTGTCACAGATAAGGAGGTAAGGGGCTACGCACCGCTTTACCCACTACCGACAATCATCGCCCTTTCCTTTCAACTTGACAGCGTAGAAGCCCACCTGTTCAGAAGGCATGTGTGCAGTGAGTTGATGCGTCCAAGGAACTCTGTCATTCCTATCATCATATATGGCAGGGGTGTCAACAGCTGAATATGTACCAATCTTTTTTCTTTCATTGTTTTCTTACTACATTACTACAATATGAGATAAATCGATGAAAGAAAAAGGATTACGTTGTTGTCAGTAGTTGCTTATGTGTGTTACTACGATATGACTACATACTACCAACAAGTGAACGGAAAGAATATGTTTCTATTAACTATAGAATAGAGTCAGAGAGGCTTGTGAACCTTCGGATATTATAACCTGTAAAATGGAGGAAACGGCATGAATACGAGCCATAAACCAAGAACAATGACCAGCACGGACAATCATCGTAGTTGTTTTGATTGGGGCAGTAATATGCAAGTCATTCGCAAAGGAAACGGAGAAATAGCCATGACAAAGAGCGAACTTGTGAGATTCTTCGGTGTGACGTGGAGAAAACTCAATTATAGGCTTCAGACGATTATGAAATCTTCCAACCTGCATCCCGATGAAAGGGGTGCAGGTGAAGAACCTGTTTTCATCAACGGACAACTTAAAGGTTATGCACCGCTCTATCCTCTTTCAATTATCATTGCCCTGTCCTTTCTGTTAAACAGCACCGAAGCGTATTTGTTCAGAAAGTACATCAGTAGAAAATTGCAGACAGAGGCTGCCATTGTAACGCCAATCTTCCTGTTGGGCAATACCAAGAACTGATGAATATATTTCCTTTTTCTTTCACCGATTATATCTTACTACATTACTACAATAAGAGTTAAAGCGGCGCCAGAAAAAAGGATTAATGTGTAGTAGGGTACTCAAAACAATTGTACTACACAGTAACTACATTTGTCTTTCTTCTTTCACCGCTTTATTACGGTTAAAAAAGAAATTATATGATATTTGTTATTTGCCTGACAATTCTCTGAAGTACACTTTCATTGCTTACAAGTATGGAAGCAGTACCCGTCATTCCGCAGATAATTTTATACTTGCAATCCGTTATCCTTACCTGTACCGTGAACACACTGCCAGCTTCCGTTTGTCGGGGTGTATGCGATGTGGCTGTTATTATACCATGAGCAACTCCGTAGGTTTCTGTATCGTAGCCCTCAACTTCGATGTTTACCGTCATTCCTCTCGCTATTGTATTCATGTATTTATAGGGAATGTCCATTGTTCCTTGACGGGCATCCGTCATCTCAATCCTTGTGCTGATGGTTTCGGGATAGGGAATAAAGTATGCACCTACCAATAATCCCAAAATTACGATAGTAATGATTGTGATACCATAGCGTACAATTCTTGATGGTATCTCGCCGATGATATGCCTTACCTTCTCGCTGCGGAGTTCTATCTTGTCGTCTGCCATAGTTGTCTTTCCTTTACGTTAGTTTCCTAACTCCAATTGATTCTTTACAAGATTGTAGTATGCACCACGCTTTGCCGTGAGTTCCTCGTGGTTGCCGATCTCGACCACCTTGCCTTTATCCAGTACCACTATCTGGTCGGCATTCTTCACCGTACTTAGTCGGTGTGCCACTATGACCACCGTCTTTCCTTTGTAGAACTCGTCAAGATGCTCCACAATCATACGCTCATTGTTGGCATCAAGCGAGTTGGTGGCTTCGTCAAGAAAGATGTAGTCGGGATTCTTATATACGGCTCTTGCTATCAATATACGCTGTTTCTGCCCTTGGCTCAATCCCACACCATCGCGACCTATCTTAGTATTATACTTTAATGGCAGCCCCATCACATAATCGTGAATACAGGCTATCTCGGCAGCTTTCTGCAATCGCTCTTTGTCTATCTCCCCATCATCTACGGCAATATTCCTTGCAATGCTTTCGGAGAATATCACACCATCCTGCATCACCACACCACATTGTCGGCGCCACCACTTTTTGTTGAGTGTGTTTATATCCGTTCCACCAATGGAGATTTGTCCGCCCAATACAGGGTAATAACCCAGCATGAGTTTGATGAGGGTAGTCTTTCCGCTGCCCGACGCACCCACGATGGCCGTTACCTTGCCTTTGGGTATAGTGAGGCTTACATCATCAATGATAGTTTTCAGTGCGTGTGGATCGTATTTGAAGTTTACGGCTTCAAGTTCTATGCCTTGATTTTCTTCTTTCACCGTTGTTACCAGACCTTGTTTCCCGTTCTCATCATCAACATGGTGGATTTCGTTGATACGTTCGAGACTTATCTTCACATCCTGTACGGAATAGAAAAAGCCCATCAGTTGCTCTACGGGTGAGTTGAGCTGTCCGATGATATACTGCACGGCAAGCATCATACCCAGTGTGAGTTGTCCGTGGATAACAGCCGTTGCTGCAACTACTGTAATGACAATGTTTTTCAGTTCATTGATGAAGATGCTTCCTGCCTCCTGTGTCTGCTGAAGTTTAAGAGATTTCATCTGCACCCCGAAGAGGTCTGCCTGCACGTCCTCCCATTCCCAACGGCGGCGCTGTTCGCAGTCCTGTAGCTTTATCTCCTGCATAGATGTTATGAACTCGTAGGTCTTATTGTTGTTGATGGCTTGCTGCTCAAAGAGCTCATAGTCGAGTACCTTTCTGCGCCTTAGGAAGAGTGCAAGCCAACCGCCATAGAGCAGACTGCCGAGCATAAAGATGGCGAAGACAAGCCAATTATAGGCTAGCAGCACAATGCTGAACACCACAAAGGTAAAGAGCGAGAATACGATGCTGAGCGTTTGCTGTGTCAGAAACGAGTTCACACGGCTGTGGTCGCCCATGCGCTGCATAAGGTCGCCCATCAGCTTGGTGTCGAAGAACGACATAGGCAACTTTAAGAGCTTGATGAAGAAATCACTTACCAATGAGATGTTAATGCGTAGCGAGATGTGGAGCAGCAGCCATCGGCGGATAAAGTCAATGGCAGTTCGGCTAAGGGTAAGCATCAGCTGTCCCAAGAGTATCAGCCAAATAAAACCAATATTTTGGTTTTTAATGCCCACATCCACAATAGACTGCGTGAGGAAAGGCAGGATAAGCTGCAGCAGGCTGCCCACGAGTAAGCCTAAGACTATCTGTCCGAAGTACTTGCGATATTGCTTGATATAGCCAAAGAGGAACTTAAACGACCGCTCTTCTGTTGGCTTATCGGCTGTCTGCTTTTCATAAAAGGCAGGTGTAGGTTCTAAAAACATAGCGATGCCCTTTTCCTCACCGCCCGATTGGGTACTGACCCAGTGCTTCTTGAATTCCTCAAGGTTGTACTTCACAAGCCCTTTTGCAGGATCTGCAATGTAGAAAGTCTTTCCTTTCTTTACCTTATACAGTACTACAAAGTGGTTTTGGTTCCAGTGGAGAATGCAGGGTAATACTACACTTATCAATTGATTTATTTCTACTCTCCCGCTAATCGTTTTTATCCCAATCTTTTTTATTGTTTCAGAAATGCTCAATAAAGAAACTCCCTCAGTCGTAGAATGACAGTATTGAGATATAAATTCTGTAGAGTATTTTTTCCCAAAATAGCAGCATACCATTTGAATACAAGCAATACCACATAGCATGGAATCCTTTTGTTTATATACCCTAAAGCTACTCATACGAATATTATAATCGATTTGTGTTTATGCCGAATTTCTTAGGACGCACATTGAGTTTTTTTCCAAACTGGTAAGATATTGATATTTTTAATACTCGGTATGGCTTATAATCATATATATAAGTTATGTCGTTAGATTTTATGATAGACTTTGTGTGTGATGCCAACATATTTTGATATTCTACACCAACTGATAGTTTCTTACCAAAGAGTAAATATTTTAACCCTAAGTCTATTCTATACCTTGAAGAACTTTCTCCTACGACATCTCTCTCTTTTGCCTGATACTGCCCCCATAGGTTAGCCATCAAAGTCTTTTGCCGATTAAAGTAGATGTTATTATTTATATATAGAAAAACAGATGTATGACTTATGTTTTCGAAATTGTACCCAGCCATAGGTTTGGATATGAGCGTATAGACACTACCGCTTATAGAACTATCAAACCATACGACCTTATCAAAATAGTAAGAAACATCTAAACTATACATCTGCTTCTTCATTATATTATCCATTGTTATTGTTGTCAACTTCTTAATACTATCAATAGAAGTATAAGAAGCAATGACACGATTTTTCCACATTGCACTAGCTGACACTGAAAGCTCTCCCCAAGTATAGCCTAATTCTACTGAATATGACTTTTCTGGCAATAAATTAGGATTACCTGTTTGAATAGTATGGGAATCAATATAGGTTGTAAATGGATTTATATCTACATAGCTGGGGCGGTTAATCCTACTCGAAACACTCATAGACAGAGAATTATTATCATTCCAACTATAATTCAGAAAAGCCGTAGGGAAAAGGTCGAACTGGTTATTGCGAGTGCGGGAATTCAACTTTACAGAGTTTCCGTCTAATATCCCATACTCCCCGCGTAAACCAATTTTGGTTTCTATTTTATCTGACAGTTTATACTTTATATCGGCATAAGTAGCAAAAATCTGTTCACGATACACAAAATGGTCGTTCAAATCATAATCATTGGTTATATAGTCATAATTTGTTCTATTATCTGTCTTGGATTGTGAATAAGCGGCACCACCAGATAGAGTAATATTCCCTACGGGCAATTCTAAATCGACTTTGCCCTGATACACATTGATATCTGTCTTGGGGCGGTTTAAGTAACCTAAACTTTCATCGTATGTAGTCTGAAGATTAATATGGTCATTGATCGAATAATTTAAATAATCTAAATTTACGTTTACGGAGCCATCTTTATTGACAATATTGTTGGCAACATAATGTAAATTTGCACCAGTACGGTGGTACTTGCTGTCAAAGTCTGTAAGCGTCTCAAAATATTTCAAAATGTCGCCTGTCCCAGAAGAAATCGAGGTGGCAGTTTTTTTATCAGCATCAGGATACATATTGTTATAAGTCACAATAGCCCCTAACGTAGAGTTTTTAGTCAATCCGTAATCTACTCCAGCTGTAAGAAGGATATAATTATTAGATTTGAGTTTGTTGTTGGTTGTACTCCATATTTCAAGAGGGTAATATATATACGTTTTACTATCAGTCTGCATTGTACCCAAACCTTTTCCTACACTTACGTATGCCTCAAGCTGATTTTTTTTATACTGCATACTACAATTAATTCCATCATACAAACGCTCTTTGATTGATAATTGATTTGTTAAGTAACCTCCGAAATAATTGTTTTGTATCTTTTTTGTTACAAAATTGATAATGCCAGCATTGCCTTCCGCTGAATACTTGGCTGGCGGTGTTGTCATCACTTCTATTTGTTGCAAATTGCCAGAAGGTTGCGAACTGAGAAACGCAACCAACCCTTTCATATCCATTTTGAGTTCGCGCCCGTTCAGCAGGAATATTATTTTTCCCTTACTGATCATGCTAATAACATCATCTTGTACTATTATCCCCGGAGTTTGTTTCAGTATATCCATAAGATTTGATGCTGCAGCATTAAGTTTCTGAGCATTGAATACTACGCGATCTATCTTTCGCTGCGTAAGAGGCGTTTTAGATGTTACTACAACCTCAGCTAAATCTATGGCATCAGAATCTAATATAACATTAATAGAAATATCTTTATCATCTCCATTAAATTTATGAGTATAGCTTTTGTAGCCAAGACATGAAACACTAAACGTTAGGGCTTTATACGGCATAACCTCAATTGAAAAATTACCAGTAGAGTCACTATATGCCCTTGTAATTGTAGTTTCCAAACTATCTTTTACTACAAGAGCAGCCATACTAATGGCTTTCCCTTGTGTATCTGTGATTTTACCAGACAATTTAATATTCTGACCACAAATAGCCTGTGTATTTATAAAAATTATGAAAAATAGAATCCATCTACTCATTGTATCTTTCTATCATTGATTTTACCCAAAAATCTGTTATTAAATAATCACTTAAAGATGTATCAATACTTTTTAAGGAACAAATATCTTTTGACCATTTCCCATTATGCTCCAATAATTTTTGACTACATGGTCCCATACATACAGGTAGCATTTTACAATTAAGACATTCTTTATTTTCAAACGTAGCTACAGCTAACCTTTGGGCTATCAAGTCCTCATCTATGTCTATAGTCCCATCAGCCTTTAATATTCCGTATTGAGTATTATTGGAGAGTGTACGTCCATTACATTTATGAATTGTCCCATCGTAGTTTATAACAATAGAATTTTTTGTATCTGACGGACATGAATAAGGAAAGCCTCTGAAAGTACCTTGGTTTACACAAAACCCCTCTTCTATAAAATTCCTGAGAAATTTTCTTAAAAGTTTTTTATGCACTTCTGTTGACTCTTTTTCAGTTTGCCAAACCCTTTCAAAATGAACAAAAATCTTTTTTCTATCTATGTCCTTTATTCTGTCTAAGATTTCTGGAATACCATGTAATGTTGTATTATCATAGTTTATCCTTAATGTAATAAAAAACTTTTCTCCTTGTATCTCTTCTGCCAATCTGTGTATTACCCAAAGAATATGGTCATATGTCGGTTTATTCCCTTTTTTCCAAATTCTTACTTTATCATGATGTTCTTTATCACCATCAAGAGTTATCTGTAGATGTGGATTTAGATACTTCAGTTTACTAATAATTTCCTCATCTATAAGCGATGCGTTAGTTACAAAGAAACTAGAAAAATATTTTCCTGCATTCTCTATTAGTGTTTTTATTTTTGACAGAAGTGGATAGGTTATTGAATTAAAGTCAGTAAAGGGTTCACCGCCAAACAACGTAATAAAGAAACTATCAAAGGAGTTTTTTTCAATTTCTTTATTAATATATTTTATGATTTTAGATGCAGTTTCCCCGTTCATGTGGGTATTGGGAATATGATTCTCATAGCAATACCAACATTTTAAATTACAATCTTGAGTTGGATAGACAACTATTCTTAACTCACGTGAACCAAAAGTTGCTATTTTATTTTTATATCTGATAATAGCCAACTCATCTCTTGTGTCAGAAATGATTACTCCAAGCTTACATAGATTTTGGTATGCAACTTTATATTTATTTTTAAATTCATCAACCTGTAAAGACTCAAAAGCACTACAAACATTATTGGATAAAGCTACATATGAGTTTGTAAATGAATTGAATATCAACGAGGCTTTTGCGCTTCGTATGATTATGTTATAACGACTTTTTTTCATAACTAATGGCATTTATATAAAATGGTGCATTATCAGTTTTATCCCAATAATGCACCATACAAGAATGTTACTTATGGCTCCATTGTACTAGAACTTTCTAGGTGTGCAGGACGACAGTCCTTTCCACAATGGTTTCCACCTCCACCATCACAACCAGAACCACAATGACTTCCACTAGTCATTGCAACAGAAATGCCACCATGTACAACGACCATTTCTTCATCAGTAAGGATTGCTCCTTCTAAAAAATCGAAGTTTGCCATAATAATTAAATAATTAGTTAAATAATACACATTCATGACTTTCATGAATGGTAGTCATTGATATGGTAATATAATTATCATTTGGCTACATTTGCAAAGATATTAAAAAAAACAATACATTCCAATATATTCAAGTGTTTTTTAAATTTATCTAGTAACTGTCAATAAATTAGATCAAAAGTCTTCTATTCAATCAATATGGAGCAGTGTTAATCAGTGTACGTTGGAACAGTTCATTTCCAATAATTTCTCTAAGCAGGAAACTTTATAAAGTATCTTCCCAGCAAACTGCGTGTAGGGGATAATCTTCTTGTCCCGATAGTCCTGCAAGGTGCGAGGGCTGATATACAGCCGCTCGCATACCTCCTTACCCGTCAGGAAATGCTCACCACCAAACAGAGGTTTGTGTGTCTGAGCCACTTCCTTTATCCGTCTGTTCACTCCCTCAAGTGCGGAGAGCACCACCTGCATATCGTCCGCATCCATGTTCAAGTCTCTTACCTGTTCCATCATTCTCTTTCCTTATTTGTTATTCTTAGGTTTGTCTGTTTTTGATTTCTCAGATTTGCTTTGGAGCAATAGCTCCACATCCTCAAGCCTGTAATAGCACTTATGCCCGATTTGAGAGAAAGGTAGCACGCCTGTATCACGGTAATGTTGCAATGTGCGCTTGCTGATATTGAGCAACTTGCATACATCACCGTTGTGCAGCCAATCGGTATGCCTGCTCTGTTCCCCGAATGCCTTATGGCAGGTCTCGGCAAGGCTGAGAATCTCATTCCTGAGCCTTGTCCAATTTGAATCCGTAATGATAAAATATCCCATAGTTTTATAATTGTTTTGTTTGTAATTCTGTCTTATTGGTATTGACAATACCTTTGCCTGTTTTGCGTATCATCGCACGTTTCTGCCTGCAAAAGTAGGATGAGTTTGCCATACTTCAAAGCAGCAGGGAACAGCAGGGAAATATCGGGAACTTCAAGGAAAAAGACAACGCATTTTATCGGCAGCCGTTTGCACCTTCTTACCCTGTTTCTTCTTTCACTGTCCGTTGGGTACAAAGATACGGTGATGCATCTCCTATTCAATCGTTTTTCGCCCAAGTGGCAGCTTGTGGCACTCTTAGTGTGGACAAACGCTACCATGTTTCTGTGCTGATTCTACCTTTTGCAATATCGGTGCAGAAAACTGCAAACGTGTGCAAAGAGCACACTTCTACCTCTGCCTTTTCTTGTTATTTTATCCCCTGTCTTGACATATTTTGGGCTTAAATCAGTCTTTGCTTTTCACCATCTACAAAAAAATCCGTGAGAAATTCATAGCCAATGAGCGCAACATCATGCAAGCACTCTTTGAATGCTTGGAACTTTCCCATTCTCTTCCTAACTTCACTCTCGGAAACCAAACCAAGCGTATAATGAAACCAAGTGCAGATAAAGGCAAATCGGAGGGCGAGAACAATACGCCCAAGCAAAGGAAGACTTCCTCCAAAAACGGTGAGATAGAAACTTATCTCTCCTCTTATTATGAGTTCAGATACAACACGGTGTTGGGAAGAACTGAATACAGGGGCAAGGACGATACTCACTTCTCAAAAGTGGGTCGCTATGAAATCAACACGCTCCGCAGGGAACTTGACAACGATGTGGGGATTATCACATCTTCCGACAACCTCTATTCAATTATTGAGAGCAGCTTCTCTCCACGTGTCAATCCCATACAGGAGTATTTCAATGGATTGCCCTTGGTGGATATTGGTAATAGCAGAGGTAATTATAGTGGCAATAGCGATAGTTGTAGTCATGGCAGTAGTGGTAATGGTAATAATGAACACAATAACCATTGTGATATTTCTTCCCTTTCACTGAAAGCCATTCCTGAATTGGCAGGTTGTGTTGTGGTGCGCAACTCTGACAAGTGGCTGCCGTACCTTACCAAATGGCTCGTGGCAGTGGTCGCCAACGCCATGGACGACCGTGAGTGCCGTAACCATACCTGCCTCGTGCTGACAGGCGAGCAGGGCAAATTCAAGACAACGTTCCTTGACTTGCTCTGTCCTCATGCCCTGCACGGTTACAGCTACACGGGCAAGATATATCCGCAGGAGAAGGACACGCTTACCTATATAGGGCAAAACCTCATCGTAAACATTGACGACCAGCTCAAAGCCCTCAACAAGCGTGACGAGAACGAACTGAAAAACCTCATCACCTGTCCGATGGTCAAGTATCGTATGCCCTATGACAAATATGTGGAAGAACACACTCACTTGGCAAGTTTCGTGGCATCGGTAAACGGCAACGACTTTCTTACAGACCCCACAGGAAGCAGACGCTTCCTGCCCTTTGAAGTGCTTTCCATAGATATTGAGAGAGCAAAGGCTGTTTCTATGGATAATGTCTATGCGGAAGCGAAAGCCTTGCTGAACATAGGTTTCCGCTATTGGTTTGACGATGAAGAGATAACGGAACTATACAGGGAGAGTGAGGATTTCCAAGTGCAGACCGCAGAGATAGAGCTTTTGTTGCGTTGTTTTGAAAAGCCAACGGAGGATGAAAGTTATTCGTTAATGACCACTACGGAGATACTCACTTATTTGGGTATTTATACTCACCAACCACTTGTTGCCAAGCGTATGGGCGAAGCCTTGAAGAAAGCAGGATACATAAAGGTGAGCAAACGAAGAAACGGTGGTAGCCCCATCTATGTATACAAAATTAGGAAAATCTTGCCCTGCCCGCTCCTTCAAACTTGTAGTAGCCAAATGTAGTAAAATGTGTAGTATTGTCTTATACTACAAAGTAACACTGATTATCAATCACTTATCACAAAATAGTATGTAGTAAGAAGAAAGATGAAAAAGTTTGGAGGGGAAAAACTTGGGAAAAGAGAATTTCTTTCAAGCCCCATTCAAATATCATTCAAACACACCATTGTCATTCAAGCAAAAATTATTCAATCAATTCAATTAAAACATATCACAATGAAAGAAGAAGATTTATCAGCAATCAAACGATACCCCATCGTGGAGTATCTTGAAAGAAAAGGCATCAAGCCTGTACGTAGGACACCTGTCTATGCCCTGTACCGTTCTCCGCTCAGGGAGGAAACGCATCCGAGCTTCAAGGTGGACACACGGAAGAACCTCTGGATAGACTATGCCGAAGGCAGGGGCGGAAGCATCATCGACCTCTTTATGCGCTTGGAGGGATGCACGCTTTCGGAAACCATCCGCCGTTTGGGGCAGAACGATCCCGCTAATGGTACCTATAGTTCTCGTAATGACTTTGCGCCAAACAATACCCAATCTGTAATAGCTGCAAATGGGGCAAGGAGACTGATAGAGGTATCAGACACCCTGCCGCCACATTTGCAGGAGTATCTTGCGAGGGAACGCTGTATCGACATGGAAAAGGCTATGCCATTCCTTAAATGTATCACTTACGATGTTAGGGGCAGGCGCTACCAAGCCGTCGGCTTTGCCAACCTGTCGGGAGGATATGAACTTCGGGACAACGGCTCGTTCAAGGGAACGATAGCACCAAAGGACATTACTCCGATATTCACGGACAAACAGACAGAAAACCCAATAGACAAGACACAGCCTTTATGCGTGTTCGAGGGATTTATGGATTTTCTGTCTTTCCTTTCAATGAAAGGGGAAATCACCAATCACTGCCTTGTGCTAAACTCCGTAAGTAATGTGGCAAGAGCTGTCCGCTATCTGAGCGACCGACACTTAACCCATATCTGTGCCTTTCTTGACAATGACGATGCAGGGCGGAGGGCTGTGCAGGAATTTGTAAAGGCAGGTTTCAAGGTGGAGGATATGTCCATACATTACAAGGACTTCAAAGACCTCAATGAGTTTCATATCTGCCGTGTCCATGCACAGCAGAAGCAGAAAGCGCAGGAACAGACACAGATGTCGGTTACAGAACAAAACAAGAAATCAAAACAAGTCAAACATAAAATGAGATAGAACTATGGAAAAGAAAACAACAGGTAACAAGAAAATGGAGAATACCAGCCACTCTACCAATCAGTCTTTGGTAGTGTCCTTAAAAGTGTGTAATTCATCTTTCCTTTCTCTGTACTTCCACTG
>OASD01000743.1_pt1 | contig 11863 bp, 11 predicted proteins | sample 1475531 | NCBI WGS metagenome assembly OASD01 (sample SAMEA3360668, study PRJEB22359) | human gut metagenome | biome: ENVO:urban biome; feature: ENVO:human-associated habitat; material: ENVO:feces | place: Bangladesh | collected 2011
CAGCAAGCCGGAACTCTATAATCAATTTTTGTTTTGTAACAGTTTTTTACCATTTGTACGATATTTGCATGGCGAATACCTTATTATTACCTAAATGTTTATCATGCCTTAGGCTCTTTGTGATAAAGAGGAGAAGCCCAGGAAGTCATTTGCTTTATTGCTGTCTGTATTTCTACGGGGAAATTATCCATGCAAGCCTTGTATCCAGAAGCAACTTTACGATTGTTAACATATAGGGTGTATTCAACATTATCCATAACAACAATGGGATCAATATAGGATGTATTGTCCAATTTTGAAATTGCCACTTGCATTGTCTTTTGTTGAGCCACTCCGAGTTTTTTCTTTATAATCGGATAAGACGAATTCCAAGCAACATCACTTTCTGATATTGTTTTATTTGCTGTCTCAACATATCCTACACCATAGGTTAACATCGAGTCACAACATTTAATTATCTGACACTCTGAATCTCCGAAATCCATAACCAGAATCATAGATTTCATATTCTGTTGCTCACGTAAAGACGAAGATATCATTGCCTCCTTCTTGGTTGGCTGTGTATTAGAACATGAGCTAATCATAAATACACTTATGATTAAAAACAATCTGAACATAATGAAGATATATGTCATACTTCTATAATTTACTGATTATCAACGCAAAGATACTGATTTTATCCAAAAGTCAAGGCATAAAACCGTTAAATTCATCCAAAAGTCAAGGCATTAAATCTATCCAAAAGTCAAGGCTAACGATAAAAAATCGGTCATTAGAAACTTGGCAAATGCAAATTTCTAATGACCGAAATCTCTTTTATAATCCAATCTTCACACTTCCTCCTGCCATTATCCACAGACCCGGCTGGCGAACTCCGCCGAGGTCATAATAACGGTGGTTGGTGATGTTGTCTGCCTTTACATACAGGCTGTATGTGGGGGCGGTCCACTGCAACTTGCAGTCCACCTTTGTGTATGGCTCGTAGTGATTCATGCGCTCCTGCCAGCGTACTGCCCATGAAGCGGAGAGGCGACTCCAGATGCGATGGTCGAGCTGGAAGGTGGCTTTGTGGCGCAGATACTCTAAGGCGTAGAGCGAGCGATAGACGGGCTGCTCGGTGGTGTGGCGCTGGTGGATGCGGGCATAGCCAGCCTTTATACGCGTGACGAACGAACCCGGAAGAAGCTCTGTCATGTTGAGCGTGGCGTCAACGGAATAACCCATGTTGTCAAGCTTGCCGATATTCATGGCATGATACTTACGGCTCTCCTCCGTCTCGTACACCCAGTCGATGATGTCGTTGCCCTTCGAATAGAAGCCGCTTACGACAGCCTCAACGCCGCGGGTGCGGAAGCGGGTGCCAGCCTTGAAAGTGGAGGTGCGCTCGGGACGCAGACCGGTGTCGCCCTGCTGCACGGAATTGCTGGTGTAAAGGTCGGTGTATGTGGGCACGCGGAGCGCCTTGTTCCATGAAGCATAAAACTTCCACATCTCGTTGGGACGATAACTGAGGTCAACGCCGGGATAGAAGCGGAAGTCGCCGTCCAGACCTGTGTTGCGGTTGGCAAGCACACCTGCAGAGAGGGTGAAGCCGCCGAGGATGACGTTATGCTCAAGGAAGAGGCTGGTGTTGGTGCGGTCGCCACGATGGTCGTAACGACGGTCCGTGCCATGGATGTCCTTCCATTCGTTCTCGGGAAGCAGGTCGCCGTAAGCCGTACTCAGGATATGCTCCTTGCGGATGTCCATGCCCACAGCTGTCTTGCCGAGGAGCCATGTGGCGTGTGCGTTAAGCGAGGCGCCGTAGACGTCGGTGCGATGATAGTTCTCACCGTTCTTGGCTCCCTCCTTGCCACGTGTGAGCTGATAGTGGTCGACATCGCGGTGCCAGTAAGCCTGCGGCGTGATGACGAGGCGCTCGTCGCCGAAGGGCTTGATGTCAGCCTGTGCGGAAGTGATGATGCGGCGCGTGGCCTCCCATTGATTATCAAACTTGGCGCTGTAGAACGTGGAAGCGCCATAGTCCTGCGACGAAAGTCCGGCTTGCCAGACGAGGTCAGCGTATCTTGAAGTATAGGAGCCTGTGTAGTATGCACGGCGACGCTTGAAGTCGCTGTTCTTCGTTCCGCCGTCGCTCTGCGTATAGCCTCCGCTGAGTTTCTGGCTTACGCTGCCTGTGAGCAGGCTTACGCCGAAGTCGCCGCCGAAAGATCCGAACGAACCGCCCTCAGCCGAAAGGCGTACGCACGACTCGCGGTCTGGACGTGTGACGATGTTGATGGCTCCGTTGAAAGCCGACGATCCGAACACACGTGCCGATGCGCCCTCGAGAACCTCGATGCGCTCAATGTCAGAAAGCGAAACAGGGAAGTCGGCTGCGTTATGACCTGTCTGTGGACTTGAGATGTTTACGCCATTCAATAGAATGGTGATCTGGTCGAACGTGCCGCCGTTGATGCTGATGTCCGTCTGAACTCCAAAGCCACCGCGCTGACGGACATCCACGCCCGTGGCTAACTTCAAGAGGTCGTTTACACTCGCTGCCTCCGCACGCTGAATGTCGTCGCGTGTGATGACAGAGACGATCTTTGCCGACTGGAGAGCAGTAAGCGGCGCACGCGATCCGGTGACCAGCACCTCGTCGAGCTTCACCTCCTCATGTCCCAGAGTGTCGGCAGCTGCAGTCTGATGAACGGGCTTTGTGCTCATGCCGTCTGCCTTGGCGTAGGTCAGTGTTGCCACGCTAAGTGTGCAGATGAGCACCTCTCGTCCGATGCAGCTGAACAGCGCATAGCTACGGCGCGTGAAATGCTTGAAGCGCAGTGCCTGCATGCTGTTGAATCTTTGTCTGTACATAGATTTGATTGATGTGAAATAATTAATAAAAAAACAGCGCTTTCCGAGATGCCATACGGTCCGAAAAGATGACAGTATGTAATGACGGGATGGCGCTTTGAGCCTGCAAAGTTATAAAAAAAGCGTTAAATTGACAAAACAATCGCGCTTTTATTCGTTTATCACAACAATCGTAACGAACGCCCATAACAAAAAATGTGAGGCCTCATTACAACCGTAACGAGACCTCACTTCATTTGTGGACAGCCCACCATAGTGGCTGGATAACATTATATTAGAGAGACTGTTGGCTTTATTTACAGCCACCACAGCCCTGCTTCTGCTCTGCCTTCTTGCACTTCACCTTGCAGTTCTGCTCTGCCTTCTTACACTTCACCTCGCAGTTCTGCTCTGCCTTCTTGCACTTCATCTCGCAGTTCTGCTCTGCCTTCTTACACTTCATCTCGCAGTTCTGCTCTGCCTTCTTGCACTTCATCTCGCAGTTCTGCTTCTTCTCGCACTTGCTTTGGCAGCCTTGCTTCTTGTCTGCCTGCTTGCAGCAGCCCTGCTTCTTATCACACTGCGCAACTACGTTGTCCACAGTGCCTAATGTCTTGACGCTCTGTGCGGATGCCGCCATAGCGGTGAGCATCATCACAAGCATTAACAATGTCTTTCTCATAATCTTTTTGCTTTTTGTTTTACTACTTTTCTTATGTCTTTTTTCAGACATGGCAAAGATACAGATAAAATCAGAAAACATCACTCTGATTTAATAGAATAATATTTAATACATGTCAAAATTCCCTTTTTATCCAAAGCTTCATCAGAGGATCGTCAAATACTATTGTCGCGTCATCTATATATATCAAATCCTTCTTGAGCAACGCTTTCTTAACACTCTGAATGTTGGCGGACGACTCCAGACGATATTTCTGAATCACCTCTTTTCTGCTAAAGCCTGATGTTACACCACAAGCCAATGCTTTGAGGAAGTTAAGCTGTAATTCTGTCAACTGTTCCACTTCTCTTTGGAAGAACACCTTGTTCTGCTCCAAGATGTCATCAAGCGCATCATTGATGATTTTATTTGTGACGACGCGGTCTGTCTTGTACCAGACAATCCAAGAAAGATGCTGCACGTATGACGAAAGGTTCTCCGTGAGGTTACATATCTTTTCGGCCTGGTCTTCATTAATGGTCTTACCTGTAACGTGGAACTGATGACAGATGTATTTCGTCCAGTCTTCTGTTGAAATCTTGTTCAGGAATATCATATCCCCGAACTTATAGAACGGCATACTCTTATCGTTGAAAATGTATTCCATCAGATGCTTCTTGCTACCGAACATGCAGTACGTGGTATGTTGCTGATGCTGCCATGCTGTACGAAGTCGTTTTTGGAAGGATGTGCTGTCTGCAAAGTCAGCTATCTGCTGAAACTCATCAAGACACACTACGATGCGCTTGTTTTTCTTCAAAGCGAGTTTTTCGGGTAAGGCAAGAATGCTTTCAACGGTTTCCGGATTTTGGTTCCATTCAAAGGATATGGAGAAATCGTTCAGTGGATCTGACCCGAAAGAGAACTTTGGCGATATGTTGGAGAGAAAGTTCTTAGCCATCTCCACCCACTCGTCTATTTTTGACGAAGTCTGCTTGATAACCTCATTGGCGTAGTTTCTGAAAAAGTCATATTCAGACTTACACTGAAACACATCAATGAAGATAAACTTGACATCTTCAGACGATGTCTCGCTTATAACTTTCTTGACAAGAGAAGTCTTGCCCCATCGACGTGGAGAAATAAGGACAGTATTGATGCCATGAGTGAGATTGGCAGCAAGACGTTTGCTGTCCTCCACTCGGTCTGTGAAATATGCTCCTTCGGCAGCTTTGCCGAATACAAAAGGGTTTTCCATATTGTTTCTTTGTTGTGTGATGTCAGTGCAAAGATACAAAAAAATAATCATTAGTAACAAGCCTGTTAGTAATAAAGCTGTTACTAATAAATTTGTTACTAATTAGTATATCACTCATTATATACCGTAAAATTAACTTTTAATAAATACTAACGGACAAACAATCTCATTTTTTATTGTTACTTTTGCCAACAAATAAAAAACAATAAAAAACATGAAAATTATGAGGACAATTCTATCACTTGCAGCATGTGCCATAGTGGCGCTCGCTGCATGCGCACAGAGTAAGGAAGGAACAGAATACAACGTAAGCGGAAAGTGTAATAACGCCGCAAAGGTGTATATCATCGAAATGGGCAGCAGACAGGCTCAAGCCATCGACAGCGCCACTGTGACGGACGGTAAGTTCAGTATGAAGGGCACGGCGGAAAAGGACGCGTTGCTCGGCATCACAGCCACGAAGAACGACTACAGCGTGTTCTTCAATGACGGCACTCCCGTAACCATCGACATGGCAACGAAGATACTGAAGGGCTCTGACCTTAACACACGCCTCAACGGATATGACCGCGAGCTGGACGCCATCTCCTCACAGACAGCTCCTCTGTATATGCAGTACAGCGAGGCGCAGGAGGCTGGCAAGAGCAAGGAAGAGCTGGAGAAACTCGCTGCCGAACTGACGCCGAAGCTGGAAGCTCTCTCTAACCAGCTCGTGAAGCGCGTAAAGGAGATTGTGAATGAAAATAAGGACAACCTCATCCCCGCCGCTTTCATCAATAACATCGTGTACGACCTGGAATATCCTGAACTGAAGGAGGTGCTCGACGAGAAACGTGCATACGCTTCTCACCCGGCTCTCGCTGGTGCAAGACAGTATCTCGCTGCCCTTGCCAAGAAGGCGGGCATCATCGGACAGCCATTCATTGACATCACCGAGAACGACATGGACGGCAATCCGCACAAGCTCTCCGAATATTGCGGTAAGGGCAACTACGTGCTCATCGACTTCTGGGCAAGCTGGTGCGGACCGTGCCGCGCTGAGATGCCTAACGTGAAGGCTGCGTATGACAAGTATAAGAGCAAGGGATTCAACGTAGTGGGATTGTCGTTCGACAACAGCCTGGAGAAATGGAAGAAGGCTGTGGACGACATGCAGCTCGGATGGGTGCACCTCTCTGACCTCCAGGGATGGAAGACTCTCGCTGGACAGACCTACGGCATCAACTCTATCCCTGCCAGCTACCTCGTTGACCCGAGCGGCAAGATCATCGCCGCTGACCTCCGTAGCGAGAAGCTCATGGAGAAGCTGAAGGAGATTTACGGATTCTAATTAGGAATTAGGCGGTACGGCTTCGAGCCGTACCACTTAATCTATATTACACATTAATTGCTTTTAAGGCTGAGTGGTACGGCTCGAAGCCGTACCTCCTATTATTTATATAAAGGAAGGAAGAAAAAAGGACATAAATGGATAACAAGAAAGCTACACTCGAATTAGGAACCAAGCCTGTCGGCAAACTCTTAGTGCAATATGCCCTACCAGCCATCATAGCGATGACGGCATCGTCGCTCTACAACATGATAGACAGCATATTCATCGGACAGGGTTGCGGACCTCTGGCCATCAGCGGACTGGCCATAACCTTCCCATTCCAGAACCTTGCAGCTGCCTTCGGAGCCGGCGTAGGAGTCGGAGCCGCAACGTGCATCTCCGTAAAACTGGGACAGAAAGACTATGCCACGGCACAACGAATCTTCGGCATCAACATCACGCTGAACCTTCTGGTGGGCATCGTCTTCAGCATCATCACGCTTTCTTTCCTCAATCCTATCCTCCTCTTCTTCGGAGCCAGCAAGGACACGCTGCCTTACGCAAGGGAATACATGGAGGTGATACTCGCCGGCAATGTCATCCAGCAGATGTTCTTCGGACTGAACGCTGTGCTGCGTGCTGCCAGCAAGCCAAAGCACGCCATGGGAGCGTCAATGCTCTCCGTGCTCCTCAACGTCATCCTCGCCCCCATCTTCATCTGGCCCTTGGGCATGGGCATCCGTGGAGCCGCTTGGGCTACGGTGATATCGCAGTCGGTGGCGCTGGCTTGGCAATGCCGACTCTTCAGCAACAAGAATGAGATAATGTACTTCCGACGTGGCATCTACCGTCCGGAGTCACAAATCGTAAAGAACATCTTCGCCATTGGCATGTCGCCTTTCGCCATGAACGTGTGCGCCTGCATCGTCGTAATATTCATCAACACCGGACTGCAGAAGTACGGCGGCGACATGGCAGTGGGCGCTTACGGCATCGCCAACAAGATGGCTTTCATATTCATCATGATAAACATGGGCGTCAATCAGGGAATGTTCCCCATCACGGGATACAACTACGGTGCGCGCCGATACGACCGTCTGCTCCGACTGCTCAAGTACGGACTGTGCACAGGATTCAGCATCACCACGTTCGGCTTTATCCTCGTCCACCTGTTCCCTTACCAGTGCGCACGCCTCTTCACCACCGATGCCACACTCATCAGCATATCCATCAGAGCCATACAGATAAACATGCTCGCCTTCCCGCTCGTAGGCATTCAGATGATAACGACGGGCTTCTTCCAAGGCATCGGAAAGGCGAAGATAAGCATGCTGCTCTCGCTCTCCAGACAGATGCTATTCCTGCTGCCTCTGCTCATCGTCCTGCCACGCTTCGTAGGACTGGACGGCATCTGGATTTCGCTGCCTATAGCCGACACCACAGCGTCTATACTCGCCACTATAATCCTGATACGGTATGTGCGCAAGTTCCGCACGATGGCAAGCGCGAAGGCATAGCCCCACAATAAGAAGAAACTATAACAAGAAACACCACATAATATGCAAAACGACAATATCATTATATGCATCGGACGACAGCTCGGCAGCGGCGGACACGTCGTGGCAAAGAAGATAGCGGAGGTGTTCGGATGCAAGCTCTACGACAAGGAGATACTCAACCTTGCGGCACGCGAAAGCGGATTCTGCGAGGAATGCTTCGAGAAGAACGACGAGAAGAAGGGCTTTCTGGACCTCATGTTCCATGTGCACGTGCCGTTTATCTCGGACAATGCCTTCTACGATAACGAGATGTCGCAGGAGAATCTTTTCCGCATACAGAGCGACGCCATCCGCAAGGCGGCTGAGGAAGGACCGTGCGTCTTCGTAGGACGATGCGCTGAATATGTGCTCCGCGAACACAAGAATCTTGTCAGCATCTTCATCACGGCGGACATCGATGAGCGCATAGCGCAGATACGCCAGCGCCACGACTGCACGGAAGAGGAGGCACGAAAGATAATAGAGAATCAGGAGAAGGGACGCTCGTCATACTATAACTACTATACGGGCAAGACATGGGGAAAGAGCGAAAGCTATGACCTCTGCATCAACTCGTCCCGACTGGGAATGGACGGCACAACCGAACTCGCTGTCAGCTTCATAAGGAAAGCTCTGGAAAGGAAGGCTGCGGAATGAAGACCATCGGCATTATCAGCGACACCCACTCTTTCTGGGACGACAAGTATCTGACTTACTTCGAGCCATGCGACGAGATATGGCACGCCGGCGACATCTGCTCCCCATTCCTTGCGGAGCGCCTCGCCGAGTTCAGACCTCTGCGCGCCGTCTGCGGCAACTGCGACGGCGGCGACCTCCGTATGATGTATCCGGAAGTGCTGCGCTTCAAATGTGAGGACGTGGACGTTATGATGAAACATATCGGAGGATACCCCGGCAAGTACGACGCAAGCATCAGAAAACAGATTTACGAACGTCCGCCCAAACTCTTCATCAGCGGACATTCACATATTCTGAAGATCATGAACGACAAGGAGCTCGGACTGCTGCACATCAATCCCGGAGCGGCAGGACTGCAGGGATGGCAGAAAGAACGTACCATCGTAAGACTGACCATCGACGGCGACCAATTCAAAGACTGCGAAGTGATAACGCTCGCCGATCCGCGCAAAAACAAATAATAGAAAAACACTTTTAACACGCTAAAGAGCTATAAAGACATTATGAAAATCGGATTGTTTATTCCATGTTACGTCGATGCTTTGTATCCGGAAGTGGGAGTGGCTACCTACAAACTCCTGACAAGCCTCGGACTCGACGTAACCTACCCTCTCAAGCAGACTTGCTGCGGACAGCCAATGGCAAACGCCGGCTTTGAGAAGATGGCTACGGACATCTCACGCCACTTCGACGATCTCTTCAAGGAGTTCGACTATGTGGTGGCACCGTCGGCATCGTGCGCAGCCTTTGTCAAGCTTTATCATCCACGACTTGCCAAAGGCAATCACGAATGCCTCACGTCTAAGAAGATTATGGACGTGGTGGAGTTTCTGCATGACGTCGTGAAACCGACAAGCCTCAAGGCTCACTTCCCGCACATCGTCAGCGTACACAACTCGTGTCACGGCGTGCGCGAACTGGGACTGTCATCGCCTTCAGAACGACAGGTGCCGCAGTTCAACAAGATTATCGACCTCCTCCAACTCGTTGACGGCATCACCATCCGTGAGCCGGAGCGTAAGGACGAGTGCTGCGGCTTCGGAGGAATGTTCTCCGTAGAGGAGCCGGACGTGTCGAAGCGCATGGGAGAGGACAAGATTGAACGTCACATGGCTACGGGAGCGGAATACATCACCGGCCCTGACTCGTCATGCCTTATGCACATGCAGGGCATTGCAAAGAAGGAGAACAAGCCTATAAAGTTCATACACGTGGTAGAGATATTAGCAGCAGGACTATGAGCACACTACATTCCGAAGCGGCACGACGCTTCAACGACAACAGAGAAAAGACCTCTTGGCACGACGCCACCTTCTGGTCATTAAGACAAAAACGCGACAACACGGCGTCAGGGTTGCCAGAATGGGAGGAGCTGCGCGAACATGCCAGCCAGATAAAGCAGCACACCGTAACACACTTGGCTGACTATCTGGAGGAGTTCAGCACGCAGCTGGAGAGCCGCGGCGTCATTGTGCATTGGGCTAAGGACGCAGCCGACTTCAATAACATCGTGCTCGACATACTGCAGAGTCACGGCGTAAAGAAGATGGTAAAGAGCAAGTCGATGCTTACCGAGGAGTGCGCCATGAACCCGTTCCTTGAGAGTCATGGCATCGACGTGGTGGAGACCGACCTCGGCGAACGCATCCTGCAACTCCTCCATCAGAAGCCGAGCCACATCGTCATGCCTGCCATACACCTCAAGAGAGAAGAGGTGGGAGAGATGTTCGAGGAGAAGGGCATAAGCAAGGAGAAAGGCAATTATGACCCAACCTATCTGACAAGATGCGCACGCGAGCATCTGCGCAACCAGTTTATGGAAGCAGGAGCAGGAATGACGGGATGTAATTTCGGTGTGGCTAAGACAGGCGACATCGTGGTTTGCACCAATGAGGGCAACGCCGACATGTCAACGTCAATGCCTAAGCTGCATCTCGTGGCAATGGGAATAGAGAAGATTGTGCCCGACTATAAGTCGCTCGCCGTATTCCAGCGTCTGCTCTGCCGTTCTGCTACGGGACAGCCCACAACGGCTTACACCTCACACTTCCGTCAGGCAAGGCAGGGAGCGGAGATGCACGTCATCCTCGTGGACAACGGACGAAGCGACATCCTTGCCAACGACGAGCATTGGGAGACGCTGAAGTGCATTCGCTGCGGAGCCTGCATGAACACCTGCCCTGTATATCTCCGCTCGGGAGGCTACTCATACACTTACTTCATCCCCGGTCCCATCGGCATCAATCTCGGCATGCTGCACGATGCGCCACGCTATACCGACAACGTCAGCGCTTGCACGCTCTGCCTGTCGTGCGACAATGTATGCCCGGCAAAGGTCAATCCCGGTTCGCAGGTTTATCTGTGGAGGCAGAAGCTCGACTCGCTGCACAAGGCGAACACGATGAAGAAATGCATGTCTAAGGGAATGGAAGAGCTCTTCGATCATCCCCTACTCTATTCTTCTGCACTGCGCATTGCTCCTCTTGCCAATATCATACCGGACAGCCTGACGCACATCCGCTCACTCAATCCTTGGGGCGTGGGACACGCAATGCCGAAATTTGCAAAGGAGTCGTTCCAGACTATGTGGAAGAAAGGAAAACTGAACCATAACGAACAGAAAGAACAATGACATACAAAGACGAACTATTGGAGAAGTTGCGACGCAACACACACGAACAATATCCGATGCCTGACACACCAATAGACGGCATATCGTATGACGACACGGTAAAGCAGTTTGTGGATATTAGCATGTCGGTGGGCAGCAAGGTGGTGATGGCTAAGCCGGGACATCGTAAGAAGCGCCTATCCGGAAGCTAAGACCATAGCCTCTAACATAGCCGAACTGACCATCGCCACCATCAATCCAGACACCGTGGCAGAGGCGCAGGACCTCAACGGCACCGACGTAGGCGTGGTGTACGGTCAGATTGGAGTGGCGGAGAACGGTTGCGTATGGATTCCGCAGGACATGAAGGAGAAAGCCGTATGCTTCATCAGCGAGTATCTGGTCATCGTTCTCCCGAAGAGCGGCATCGTGAACAACATGCACGAGGCATACGACCGCATCTGCATGCCAAAGACCGGACTCGGCACATTCATCTCAGGCCCGTCAAAGACTGCCGACATCGAGCAGGCGCTGGTAATGGGAGCGCAAGCTGCACGCGGCGTTACAGTGGTGATAAGGGAAGAATAAGGATAAAGAAAGAGAATAGGATATAAGAAAGCAGAAATCCTCTCTCGCTATACAATCAAGGGTCTATACGCCACTTGTTCATCGTGGCATATAGACCCTTGTCGTTTCCCGTGAAGTGCGGGGGGATATGTTTGCTGGGCACCTTATACTCCTGCCCAGCTTAGGAGTTTTTATACTAAATCTTTAACTTCACAATCAGTGAATGCTACTGCCGCAATATGACTCTTCTGAATGTATACCCAAGAAATTTACAGTCATTGTAGTCTTGGCTATCCTTGTATTTAGTAGAAGTTGGGGGCCACATTCCATCAAACTCCATCTCTTCTTGGTCGGCAGACAATGTCAAGATTATATTTTGGGC
>OASD01000746.1_pt1 | contig 11828 bp, 9 predicted proteins | sample 1475531 | NCBI WGS metagenome assembly OASD01 (sample SAMEA3360668, study PRJEB22359) | human gut metagenome | biome: ENVO:urban biome; feature: ENVO:human-associated habitat; material: ENVO:feces | place: Bangladesh | collected 2011
AATTTAGCAAAACATAACCACAGACAAATGTAGAGTCGGCACGTAACAGCATGACGTTGGCAAATTCAACAGGTTCGCTAGTTGCAGAATCTGTCACATGTCCGAAGATTTTTTCCTGGACTTGTGCCATGCAGTATCCTTGGCTTATCAGGATGCCCAATAGTACTAATATTGTTTTCTTCATTGATAAAATTGAATTAGAATATAAAATGTTTATGATCGATATGCGCCTCTTGATGCTTTTTCTGAATTTTTTTGATTACTTTTAGAAGTTCAAATTGACAACAATCATTCAATAAGCCGCATCGTTCGCATCTGAAATTCTGAGGCCATTTAAAGTATTGCAATATATTTTGAGAATCTTCCATATCATTGATAATCTCTTTCAACTCATCGCCATAAAGAATCTTCAAGGTATTCTTAATCTCGTTATCGCTGTAATTCTCTATTTTTAATTTGAGATAATCTTTTATGCCATAATAATATTTATAGGCAGTAAAATCTTTATCTTTTAAGAATTCTTGGATATAAGAATAAGCCTCACTATTTAATCCAGCCTTATAATTCAACATGAAAAGCAATTGTTCCAAACTAAGATCCAGCAGATCTTGATTCGTGTGGAATACGAGCATTTCGTTGAAATTAAAATTAAACATCTTTAGTGTTTTATAGTCGGCATTTACTTTTATGCATAAATCTTTCAAATTTTCGATGGAAACATGTTCTATGTCACGGAGGGATTGCAGGCTATAATATGTATTATTCAACACTTCATAGTGAGTTCGCTTTGTTGGAAATTGACTCATCCCAGGTATTACTATATAGTATGAATTCAATCCCATAAACGACACATCCCTAATATAAATTTTAAAGCCGAGGCTATTGACTAGTTTTTTGATGAAGGAAATGTCGCCTTCATTAGAAACATCAAGACTTTTGTTCAATCCCTGATATTCATAAGATGGATTTTCTTGAAATAATGAGATTCCCCAGTCCCCGCTACCATCAAGGAATAGTTTGTTGCCATTGACAAAGATAAATGTCTCCTCATATTTGGGATTATCAGCATACTTTTCAAATTTTATTTCATACCAAGACAGTCCTGTGGCTGATTGATACAATTCCGTTAAGCATCTCTCTAAAGCAACACCAGGATTCAATGCTGAGCCTAAATTAAAATTATACATGCCCTTCTTTTCATCTATGACTAGTACACCCAAAACAGGTAGTCCTTTTCCTAAAGAACAATCTTTGATTATCAGTTTGTACTTGTTGTCAGCCAGCAACTTTTCCAGAATACGATATACGGGGTAATCACTAAATGCTGACATAGGGATGGTAGGAGGCGTGAGATTCTTATAATATATTTGCGAGCCAGCATAACGTTCAAAGATTTCACAAAAACCTTGAATAAGAGCTTCTTCCTTTGTGTTACCACTCGCCATGCCATTAGAACCGCACGAAATATGAATCAGCTCAATTGGAAGCATAATTTCCCCTTTATCTTCATCTGAATAAAAAGGTACACAGGTACAATCCTTAAACATCAAATAGTCTCTAAAGAAACGAATAGCTTCTGTTTCATTTACTATAAAAGGAAATAATGATTTGATAAACTCTAAATGCTCATGTATTTCTATTTCTATATTAATATTTTCTTCATTAGGATCATACAAAAAGTCCAATGCCAAATTTTCTTCTGTCAAATGCTTTTTATAAAAACAATCCTCCATTGTTGTCAGATTATGTTTTTCTGCATTTTTAAAGCCTCTAAACAGCATGTTATTTTGAAGTCGTTCCATGAATTCTGCATAGCCACTTGCCAAAGCATAATCATACGTTGTTCCCTTTCCATTTGTTCCAATGTTAAGAGACGAAAAAATCCCAGACATATTTACACGAGAGGTAAAAAGACAATCGTCATTAGAATACGATGCTTCCTGTAAGAATATTCCCACTTCATCCAGTTTCTTTCGTATTCTATTAATTGTTGTAGATGGAGCACAAGCTTTATATGGTTTCATTTTATCTTTTTTATTTTTGTAAACATAAAAGAGGCATAAGGTTAAAACTCAAATGCCTCTTATAAAATTAATAAATTGGTTTAAAATACCATGGAAGCATTTTTCTTTTTACCTGTTACTACAACAGTCTTAAGCTTTTCCTGGGTATTTAAGCCACCCTTTGTGTTTTGCATTTCACTCTGTGAGATACTTTGCATCTTAACTTTTAAAGAATTTGGTTTCATTGGTTTAACTTTTTTAATTATAATAATACCTTTCGTTAACATTAAGGCTCTACTATCATTCTATTTTGTGCCCATTCGGACGTGTCGTAGGTTGGAAAGTCTCTACAGGCATAAGCTGCCTGTCACATCAGAATAGCTGGGCAGAGTCGCTTGCTATACATATGAAGAAAATGCGGTTAATCCACATAATCTATGATATTAGCTGCGTACAACATGGGCTTTATATAAGCTTATGTTGCAAGAAGACTTATTTGTTTTTATGATTCTCCACAAATGATGTCATCGCCATCTGGTTCTTCATCACTTTCAATGTAGATCCATTGTCCACTAGGAGTTAGCCACCAATAGCCGCCACCTAGAACTTTGTCCTGTTCATTATTATTCAATATATCCATTGCTGTTACTCTTTATATTAATTGAAATTTTCTGGATGCAAAATTACGGTAATTTGCTCAAACTGCCAAACATTTCACATCATTTCTCACATAATATTTTCCACCTAGATTATTATATAAAAATGATGTTAGAAAATACGCTACTTTGAAAAATTATTTGTATTTTTGCATTTTAAAGTTTAACATTATAAAAACATGATGTATGAAAAAGTATTATTGTATAACATTTATAGCCTTTATCGTCGTCATCTTGTTACAAGGATATAACATATCTCTGCAATATAAAGGTTATATCAATAACAAAACAGATAAGGTAAACTCGACTTTAAAAATTACGATAGACGAAGAATATGCATATCGGGCACATAAAAACAAGTTCTCACAAAAAGATGGGAAACAACGAGTCTATTATAAGCAAATGTCAGAAGAAGACTTTCTCAAGGCAAAGCCAAAGAAAGAAGACATCATCAACCTAGATGAAATCAACATTCAAGACTTAAGAGTCAGGGGTATTGCTGAAACAGAAGCCGATGCTCTAGGGCTACTTAGCAAAGATATTTTTACCGCCAAAGGTAATCCTATCAATCTCAAGAAACTCTCCCAAATATTCAAGAAAAATCTAAATGAGGGCTTTACCTATACCTTATTAATATTAGATGAGAATAAAAAGGTCATTAAGAGTTATGGGCAAACAAAGGATATTGAGACTTGGCAGGCTAGTAAACCTATCGGCATCGGGCTCAAACCTATCCGTTTCGTTCAAGCAGTGGTGGATATAACTCCATCTTCCTTCATCATGAATTCTATAGAGGCTCTAATCTCTACCATACTGCTAGCTCTTATCATCGTCTTCTGCGTAGGATACCAGATGACTGCCATCAGATACAAGGAAGACCTTCTGAGAAATCGTGAAGTAAGCCTTCATGGAACTGTACACGACTTGAAAGCACCATTGGCGAGCATCTTGCTAAAGTTGGGATTCATCAAAGACTGTATCAAGGATGCTGACTTGCAGGAGATGATTACTTCTTCTGAAAGACAAATCAAGAATCTTGCCAATACCATCAAAACGATACTTATCACCTCTAAGGCTAGTGAAAGCAAGTTGGTTATCAACAAAGAACAAATTGACATCATCGAGCTGACGAAACAAGCACAAGAACAAATAGATATCAACTATGCCAGCAAGCCACATGCCATCGGAATCCACGATCATCGTGAAGAGAAAGCACTGGTGTATGCAGATAAGTATCTGATAGAAAATGTGATGCACAATCTGATGGAGAATGCCGTTAAATACTCAGACAGGGAGGCAAATGTTGATGTCAACATCAAACAGGATGAACATTTCACCATCATCAGCGTGTCTGACCATGGCGTAGGCATCGACAAGAAATATCAGAAGAAGATATTCGAGCAGTTCTATCGCATACCAGCCACACACCATAAGAGCGGATATGGCATAGGCCTTGCTATGGTAAAATATGCCGTTAAGGCACATGGCGGAACCATCAAGGTGGTGAGCGAACTAGGCAAGGGCAGTACCTTTACGTTCACATTGCCGCTCAACGAAAAGCAACAAATCGTAATGGGCAAGGAACAAGATAAAACATTATAAAACAAGAAATATGGAAAAGATAAAAGTACTATTGGTCGATGATGACCTGGATTTCGGCAACACAGCAGTCTTGCTACTTAAAAAAGCAGGCTATGAGGTCTATTTTCAAAACACGCTGTTTGGAGTAGAAAGCCTTATCATAAAGCTGTCTCCCAACCTCATCATCCTCGATGTGATGATAGGAGAAGAGAACAGTCTGGAAAGAATCAACGACATCCGACTTGCCGCAGAAGACATCCCTATCATGTGTGTATCTTCGTTACATGATCCAGAACTCAAAACCGAGGCTGCCAATAATGGTGCGATGATTTACATCGAGAAGCCTTTCGACAGCCGTGAGTTCCTGGGATGGGTAAACCGCTATGCCAAGCGCAAAGACTTCAGCAATTCCCGTATGATAAACATGGGTGCCTACACCGTAGATACAGAGAGCCATGTGCTCAGCTTCCGTGGCTGCAGCGAGAAGACGCTGGGCAATACCGAGTTTGCTACACTCAAGCTATTATGGATCAATAAGGGCGAAGTCGTGCCACGCCAAGACCTCAAGGATACAGTTTGGAGAGGTGTACACTGTAGCGAAGAAAGTCTCAATAATGTGATGTACAACTTGCGCCGATATTTCGCCAAGGATGCCTCCATCCACCTGGAGACATTGCGCGGCGAAGGATTCAAGATGTGGATGGATGACTAGTTTTATGGTTCCTAAGTCTATGAGTTCCGTGGTGGAAAACATAGAGTTAAAAAGCAAAGAAAAAATAACACGGACAAATTCAATTTGTCCGTGTTTCTATTTTAGCTTAATTAATTTAACTTTTATTCGTTCATACACTACGCTGATGCAAGTTAGTGCCGTTATTTTAATCAACAAGCTTTAGTTGCCTGAAAGCAGAAGGCGTTACCCCTCTCATCTTCTTGAAAAACTTAGTGAGATGGGCCTGCGAAGAGAAGCCGAAAGTGTTGGCTATCTCCTGCACCGTATGCGTGGTGGTAGAGAGTTCGCGCTCTATCTCCTTCACGATGTATTCATCGATAATCGCCTTCGGCGTCTTGCCGGAAATGCGGCGGGTAACCTGCGCCAGATAGCGGCCACTCACATTCAGCTGGTCGGCATAGAAATGCACATCGCTATAGGTGCGGCAGAAGTTATTCACCTGCGAGATAAACTGGTTGTAAAGCTCGGAACTCCTGCCCTGCAGATTGCTCTGGCGCACGAGTTCTACATTGATGAAATCCTGCGCCATCGCCAACGCCTCCTCCATCTTCTTGCCCTGATTCAGATAGATGGCAAGGGCAGAAGAGAAGCGGTTGATGAGACCATGCGAATTGGCATTATCGAGGCGATAGATCCGGAGTCCCTGCTTCTCGGCAAGTTCCAGGAGCCGGGAATTCTGAAGGATGATGTCGCTCTCCTTCTTTCTTGCCACGACTACCGAACAGAGCGGCAGCAGACGATATTTGATCTGGCTCACCACATCCTCGGTCATCAGCGCATCGCCCTGGCTCGACCAGATGGAAGGGGCGTAGATGATGTGGTCAGGACGATACTTGGTCAGGGCATCGATGAGCACATTCAGCGTCTCTACCTTACGAATCATTCCCACCTTCACAATGCGGGGCTGCATATCGTTCATGATGGCTTCTATCTGACCGGAGACGATTTCGGCAGGAATATCGAAGAACTCCTGGATGCCCAGGGTGTTCTGCACGGTGATGCTGGTTATCGCCGAAACGGCATAACCGCCCAATTCGAATATCGTCTTGATATCCGCCTGCACACCCGAACCGCCGGTGCTGTCGGAACCGGTAATCGTTAATATTGGCAACATTTCGTTTGAACTTGAATGAATCTTTCTATCTCTTCATATATTCCGAAGGCGACATGCCGAACAACTTGGAGAAGCACTTCGAGAAGTAGCTGCTGTTGGAGAAGCCCACGGTGTACATCACCTCGGAAACGCTGAACTTGCCAGCCTTCAGCAGTTTAGCAGCCTTGCGCAATCGCATGTCACGAATCAGTTCTACAGGCGTCTGACCCGTAAGCATCTTCACCTTGCGATAGAGCTGCTTGTTACCCATGCCCATCTTCTCCTGAAGCATCGTTACGTTGAAGTTGGAATCCACCATATTTTCATCTATCGCCTGCTTAATCTGATCAAGCAGACGCTGATCCATTTCATCCAACTCTTCAACTTCCGGCTGCGGTCCATTAACTATCTGAACAACCATGGCACCCGGAGCATCATCCGACGAAACATCCACATCGAGCGTAGAACTTACCACATGGGATACCTCTTCGAAAGAACGATGCTCCACTGCCGACTTCAGGTCGTCGGCAAGGTTGGCATAGAACTCCATACGTGCCTTCACCTGCTCCAGAATCTCAGCCTTCTGCTTCTCTGCCTCCTGCAACTGCTTCTTCACGAAATGAGAGTTGATGATCCAGGCGAGGAAGACAATCAGCAGGGTAAGATAGAACAGCTTGCACCAGATGGTGAGATACCAAGGTGGAAGCACGGAGATATCGAGCGTATAAACCTCGTCGCCGATATTGCCCTCGCCATCCAGCACATGAACGGACAGATGGTAATCGCCATACGACAAGCCATTGTATGAAATATCGAGATTGCCCTTGTCCAGATAGTGCCACTCGTGGTCGCTGCCCTCCAGGCGATAAGCATAGACGGCTGTAGGATGGTCGGCAAAAGGAAGGTCGGAAAGCTGAAGGGTGAAACTGTTCTCATCGCTCTTCAACACCAAGGTCTTCAAACCAACAGGCGATACGCCCGGCGTACCCTTGATGCTCTCGTCGAGCAACGCCTCCTGGGTCTGTCTGCCATTCACCACAATGCCAGCCAGCAGCAGCTGCGCCTTACCGTTCTTCGGCATGTCGAGGTCAGCACGGATAGAGACGAAGCCATCGTTGCCACCCATCACCACTTCGTGGTTCAGCTTGGAATAATAGATATTGTTAGGAGTAACCATCGGGATGATGAAGCGGAAGCTGTTGCCCTTAGGATCCAGCACGCAACATGCGTTTCCGGCAGCCACCCAGATGTTTCCTTCCACATCACACATGGAAACCACCTTGTCGCCAATCTTCCATTCCTTGCTATCCACCTCCTTGCCCTTCATAGGCAGGTTCACCATGTAGCACTTGACGCTGGCGTTATATCCTACCCACACGTTGCCGTTGCCGGAAGCCATGAGATAGTTGATGGCGTCGTTGCCTCCGATATGAGCCACGCGCATGGTGTAAGGGTCGATGCGGTCGAGATGGTCATGGGAAGAAGCCCAGATCATTCCCTTGCCATCGAGCACCATCTGTCCGACATGCAAGCCCGAGAGGGCATTCTGTCCCTTGTCGGAAAAATGATAGTCTGCCACGCAGGTAGCCGTGCCCGAAGCTGCATGGGCGATGGCTGCCACCAGGCGCTGCTTCTCCATCACGAAGATGCCGCCCTGATAGGACGCCATCCAGATTCTGCCCTTTCTATCCTGAAGGATATCGTAGGCCCAGGCGGTGGAATACTTGCCGGTCTTATCATAGACGATGAAATTGAGCAACTGTCTGGTCGCCCTATCATAAAGGTTGATGCCGTGGTCTGTGCAGACCCACACATCACCATCCTGATCTTCATAAATCTTGCGCACACGGTTGTGGGCTAAAGGAGCCGCAGGATTGTTCTGCTTATACCATACCACATTCTGATAATCAGATACGGCACCCTGGGCACGCACGCCCTCGGTATAATGAATCAAGCCATTGGTACCACCCATCCACCATTCGCCATTACGGGTCTGGAGGATGGCATGCAGGAAGCTTCCCTCGCCGGAGAAGGTAATCTTATCGAGCGATGTGAAGCGATAGTAGGTATGGGTAGAGAGACGTGAAAGTCCGTTGTCGGTACCAATCCACACATTCTGCCATTTATCTACATAGCAAGCCCATACGATGTTGTTGGGGATGGTAGCCTCATTACGGGAGTCGTGAACGAAATGCTCCAGACTATTGTTCATCGCCATGCGATAGAGACCATTGTCGGTACCGATATAGAGGTTTCCATCCTGGTCTTCATCAATACATTTCACGGAGTTTCCGTTCAGCGCTTCTATCTTCGAAAAATTCTGCAGGCTGCGGTCGGCGCAATAAAGAGCACCCTCGGTACCTATCCAATAGCAATGGCGGATGGCATCGTAAGCCAGGGCATTGACCAAAGGCTGTGCGCCCGGGGTAAGAAGGATAGGACGGTTGTTAAGACGGAGTCCGGAGAGTGAACCCACGAGAAGTCCCTTCTGGGTATACAAGATGGCATACACATCCGGAGCGAAGGCTTTCTTTTTGTCCTTCATATCGATTACGCGCAGTTCCTTCAGTGCCTTTTTCTTGCTTTCATCTCCATAAGCCTCTGCATCAGGGGTCGAAACATAGGTTTCCTTCTTGGCATCAAACTGCAGGATGCCATTGCCCGTAGCCATATAGAGCATGCTGCCCTCGAAGCCGAGTGCATTGATGCGTACATGATTAAAGGTGTGGGGAGCAAAATGGCGATAGTCATGATAGCCGTCATAACTGTAGAGTCCGTTATCGGTTCCAAGCCAGATGATGCCATTGGCATCCTGAGTAATCGCACTAATCGTCTGAGCACCATCAAGGGTGGTGTTGACGAATCTTTGCGCATGAAGCGCTAAGGTTACGAAGAGCATAGCTATCGCCATACCCATTCGGTTTATAGTTGTAGTTATCTTGTTCATGGCTGCAAAATTACACATTATTCATGATAATGCCAAACTTTCTTTGGGGAAAATACAAATAAACCTGGAGAAAAAGTTTTCAAGTCTAATAAAAAATTCCGTTCAACGTCGATGAATACACATTCAACGTCGTTGAATGCACATTCAACGTCGCCGAACGTACATTCAACGTCGCTGAACGAAAAATTCCCCTAGGAGCAAGAACTTCTACTCCTAGGGGATTCAACATATTTTATAAACTGTATTAATATCCTTAATAAAAGGCAGCAATTACATTGCCTGCAACTTCAATGTCTTCTCGATGTTGCGCTTGCCATCCTTCACGGTGAGGATGATGTCGCCCTTCTGTGCCTTGCTCTGTACAAGAATCACGAGTTTGCCGGAGAAGAGACGCATGTGTGGCTGGGTGAATGGTTCGAGCGATGTGGCATCGCCATTGCATGCCGCCTTGAAGGTTCCGGCACCTGTTACCTCGAAGGTAAGCTCATCATCAGCGAGCGGACACTCATTGCCATCCTTATCCAGAAGGCTCACGGTAACAAAAGCGAGGTCTTTTCCATCGGCATTCAGCAGCACGTTGTGCTCATCGGTGCAGCCTTCTACCATGCAGGCGATAGGCTCATGGTCTGGAGTTTCCACGCTGAACTTCATCTGCGTTGGTTCTCCGGCAGTACGCTTCACGTCCTCGCCTACCTTGTCGCCATACTGGTTGTAGGTAACCACACGAATCTCGCCCGGTTCATACTTCACGTTGTTCCAGCGGAGGCGATAGCGGTCGAGTCGGCTTGACTTGTCCTTGCGCACTCTGCCCTGGCTCTTGCCATTCACGAAAAGCTCGCCTTCCACACCATCGGTGTAGCAATATACAGGGGTAACCTGTCCTTCTCTACCCTTCCAGTTCCAGTGAGGAAGAAGATGGGTGGTATGCTGATGCTCGTTCCAGCGGGCACGATACATATAATACCGATCCTTTGGAAGTCCGGCAAGGTCGCAGATACCGAAGTAGCTGCTGCGGCTTGGCCAGTAGGTATCGTATGGAGTCGGCTCGCCCAGATAGTCATAGCCCGTCCACACGAACTCTCCGATTACCCAACTGTAGTCATCCTGCATCTTCCAGTCATCATCCGGAAGATTACTCCAGGAGCAATACTCCGTGTCATAGCTGGAGCACTGGCCGTCGGCGTATGGATTGTTGTTGCTGGCACGCACCTGAACCGGGAACTTATACACGCCACGGGAGCTGACGGTGGATGCTGTCTCTGAACCCAGGAGGAATCCCTGAGGCAACTGCTCGATATTCTTATAATATTTATGTACGCGATAGTTGAAGCCCGGAACATCCATCACCTGAGCAAATCCACTCTTCAGGGCAGCCTCAGCCTTATCCATACCCTGGGTTACAGGGCGGGAAGGATCATACTGATGACAGATATCCTGCAGATGCTTGGCAATCTCCTTACCCTCCTTACTCCACTGCTCAGGAATCTCGTTGCCGATGCTCCACATGATGATGCTAGGATGGTTGCGATGGTGCTTCACAAGATTGGTGATATCCCTGTCACTCCATTCCTTGAAGAACTTGGCGTAGCCATTCTTGCACTTAGGAAAAATCCACATATCGAAGCTCTCAGCCATTACCATCATACCGAGTGAGTCGCAGATCTCCATCTGCATGGTAGAAGGCATGTTGTGGGCTGTACGGATGGCGTCGCAGCCCATCTCCTTCATCGTCTTGATCTGGCGGATGAGTGCCGCCTTGTTTTCAGCAGCTCCCAACGGACCGAGGTCGTGGTGCAGGCAGACACCCTTGATTTTTCGGGTAATGCCATTGAGCTGGAAACCATTATTCTTGGATACCGAAATGGTACGGATACCGGTCTTCAGCGTCTGGACATCAGCCACCTTCTTGCCTTCATATCGGGTTAACTTCACCTGATAGAGGTAAGGAGATTCCGGCGACCAGAGCTGAGGGTTCGATACCTTCAAGGTAGTCTTGATTTCAGGGGTTGCACCCTTAATGGTCTGCTCGGCTACCTTGGTACCAGCCTCATCAAGCAAAGCGATGACCGTCTTGCCCGACTTACCTATCTTTCCTTCCAGCAAGGCGTTCACCTCTACTTCGGCTTCCTGCTTATCTGCCTTCAGGGTACGGACGAAGGTATCCCAGGTAGAGAAGTTCTCGTTACCGTAAAGTTCCACGGAAACCGGACGGTAAAGACCGCCGCCTGGATACCATCGGCTGCTTTCCTCTACATTATTAAGATGTACCTCTATCAAATTGCTCTTGCCAAACTGGATGAAAGGAGTGATGTCGATGCGGAAGGCATTATAGCCGTAAGCCCACTTGCCAGCCTCCTTGCCATTCACGCAAACCACCGGCTGGCTCATGGCACCATCGAAAACAAGGACGGCACGCTTGTAGCCCTTAGGAGCCGTCCATTTCATCTGATACATGCCCTCTCCAATCCAAGGGAGAGCTCCAGAGCGACCCGACTTCTCAGTCTTTTCCTTTTCGCCATTCTGCTCAATGGCCACCATCTGCAGGTCCCACTTCTTGTCGAAAGGACCCGAGATGGCCCAATCGTGCGGAACAGCTACCTGCTGCCACGCCTTGCCATCACGGGAGAAATCCCATGATGGCAGGTTGATAACCTTTCTGCTCTGCGCCTGGCACAGCGTAGTGAGTGCCAGGGCAAGAGTCATGAAAGTAATGCTTCTCTTGATCATATTGCTATTTAATATTCTTATTTATATGCATCAAATACGGCAGTTGGTTTGCCGCTGTTGTCGAAGGCTCCCTTGGTATATGCAGACC
>OASD01000751.1_pt1 | contig 11803 bp, 10 predicted proteins | sample 1475531 | NCBI WGS metagenome assembly OASD01 (sample SAMEA3360668, study PRJEB22359) | human gut metagenome | biome: ENVO:urban biome; feature: ENVO:human-associated habitat; material: ENVO:feces | place: Bangladesh | collected 2011
AGATATTATCAAAATATCCATTAAAGTATTGTGTTAAAAATAATATTATTAATACAATACTTCTAATAAATAAAATTAAAAACCACCGTGAAGGTAGATTTATCTTTTCTCTGAAAATTTTATGCGTTTGGATATACTGTAAATTTTTCAGATAACATAACTTCGATATATTATATAAATTTTCAATCGATTTCTTAACGTCATTCTATTGGGTAGTGAGCATGATAAAAAAAGTATATGTAGGAATGTCAGCTGATTTAGTACATCCAGGTCATTTAAATATCTTAACTAAGGCATCTAAATATGGAGAAGTTATTGTTGGATTATTAACTGATGAGGCAATTGCGTCTTACAAAAGACTACCGTACATGTCTTATGATGAAAGATATGCTGTAATCAGCTCTTTAAAACAGGTTTCAAAAGTAATTCCTCAAACTACATTAGATTATGTACCTAATCTTGAGAAAATTAAGCCTGATTATGTTGTTCACGGAGATGACTGGAAAGAAGGTGTTCAAAAAGCTACAAGACAGAGAGTTATAGACTGTCTTAAGCAGTGGGGAGGAGAGGTTATAGATATTCCTTACACGAAAGGAATTTCCTCATCAAGACTAAATGCTGCGTTAAAAGAAGTGGGAACAACACCTGATAGAAGATTAAAGAGTTTAAAAAGACTGCTAGCTGCAAAACCTATCGTTAGAATATGTGAGGTTCATAATGGGCTGACAGGTTCTATCGTTGAACATACTCTAGTTAAAACAGATAAAAATTATGAATTTGACGGAATGTGGGCAAGCTCACTTACGGACTCAACTGCAAGAGCAAAACCAGACATAGAAGCTGTTGATATTTCCTCAAGATTAAGATTAGTCGATGAAATCTTTGAAGTAACAACAAAACCAATGATTTTTGATGCAGATACTGGAGGAATACCAGAACACTTTAAATTCACGGTTAGATCGTTAGAAAGATTGGGGGTTTCAGCTGTAATAATTGAAGATAAGACTGGTCTTAAAAAGAATTCACTTTTCGGAAATGATGTTGCACAAACACAGGATACCATTGAAAATTTCTGTCATAAAATTCACGTTGGAAAAGCCTCTCAGATAACTGATGATTTTATGATTATTGCAAGAATAGAAAGTTTAATTCTTGAAAAGGGACTTGATGATGCAATCTTAAGAGCAAAGACATATCTGGAGGCTGGTGCAGATGGAATTATGATCCATTCTAGAAAGAAAGATCCATCTGAGATTTTTGCATTCTGTGATTTATACGGTAAACTTCCTAACAGAAAACCTTTAGTTGTTGTTCCTTCAAGTTTTAATCAGGTTAAAGAAGATGAGCTTGCTAAAAAAGGGGTGAATGTAGTGATTTATGCTAATCAACTGTTAAGAGCCGCTTATCCTGCCATGAAAAAAGTAGCTGAAAGCATTCTGACAAATCATCGATCTTTAGAGTGTGATTCTGAACTGATGAGTATTAAAGACATATTAGATCTGGTTCCAGGTACAAGATAATTATGGACACTAAACATTTTATAGAAATTTTATTAAATTGTGATTGTAATTTTTTTACAGGCGTACCTGATTCATTACTGTCAAAATTCAGCTCCTGCCTGATGGAAGAAAATAAAATTAAGCATATAATTGCAGCAAATGAAGGTAACGCAGTCGGTTTAGCAATAGGAAATTATCTGTGTACTGGAAAAGCTGCCGTAGTGTACATGCAGAACAGTGGTCTTGGCAATACAGTGAATCCTATTACCTCCCTTGCAGATCCAAATGTATATGGAATACCAATGGTTCTGATAATAGGCTGGAGAGGTCAGCCTGGTTTTAAAGATGAACCACAACATATTAAACAGGGCGAAGTAACCATAGGACAGCTAAATCTTCTAAACATTCCTTATATAATTTTAAATTCTAATACAGATGTTGAAAACGAACTTCCTAAGTTAATAAGCAGGATGAAAAAAAGAAATGGTCCCGTTGCAGTTGTTGTTGAAAAAGGCGCATTAACTGGTAATTACCCTGTAAAAAAACATATTGCAGACAGTTCATTGTCTAGAGAAAAGACAATAGAAATTTTGTCAGAAATTCTTCCAAAAGATACCATTTATATTGCTACAACAGGTAAGTCAGGAAGAGAGTTATATGAGATTAGAGAAAAACGCCACGAACCTCACCATGATTTTTTAACTGTTGGTGGAATGGGACACGCATCATCAATTGCACTTGGTGTATCGCTGTCTACACCTGACAGGTTAGTTGCTTGTCTTGATGGAGATGGTGCTTTTTTGATGCACATGGGGGCAAGTGCAGTTATTAACAGTTGTAAACCTAAAAATTACCTGCACGTTCTATTGAACAATTATGCTCATGAATCTGTTGGTGGACAGCCAACTGTTTCTGATAAAATCGATTTTTCACTTCTATCAAAATCGGTAGGATATTCAGAATATTATAAAGTGTCATCTGAAAAAGAACTGCAAAAGGTAGCTTTATCCTTATCACAAAAGGATTATATAGGTTGCGTATTGGTTGAAATTTTAATAAATCAGAATGTTCGTGAAGATTTAGGAAGACCAAAGATAACTCCTGAAGATAATAAAAAAGAAGTAATGAAGTTTATTAGTAAATTCCATGATTGAGAAAGATAAAATAATTATTGATAACACTACTGTTTTTACAGGAATTGAATCTGTAAAATTATGTGATAAGAAGCTTAATGAAATAGTTTTAGATTGCAAAAACAATGTTGTTCTTTTTACATCTTCAGGTCAATTAAAAAGAGGTACTCCATTTAATTGTACTGTATTTGCAAAAATTATAGTATGTCAGCCTAATCCAGATTTAGACTTTTTGGATAATGTAATATCTGAACTAAAACGAATTAGACCGTCATATATTATTGCATTCGGAGGCGGTAGTGTAATTGATTCGGCAAAAGTTGTTTCAGTTTTCTTATTTTCAGATATATCCTTAAATGAATATTTTAGAAATATCCATTGTAAAAAAACAATATTCAGCAAAAGATGTCATTTAATATGTATACCAACGACATCTGGAACAGGAGCAGAAATTACTCCTTTTGCCACAGTTTGGGACAGAAAAAATGAGGTAAAGCGTTCCTTTGCCTGTAATTTATTAGAACCAGATTTCATCTATCTTGACCCAAGGGTTACTTTGACAGCTCCAAAGGAATTAACCATATTCTGTGCAATGGATGCATGTTCACATGCATTAGAATCATTGTGGAATAAGAACATGACTGATATTTCGTTTAAATACGCTATAGAATCTCTTAAGCTTATTTCTTGTAATCTCATGCCACTATTAAATGATTTAAATAATGTTTGTTATAGAGCTAAGATACAACTGTCTAGCTTTTACTCTGGTTGCGCTATAAGAATTACCAGAACAGCTATAGCACATTCAATTTCATATCCAATTACGCTAAAATATAATGTTCCTCACGGTTTGGCCTGCAGTTTTACACTAAAAAAAATAATAGATTGTGTGACAAAAAATCAATTATGGAATAAACAGATCCCAACAGATCTAATAGAAAATATAAGCAATTTAATATCAGCTATAGATCTTGACAGCTATTTAAAACAATATTGCAGTAAAAGTGATATCATCAACTTAATCGATAAAATGAATACTGTAGGTAGAGCTGATAATTTCATTGTTGATAATTATAAATTAAGAGATCTTCTGTGAATATGAAAAAAATATTAGTAACTTGCTCATCAATGCCACCATTTGAAGAGTATTGTAACGAGATAAAAGAATTGTGGAATTCACATTGGCTAACAAATATGGGAGCAAAACACATACAACTTCAAAAACAACTAGAAGATTATCTTGGCGCCCCTCATGTTTGCCTGTATACAAACGGACATCTGGCTTTAGAAAATGCAATTGCGTCCTTTAATCTTCCAAAAGGGGGAGAAGTTATTACAACACCTTTTACTTTTGCATCAACGACACATGCAATAGTAAGAAACGAACTAGTTCCTGTATTCTGTGATGTTAAAAATGATGACTACACTCTTGATCCTGATAAGATTGAATCATTAATAACTGATAATACAGTGGCTATTGTTCCAGTACATGTATACGGAAACATATGTGATGTTGAAAATATTGACTTAATAGCAAAAAAATATGGGCTTAAAGTGATCTACGACGCAGCACATGCTTTCGGAGTTAAATATAAAGGAATATCAGCAGCAAATTTCGGTGATATGTCAATGTTCTCATTTCATGCTACTAAAGTGTTTAATACCATTGAAGGTGGCTGTCTGTGTTTTAGAGATGAATCTAAAGTTCAGCTTTTAAATGACATGAAGAACTTTGGAATACATGGTCCAGAATCCGTCCAATATATAGGCGGAAACGCTAAGATGAACGAATTTCAAGCAGCTATGGGAATATGCAATTTACGTCATCTTGATGAAGAGATAAAAAAAAGAAAAAGAATTTTTGAGACTTACATTTCAAGGCTAAAAGGAATTGATGGGGTTAATTTACCAATTATTAAGCAGGATATCACATCAAACTATGCATACTTTCCTATTGTTTTTGATGGTTACAAGTATACAAGAAATGAGATATTCGAAAAATTATCCAAATCAGACATCTTTGCCAGAAAATATTTTTATCCTTTAACAAACAGCTATGTGTGCTATAACCATTTTCCAACTGCAGGAGCTGAAAAAACACCTGTTGCACAGCATGTATCTTTAAGAGTTTTAACTTTACCTCTTTATGCAGATCTTGATATTAAAGATGTTAATAGAATATGTGACATTATAATAAATGAATAATAGAAGCACATCTTGAGCAATTTTAATCATACTCGAAAAACTATATGTGCTTAAACTTGGTTTCTTTGGCGCCAACACGCTCTGATCTTAATCACATATGTGTTTGAGGCGGTTTTAATAAGTTTTAGCAGAGTTTTCTGCATGTAAATTTAGGCTGTTTTTATACAGCCAGCACAAAGTTCCTGTGTCTTAACGACATAGGCTTGCTCTTTCAAAATGTAATTCAGTAAAAAAACTGTTCAGTTAACGCTTACCTTTAATCTTTTTGCGGGTTCTTGCAAACCTGCCTAAAGGAGTTTCGGCACTGATAGTGTTCTCAAAGCTGTTTACTTCAAGGTTGTCAGGGACATCATTACCTGTAGGTTTAGGCTCTTTGTAAAAGAGACCGATGAATCTTGCATCGTTTTCTATTTCAGACATATCCTGAGTAAAGAAAGTTTTAAGGAACATAAATCCATACTCAACATCAGATGCTAACATCTGCAGGCTGTCAAAAGACCATGACTTGGATTGATACAGAGGAACATTGTCTCTGATGTAGCTTAAAACGTTACATGCCATTTTGGTATAGACAGTAGAGTTTCTGATGTAATCCTGATTACGTAAAGGAAGTCGGTCCTGGTCAAAGGCAACATCAATAACCCAGTGTCTTGATTCAATCTGCCATCTTGCAAGGATGACGTCCTGTATGGTGTCAGCAAAACTCTTATCAAGACCGTCAGTGATAATGGAACTTACAAAGTATCTGCTCTCTACATCATCTGTATTGGAGACACCTGAGCATTTATCGGTTCTTGTGGTGTTAACTCTGATAAGACTTTTAATGTAAGGCCATTTACGCTGCATTTCTTTAGACAGACCATGCTCTGAATCAAGGATGGTGATTTCCTTTTCCTCGATACGTCCATGGTCAGATGAAACTCTTTTAGAGCTTAAGACTTCACCTAAATATCTGTCAGCATCTGCAAAGGTAAAGGAGTCACAGACTTCTTCATACAGATATCCATGATTGGATTTAAGACAGACCAGAAAGTCTGCATTAGCTTCAGTAACAGCTTTAAGTGTTGCAGCTCTCGTGTTGATGGCATCCCAGGTGAGAATGGAGTTTGCAAGGTTTAAATCCTTTATCATCTCCATAATGGCTAAAGCTTCATTGTTCTTTTTATCTACAGTTCTATGACATAAGGTTACACCGTAGGTGGATGAGAACAGTGATACCACATCATAGCCACCGTTCTTTCTTGAGTCATTACCGTCTTTAGAGCTTCTTGTGGCTCTGATGTTCTGTCCGTCTGCTACTATTACCTCTCTTTGAGCTAATGGAACTGAGCCTAGAGGTTTTAAGATGTTCTCCCTATAGGAGACAAAATACTCAGAAAGAAACTTTACTGTTTCATCTGCTTTTACCAGTGCTACCACTCGTCTTATGGACTGCTCTGATGGAACCTCATCTCCTAAACCGTAGATTAAAGACTGAAGCTGTTTTTTGTTTTTCTGCCAGAACAGTATCTGTGTTTAGCTGTTATTACAGCCAGCCATTCTGGCAAAGATAATTACAGTGACAATGGTATACAGTGTATAGACGATAAGAGAAGTGTTTCTCTTTAAATTTAATTCAACCTGTCTCTGCAGGAAACAGGATTCATTTGACTTTAAATCTATTGAGGTATCTTTACTATCTGACATACTGATATTCTTATATTGGTTCATTAGTTACAAACAAAGAACATTTTTAATTATCTCAGAACAGTTTTGATCTCTGAATCACATTTTGAAAGAGCAAAGATAGTGTTTTAACTAACTGATTAACTTATATTAATTTTAAATTTGACCAATTTTCAACTTTGTGACATCTGTCAAGTGGTGGATTGGCCATATTACAGATGTTCTTTGACAATTTGTTTTTCTCTTATAATCTGTGATTTTTGGATCACTGTTTCAATTTATTTTGTGGCACAGGGATCGCAGATCAATATTTTGCTTGAAATTTCGCCTGAAAACTGATCAAATACTGAAAGTTTAAGACATTTAAGGTACATCATGGAATCATCAGTTCAGTTTCAGTAGTTGGAGCAGTATGCTAAACAGCATACTCGTTTTTCCGCACCTGCTGATTCTGAGCCAGATTTTAATGAACAGTATGTACAGGCTCTTCATGAGAGAGGATATACTGAGGATGATGCATTCTTTGATGATTACATGTATCAGGTAGAAACATCTCGAGACAGAGCTGAACGGTTCCTTAAAAAGAGACCTCTTACCACAGCCATTATGGCATTGCGTAATGACATAAGACGAAAGTACTTTCAGTATGATGAAAGGAAAAGTGACTATGTCATTTACACATCTGATGTGGTACTGCTTGTAGTTATGCTGTCATCACTATGTGGCAACCATGACTGCAGAGAACATGCTAAGTTCTACTTTATCTACAATCCAATCCTTCAGTACATCATACCTGATATGCCATCACCTAAATGGATGATATCAGCTGAAGAGATTAGGTTCTTTTTAAAGATGATACCTGATGATGAGTTCTCATCAATGTTCAGACAGTACTTTTCAGATGCCAGGATAGAAGCACAGGAGCTCGTTCATAATCTTAATAATGAAGATGACGATGTATCTGACTACCGACACCTTTTAGGAGGTGACGGACAGGAATTACGCTCATCCTTCAGAAGAGGTGAAAAGAGCCGTAAAAAGAAAGGTGCCCACAGAGTTAGTCTTTATGACTGCAGTGCACTCAATGTCATAAGCTACAGTATGGTAAAAGCCAAGAACAATGATGTATCAGCCTTTATCGAAATGATTGATAACGGTTCATTACCTCAAGACAGTATCTTTTATGCTGATGCCATCAATACTACAGCTAAAATGATTGAGTTTCTAAACTCAAGACACCTTGACTACATCATGGCTGTTAAAACCAATCTTTCAAACAGACACGTAGTTATGGCAATGGAGAAGTACATATCAGAGCTTACTGATAAAACTCAGAACACCAGTTCACATTACCATGAGGTAAGGACAGATAAGGAAGGCTCACGTATTGAAGAGAGAACCTACGATATCGTTCCTGTTGAAGTTCTTTAAAAAGCCATGGGTGGCTTAAAAGATAACGACGCTAACGATATTCTTACTAAAGACAAAACCCTGCCTAATACCAGAACAGTGCTCAGAGTTTATAAAGAGGCTGAAAAACATTTAAGAGATGATAAGGAAGATGGCCGTAAAGAGACATCCACTCTCTATTTCATCTCAAGCCTTCCATTTACTGAAGAAAACTGTCATCAGATAGTTTTCTCAGTAAGAACCAGATGGATGTATGAAGCACAGCACAACACCATTGATACAGTTCTGTTACAGGATATGCAGCACTGCTGTGATGAAAATCATTTAGCTTCAACAATTGGTCTTAACTCCATGGTTTATAACGTCATCTCCTTTGCAAGAGAAAAGATGTCAAAACGAGGGTATGACAATATTAAACACCGTACTAAGGAAACTGCAAGGAAAACTCCTCTTATCTCCTACAAGATTAGCTTTAAGATATTTGAGAACAATCCTCTGTTAGCCTTAGCTTACCTCATGGAATACTTTGATACCCAGCCTGAAGTCTAATCAAAACCGATATTCAATCCAATCAGAACCGAGTACTCAGTTCTGAGAATTTCCTTTTGTCAGAACTGACATTTACCCTTAAAATTCAAGAGAAAAACATATTGTCAAAGAGCATCACATCAGGTTTTCTGATGGCTTTTAAAAAAGCGATATCAACCTATATCATTCTGTGATCATGGTCGGGATCGTTTGGTTGTCGTTAATTTTAATATCACTAAGGGGGATTGACAACAGCTCTTAGTGACAATTCTAATAGAGGTCATAAATGAAGAAATTGATGATATTGGGTGGATCACGCTACATTCTCCCTGTAATAAAAGCAGCTAAACAGTTGGGCATCTATACGATTACAGCAGACTACCTTCCAGACAACGTTGCCCACAAATTTTCTGATGAATATGTCAATGTAAGTATCATCGATAAAGAAAAAACTCTTGAAGCTGCTAAAAAATGCGACATTGATGGCATTATGTCCTTCGCTTGTGATCCGGGGGTTATTACGGCTGCATATATTGCTGAACAGATGAATTTGCCAAATGTTGGGCCTTACGAGTCGGTTTGTATTCTACAAAACAAAAGAAAGTTCCGCGAATTCTTGAGTAAAAATGGCTTTACGGTGCCGACTGCAAAAGGTTACAAAAATGTTAATGATGCTCTCAAGGATATTGAGATGTTCCACTGGCCTGTCGTTGTAAAGCCAACCGATTCAGCTGGTAGTAAAGGTGTTGCACGTGTAGATAATCCAAAAGATTTAAAACAGAGCATTCAATATGCACTTTCACACTCACATTCAGACGAGTTTATCATAGAGGACTTTATCATGCAAAATGGATATTCGTCCGATACAGACAGCTTTTCTATCAATGGTGAACTGAAATTTGTGTCGTTCAACTGCCAATATTTTGACCCGAAAGCAAAGAATCCCTATACTCCAGCAGCTTATAGTTGGCCTTCTTCTATAACATCTGATCATCAGGAGGAACTAAAAAATGAGATCCACCGTTTACTTAAACTTCTGAAAATGCGGACTGCTATATATAATATTGAAACCCGAGAAGGAACAGATGGAAAGGCATACATCATGGAGTTATCACCACGAGGCGGTGGTAATCGTTTGTCAGAATGTCTGCGTTATGCAACAGGTGTTGATTTGATTACCAATATGGTCAAGTATTCAGTCGGTCTTCCAGTCGATGCTATTAAACAAAAATTATATGATGGAAACTGGGCAGAAATCATTCTTCATAGTGATGAAGCAGGAGTTTTCAAGAAACTTTGTATCTCTGATGAGATTGCTCCGAATGTAGTAGAACGTGATCTTTGGATTAAAGAAGGTGCACTTGTTGGTAATTTTGAAGCAGCTAATGAAGCAATAGGTACTTTGGTGCTTAAGTTTGATAGCCAAGAGCAGCTTGAAGAAGTTCTCAGAAACCAAAATAAGTATGTACAAGTGAAACTGAAGTAACATAGGAAGAGCAAAATGAAAGAAACTGGCGTTTTTTTGGAATTTGAATTGAATCACGGTTTAGAATTCCATAGGGGGGGATAGCACTAAATAGTGGTAGGAATTGTCTTCGCTATTTGATACGAGCTAAAAAAATAAAAAAAATTTGGCTTCCAAAATTATTATGTTCAGCAATTTCAAACACATGTAAAGAAGAAAAAGTGCTGGTTTCTTATTATTCGGTAAATAATTATCTTCGTCCGATTTTGTCAGAAATAAGAAAACAGGATGATTGGGTTTATCTTATTAATTTTTATGGTCAGTACAGTAGAGATGAGATTATTTCTTATGCAAAACAATTTAACAATCTTATCGTTGATAATGTGCAATCATTCTATACAAAACCTATTGAGAAATTGGACACAATCTATTCTTGTCGAAAATTTTTTGGTGTACCAGATGGAGCATATCTCTATACAGATAGTATACTTTCTGAAAATTTGGAGAAGGACTCATCTTATGGCAGGCTTACCTTCTTGGCAGGAAGATTGGAACGTTCTGCAAATGAGTTCTATTCACAATATCAAAAGAATGAACAGCTCTTTGATAAACTTCCTCTCAGAAGAATGTCACTGGTGACCAATAATCTATTACAAGGAATTGACTATGAACAAATAAAAGATAAGCGAGAACAGAATTTTAACTTTCTTCATAAAAATTTAAAGACAATCAACCAGTTAAAACTTCGCCAATCGGAAGGTCCGTATATGTATCCGTTGATGATAAAAGATGGTGAATTAATTCGAAAGGACCTTCAGAAAAAGAAAATATATATTCCTACGTTATGGCCGAATGTTAAAAAAACTCTTAATGAATACAGTCTTGCTAAAAACATTTTGCCGTTACCTTGCGATCAAAGGTATGATTTGGAAGATATGCACTATTTGATTATGGAGTTGAACAAATGCTTAAGTTAAGAGAAATAAATGAAGATGATTTGAACATAATCAACACTTGGCGAAATAAAAAAGAACTGATTGATAATCTTGCAGCACCATTTAGATATATTTGTCCTGAAGTTGACAAGCGTTGGTATGAAAATTATATAAATAATCGAAATGTGGCTGTACGTTGTGCAATTGTTGATGAATCAGACAAAATTTTAGGACTCGTTTACCTAACATCTATTGACCAATTAAACCAATCTGCAGAATTTGGTATTATGATAGGTAGTTCAAATAATCAAGGTAAAGGAATAGGAACATTTGCCGTAAAAGAAATGCTAAAACATGCTTTTTATAATTTAAATCTTCAAAGAATAGAATTAACTGTATTAGAGAACAATGACCGAGCAAAGCATTTGTATGAAAAGTGTGGTTTCAAGTTTGAAGGCATAAAAAGAAGATCAAATTATAAGAATGGTACATTTGTTAATTTGTTGATGTATTCAATTTTGAAAGAAGAGTTTAAAATGTGAAAAAAATAAGGACGGGATGTAGTGGAAACAAGATGATTTAGGAATTAAGTTCCGCTTCTTTTGTATAATTGAAGTTACTTAATTATTTATTATCTCGAGTTTTACAGTTACTGCTTAAAAACTTTATATTACTACAAGTTAGTTATTTTAACTTGTAGTAACTTGACTTTTTACTTGTTAAAAAGGTCAAAAATCTTATAAACTAAGGCTGTGTTCTTTTTGATAATCTCGAGTTTCATAGTTACAGCTTAAAATCTTTATATCACAACAAGTTAGTTATTTTAACCTGTAGTGATATTTTTAATTAAAACATTCTCAAATTAGCGGACTATTTATAAGAACCCACTTAAACTTGCAAGAGATTTTGATAACTTTTCATAACGTAGTAAAAGCAGCTATATATCCGGTCTCTTGTTGAGTA
>OASD01000753.1_pt1 | contig 11795 bp, 6 predicted proteins | sample 1475531 | NCBI WGS metagenome assembly OASD01 (sample SAMEA3360668, study PRJEB22359) | human gut metagenome | biome: ENVO:urban biome; feature: ENVO:human-associated habitat; material: ENVO:feces | place: Bangladesh | collected 2011
GTAGTGAGTGAACCCGTCTTGTAACCCGGAATGTCGATAGCAGAGTGTTCTTCCGCTACGACGCGTCGATTGTTCAAGTCGTATTGCTTGATTGTTACCTTATCGACCGTGTTAAGGCCCGACGTAACGAGGTCGCTCATCCAGAGGTAAGGTCCACCAGGAGTAACATTGTCGAAGGCTGTACCGAATACGTCCATGCTCACGAGGTTGTTCAACTTATAGAAATCAAGCGTTACCTCGCCCTTGCGGTTAACACGACCTAAGGTGTTGTAATCACCTACCCAGAACTCGTCGGTGCGGGGGTCGTGAGCGATATGTGTTACGCAGAGGTCAGGCTCAGAAGGAATGTCGATCGTGCTAACGAGGCGCTTGTTGCGCAAGTCAAGCTCGAAGATGCGGTTCTTGCGGTCAGAGCCGTAGAAGTACTTACCGTCGAAAGTAAGGTCATTTACAGCATAGTACATGCCCGGTACAGAGAACTCTTCAAGGAAGTGGCCCTCGCGGTCGTACTTATAGAACTTGCCCAAGAAGAAGTTTGACGAAGTGTAGAAGTTTTCACCGTCAAAGGTCACGCTGCTCTGCATATCGCCCGAAGCGTCGAAAGCTTGCGTCACGTCCCAACGATGTTCGGTCGTTCCGCTTTGCGGCTTTGGCGTGGGGGTGAAGTTGTACTGCAAGTCGCCGTCGCCCGTATTCTCAATAGTAATGGTCTTCTGCGTCAAAGCCTCCAATGCGCTCTGTTGGTTAATGGTCTGTTCAGAGATGTTGAGCACAGGGCGTGTGAGGTTAGCCGTGAAGGTGGTACCACTGTTGGCGTCCAACTTCCATTCCGTAGTCAAGAAGTTATAACCTGCTGCTTCGGCCGTAACGGTATAAGTGCCTTCTTCCATGCGAGGCAGGCTGATGTTGCCGTTGGCGTCAGATGTCTCGGTGTAAGAAGCGCCATTGTCGGCCGTCATCTTCACCAAGCAGTTAGCTACGGGGTGGCCCGCATTGAGCGTCTTGATCGTAGTAGCGTGCGTAGTGGGGTTCCATATCTTCACGTCGTCAACGAACCAGTAGTTGACGTAGCGTGCATCGTTACCCCAAGCGCGGAAACGAATCTTAAACAAGTGGTTGTTGGCCAGATACTTGTTCAAGGGGAACTCGTAAGTGCGCCAGCTGAACGAACCTACGTCGTTCTTAATGCTGTCCACCTGCGTCCAAGTGTTGCCGCCGTCGGTCGAAATCTCGGTGGCGAGCACACTGTACAGTCCGCTTACGGCATACTTTAAGTTGTAGTCAAGACGAACTTCGTAGCGTATCCACGTATTGTCGGGGTTGGGCGTATTGAGTTCGCGTGTGACAAGACTCTGTGAGTAGTCAGCCATACTTGAGTAAGGATAGCAAGCAGAGAAGTCTACCAAACCGTAAGCATAGTAGTCGCTCTTCCACTTATTCTCCTCGCCCGCCTTGGTGGTGGGGCGGCTCCAACGTGTAGAGTCAATGGTGTTGTTGTCAAAGTCGTCGAAGAAGGGGAGCAAGCGCACGTCGGGCACTTCAACGCTGAGGGCCTCAGACATATCGCCTACCGTATTGTCCGTCATGACGGGTTGCACGGTGTAACTATAAGTGCGATAGTCGGGCACGTTGTCGGTAGTGTAAACGGCCTTGATTAACTCCGTGTTCACCTTCTCGCCGTCACGATAGAGGTTGAAACCTGCTAAGCGAGCGTCGGTAGAGGTAGCGCGAGGGGCTACTCTCGGACGCACTTGGTTCGTGCCGATGAAGATGTCGTCGAGCATAAACATAAACGCGTTGTTCGAAACGCAGTTGATGCAGACGAATTTGGCTTCTTTCGGAATGCGGTATTCAAACAGCGTCCAGTCGAGAGGAGCCTCGGTATAGTCGCCCTCCTGTACGAAGGTGAAGTCAGAAGGACGTGTGCCCGTAGTAGAGTAACCTACCTTGAAGCGTTCCAGCCCCCAAGTGTCCTTATAACTCTTGGCGCGGAAACTGATTTGGAAGTCGCTCTTGAAGTTGAGTGCGGGCGAAATGATAAAGTCATTGTTGCCACCGTCAACGGTAAAGTCTACCAACATCTTATTGCCCGAGAAGGGTTGAACGGCAGGGTAAGTGCCAGTAGAAGGCGATGTCTTTGACGGATTAAACACGATGAAAGCCATCTTCTGTCCCTGATTGGGGAAAGAGGCCGCCGTCCACGTGTACGTGTTGGCATTATCGGCGTCGATGTAAGTCCAACCCGTCGTACCTGGCGAGTTGATGACGAAGTCGCTATGGCCTTCAAAGTCCTCGAATATACCGTCAGTGGCTTCAGGACTATTCCAGCGCAGCGTGACCGCCTTATTGTTAACGCTCGAAAGTTGGGGCACCACCTTGTCGAGTGCCTGTGCTTTCGCAGCATTAGCTGTAGCTGTTATCGCATACTTTTGTGCCGATGGGGGGGCAGTGGGCTGTTGAGGCTTCACCTTGCCCACCTGCTGTGCCAACACGGGAGTGGCCAACAGGGCGAGTATGCTGAATAGAAGTTGTTTCATTCTTTTCTTTTATATTGGTTGTTTTTGGGTTGACAAGTTAACGGGTAAGTTTGTTTTTTTTGTTGACAGAGGTTAACGAGTAAACAAGTTGACGGGTAAGTTTGTCTTTATTATATAAGGTAACTTACCTGTTAACTTGTTAACTTGTCAACTCGTTAACTCGTCAACTCGTCAACTCGTCAACTCGTCAACCCAAGAAACTTTATTGTTTAACAATCACCACTCCTTCGTAGCCGTTCAGCTTAACGGCTGCATGGGCTGCGGTAGGAACGAAGCGGAGCAACTCACGGCCGTCGGTAGCATAAAGCGTAACAGCCTTGTTGGGAGTTAAGCCAGCTAACGTAACAAGGCCTTCTTTGCAGAGAGCACGAACGGGAACGAGTGAGGCCTCACCGTTGGTGGTCACGTCGGTAATGCCCGTAGCTTCTGCGTCGTAAATGGCGGGGACAGAAGATTCGTAGTAGAGCATACCGTCGCCTGCGGTGACGATGAAGCGGTAACGACCTGTGTTGAACTCACCCGGAGTCGTCTCGTTGATAGTGACTTGCGTGTCGCGGCCATTGTTGCCAGAAGCACCCATTGCCAACGTGTCGAGCACAACACCATCGTTGTAGGTCAGACTAAAGTTGGTGATGTTGACCAAGCGGCCTCCAAAGTCGCAGACCATGCGCAAGCGTTTGTAGGTCTTGCCCTTCATGTAAGTACTGAGGTCGACAGCAGTACCGTCGGCATCAACACTATTGATGCGTTGCAACTCACCAATGCGCGTCCACGTCTGGCCATTGTCGTTAGAACCTTCTACGCCAAAGGTCGAAGTTCCGCGTGGGCCGCCCGACTTCAGTACGTACTGAATGTTGGTAATGCCGTCGGGGTAATCAATGGTTTGAACCGTTCCGCTACCCGTGAAGTACATCGTACCTGTGCCGAGTGAAACCTCACCTACGGCGTCGGTCACGTCGCTTTCGGGCAAGAATTTAGCCGTAACGTTCTTCTTGTCTGTTTCCTTATAGAACTCAAGGAAGTAAGTAGAAGCATTCTTTACTTCATTCCACTCTGCGTGTAAGGCATCGCCTTGACGGCCGAAGGTGGTAATGACGGGCTGTTCCAAGCGTTGCGTCATCATAATACCCCATAGCCAGAGAGAACTCTGCATACGTTCAGAGGTGCAAACCAAGGCCACGTAAACGTCCTTGCCAGCAAAGTCGCTGAGGTCAACCTCGTCGACGGCCATGGCACCAAATTGGTCGGCCAATGAGAATTGCTTTACCAAGTGGAAGTCGCTCACCTCGCGTGAACGAGTAGAAACGTACACGTCAAGCTTTTCAACGTATGAGGGGTCCATTACACCGCGCAAGATGTAAAGGCCACCGCGTTCGGGCACGTGCAACTTCTCAGAGATAAGCCAATCGTTACCATTGTTCCAGTAGTCGCCCGTATAGACCATAGCCTGTGTACTCGCGTCGTAGTTCCATGTGTTGGCATCGTTGTTTTGGTCGACAATGCGCCAATAACTCAAGCCGCCGTCAACGTCGGTTTCGTCGAACGTGAGCGAAAGCGGAGCTTGCAACGGCGTGTGCTCCGTCTTAACCGGTAGGGCAGCGCCATAAACGGTGGTACCGTCGGCCAAGGTCATGTAAGCACGCACGTAGTAGAGCGTAGCGGGTTCCAAATTGTCAATTGTCAGCTCAGCCGTGTTGGTCGTAGCTACTGCCTTGTGTTCGCTATCAGAAGGGTCGAGGGTAGGTTCTTCGGTAGCATCGCTCCAGCAGAACCCCATCTCTTTGATGTCTTGTGTAGCCTTACCTACCTTTGCCTTTACGGTAATGGTGGTAGAAGCAATGTCAGCGTAACCTACGGGTTGCGTTTCGATGCTTGATTGCTCCGTAGCGCCGCCCTTCACTTGGAAGAAGACGAGGCCGTTCTCTTCGCGAATGTTGGTAATCGGGGTGCGTACCTTGTCGCCCAACCAGTTGTAATAGTCGGTGAAAGAGGTTACGCCCGAAGTGCCAGGATAGGTGTCGCCCTTACGCGTGTTGTTGTCGTCAATGCCGTCGGCCGGTACGATGTACATACAGCGGTGGCGCGCATTGTTGTTAGGCCCGTTCACACTCCAATATTTGTCCACCATACTCTTGGTATAGTCTAAGTGGTAGATTAAGAGGCCGTGATAAGGAATGTAGCTGTCCCAACCCGTCTTTTGACGATTTTCGAACACGTACCATTCGTAGCCCTCATCGTCGCTGAGTCCAGGGCGTGCGTCAACGTAAGCAGCCGTGTTGTTGGTCATGATAGGAAGCGTAACGTCTTCAGCTTTGTTGAGTTGGTGAAGATCTTCCTTCTTGAGCCAGCCCATTTGCAAGCGTTCAAAGGTCATGAGGGCTGCTGGGGTGCGGCTATTGTTGTTGTAGCTACCTGAGGCATAGAGGCTGTAAGCTCCTGGGTCGATACCGATACCACCGTCGTAGTCGTCGGTGTCGTACATATCTTTCAGACCTAAGATATGGCCAAACTCGTGGGTAAATGTACCGATACCGTCCATTTCGGTGCCAGAAGCGCCTACCAACTCAGCCGATACAGAATAGTTGTTGACACGAATGCCGTCGATCTCTATCGAAAGGTCTTCGTCGCTTGTCTTGAGGCGGTAAGAGTGAGGCCACATATCTTTGTCATCGCCTGATGAGGCTTGACTGTAACCACCGATTACGACGTTGATGTTGTCCATATAGCCATCACCGTCGTTGTCGAACTTAGAGAAGTCTATCTCAGGGTGGTCGGCTTTGGCCTTCTGTGCAGCCTCAATGACGAGGGCTTGCGGGTTGACGTCGTTACCCGTGCCACCGAGGTCGGCAGCGTAGTAGGTGCGTTCGTGGTCGAGCGTGTAAGGCCCTACTACAGTGAAGTTGGGCACGAACTGTCCCATAGAGTTGTCACGATAGTAGTCTTTGACCGAACCTGTGCCGCCATTCTTGCTATAGCCCTTTTCGTTGAGCCAAGCGTCGAAGTCGCTATCGGTGAAGTGGAACTCGCCGTCGGCATACTTTACCAACACAACGAGGTATTCACTCTCTTTGGCTTCGCCCGTTTGGGCATCGACTTTGCGGCTTCGCACGCTGGCGGGAAGCGTTTGACCGACGGTCATGGGTTGCACGTTGCCGCGCAATGATTTGAGCCATTCCGCGTCCGTCTCTTTGCGAATGGGGCGCAAGGTGCTGAGAAACTGGTTGTCGGCAGCCGAACGCTTATCAGCATTCAGTGCGCGACGAGCTGTCAGTTTGCGCGTGCCTTGTGAGGCATCGGTCTGCACATACTTGAAGTATCCGTCCTTGTCGCGCTGAATAAGGAAACCGTCGGTGGTGGTGATGTAGTGAAAGTTCTCATCACCATGTACGCGGATGACCAAGGTCGTTCCGTCGGGTTGCTTTACGGTGATGGGCTTCGGACTTGCCTTAATGGCCCATGCCGTACCCGATGAAGCTACCAACAGTCCAGCTGCAAGCAGATACCGAGTGAGGTGTTTGTTCATAAAAAATGAATTTGTTATATATTTTGGTTGACTTTCAACTAAAACTCACATAGGGGGTAAAGCAAACGTAAATTTGCCTTGCCCCCAATGTGTTTCATAGGTTGGATTGATGTTCTGAGTTTTAAGTTTAATGAGTTTATGGAGTTTAATGAGTTTAATTGGTCGCGTGCTAGAAAGCACGTAGGGGTAACTCATAAACTTATTAAACTCATTAAACTTACTTTACAGTTACTTTCACCGTCTTGCCGCTATTGGTGCGAACTACGTAAACGCCCTTAGGCACGTTGACGTTGCCCTTGCCCTTAGCTACTACGCGTCCGGTGATGTCGAACACTTCGATGCCTTCGCCGTTAACGCCTTCAATCTGGCCATTAGCCGTGTTGACAAGACGAGTGTCTTTAGCTACTTGGTCGATGGCCGTAACGTCGGTCTTAAACGCTGCCGTAGCCGTGTAGCCGCTGCTGGCTTGTGTTACCTTAATCAGGTAAACGCCTGCTTTGGCTTGTTCGCCATCGATGGTGTAAGTCATCTTGTAGCCAGAACCGTCGTATTGATATTGAGAATAAGTGAGATAGCTACCAGTAGGCATGCCATTGCCGTCAGTAGCATAGAGCTCGCCCTGCCAGAAGTTAGACGATGAAATGAGCAAGTCGCCTACGCCAGCGTTTACGCTATACCAAATGGGGTCGCTGTAGTTGGCTGCCTTCATTTCGAAATCGCCAGCTTGGAGTTCGATAGGCATAGAAGCATCTTCGCCGCGCTCGATGTCGCGCTTGATGATGTTGACGGGTGTTTCGCCATTGGTGGCATATACCTGAATGAGGTAACGGCCCGTTGGATTGTCTTTGCCATTTACAACGAATTTGAGTACGGCTTGGCTAATGTTGGTCGTGTTATCGTAGTTAGTCGAAGCACTGGCAACAGCAGAACCTGTTTGGTTGCCTTGGGCATCGGTAGCATAAGCGTCGGCACCAATGTAGGTATTGTGAATTTGTCCGTCGTTAGGATCGTAAGTCGGTGTCTCGATGATGTAAACCCCCGTCTGCTTGGCATCAATGCTGAGCCAAATAGGAGTGGTGCGTGAAACGTCAGAAGGTAAGGTGTAAGAGTCGAGCTCGGTGATATCGATAGCAGTGGCAGCCGTTTCGCCCGCTTGTGGGTCGGCCATCTTAAAGTTCAAGTTAATGTTCTGTTGAGCGTCTTTCAGTACAACGTTTACGTACACTTGATCGCCTTCGTTGACAAAGATTGAGCCTTCGAATACGTCAACCGATGTAGAGCCCTCCAACTTAGAGCCCTTGAAGTTTTGCTTCTGACCGTTCTTGCCTACTTGAACGTAAAGCGCGTTCTGACCCAAACCAGCAGTCATGTTTGACGAAACGGTCAACTTGCCGCTCTTCGGAGCAGTGTAAACGTACCAATTGTCAATGGCCTTGGTGGGGAGAGATATAGCTGCGGCATCACCTTCGCCTACGACTTCGATAGGATTGTCAATCGATTCTCCTTTTGTAAAATCTTCCAAAGAGAGGTAGAAGGTGGAACCTTCTTCGGTCATACCGCTAATCTTGAGAATTACGGGTTGACCTGCTTCCACTTTAGCTTTGGTAATAAAGCCTGAATTTACGGCATCGTACTTGCTCTGCCCATAAGTGTCTTTCCAAAACTCAACGTTAATCGTAGGTTCGGTGTCGATGGTCAACCAACCAGATTTAGTAGGAGTGTAGGTGAAGTAGGTGTCGGAAGTCTTTTCAATGGTGTTGTCGCCTTCATTGGCAGTAAGTGGCTTTGAAGCGATGTCACCGTCTTCAACCTCAGATACGCCATAGTTGAAGCTAAAGGCATTCTTACCTTCGTCACACTTCCATGCAATGATATAGGTAGTCTCTTCAGCGTAAGTCTCAACCATTTGGCGGAAACCATTGCGGCCGCTCGTTACAGAGTAGTTGCCTTGAGAGTCCTTTGTGTAAAGGTAGACTGTCGTTTGGGTAGCACTCTCGTTCGTCGAAATGCCGCTGGGTGCATTAACCGTGATGAAGTGCTGTCCTTTAGGAACGGTGATACTATAATAATAAGTACCATTGCTTTCGGGCACGGTCTCGGTACCACCGTTAGCATTCAGTGCGATAGGATTGTTGAACGTATCGCCAGCCTTAGCAGCTTCGAGCTTTAAAGAGAACTTGTTATCAGCGTCAGCAGCGTTGGCACGTTCAATACATATATAATAGGTAGTGCCTGCAGTAGCTTCAAAGCGAAGATCAAACTTACCCGTTACGCTGGTGATAGGCTGATCGTAGGTGATTTGGTATGCTTGGTTGTAAACCTTAATCGTACCGCCTGCCAAGTCAGCATCAGACGTGAGGCTAACGAAGCCTGCTTGTGACGGAGTGAAGGTGTACCAAGTCTTGCCTACCTCTTTAGAGAGAACGTTTGCATCGCCTTCTTCAGCCTTAATAGCTACGTCGTAGCTTGAGCCTTGTTTTACAACTACCTCATCGAAGGTAGCAAACAATGGGCTATAGTTGGTTACGCGAATGTAGTAAGTCTTGCCTGCTTCAACGTTTACCTTGCCTACGTAAGTGCTTACGCCATTTACGTATTGGCTGTTGACATTGAATGAAGTAGGTGTGCCGTCTTCGCCCTCTTGAATGGTGGCGTCCATTACGTAGCCTTCGAAAGTCATCTGCAGTACGTCGTTGTTCGTAGCAGTATATTTAATATAGGTGGGCTTGTTGTCATAGCCACCATAGCTATTTGCTTCGCGGTTTTGAGGTACAAAGAAACGGTTTTTGCCGCCTTCAATGGCCGTAGCAATCGTTGAACCGTAAATATTGGCAGCCTTTGAGATAGCGCTGAAGCTAACGTTCTGGTCGCTTGTCATAGCAACGAGATAGATTGTTTGGCCTGCCTTAACGGGTACAACCATGGTTTTGCCATTATTCTCGTTGGCATAAGAGATGACATTGCTTGATGTGCCGTCAGTAGTGGGCAAGAAGCTACCGTTAAAGTCCTTGTTGATGTAAAGTAACTGGTCAGCATCGGCAGTGTACTTAAAGTAAAGGGTAGCGTAGCTGGCTTCAGCTTGTACGTAGCTGTTGTTACCTTCTGTTACCTCTTGTGCGGTTTCAACCGTAGTCTGTGCGTTTGCGCAAAGAGCAGCAAGCCCCATAGCGCCAAAGAGTAATGGTCTTTTCATAAGCATATATGATTTTGTGTTCGCTCTTCTGTTTTCTTAGTTAACTCATCAATTCGTTAACTCGTCAACTATCATATCTAACAAATTGACACCGCAAATATACCACGCTTTTGTATGTTTTCACAAATTATAAGGGGGATATAAAGGGGATATCTTATTTTTGTAATTATATGCAGTGCTTGCTGTATTGCGCTGATAATCAATGAATAATAAAATATGTATGGCGAAATAGGAGGGGATAATGCTATAAAAAGCATCAAATGTAGATCGTTTTATTATGAAATATCATTTTGCAATTTCTTTAAGCCTATTGCGCCAAAGTGTAAATATTATGCAACTTTTCTTTTCATCTCGCAAATAATGCCTACATTTGTCCGTAAATGACTGATTAAAGTCTAAGAATGCGTAAATATCCCCCAATTCATCGCAAAATCTTTCACTAATGTATTACTCTTTAAGGTTCAACATACAGCAGCTGTTCCGTTTCGTAATGTTTAGCAGTTGGTTGGTGCTTTCCCCCCTCACGACGTGGGGTGAGAGCAGCGACACGGCACGCTCGTTGGTGCGGCAAGCCGCCGATGCAGCGGTGAAGAAAGACTACCGCCGTTCGTCCGACCTTCTGCTCCGCGCTCGCACCGAGGCAGAGCGCGTTACTGACTACGAGCAGCTCTTTTGGGTATATACCAACTTAGGCATCAACCAAGCCGAGTTGCTCAATTATGCTGATGCGTTGCAGAACTTTACGCAAGCCTATCAGATTGCTATGCAACACCTCGATAAGCGCAAGGTGCTGAGCATTCGCAATAATATAGCGGGCCTTTACATGATGAATGGCGAAAAAGCCAAAGCTCTCTCTGAATACCAACACATCTATCACGACCTCAAACGCGGAAAAGATAACGTTTTCATCGGAGGTTGTGCCCTCAATATCGCCACTTTGTTGATAGACGACCGACAATGTAAGAAGGCGCTCCCCTTCATCGAAGAGGCCGAACGCTTATTAGGGCGCGATGTGGAGAATAAGCCCTCATTAGTAGCCCTCCGTATGGACTACCTGTTGCAGATGGGGCGTGCGGAAGTCGCTTATGATTTGGTGAAAGGGGTACAGCAGAAATATCCCGATTTATCCGTTCACCCCGATCTCTTGCTCTGCCAAGCGCGTACGGCACAAGCTACGGGACGCGCCGATGAGGCCGTGGCAGCAGCGCAGCGTATCTTGCTGACCAAGGGTGGGGTGGATTTGTCGATGAAAAGGTCGGTTTTTGAACTTTTAGCCTCGGCTTATACGCTATTGAATGACTTCCCGCAGGCTTTGGCTTGTAAAGACTCCGTGGTGAGAACTGCCGACAAACTCTCCAACGTCACGGGGCAGAAACTCTTCGAAGCGCGACAGATTCAGTTCGACATCTGGCAGAAGCAGCAGGAAATTGACTCTTATCGTAGTCAGCACCGCTTGGAGTTGGCCTTAATGTTGGTAGCTGTAGTGGCATGTGCCATTTTGGTGTGGGCCTTGTGGGTGCAGAAGCGTAATAGTCGGCAGCAACGTCGTTTGGCGGCACTTGAATTGGAACGCGAGCAGGAGCGTCGTGAACTTTTGCAACATCGCTTGGCTGACGAACAGGCTGAGCAACAAGCCAGCCAGCGCACTATTGAGCAGCGCAGTCGTGAACTCATGTCGAAGGCCCTGCAAGCGGCCAACCGCACCGATGCCCTGCGAGATCTCATTCATGCGCTTGAAGCGAATGATGTGTTTAGCAAGACGAATGATGCCGCCCTCAAGCGCACGCTCAGTGCCTTGCGACACCAGTTAGATGCCTCAGTAGAGTGGAAGGACTTTACCACTTACTTTGAGCAGTCAAACGCTCAGTTCATCGAAACCTTAAAGGCGCGTCACCCCGACCTATCGCCCAGCGACATACGTTTTCTCTCGCTCCTCTATATCAACCTATCGTCAAAAGAAATCGCCCTTTTACTCAATATTACCCCCGAATATTGCAAGAAGAAGCGCCAGCGCATGGCTCGCAAGTTAGGCTTGACCGATTCTCGTGAGCTATATAAGTATTTGACAGGGTTGTGAGATGAAACGCAATGTTACCCACACAATCCGTTATAGAATCCCCAATTTGAATACCTACTTACTTATTTTATTTAATAAGTATTCTATTAAGCGTTGAATTAGTTTTCCCAATTTAGGAGCAAATATACCTGCTAATAACATAGAGGGCAATATATAAATAGCTATAAAAACGAATAAATTCATGGGTATTTGGATTTTATGTAACGATAAAAAAATAACTTGGTACAAAATGCCAAGCAGATTTGCACCTTGACGACATAGTTTCGGAAAAATTAAAAACTATATCCTTTAACCATGTATTGCTCTATATTTTTTGCAATCGATTGCAAAAATAGATAGAATGTTACTGAAAAATGAAATGCATTTCATTTTTCATATTAAAGTTGTGTATAATAAACTGCAATTTATCGGCCTAATTGGGGGAACGCATCCTAACCTGGGGGCGACGCGTCCCCGCGTCGGTAT
>OASD01000755.1_pt1 | contig 11785 bp, 11 predicted proteins | sample 1475531 | NCBI WGS metagenome assembly OASD01 (sample SAMEA3360668, study PRJEB22359) | human gut metagenome | biome: ENVO:urban biome; feature: ENVO:human-associated habitat; material: ENVO:feces | place: Bangladesh | collected 2011
AGGCTGGTATCGAGATCAACCGTAAGGTTCTCGCTGACCTCGCTGTTAACAACCCAGAGGCTTTCAAGGCTATCGTTGCTAAGGTGAAGTAATTTGAAAGATTTTTAAAGGAATCCTCAGTTATCTTTGATAGCTGAGGATTTTTCTTTTCCAGGGATGGCAAACTGGCCCCACACGCCCTGAAAGGGCAGAAGCTCCTAGCCCAGGGCAACGCCCTGGGTTGTACGGAGTTATACACATACGCCCTGTAAGGGCAAAAGCTTTATAATCCATATTTTAAGCTTTTACCCTTACAGGGCGCTTTGCTGATTTGCTGCTTGTACCCAGGGCGTTGCCCTGGGCTAAGAGCTTCTGCCCTTTCAGGGCGTGGGGGCAGAAGCTCCGCTTTACTTCATCAACTCAAGACCTGCCTCGAACTTGGTGGTCTTATCCATGATGGTAGGAAGCTGGTTTACAACAGTCTTCAAAATCAGGAATTGTGCCAAATCATCCTTGTCCATACCTGTAGTAGGGATCTTGTTAACCTGAGCATAAAGCATGGCGATGATAGGAGCTACGAAATCCTTGTCAACATAGAAATATACCTTGTTGGCTGCTGGATAAGATACGTGTACTGGAATACCGGTCTTAAACTGATCCAACATGCCGGCTACCATAGCCTTCTCCTGAGCATCGTCGATGTCTTCTGTAATCTTGGCTGTGTTCAGGAACAAAGTAATCATATTCTCGTTAACTACCTGGTATGTAGCGTAATCGTTAGCTACCTTCCAGTCCTTGTCATCAGCCTCTTCCTTGTAGGTTGCAGAAATCTGACCCTTCTCATTGAAGGTTACATCCTGCAGAACGCTTCTGAGCTGGCTGTTGAGCAGCAGTGGAGCCGTTGAGATGGCATCCTTTACTGGATATGGCTCATCAAAGAGACCCGGAATAGTGATAACTGCATCGTCAGAACCTTCCCACTTTAATACTACTGAACCTGTTGGCTGGTAGGTTGTTGGATCCATACCAGCCTCCTGTACCTTCCAGGTGCCTTCAATCTTCTCGTTGCGCTTGAAATCATTGTCATCATCATCGCTGCTACAAGCAGTGAAGAAGCCAAGGGTGCAAACCATGGCCATCAAATAAATAAACTTTTTCATTTTCTTCTCTTTTTTTGTTAATGAATAATTGTTGTTTTTTATCTTTTTTATCTCTCTTTGGCTATATATATTAATGTACGCGTACATTATTATATAGATAGCTTCAGCAGAATATGATCTGTTACTTCAGCTGATACGTGATGCCGATGCTGCCGTAGATAGGATACATCGTCTGCTCGATGGTTTCGAAATCCTTCTTGAAGATGCCGTTCAGACCCCAGCTCAGGTCGGCGCAGATGCCCCAGCGGTTGTTCAATCGCCAGTCTATTCCGAAATCTACGCCCACCTGCCAATTGCGCATATCGTCGCTGAAATCGTAATCACCACGTTCACCTTCCTTTTCGCCCAGCATCACCTTCTGTCCCGTAGGGTCTCCCTTGGGATGACCCTCCTCCTGGCGGCGGAGATAACCATTGTATGCCCAGCCCTCAAACTTCTTCGAGGTAACATAGCTTACGTATGGACCCAGCTTGAAGCGGAGATTATCGCAGACATCGTATGTTGCCTGAATCGGAACGGTGATGAGACTCATATCCACCTTGGTCACTACATCGCCCGTAAAGATGCCCTGCAGCTCCTCGCCGCCACGAACTATCTTCATATAGTAGTTCTTAACGCCCGCATCGGTCTTCATGCTCTTGTTCTCGAAGCGGATTCCTCCCACGAAACCCCAGTTTCCGGAGAGTGGGTGATAGGCATCCACGCCCAGACTGAAGTTAGGGCGAAGGGTGTAGCTGTGAAGCGTGCGGATGGTGGCAGGCATGCCGATAGGGGCGGTGCCGCCCAGGTTATACGCCACGCGTGCCTGATACTCATAGCCGTGGAGATATTTGTTCCAGGCACTATTCTTGTCTCCTGCCCATGATGCGGTGCCGCATGCCAGCAGGAGTGCCAGTACTGTTATCTTTTTCATTTTTCTTCTTATTTGCAAATCAGTTTGAAACTATCCACCCAGAGGGTGCTGCCCACGGCTCCCAGGAAGTTGGCTCCATCAGAGCTGGATGAGCAGACGATGGAGAGACTGTAGCCTCCATTCTTCAGCTTCACGGGGTCGATGGTCTTGCCGTAGGATTGATAATCGAAATCTACGCTGAAGTGATGCCATTCCGGTGTGTTGCCGATGGCTGTCTTTCCGTTGTCATCGCGGGTTTCGCCTACCAGTGCGAGAGCTACTATCTGCTTGCTGCTCTGTACGTTATCGCCATAGAGCATTACTGCATTTCCATTCTCGTCGATGTTCTCGTAGAGCACGGCGTAGATGGTTCCGTAGTCATGTCGGTTCAGTTCGTTCATATCCTTGTCGGTGAATTTCTCGCCAGCCTGATACTTGTACCAGCCTTCCAGCTTCTCCGGTTTGGCGCTGAAGCTGAATGGGCGACCGAACTTGGTAGCCTTCATCGCATCGCGCAGGGCATCGGTGGCATCAAACTGTCCGATGAAGAGGTTGCCGGCAGCGATAGGCTTGTGTACCATATCAGCGAGCTTGCTGGTGCGTTGGGTGGTGAGCTTCACGCCCTTGTCCTGATAACCGTCTTCTGTCATCACGGTAGGATATTCCTCCGGTTTTGCCGATGGGTTGCTGATCTTGAATCCCGGGTTTCCGGTAGCCCAGATGTCGAGGAGATCGCCATTCCAGTTTTCCTGCCAGTTGTAGTATCCCTTGCTGAGGTATGCGTTTTCGAAATCGAATTCAAACTCCTTGCTCATGGTGGTCTGACCCTTCTTGATGCTCACATGATAGGTGCGGGTCCACTGCTTGTCTTCTGATGTAACCACGTATGTAACAGGACCTTTGGAGAAATCGTGCACGCTTCCGCTTTCCGGCAGGATGGTGGCTCCCGGAGTGAGTCGGAACATCGGTGCCTGCTTCTTGAGGCTGGCGAATGGCTTCATGGTGAATTCTATCTTGTCCTGGTCGCTCTGTACGTTGACGAGCGTATCCGATGCGTTTGTGAACCACAGCTTCATCCAGCTTCCTGGGTGGATGTATGCCTGCTCAATGTCGCATTCGGCATTGAGGGGTTCATCCTTGAAGCATGAACTGAGTGATAGGGCGCAAACCGTCGATAAAGATAGCGTTATAAATTTTCTAAAACCCATTGTCTTCATATCCTTTCCTTTATTATATAAGAGCGTTATCTTTTTGGGATATCCGCTGATGATTCAATTTTCTGGTTGCAAAGTTACGCAGAAAACTTGAAAGCACCAAACATTTTCCACTTTATTTGCATATTATTTATGTTTCTGATTATTTGTTAGATGGGGTAGGAAAAAAAGAAGACTGGGCATCCCTTTTGGAATGCTCAGTCTTGATTTTAGAAATTTACATTGTCGCCACCGCCGCCTTCGCCGTCTCCGGTGTTATCCTTTCCGGTGCCGCCTGATGGGGTGTTGCCTCCGCTTGGGTTGTCCTTGTCGGTGCCGCCGGATGTATCACCGGTATTGTCCTTATCGGTTCCACCTGAAGTTCCACCGCCTGAAGTTCCGCCTGAAGTTCCGCCGCCATTTTCCTTGTCTTCGATGCCGTTGTACTCGGTCATCTCCTCCATCTTGATGCCACTGAGCATCGGCTTTACTCGCTTGCCCTGGTCCATGACAGAGTAAGGTGAGTAGATGATGTACATAGCCTTGATGTTGGCTTGGGTGAACTTCTTGGCGCTTACGGCTGGGGAAGTTCTGATGCCGAGCTTGAAGCTTCCGAAGTTGTCGAGCACCACCTTGTTGCCTTCGGAGATGTTGGCTGAGATCTCTGTCATCAGGGCGTTGATCACGGCCAGGATGTCCGGTTCGGTAACGGTGCATCGCTCGGTAATCTTCTTGGCGATGGCGCTGGTGTGCACCACTCTGTTCACTACTGCTCTACCGTAGATCATTCCCCTGGTAGGGGAGTTCTTGCGGTTGTTTTTCACTTTTCTGAATTTTGCCATACTCATTTAGATTTAAAGGGTTAAACAATCATTTTTCTTTCTTCATCTGATATTTTTCCGCAGAATCTGCGTTAGCTACCCATGCACGAGGTTACCCCCAGGGTGGTGGCAATCGCCGTGAGAATAGAAATCGCAATCTGGATAACGGTTTTCCATGTGTCTTTCTTCATTTTGTATCTCCTTTCTGTTTATTTTAATGTTATTAGGAAAATTTACATCTCTTTTTATCAGGTTATTAGAAAATTTTACATCAATACCTGCTGACGGTTCTTCCGCCGCATGGTGTAGCTTACGTGCAGCCAGCGGTGCTTGCCGGGAGAGGTGCCGCGAGGCTCCAGGATCAGCTGGTCGAAGGTGCAGCTCGATTCTATGAATTTTCTGTACTTCGCCAGAATCTCCTCGTTCGGGATGAAGATGTCGGCAGCCTCGCCCAGGGTGTGCTGACTTCCCGGTACGCCATGTACGGCGAGGTTGAGCTGCGGACAGCGATACCCGCTCGTGATGGTGATGATGCCGCAATGCAGACGAAGTGGTTCCAGCACCTGCTCGCACAGCATCATCAGACGGATGATGACCATGGAGCTTTGTGGAGTGTTGTCGATGCCATACTTGATGGCGGTGCCCGAGCGGAGAAACTCTCCGAGGGCGAAGTGAGTGGAGAGGAGCATCTGCTGCATCCTCTCCAGTTCTAACATTGTGCGTGTTTCCATAAGCATTATTGATTGGTTTACGATGCAAAGATACGAAATTTTTTCGGGTTTGTCAAGGGTTGGGGGGTTACTGCGAGGGTTACATTGAGGGTTACCCCGTTTGGGAAATCATTAGAGCCTCTTTTGGGTCAGAAATGAGCCTAACGTAACGTTTGTTTTAGGCTCATTTCATCGCCAAAAGAGGCTCTATTGCAGGGTAAAAGAGGCTCTATTCCAGACCAATAGAGGCTCTTTTCAGCTTTCTCCTCCTTCCATGATCAGCAGCTCGATGATTCGGCAGGGAGGATTCTTCTGCAGCTGCTCCATGTAGAATCTCGTGATGCTGTCGGGGTAGATGCTGTTGCGCTGCTCCATGCCCCTGAGCTTGCTCAGCGCCTTATCCGGATGATTGGGTGGGGGAATGCAGCTCTTCTGGAAGAACTGGCGGTAGAGCTTCTGCAGGGGGATGGGGCGCAGGAAATCATCGTGCCACTCATCGCCCACGTCCTCCTCGCCGCTGCTCCTCACCATCACATAGTCGCTCACATCGTGTACGAACTCGATGATCCATCTCTTGGGACATCGCCACTCCCGGATGCCCGATTCCTGATCCAGCATCCACTTATAGTCGTCGAGCATCTGCTCGTGGGCACGGGCTCTCAGCTCGTTGTACTCTTCTCTTGTCATAGGCGTATCGTTTTTTGAAATTCACTATCTCCAGGGTTCATCGTCCTTCGCCAGCACCTTGCCCTGCATCGCCTCGGCTATGCAGTCGTTCTCCGACTCCCTTTCGTCGTATCTGCCGCAGGGCTGGCGCACGTAGTACACCTTTCCGGGATGACAGAACTCCTGGTCTCTCACCTTCAGCATCTCTACGATGGTAAACATCTTGCCCTCCTCGGGCTTCGAGATTCGGTTTACGGTGAGCAGGAAGTCGGCGAGGTTAGCCCACTGGGCACTGCCCGCTACGGAGTAGATATCCAGCGGCGGAAAGGCCTCGTGACCGTCCTTGTACTGTATTCTCGGGTGAGCCACCACCACCGTCCAGATGTGGCGCGTACGGCTCCATGCCTGCAGCTTCGTCAGCATAAGTCTCACCTTTTCCGTCTCCGTGGCACGGCTGCCGCCCTCGGTCATGTTGATGAACACATACGGGTCTATCACCAGATAATCTATCTTCTGCTTCTTGCGGTTCATCATCGCCTCCATCATTCCGATGATGTAGTTGCTGTCGGGCAGACGGGTCTTCGTGTCGAAATCCACCATGTGCTCCGACAGGAAATCCAGCACCCTGCGGTTCTCCTGCCTTGCCTCTTCGGGCGATTCGGTGCCGTCCATATCCTCCGTGTTCCTCACCCCCAGGGCAATGCGGGCAATCTCCCTCACGTGCTTGCCCTTGATAGGTTTCTCGAACGAGAAGAACGCCACGCGCTTCTGGTTGTGGTACATCAGATGCGCCATCAGGCAGTTGAGGAAATCCGTCTTTCCCGAGTTCGGGCGACCGGTGAGGATGATGAGTCCGCCATCGGAAGTGGGGTGGAAGATGCCGTCGGTGAGTCCGCCCATGCCCACCTCGTAGCCCCGGTCGTAGTTGCCCATCATAATGTCGAGGATGTCTTCCTTGTGCTCGGAGAGGTCGTAGATGTCGGCGTCGCTGATGCCCTGCGCCTCGGCTATGATTCGCTGCACCTCGCGGCTTCCGAAGGCATCATATACCTCGCTGATGTCCTTCTTGCCCTGCGGCAGCGTGGTAACCTTGGCGCGGGTCTGGTATTGCTCTATCAGGAGTTTTACCAGTCGGCGGCCCGGGCGGTCGGTATCGCCGCAGATGATGATCTCGCCCGCCTGCTGAATCCACTCGTCGAAGGCCTCGTGACTCTCCTCGATGTTGGTGCTGGCGCCGTTGGCGATGCTCAGCACGTAGGGGAATCCGCAGGTCATCAGCGTGAGTCGGTCCTTTTCGCCCTCGGTGATGATGAGCTGTCGGATGGGCTGTGCGTCGGGGCGGAGCAGGTTGATGCTGTCGATGCCGTAGGGTGCGCAGGGCTTGGTGGGGGAAACCTGGCAGAAGAGCTTGCTCCATTCGCCGGTGACGGGGTGCTGCTGCACGGAGCGGAACTTCACGTTGATGATCTTGCCGTCCAGGTAGTTGCAGTAGGCGATGGCAGGTACCATCACCACGCCTTTCGGGTCCTCGCTTTTGGAGTCATCCGCCGTCTGCTTCATCCATGCGCACATCACTCCTTCCTGTACGATGATGTCGGGCGAGAGCTTCATTGCCTGGATGTATCGCTGCACCATCCCCTGGAGCGAGGCGAGTTCGCTGGCGGTAATCAGGGGACGGGCCTTGGGATGGCGCGAGAGGAGGTTGGCGGGGTGGAAGTGGTCGATGAACTGCTGCTGCTCTTCCTGGGTCTTGAAGGGGTAGATGGGGTAGAGCCAGGATCGGGTTTCGGCATCTATCTCGCGGAAGTCGTCGGGCAGCATGGGCACGTAGTCTTTGGCCTTGTGTTCATCCTGCTGCTTTTTCTGGGCGTTGGCGTAGTAGTTTCCGTTCACCTTTCCGCTGCCCTTTCCGAGGAGCGATTTCATCTCTTCCAGGTATCCGCTCCAGTTGCACGACCAGCAGTGGGTCAATCCGTTATCTACCTTGATGAAGCAGTGACGCTTTCCGCATTTCGGGCAGGTAACTTGGATATCGAGCTTTCCTCCAGCCATCAGCTTCATGGTTTTCTGGCTGATGTCCTTCAGGTGATTGAGGAGGGTCTTGAGGGATGGAGCATCATTTGAAGGAGCTGAAGAAGCTGATGTGAATGCATCATCATTTGCTGGAGCTGATGAAGCTGATGAGAATGCATCATCGTTTGCTGGAGCTGATGAAGCTGATGAGAATGCATCATCGTTTGAAGGAGCTGATGAAGCTGAATCAGCAGGGATGATGCCGCTCAGCATTTCCTTGTATCTCTCGAAGAGCTGCTTCTCTTCATCAGAGAGATTTTCCTTGATTTCATTGAAGTCGGTAGCATAGTAACGTGGCTTCTCATTTTTGTTTTGATTTTGTTGGTCTTCTTCCATGTTTTTAGTAATTTTATGTTGTTGTTTTATTGTTAGCACCCACACGCCCTGAACCAACGGTCACCGGCCGAAGGGAAAGGTAAAGGGCAGAAGTGTTCGAATGCATTGCACCCATACGCCCTGAAAGGGCAGAAGCTCCTAGCCCAGGGCATCGCCCTGGGTAATGCCGGACGCAAGCCTGTCGCCCTGTAAGGGCAAAAGCTTTAATTGAATTACTTTGGACTCACCCAGGTGTGCGAGAATTTGTTCCAGGCAGCGTTGCCGGATGGTCTCGGAGCCGCATCCTGTGGTATTCGATGCTGCTCCTGGGTTCCATCACTACGTGTTGTATCATAGAATCGCTGTTTCGACGCCTTGTCCTGATACTCGAAATTCGAGATAGGTCGATACTGCCGCATCATTTCAGCCGCATGCAGCTTGAGGTACTTGGTGGCATCATTCACGGCACGCATGATGTTCTTCTGCATGAAATCGTATTTGATGAGATTGGCGAGCCAGCAGCTTTTGCCCAGGATACTCTGGATTTTCATCAATCGCTCGCTATGTGTCAGCAGATAGGGGTACAGATATTTGTTGAAGAAAATATTCGTAGCCATATTGCTGGGATAGGCGTCCCCCGGATTCGTGAAGAGATCCGGATTCGCTTTCTGCGTGATATCATTCACTGGTTTCACCACCTTGGCATAAGCATCAGGATTGGTTCCGATGTAGTGGATAAGCTCCTTGGCAGCAGCTTCCACTTCCTTCTTGAGTTCGGGAGAATTTGCAAGATAACTTGGGCTAACATACTTGCTAATATTTTTCTTTTTATTATTTTTCTTTATAATATATATATTATTATTAATATAGCCCAAGTTATCTTGCAGATTTTCGCCGGAATCCTGCTCGTTAACCATATCTGTTTCATCGCAAACATGCCAGATGGGAGTGTAGAAGGCAAGAAGATTTTTGCCGGTGTGAGGCTCCTCTTTGTTCTTCCAGATGAATCCGAATCCTGCACATCTGAGCAGGAGTTCAACGAATTCCTGTCTGCTGCGGAATCTTAACCCCGTTGCAATCTGCGAAAATCTGTTGCAGTCATACAGTTTCTGCAGATTCATCCATGCTGGTTCTCCGAAGTAGAGCATCAGCATTTTGCGGATCTGCACGTCACTCAGCCCGCTGGTATGCCAGCTGGCGATGAGTCTTCGCTCCGTCTTGATATCGATGCAGGTGGTGAGCGGCTGGATGGTGTAGCCGCCTGCCACCTGATAGCCCGAATCGCTGTCAGAGCACTTGCTTGTGTGGATTGTTGTGTTGTTTGTCATAATAATTATGTATTAAACGTTCTTTGTAAAATTGTCCTTGTTTCCAGAAGTCTTATTCATATAGATAGCATAATGTTCAAGATTTTCTCCCTCCTGCATCATTTCGAATATTTCTTTCATGGGTGTACCTAGATGCCAGATGAATTCTTTCTGAAGTTTCTGTACTTTCTTCTGTCGCTCTTCTGGATCTAACTTGGGACAGTATCTGTCGATATGATTTTGCACGATGTCTTTCCACATAATGCCTATTCCCAGACAGATACGTTGCTTGAATCTTTTGCTCAGGTTTCTCTTTTGGCTGAATACCTTTCTGAAAGTATTCTCTCCCAGGTGTGCATTTTTTTTGAAGTTTTGCGGTATGATACCGTTATTACCATTGTTGATGTACTGCTTCAGGAAGTCGATGACCTCTTTATTTGTCTTCTTCTCTCGTTCTAGCAATCCGTTCTTGCAGGCTTTCATTTCCTCTTCAGAGAGCATTTTCTCTTCTTCAGAGAGTACTGGATTCTCTTTAGAGAGATCCACCTCCTGCTGTTTCTTTTTGTCTTTACTTTTTGTTATTATCATTATCTATTATGTGACTTTAGTGCCATAGTGCAAAGAAACATCAAAAAGTTGGAATAGAAAAATTTAGTCAACCACTAGTATCTGGTGGCTTTTTAACGTTTTTAACGCATTTTCTGTCTAAATTTGTTGTTGGGGGATTACAAATCCCCCGGTTTTCATAGGTCGAACCTTTTTTACGGCGGATTGCAAATCCGCCGGGACGCCTGGCGGGAGACAGTTCTTTTGGACGCCTGGCGGGAGACAGTTCTTTTGGACGCCTGGCGGGAGGCTGTTCTTCTGGACGCCTGGCGGGAGACTGTTTCTCTGGACGCCTGGCGGGAGACTGTTCGTTTCTCCCGTTAGGCGTTTCGACGGATTTGCAATCCGTCGTTAAAAAATGTCCCAACCTCTTTGTGTTCTGGGGATTTGTAATCCCCAGCTATCAGTACTGCCATTCCGACGGATTTGCAATCCCCATCAATAAGTAATGCCTTGTAAAGTCTAATCCTCACCTCATAAACACTAAAAAAGAAGAAAAAACTGCTAGATTTCTCCAAAAACCAAATAATTTCAACTCAAACAGCAAATTCTCACTTCAAAAGCACCATTGAATGAAGAAATATATTATCTTTGTACCTGTATATTCGCTTGAGCCAGTGATAAGCTACGATGCATCAAGAAGTATCACAACCTATATGACTCATCCTGTTTTATGGAAATTTTAAAATCATCAAAATTATGGCTACAAAGAATACTACAACCAAAAACTTATATTTTGTGACAACCACTGTTGTTAATTGGGTTGATATTTTCAGTCGTCCCAAGTATAAGCATATTATTATAGAATCTCTGGCTTTTTGTCAGAAGACCAAGGGATTGGAAATATACGCCTGGGTACTGATGCCCAATCATTTACATTTCATTATAGGGGCAGAGAATCTTGAACAGGTTCAAACTGTTCTCCGTGATTTCAAGAAGTTCACGAGTAAGAAAATTGTTGCAGAACTTCTGGAAGATATCCAGGAGAGTAGGAGAGAGTGGATGTTGCATCTTTTCAGACTGGCTGGTGAGAAGAATCCGAAAATCAGCAAGTATCATTTTTGGCAGGATGGGTGTTATACTGAAGTGATTTCATCGTTTAAGTTTTTCAAGCAGAAGTTGGATTATATTCATCAGAATCCTGTGAGGGCCGAGTTCGTGAGGTATCCTCAGGATTATCTTTATAGTTCTGCGATAGATTATGCAGGGGGTAGGGGATTGCTGGAAGTGATTGTTGTGAGGTAATCTTTTGTTATTGATGGGTAGTTATGGGGGATTACAAATCCCCCGGTTTTCATAGGTCGAACCTTTTTTTACGGCGGATTTCAAATCCGCCGGGACGCCTAGCGGAAGACTTTTCTCTGGACGCCTAGCGGAAGACTTTTCTCTGGACGCCTAGCGGAAGACTTTTCTCTGGACGCCTAGCGGAAGACTTTTCTGGATGCCTTGCGGAAGACTTTGCATCGATACCGTTAGGCGTTTCGACGGATTTGTAATCCGTCGTTAAAAAATGTCCTAACCTCTTTTGTGTTCTGGGGATTTGCAATCCTCAGCAATCAGTAATGCATTTTATCCCTTAGCCATACACATTCACCATTCACATTCTCCATCCCCCCACACACATCCCCACCCACACAAAAAAAAGGGGACTGAAATCTCAGATATGAAATTTCAGTCCCCTTAAAATTTTTATTTAGCTAATGAATAGCAAATGCTTTATCTGCAAGAGATTAAGCCTTGCCCTCCATCTGAGCCTTCAACTTAGCAAGAGCATCGATGTCGCCGAGTGAAGTACCAGCAGCTACGTTGTTGATAGCTGGAGTCTCGTTCTTGCGACCACCGTTACCACCACGCTTGTGAGCTGGCTTAGCGATTGGCTCGTCCTTGCCCTCCTCGAATGTACGAGAGTGAGAGAGGATGATACGCTTTGTCTCCTTAACGAACTCGATTACCTTGAAGTCGAGCTCCTCGCCCTTCTTAGCCATTGAGCCGTCCTCCTTGGTGAGGTGCTTTGGAGTAGCGAAGCCTTCGCCACCCTCTGCGAGAGCAACTACAGCGCCCTT
>OASD01000762.1_pt1 | contig 11705 bp, 7 predicted proteins | sample 1475531 | NCBI WGS metagenome assembly OASD01 (sample SAMEA3360668, study PRJEB22359) | human gut metagenome | biome: ENVO:urban biome; feature: ENVO:human-associated habitat; material: ENVO:feces | place: Bangladesh | collected 2011
AGGGTGCGATCCATTTTTTTGCAGGTATGAGTTGCATTTCTTAATTGAATATACGTATTCATTCATGATACTCTATTCTCGGCTAACTTTACTATAAGTCCCAAGTGTAGAACTTGAGAAACCTTATCAAGAAACGCTTTCTTCATTGGGTTGTTGCTATGCGTAATAAGCAGCCAACCACCACCCAAGTCCTTTTGGCTTTTGCCATACTTTTCATCCCTTCTATTAGAGATGACAGGGACCTTGCAGAATTTCAGGTTATAATCCTCCACCACTTTACGAACTTCGGCTACGCCAATTTTCTTGACTACTTTCACGAGCGTTTCCACAGCGGTCTTTTCTGCTATTTCGGTGCCATCGGGGAAGATGACAGAAAGGTCGCGAGTCGGACCACGCTCTATCTTATCATCTGTAGCCTTTTGCTCATGACTAGAGTGTGAAACCTCAGGGTCGAGTACAATCTCTTTGGCATCATCCAGCTCTGCTGTGAAGTTACGCTTACGACTAAGGTGAACACTGAGTGGCTGCCCGGGCACATAATCTACGACCAACACCAATTCACGCTGCACTGGTTGCAGTGCTGGTTCAATGGTCTTGGTCAATATGGGAAGAATCTCTTTCTTGATGATTTCTTCTTCAAGTTCGCTGGCCTTTTGCTCAAGGTCATCGTGCACAGGAAGCCCTTCTTTGCGAAGGGTCTCCATGGCTTTATATAGGTCGTCTAATCTGCTCATAATTTCTAAAGTTTGTCTTCTTCAATACGGGAATTAGATAGTTTTTTCACCTCGTCAATCTCTCGGATTAATTCCTCCGAAGAGGGAAGATAGAGTTGATATTTCGATGATAGGATGAATTGCGTCCGCAGTGTGGACACAATTGGATAAAGTCGATAGATTAGGCCTCCTTAGTATATTCTTCTTCTGTTATCGGAGTTTCAGGATCTACTATCTTCACTTCATCGTAGGTGAGATCGTAAAGATGATATACCAAACGATCGATTTCTTGCTCTTCTACAAAGGTATTCGCAGAAATGTCAAGACGTTTGGCTGAGAGTATCTTGTCAACTAGGGTCGCAATCTTTGCATCTTCCGTACAAGGAATACGCAATTGCTTAAGATATTCTGCCTTAATAGCCAAATTGAGATATTTGGTTGAAAACAGGTAATTCATCAGTTTGGAGTTGAGCAAGCCTAATATAAATTTTAGTGACACATCTTTCGATTTTGGGATCAAGAAGTTGATTCCTTGGCTCGCACATACTCCCATATCATCTAAAGTGGCACAGATTCTTACTTTTAAAGATTCGTTTCGAGTGTTTTGAACAAGAATTTTATCTTGTATATCCAATTCACTCTTGATTCTAGGCCATTGCAATGAATACCAGGAAATAACTCCTTTTTTAGCTTCTCTTCTAGATTCAAGTTTATCCTTAAATTGCAAAAGCCAAGCTTCTGTATTTGGATAGTTAGAAATTTCAATATCATTGTTAAGATACAGGATTCGACGCTCTCTACTTCTTACAGCATACTTCTCAATATCCCTACCATGACATAAAGTATGGAGCAATTCCTTGTCAATGCCATTATTAAGAGCTTCTTCCTCAGAATCAAAAATGAATGCAGGGTTGTTGCCTGTCACAATGCCTTGAAATACCTTCACAACTGAGTCAAGGGAGGTATACTGAGGGTTAAACAGTTTATCAAGAAGGGATACAGTCGCTCTATCGGTAATGCTAATGATATTGTTTTGGTCTTTGAAAGAAGAGGCTTTAACAGTATAAGCCAATGGGTTACTAAAGTCAAGAGCGTTTTTAATAACGACATCATCTACGGTATCTTTACACAATCGTAAAATTGTCGTGTCTACAGTAGGACCATGAAAAACCTTGCCACCTGTGTAACATACCTCAGCCAGCCAGTGATTGTCTAAAAAAAGATTTCTCAGCTTTTGGAATGAAAGATTAGAGTGTACAACAGACGGGACAATAAATGAAACGACTCCCTTACTAGAAGATAGCGTAATCAATGCATGTTCAATAAATGCGCTAAACAAGTCGGAACGCTTTACAAAGCAAGCAAATTGCTTTTGATAGAATTTCTTTTGCTCTTCCGGAATTCGTTGAATATTGACGAACGGTGGATTCCCGATAACTATATCAAAGCCTCCCTCCTTAAACACATCATAGAAATAGGTATGCCACAAGAAGAAATCAGTATTAGGAAGCTCTACAGTATCCTTAATACCAGCCGCATCAATGCACTGCTTTACGGCTAAGTCTATGTTTTCACGAAGTTGACGTTTTTCCTCGTTGTCAGTGGCTCGGAAATACCTCTTCATATACTGGCCAAGTTCTTCCGCTTTGGGGGCAACAAATAAATTATTGCTATGAAGTAGATTGGAAAGGTCTAATCCCTTATAGCTCTCAACCAGCGAGTTACCCTGCATTATCTTGTAGTCCAAGTTAGGCAGCGGCTCCGGCTTTACAGAGTCCACCACAAGTGCCAACCAGAAGCGCAGACGAGCAATATCTACAGCACCTTGCTCAATATCCACACCGTAGATGTTATTCTGAATAATCTCATGCTTGATTTGACTGCTCGTTTCTTCGTCGGTTTCCTCAATATTCTCATGCAGCACACTGCGACAAGCAAAGATTTCGTTCATCAAGCCCATAGGGAATGCACCCGAACCGATGGCAGGGTCACACACCTTCACGTTGCGCAAATGCTCGTTCAGGCGCTCGCAGGTCTGGACGTCCTCTTGAAGTTTGTCCGTCAGCTGGTGGTTGTTCACCAACGTCTTAATAGAGTCGTCATGCTTCACGCCATTATTTGAGCAAAGATAAGAAATCAAGCTCTCTTTGCACATATAGCGCACAATCTCTTTGGGCGTATAGAATGCGCCCTTATCTTTGTTGTCCTCCAAAAGGTTCTCGAAAATCTTGCCCAACATTTCAGGGTCTACGCCGATCTCGGCATCATTGGGGTCGTTTTCGTCGATGGTGAAGTTGTACTGCAAGAAGAGGTTCAGCAGGTCGTGGAAGTACTTTTTGGGAAACTTTGACTGCGCCTTATCCACCTCCTTTTGTTCAAAGAGCTCACCATTCAGATAGGGTACCTTGACAGTGCCGATACCATTGACGTTGGTGTCGAATACATCATTAGGGCGGAGCACATTGAGGCAATTAAAGAACAAGGGTTCGAGTACTTGATCCAAGAAGTCTTCCTTCTGCGCTTCGGTAGCATAGTCGTAAAGATGCTGCATGAAGTAAGGGTCACCGCCTGCCCAATCATTTCTATCGGTAGGCACACCCATCCAGCCCTTCTTTTGAAGGAACTGTAGGAACACAATGCGTCCCATCAAATTCTTTACATAGTCACGGATATACTTTTGGCTATCCTCATTGCTATTCCACTGAGCAAACTCAGGGCCGAAATAACGTCTATCATCTGCATTCTGATAAATGAATTCACAAAAACGCTCATAGTGCTCTTTGTACAAGCCAAAGAACTCCTCGGTGAGTGCTTCAACAGAGAATGCTTTTTTCAATGCCTCAAAAGATGGGCCTTCTGAACGGATGAGTGCAAAGCGCTCGATAGCAGTACGGTACAGGTTGTCCTTCTCACCGAAGACAAAGGTATAGCGCTTAGCTGCTGTAGCTTCGCCTTTAATATCGCTGATTAAAGACAAGCGCCAGTGCTTGCCATCGGAGAAGACAGCAAGGGCGGCATCAAATTGCCCCCAGTTGGGATTGATGAAAGTACGCACCAGATTGCGCAGGCCTACCTTTTTACGAGCCACATTGCTATGACCTATTTCGTAATAGAACAGACCAATACGATAGCTATCACGGGTGTTGATGGCACCAATGTAGCAGCCCTTATCACAGTCGGCAGGGTCGGAAATGGGTTCTGCCGTAGTACGCAGTTCGTCAGCCTTGAAGAAATCCCTCAGCATAGCAAACCACTTGTTATAGTCGAACTTTGCCTGAAATAAAGCTTTGAAATCTTCTTTTGAATAGTTCATATTTCAATCAGATAAAAGATTCAGAAATAATAATTTGAGGGTCACCGATGGCCACTTGGTTGCCTTCTTTGTACTTGTCTTGCGTGTTATACTCAGACACCAAAGTATCGAGTTTTGATTGCAAAACAAATTCGTCTTGCTTCATTCTCGCCCTATCGTTTTTATACCCACGTGCCAATTCACGGATGTATCTCGGTAACTTCTGATAGACACCGGCTGTTACAAAAGCCATGAGTGTATCGCAATGCTTCTTGAGAATAGCATCCTGAGAAATCTGCTTCAAGGTGCGCAGGAACTTATTGGCTTCCAACGAGACCTTGTCAAGGTCGGTGCGAACAACCGTATTGGTGTCTGCTACCTCCACAAAATCGCGCACATACTTCTCCAAAGCCTTGTTGACATTCTTATAATGTGCTTCTTCGTTCGTGAAGGGCAATGCCTTCTCTTCGGGTTTGGCCCTGAGATAATCCACGGCATCCAAGAAGTCGATGATATGCACGTTGTTTTCTTCTGCAAGGTAAAACTCAGTCTTGACGTTAGATGACACAAAGACAATGGTCTGTCCTGCACGTTTCTTATTGTCTCGAAGCACACGGCTCTTCATGGGAAGAGCCTTAATCTTGTGGTAGAGTTTGCGGTCGCTATTATACAGTTCACGCACTTCACGCAGCAGGGCAATCTTCTTATCTACTGAGTCTTTTACCTTGCTGTCAAAGAGTTCAAACTGCTTAACGATTTCTTCCTTCGAATAAATCTGAGCATCTTCGCCAAAGGCAGAATGGAAGCCTTGCAGCTTCACCAAAGCATTGGCATATAGCTGAATCTCATGGTCACCCTGTTTTGACGGGTAGAACATGTAGTTGTAGATGTTCTCTGCTTTCGATCCGATACGGTTCACACGGCCAATACGCTGCATCAGTCTGGTGGCATTCCAAGGTGAATCGTAGTTGATGATAACATTGGAACGGTGCAAGTTGACACCTTCGGCCAATACATCCGACGTGATGATGATATTGTATTCACGACTATCTGTGCTGTCGTTGGCATCAAAGTTATGTTTGATGCGTTCCTTCATGTTGTTACGGTTCTTAGCCGTTACCATCAGTACGTCATTGCGCCCCAGCTCTTCGGTCAATCGACCGTAAAGATAGGTCAGGGTATCTACACTTTCAGAGAAGATGACCAGTTTCTCTTCAGGGTTTTTATCTTTATCCAAAAAGTCTGGCATCAGATGTGCTTTAAACTCGTCAAACTTAGGGTCTTGGTTTTCTTTTGCCCAGTCTTCATTCAACGCCTTCAGGAGTTTGACATCATTCTCAAGCATTTCTCGGAATGAGGGGTCGAAATCATCTGCTTTGAAGCGGAACACACTTTCATTATATCCCTTACTAATAGCAAATTCAATAATTTCGTTCAGTTCCATATCCTTCATCATCAAGTCTTTGACGTTGAGTTCAGGGGCAATGACGACCTTGTCTTCCTCGAACATCTTGATCATGTCTTGCGTGATGCGCAGCAGTGTGGCCAATGATTTCTTGAAGGCATAGAAAGAGCTTTCCAGTCGTTTCACCATGTGAACACGATAGATGGCTGCCAATGTCTGGGCTACATGAACCGCATTACCAAATCGGTCACGAAATTCGGGCTTCAAGAACTCAATGGCACGATAACGAGCGTATTCAAGGTGCTTAGGGTTTTCTTCGTCCGAGAGCGTAGCCAGTGTTTCAAAGAAACGTTTGCTAGTGTCTTCATCCATCTTGTATTCCAAAGGTACGGGAGGGAAAATGTTCGGGAATACAATGCCCTGTTCCTGAATATCGTTGCAATAATCAGGGTCGTTCAGGATGTTGTTACGTGTACGACGTACAGTTACCTTATCAATCACCTTCTTACGAATATTGTCATAGAGTTTATCCACATCATCCGTCACATTGCGTGTCTCACGCTCCTTCATCAGCTTCTTGTAGTCCGTGATAATGGGAGTGAAGAATGCCTTCAAGTTGGGCACACCATCAATCGTGCAACTTTGGCTATTCTGAAAGAGCAGGAGCTGATTGAGCAAGTCCTCAGGACGATTGTTCAAAGGGGTAGCAGAAAGCAGCATCACTCGTTTCTGAGTGCTGCGCAGCAAGCCAGGGTTACAGCAAGGCGACTTGCAGATTTTCTGTAGTTCGTCATATTTGTTGGCGCTATCGCTACGGAAGCCGTGCGCTTCGTCCACGATAATAAGGTCAAATTCTTCCTTATCCTTATACTGGTCTTTCCCTTCAAGGATTTTATTCAAGCTACCATTGGTGATGAATTGGGCGTGCTTCTTGATACCAAACAACTTAAACGTGCTCTTCCAGTTATCTTCCAGTGCAGGAGGATATACAACCAAAATGCTGGTATTACGACCATTGGCTTCTATGTAGCGCTTAGCTATCATAGTAGCAATCATTGTCTTACCAAGACCAACGACGTCGGCAAGGAAGCATCCGTTGTGGTCGAGAAGCATCTGATACCCCTGTATTACAGCGTCCTTTTGGTACTTCAAATCTTTGACACCATCAGGGAGTTGAATCGTGAAATCATCTTCGACCTGATCACCAAAGGCATCGATGAGTACTTTGATGAACAGTTCGTAGGGAGTTGGCTGATAGCCCAAATAGGTTTTCTTTTTGAAGGCATCAATATCATCAAGCGTCAAAGGCACACCTTCTTCCCATAATCTTTTGAACTCCTCATGGCAAAAGTCAACATCTTCAAAGTCCTTCATGGATACGTTCAGCTCATATCTTGGCGGTTGTGTCAAGCCCAGACCTGAATCAGAGATATTTGACGAACCCATGATAACCCAACCATCCGTATTCTCATTATGGTTATTGGGTAGGCATAGATAGAACTTGGCATGTAAATTCTTTGAAGCATGAATGCGCATTTGCAAGCGACCATCAGCTATGTCTTGAATCATGGTCATGATGCCTTCTTCCACTTCGGGGGTGTAACGAGCATTCTTAATATCCTCCACAAAGTCTTGCTCATAGATACTCTTGGCTTTCTCCTCGTCGGAGAGGAAGAGCAGAGCCTTGTTGTGCCTGCGGAATATATCATCGATGTTGATACCCACTAATATCTTGATTTCTTCCACATCCTTACCATCGCCACCTTCTAATTCCTTGCGGAGCTTGAAGTAGCCAGACGAGCGGAAGAAGCCTACTACAGCCAGGAATCGGTCGAAGTTAGGCATATTCTGTGCAATGCCCCTCAATTTTGCAAAGAGGGAGTTGCCATCTGTATTATTGAAAAAATGAGTTCTAGCCATACACATTAATTGTTCGTCTCTCGTTCTTCTTTGTCAGTAATCAGGTCTTTCAAATCGACATTCAGTATCTTACCTATTTCAGCGAGTGTATTCAAACTCGGCTGTAGCCTTTGACTACAATAGGCATTTACAGTACTAAAATGACAGCCCAACTGCTTGGCTAACCAAGTTTGAGTTGTGCCCCGACTATCAAGCACTTCTTTTATACGATTCAGCTTTTCCATATAAAAATCTATATTGATGGCATGCAAATGTAGCGAACTTTATGCTATATCACAAACTTAATACGTTAAATCTGCGATTTTTGGTGCTACACTTCCTATTTAGTACCTTTGCAGGAGATTAAGTACTATGCTCCGTATGCAACCCCACAAGATGACCACACCCTACTACATCCTAGAGGAGTCTCTCCTGAGACGTAACCTCGAGCTGATACGATCCGTAGCAGAGCGGGCGGGCGTGGAGATTATCTTAGCCTTCAAGGCGTACGCCCTCTGGCGTACCTTCCCTATATTTAAGGAGTACATCCACGCTAGCACGGCTAGCTCGCCGTGGGAGGCTCGCCTAGGCTACGAGGAGATGGGAGCACCCGTGCATGCCTACACTCCAGCTTACAGCGAGGACAACATCGCAGACTTCGTACGCTACAGTAGCCATATCACGCTCAATTCGCCCACCCAGTGGCAGCGCTTCGGACCCGCATCTCCCTACGCCGCTGAGCATATCTCTTATGGTCTGCGGCTAAACTTAGCCTACTCACCTGTCAAGACGGAGATCTACAACCCCGCCATGCCAGGGACACGCTTCGGCGTGAGTGCCGAGACGCTTCGACAGATGGAGCAAGAGGGTGCTTTGACAGGACTAGAGGGTGTGCATCTACATGTCCTTTGCGAAGGTGATGACAAGCAGTTGGAGTTAGTGCTGGAGCGTCTCGAGGAGCGCTTTGGCTTTATCCTAGACAAGGTGCAATGGCTCAACCTCGGGGGCGGACACTTGATGACGCATCGGGAGTACGATACGGAGCATCTGGTGGCGCTGCTGCGTGCTTTCCGAGAGCGGCACCCGAACCTGAGAATTATTATGGAGCCTGGCAGTGCTTTTGCTTGGCAGACGGGAGACCTCTACGCTCAGGTGGTGGACATTGTCACCAACGATGGCATCAAGACGGCTATTATGAACGTCTCCTTCGCCTGCCACATGCCTGACTGTCTTGAGATGCCTTATCACCCAGTCGTGGAGGGGGCAACACAGTGCGACACGCCCAAGCCTGGCACGCACAGCTACCGCCTAGGAGGCAATAGCTGTCTGAGCGGCGACTATATGGGCTACTGGACCTTTGACCATCCGCTGGAGATTGGCGAGACGCTCGTCCTCAAGGATATGCTACACTACACGACGGTCAAGACGAACATGTTCAACGGTGTACAGCATCCCGCCATTGCGCTACGTCATATCGACGGCTCGGTGGAGACGCTCCGTAGCTTTGACTATTCGGACTACAAGTCTCGCATGGACTAATCATTTAACCTAGAAGAAAGAGACCAACTATGGGACTATTCGGACTATTCTCAAAGAAGAAAAAAGAGACACTCGACACAGGTCTGGAAAAGAGCAAGACCTCGATGGTAGACAAGCTGACTCGTGCCGTAGCTGGCAAGAGCAAGGTCGATGATGAGATCCTCGACGACCTGGAGGATATCCTCGTGACGAGTGATGTGGGCGTGGACACGACGCTCAAGATCATCAAACGCATCGAAGAGCGTGTGGCTCGAGACAAATATGTCGGCACGAGCGAGCTCAAAAGCATCCTGCGTGACGAAGTCGCTGCGCTCCTTGCGGAGAATGGCACGACCGATGGGGAGAGCTTCACACTCCCCGCAGATGCGCATCCCTACGTCATCATGGTCGTTGGTGTCAACGGCGTGGGCAAGACAACAACCATCGGCAAGCTCGCCTATCAGTTCAAGCAGCAAGGCAAGCGCATCGTACTGGGCGCTGCAGACACCTTCCGTGCGGCCGCCATTGAGCAGCTAGAGATATGGGGAGAGCGTGTCGGCGTGCCAGTCATCAAGCAGCAGATGGGCTCGGATCCCGCTTCGGTAGCCTTCGACACGCTACAGTCGGCTGTGGCGCAGGACGCTGACGTAGTCATCATCGACACGGCTGGTCGTCTACACAACCAGGTGAGCCTGATGAACGAGCTCTCTAAGATCAAGCGTGTCATGGCAAAGGTAGTCCCCGATGCGCCTCACGAAGTACTCCTCGTACTCGACGGCTCTACGGGTCAGAATGCCTTCGAGCAGGCGAAGCAGTTTACCGCAGCCACCGATGTCTCTGCCCTAGCCATAACGAAGCTTGATGGCACGGCAAAGGGAGGTGTCGTCATCGGCATCTCAGACCAGTTTAAGGTACCTGTCAAGTATATCGGACTAGGCGAAAAGATTGAGGACCTGCAGGTCTTTCGCAAGCGTGAGTTCGTCGACTCCATCTTCGGAGATGAGCTTTAGTCCAGTAGCAGCTCTGCGATGATTGCCAACCAAATAGATGTCATCAGTCTAGGGTGCTCTAAGAACCTCGTTGACTCCGATGCGCTCATGCATCGGCTCGCTCAGTACGGCTACACGCTACGTCACGACCCCGAGGAGCTGACCGGTGAGATAGCCGTTGTCAACACCTGTGGTTTCATACAGGCAGCTCAGGAGGAGTCGATCAACCTCATCCTCTCCCTCATTGAAGCGAAGAAAGAGGGACGCATCCGAGCTGTTTATGTGATGGGTTGCCTGGGCGAGCGCTTTCGTGAGGAACTAACCGCTGAGCTCCCCGAGGTGGACAAGATCTATGGCAAGTATGACTGGAAGCAACTCATCACCGACCTAGGGCCGGCACTCAGCGCAGACGGTGCCACGACACTATCCTACCGAACGCCTCCGCCTAGCGTCACGCCTCGACACTACAGCTACATCAAGATCTCCGAGGGGTGTGACCGCACCTGCTCTTACTGCGCCATCCCGCTCATCACCGGCCCTCATCACTCCCGTCCCATGGAGGAGATAGTCCGAGAGGTCGAGGGGCGCGTCGCCACCGGATGTCGGGAGTTTCAGATCATCGCTCAGGATAGTACTTACTATGGTGTAGACCTTTACCAAAAGCAAGCCATAGCTCCCCTACTGGACCGCCTAGCTCAGGTAAAAGGCGTTCACTGGCTCAGACTGCACTACGCCTATCCAAACCACTTCCCCCTTGCGTTGCTAGATGTGATGGCACAGCATGACAACATCTGCAAGTACCTCGACCTTGCTCTCCAGCACAGCAGCAATCACATGCTCCAGCTGATGCGTCGGCAGATCACCCGTGAGGAGACCGTCGCCCTGCTAGAGCGTATCCGCGAGCAAGTGCCCGGCATCGCCCTACGCACCACTATGATGGTAGGTCATCCAGGAGAGACGGACGAAGACTTTGCCGATCTCCTCGACTTCGTCAGCCAGATGCGCTTCAATCGGCTCGGAGCTTTCCAATACTCCCACGAGGAGGGTACCTACGCCTACAAGCACTACCAAGACGACGTCCCGCCAGAGGTCAAGCAGGAGCGTTACGATGCCCTAATGTCTCTCCAAGCAACCATCTCCGCCAGCGTCAATAGTCGTAGGATAGGCACCACGCTCGAAGTTGTCGTTGACCGAAAGGAAGAGGACTACTACGTTGGCCGCACCCAGTACGACTCTCCCGAGGTAGACGGCGAAGTAATCCTCAGCAGCGACAGCCCGCTCCATGTCGGCTCCTTTTATCGAGCTGAGATCACAGGCGTTGAGGAGTACGACCTCATCGCAACCACATCCCCAGAGCATCTCATCCTATGATTACGACCGAACAGTGGCTCCTCGAGGTCGCCGAGCAGAGCCAGCTCGCACAGACCACCTGCCAGCAACTATGGAGCGACCTCACCTCGCTACTTATCGGGCGGCTCACTCAGGGGAGCAGCACCTATATGCGCAGCGTCGGCTTATGGTCCGCCGAGAGCCACAATGCCTTCATAGCCCTACTGCCTAGTGGCGAGCGCTACTTGATGCCCCCGCGCGTGACGCCACGCATCACCAACCAAGAGCAACCGCTCTCTGCCGAGGAGATCGGCGAACTCCTAGCAAAAGGAGCGACCCAGATACCGCAGACCATCCAAAGCTTCTACGACAATGTCACAAAGCTCTTTGAGATGCACGAGCGACTAGGACATACCCTCGAGTGGGCTTCACTAGGCACCTTCGCCCCACAGCCCACAGCGGGTGAAGAGGAGGGCTGCGAGAGCAGCTACGCCTTCACCCCCTGCGACGAATTGCTCCGGCAGGTCAACAAGCCCTTTGAGATGTTTGCCCCCACGCTG
>OASD01000769.1_pt1 | contig 11626 bp, 10 predicted proteins | sample 1475531 | NCBI WGS metagenome assembly OASD01 (sample SAMEA3360668, study PRJEB22359) | human gut metagenome | biome: ENVO:urban biome; feature: ENVO:human-associated habitat; material: ENVO:feces | place: Bangladesh | collected 2011
GAAGAATTTATTTATCGGAGTTGATTTTTCGAAAGAAAAAGTTGATGTGGCTATCCTTTTTGCAGACGGACTGGTAGAAACCGCTGCTAGAGTGTTCAACGAGTTCAAGACAACCGTGTCTGGCTATAGGCAGTTGGTCAAGTGGGTTGAGCAGAATTCCTGCAGTATCGACTCGTCCTTGTGGCTCTTCTGTGGCGAGAACACGGGCGACTACAGCAAGGGACTGTGCAACTTCCTCTACGGTAAAGGCTACGACATGTGGCTTGAGAACGCAAAGAGCATCAAAGACGCATCTGGTCTTAGACGATTGAAGTCTGACCGTGCTGACGCCTCGATGATTGCAGAATACGCCATGAGGAATTACGATAAAGCCGTTATGTACGAGCCTCTTAGCGAGTCGCTTACACAACTGCGTGAGCTGTTCCTATACCGTCAGATGATCGTAAGACACAGATGCAGTTTCCAGGTGCGTAGAGGCGAAAAGCGACTCACTATGGAGAAGTCGCCAGTCAAGACAATGATTTCGCAGAGCGGACGGCACATCGTCTCTGAACTCAATAAGGAGATAGAGAAGATAGATAAGCGCATTGCCGATCTCATCAAGTCGGACGAGGAACTCACCAAGGTGTTCACCATCGTGACCTCGGTGCCTGGCATAGGAACGCAGAACGCTGTGTGCCTGATGGTGTACACCGACAACTTCCGGCGTTTCAACTACGACTCACGCAAGATTGCCTGCTATTACGGCCTAGCTCCATTCGGCAAAGATTCGGGAACCAGTGTGCATTCCGATCCGCATGTACATTATATGGCGAACCGCCAGATAAAGGCCATGCTGACGCAAGCTGCACTAGCTGCCGTCAACTTCAATCCCATTATGGCGAGGTACTACATGCGCCTCGTAGAACGAGGAAAGAAGAAGCAGGTTGCACTGAACAATGTCAAGAACAAACTTGTACATTTGGTCACAGCCATGGTCAGAAATCGCCAAACATTCACCCCTGAATATAAAATCTCAGCATAAATTGAAAATAATGGTCAAAACATTTGGATATTAACATAGAAAGCGATTTACATCAGGTTTGTGTTGATAAATGGTTCTCTTGAGACCTGATGTAAAGCTTTTTGTTTACTGCTTCAAACTGGATACCTCCTCAAGTGATAATCCGGTCATTTCTGCAACAAGATCAGCAGACATACCATTGTCAAGCATTTTTTTCGCAACTTCCACAATAACTTCCGCACGTCCTTCCGCACGACCTTCCACACGTCCTTCCGCTATACCTTCTGCGCGTCCTTCCGCAAATTTCTTCTTCTCTGCCGTTCTTATGGCATTGACTATATCGCGGTAGGCATTGACGCTGTCTTCATATAGCTTCAGTTCCTGTTTGTTAAACTTGGCTATCTCTGCTTGCTCGAAAAGACGGGTGAAGACACGCTCCTGCAATGCGGCAGGACGCTGCATTAATTTGGAGAGATTTTTCAGTATGTACATCCACTTGTCATACATAGTGACAAGTTCGTTTTCTTTTTTATCAAACTTAGGTATCTCTACGTATATGTATGTAAGCTTGTCATAGAATACCTCGTGGGTATCCACCTCCATCAACTTCACTTCATGGTGCCAGCGCTTAGCATTCTCAAGACCATCAGCAAAATTGAAGTTCAGCAAGCCTATTGTGTATACTGGGTTGAGATGGAAGTCCCAATCGCCTCCACGCTGCGCCTGTTCACGAATAGGAAACGTGGAATAATAGATTGTTCGGTCCTTGAAGAACTCTTGGTATACGTTCTGCATCTCTACAATGAACTTCTCGCCATTTTCGTTTTCGCAATATACATCGAAGATGGCACGACGGGCATCTGAACGGTCGCCAAGTTGTTCGGAATTGAGATAAGTGACATCCTGCACATTCTGCTCCCCATGAAACATAGCGTTCAGAAAGCTTATGAGCAACTCCTTGTTAAACACAGAGCCGAACAAGCGTTTAAAGCCGAAATCTGTATGTGGATTTATGTATTTCTCTGTCATAATGCTGTTTTTTATCATTCAATTAGCAAATTTACAGCATTTTCGTTAATAAACCAACATCGGTTGTTAGAAATTAAAAAAATATGTCTTCCTGTCAAAACTGCATGTGAAAACGGACTGAATTCTGATGACTTAAAGAGCCGCTTTATGCTGCTTTATAGCCACTTTCCCACTCTAATACATCTGCTGTATGGAAAGGTATCAGTATTTCTGACGTAGCAAAATACGATAAAAACGGCTCTGGAAATCTCTATAATCGTGGCGGTCTGCCGCCCATTCCCGGGCGCATGCCTGAGGGCGGCGGTCCCATTCTGTCAGGTCGTCCCGGTCCGCCGGGTCCTCGCTGTCCGTTACCTCTCATGCCACTCCTTGCCTGCTTGCCGCCGAAAAGATTGAGGCGGTAGATGACGTGGAGCATGGCATAGCTGTTTATGGAATTGTACTGGATGTCACTGCGACTCATTGCCGATACCGTTCTGGAGAAATTGGTCTGGTTGTGGAGGATGTCGTAGAGCTGGAGCGAGACGGTCAGAGCGTTGCCCTTCAGGAAACCCTGCGAGAGCTGCGCGTTCCATATCAACTCGTTCGTGTTCATCGACTTGTCCGCATAGCCACGCCTTGAATTCTCACGGATGTCCGTCGAAAGACTCGTTCCCCATGGGGCGGTGATGTTGATGGTGGTGCCGTAGGCGAACTGCCATGTGTCGAGATTGCTCTGTGTCTGGAGATTGTTACGGGCGTGCATATAGTCGAGCGATCCGTTCAGCTCCACCTCCAGCCATGAGTTGCGATAACCCACGCCCAACTGCTCGCCCACGCTTGTGGAGCGGGTGATGTTGCGCTGCGAGTCGGCGTTGCGCCCTACGCTGACATAACCCACACGGTTCTGATAGTCAAGATTGGTGAACGTGTTGATGTTCCAGTAGCCAGCCGTGTCAATAGCCATGTTGAAGACCAGCATACCCGATGCGTTCCAGTTGCCGTTGATGTTCTCCGGCCGTGTGGTTCGGCCACCCGTCTGTTCGTCGTACGACACGCGGTAGCCGATGCTGTTGCGCGTGTTCTGATAGTTGAGGCTGGTCATTATAGCCATCTGGTGCTTCTCTATGTAGTTGTTGTATTCCGCACGGAGGCTGTTCGTGAACGACGGCTTCAGACCCGGATTACCCTTCGTGACGTTCAGCGGGTCGCTGTCATCGGTGATGTCGAGGAGGTCTGTCATGGAGGGTTGCGACGTCGTGCCTCGATAGTTGACGCGCAGCTGGCTCACGTTCGAGAAGCGATAGCGGAAGTCGAGCGTCGGTGTGACGTTTGTGACGGTGCGGGTGGTGTCGGTGAATACGCCCTGATAGTCCTGCTTGAACTTCGACATCTGCGGCTGCACCTTCACACCCACGTTCAACTGATATTTCTCTCTGATGACACGCAGCATGAGGTCGATGTCGTGCGTGTAGTTATGGTATTCAGAGTAACGACTCAGCGCACGGTCCTCGTATTCCTCATACGGACGGTCCAGTCGGTTGAGATAGTCATCCCATCCGCGGTAATGCGGTGCCAGGCCAGAGAAGAAGTCGTCGCCGAGGTTGGAGAAGTCGTACGTGGCACGGTCACTCTTGCTGTAGGCATACTTGAACTGATAACTCAGCTGCAGGAAGGCGGCACGCCAGAGCGGTTCGCTGTACGTGGTCTGCACGGCGTATCTATACTGCTTTGTGGGCGTGACGTTAAATCGGTTGGTCTGGTACGTCGAGTCGTTGCCGAAGCGGTCCTTCTGCTGATAGAGGCGCACGTTGTTGGTGGAGAGTGCCTTGCTGTCCGTATCGGAATAGCTGAAGTCGCCGCGCAGAGTGACGTTGCGTCCGCGCGACCCCAACTTCCTGTTGAGCTGGAGCATGGCTCCCATCTTCTTCGTCTCGCTATGGCTGATCTGTCCCGTTCGTGACGTGTTGACCATCTTGCCCTGCTCCGCCATCTGGCTGATAGCAGCGTCAGAGAGCGGGCTGTCAGAGTAATTGTATGGGTCGTCGTTATACTGTGCCGACACGGACGTGCTCTTGCCGTCGCTCTTCGTCAGACCGAACGAAGGACGGAAGAGGATGTTGGTGAGCGTGTCAGGACGCCATTCCAGTCGCATCTGCGCATTCCACGAGTCGTTCTGCGTGTTGCTCTGGTTGAGCGAGTTGGAGAAAGAATTGGTGGAACCTACGAAGTTCTCCGAAGCCGACTCCGATCGCACGTCGGAGTTGCGGTGGTTCCATCTTACCGAACCGTTCAGCGAGAGCGTCTTGCCGTCCTCGTAATTGAAGTGCGTGGCAGCCATGTTGGACGTGTTGAGACCGTTGCGTCCCATTCCAAATGATCCGCGTCCGCTGCCACCTGGGAATCCCATGTCGCCGGTGTTGTTGAACGATCCGAAGCCCATCATGCGCAACTTGGAATCAAAGTAAGCGCCCATCAGCCTCTCGGCGTATCTGTCGTGCGTGCCGTAGGAGAGGTCGGCATTGGCGAAGACACCCTTGTTCATGCCACGCTTAATGCCGAAGTCGAGCACGGTCTGCTCGTTGCCGTCATCGATGCCTGTGACCTTGGCAAGGTCGCTCTTCTCGTCATACGCCTTCACCTTGTTGACGATGCTGGTGGGAAGGTTCTTCATAGCCGTCTTGGTGTCGCCGACCATAAACTCCTTACCGTCCACCTTTATCTTCTTCACCTCCTTACCGTTGATGGTTATCTTACCGTCGTCGCCTACCTGCGCACCGGGCAGGCGCTTCACCAGTTCTTCGATGGTGGAACCTTCCGGTGTGCGGAACGCCGCAGCGTTGTATACGAAGGTGTCCTTGCTGAGCGTCACCTTCGCTGCGTTGGCAGTGACGGTGGTGCCCTTGAGCATGATAGCGGAAGCCTTGGCAGTGATTTCGCCGAGACGGATGTCCTTCGCCGGGTCGGTGACGTGGACATTACGATACGTGTTGTCGTAGCCCACGCTGGAGATTTTGAGGATGTACGCGCCCTTGCGGTCCACCTTCAGGGCGAACTCTCCACGGTCGTCTGTAACCGTACCGGCTACGTACGAGCTGTCCTTGCGAAGAAGCTGCACGGTGGTCTGCTCCATCTTCTCCTTCGTGTCCTTGTCAATGACAGAGCCGGTCAGCCTGCACTCCTGTGCGCTTGCCGTCAAAGCAGAGACCATAAGCAGCAAAACAAATAATATCTTCCGTGTCATTAGTATATGTGTGTGTGAGTTTTGATAAATAGACGATTGGAGGAGGGGAAAGGTTTAACAGGAAGAATGAAGTATTCTGCTCATGCAAACCTAATTTCATATAGTGTATTCATAGTACAAAACGTAAAAATCTTTATGTTTTCTTGTGAATTTAGGTGTAAGAATATACAAGTGTAAAGAATTGGCCATTTTTTGTTAAAAATATCCTACTGTTCTTTTCGCTTTTCTTCTAACTTTGCCATAGAAAACAAAGCACCAGAGAGGGTTTAGCCTCATGGTTAGTGGGAGGTAAAGAGGCATTACTGCCTCGGAAGCTGGCGGCGGTTCCGCCAGCTTCTTTTTCCGCCCCGCCAGAAGCAAGCCTACAAACATAGAGATATAACATTATTATTACTAACAAACAAAAATCCCACAACATGAAGAAAGCAAGATTTATTGTAGCTCTCGCAATCATATTAGGATGCAGTACTACAGCCAGTGCCCAGTTCGGTGGATTGGTAAAGAAAGCAAAGAAGGCGGTCACCGAAAAGGTGCAGGACAAGGTGAAAGAGACAAAGCGAGATGTCAAGAACCAGGTGACGCAACAGGCAATGGAGAAAGCCGGACTGGAAAAGCCCGAGTATGACCCAAACCGCAAGTATAAACCCAGCAAGGAGGCTCTTGCTGCTGACCCACAGGCTAACGACCAGACTATAGAGGAAGGTTTTACCAAAAGTATCGGTGAAATACATGCTTGCTTTGAGCAGTTCTCAGATATTGCTCCTTACGGTCCTTATTATACTGACAATGCCAAGAAGTTCTGGGGCATGGACAAGGTGTTTACTGAGAAAGAACTCCACAAAATGTTTTATGGCGATCTTGCAGAAGCCTGGAAGGTAGATAGGATGCACCGTAACTTCAGGTTGGCAAGCTTTGACCCCGTGAACATCGAAGAGCCGCAGGTAAAGGTGCCAAGGGATGAGTATTTCGTCAATTTCTGGACTTGCCGCTTCATTGCTGACCCGAAATCGGAGCAGGCTCTCAAGGAATATGTATATGCTTACATGTGGCTTAATCACACGCTTTGTAAGTTGCAGTACGAATATGCGATGAAGGATGAGCTTAATGGTATCATTGACGATAAGAGTATTATGTATCCCGAGTTGAGAAATATGCGCTGGAATCGTGATAATATGGCATACGGTTACGCTACGAGCATTACGCCGGTGGAGAATCTTCTGAAGCTTGCCGAAGAGTCTGCAAAGGGTATTGAAGCTACCGACGGTGACGCTTTCTCACGTCTTTTCAATCATTTCATGCTCGACGTTCTTGTAAACGACTTCCTGCCTAAGCACAATAATGCACCTGATGCACAAAAACTGAAACTATTGAGATTGAAGCTTGAAACACCGACAATAGGAAAACTTGTTGACGCTTATCAGCAGGGTTTCGTTGATGCTGTTTCAGAGCCCAAGGGTGTGACGGTGGATGCCAAGACGCGTACAGAGGGTTTGGCTGCAGCTAAGAAGTTTGCCGGTGCCAACTTTGAGAAGGCTGTCTTTACCAATAGTTCATGGCAGACCTTTAAGGAGCAGAAATATCCTTATCGTATTATGGCCTATGCTCTTCCTATCGCCATCATCACTAAGGAGGGAGGCAAACGCTTCGTTCAGTACTGCACGCTAACAAAGTCGGCTGACGGTTCGAAGTATTTCGTTCAGGCTGGATCGGATACCAGAAAGCATCCGTTGAAGTAATATGATATAGCAAAAAAATAGCGAAGGTTTATGCCTTCGCTATTTTTTTTGCTGTTGTTTTTTTATGAAATCTTTGATTTACAAAGTCTTTCCGATGTTTTCCGCTTCCTCTGCCACCATGTTGGTCAGCTCCACGAACTGCTGTACGGACAGCTGTTCGGGGCGCTTTGTCATGATGTCTTGAGCATAGAACTCGGGCGATGCCGAACCGCCGAATATCTGGCGGAGCGACACGCGCAGCATCTTGCGGCGCTGATTGAAGACGGTCTTCACCACGCGCTTGAAGAGACGCTCGTCGCATCCGAGGTCTGTCACCTCGTTGCGGGTCATGCGTATGACGGCACTCTTCACCTTTGGAGGCGGATTGAACACCGTCTCGTCCACCGTGAACAGATATTCCACGTCATACCAAGCCTGGATGAGGACGGAGAGGATGCCGTAAGCCTTGTTGCCGGGTTCGGAAGCGATGCGCAACGCCACCTCGCGCTGTATCATTCCCGTGCAGCACGGGATGAGATGCTTATAGTCGAGCATCTTGAAGAATATCTGCGAGGAGATGTCGTAGGGATAGTTGCCGGTGAGCACAAACTGATTGCCATCGAAGATGTCGTTCAGGTCCATACGCAGGAAGTCCTGCCCTATGATGTTCTCACGAAGCTTCGGAAACTTCTCGTTGAGGTAAGCCACCGACTCCTTGTCAATCTCGACGGCCTTGACGGGGCGTGGCTTGGTGACCAGAAACTGCGTCATCACGCCCATACCAGGTCCAATCTCGAGCACCGGAATGTCGGGACAGGCATCCACCGTGTCGGCTATGGCCTTAGCGATGCCGAGGTCGGTGAGGAAGTGCTGGCCGAGGTTCTTCTTCGGCCGTACGGATTTTATCATTCGTTGCTGTCTGGTTTATGATTAAGCCTCCTGGCGGTCGTCTACGTTGTCGCCTTCTGTGGGAGCGAGAGTTGCCTCGAAGTCGGTGATGCCGTTCTTAACGAGGATGTTATACCACTGGATGAGCTTCTTGATGTCTGAGTCGTGCACGCGGTCACGGTCGTAAGCGGGAAGCACCTCAGCGAAGAAAGCGTGGAGCTCGTCAGCAGAGCACTTCTTGTAGTTGAGTGAGCACTCCTTCGACTGCTCCTTCTCTCCAAGGCTCTTGAGCACCTGCCACAATGGGATGTCCTCAGCGTCTGTGTACATGGCGATGTCGCCGAGTGATGTAACGCGGTCTGAAGCGAAAGCCGGCATGCGGCGGTGAGTGGCATCGATAGTCTCAACGATGAGGTTCATCTTACCACGTGAGACGAGTTTGTAAAGTCCAGGTTTTCCTGCTATTGAAAGAATTGTTTCCATCTTTTTTATTTATTATTTATTAGTTATTATTTTTTATTTGGGCTTACACATTATTATCTGCTCTGTTGTGCAAGCATATTGTCCACCTGCTGTTCTATGTTGCTCTTGCCGTCATTTACGATGATGAAGTGGCTGCGACGTTCCACCTCTTCCTGCGCCATCTGCGTGTCAATCCATTCGGCTGCTTTCGCGGCGCTGATGTTGTCGCGACGCATGATGCGCTGTATGCGGACATCACGCGGTGCCGACACGCACACTATGCGGTCGAAGCGGATGCGACGGTCGAAACCGCTCTCGAAGAGGATGGCGCTCTCCAGCCATGTCATTCCAGAGGACAGGAAATCTTCTGCCACTGCGGGATGAATCACGTCGTTAAGCGCCAGCTTGTTGGCTTCGCTCGCAAGCAGAAAGTCTGCAAGGACGCGCTTCTGCAACTGTCCGTCCGACGTAAAGACGTCCTGACCGACCAGCTGACGCAACTCCTGCTGCAGTTTTTCGGACGTGCGCATAAGTCGTTTAGCAGCGGCGTCGCAGTCGTACACGCTGATGCCACGGCTCTCCAGTATGCGGCAGACATAGCTCTTGCCCGAACCGATGCCGCCGGTAATGGCTGTTAGCATATTCTTACGTTATTGTTGTTCGATAAGATAGTCCACCTGACTGATCTGCAGCTGGGCGTTTCTCACTCCGTGCGGACTCGACTTGAGGTATATGTTGCACTTGTCCGACGGATTGGTTATCAGTTCGTTATAGTCCACCACCACGCTGAACTGGTCAGCATTGATGCTACGAAACATGCTGGCTCCCACCGTGAAGCTTATCTTGACGCGCTGCGGGAATGTGCGCAGCACCTTGCCTTCAGGCATGTTCATGGCCTTGACGGGCACCTCTATGCTCTCCTCGGTAAGGATGTCGGGGAACAGACCGATGCGGACTGTGCTCGGCACAATCTTGACGCCCTTAATCTTCTCCAGCTCCACGGTGCGTATGACGGTGTCGCCGAAGTTAGTGATGTTTATGGGCACGGTCTTGACGAAGCGGAGCGAGTCGAGCGTGCGCTTGTTGGCATACACCGTCACCTGGTCAGGCCAGAACTGCGTGCGGGCGAGATAATACGACTTGCCCGGCACCACGTAGCCCGCCATTCTTACGGGCAGTCGGCGTGACAGACCGAAATTGAAGTAGAAGTCGAGCTTGTCGGGCTTCACCTGCACCACCTTCGACATCGAGAACCTTTGCGTCACCATCTTCATGAGGTCCGCAGCCGGCACCATGCCTTGTCCTGTCTGGCGGTTGGCGTAAGTCTGGAAGTTGACGCTAACCGGCTTTACGCCTTCACCATATATATATGAGGCGAGTGCGAATCCCTTGTCGCGCACGGTTACGCGCACCGTGTCTTCCATCTCGGTGGTTAGCACGGCGTTCTTCGGCACTCCTACCAGCCTTACGGGCACACTAATCTCCTTTTCGTAGGTCTCGTTGAGCGTCATCATCAGCCAGAAGACGCTGCTCAAGAAGAGAAAGAACAAAAAAATCAGAAACTCCTTGTTCACTGAACTGAACAAGAAGTTCCTGACTACCCGTAATATTTGCGTCAAGCGGTTTTCCATTTGAGTGTTTCGTGTGTCTTTACTGACGGTTGTCAGCAAGCTTTACTTCTGAGCCTGTGCGCTTGCGTCTGCGAAGACGTAGTTCTTGTCCACAGAAATGACGGTGCCACGTGCTATCTCCACCTCTACGATGTTGGCAGCGAGGTCCACACGGCGTATTGTGCCGTAGATGCCACCGTTGGTTATGATCTTGTCGCCTTCTTTGAGGGCATTCTGGAACTTGCGGATTTCCTTCTGCTTTTTCTGCTGCGGACGAATCATGAAGAAATACATGATGGCAAAGAGAGCCACCATCATAATAATCATTCCCATGCCGCCTCCCTGAGCCTGCTGAGCGGCGAGTACAATAATGTTCATTTTTGTTGTAAGTGTTATTTGTTGTTTATATTTTCTTTTTTTTTTATTTAGTCTTCGCGTTCCTCGTCGTTCTGCTCAGCCTGCTCTTCAGCCTGTGCAGCATAACGCGAACGGAGCACTTCGCCCTCCTCCAGTGCAGCCTGTGCACGGTTAAGGCGCGGAGTCATCGGTCGGCGCGGAGCCTGACGGCGCTGCGGACGGTCCTCGATGGTCTTCATCAGCTTGCCTGTCGACACGAGATAGCGTGCGATGGAGTCAAGCATGCCGTTGATGTATCCGCCTGACTTCGGTGTTGAGTAAAGCTTGGCGAGGTCAACATACTCGTTGATGGTTACGCTGATGGGGATGTTGGGGAACGTGAGCATCTCTGCAATGGCAATCTGCATGATCACCACGTCCATATAAGCCAGACGTGAGAAGTCCCAGTTGCGTGATGTCTCGCTCATATAGCGCTGATACTGGTCAGCGTTGAGGATGGTAGATCGGAAGAGCTTAATGGCGAAGTCCTTGTCCTCAAGGTCCTTATATTCCGGCAGGAGTTCCTGCTTGGCCTTGTTCTTCGGGTCGAAGCGCTTGATGGTCTTGAGCACGAATGTGTCCACCACTTCCTTGTCGTCGTTCCAGTAGAGGCTCTGCTCCTCGAGGAGCTGGTCAAGCGCCTCGTTCTCCTGTATGAGCTGGCGGTAGATCTTGCGCCAGATTTCGCGGTCGGCCTCGTAAGAGTCGTCGGTGTCAGCCATATATTCGGCGTAAGCCTGGCTCTGTTCTATCTGGTTGCAGAGTCCGCGCACGAACTCCACGCTGTTTGCCCACGACTGCTTCTGTGTCTCGGCAAACTCCTGGAGAGCCTTGTTCTCCTCAAGCTGGACGGCAAACTTGTTGTATGCGAATTTCTGCGAAGGCATGGGTTCGCCTTCTCTCACTGCCTTCTTCGTAGCGACCTCCACACGGTTTCGCTCTTCCTGTGTGACAGCGACAATAAGCTCCAGCAGGTAGTTATAAAGATCGTATGCTTTTGACAAGCTAAAGAGCAATTCTTTCTCTGCACTGTCCATTAGCTTGTTACCGTTTTGATAGTATGCGTAGGTTAACTGAACTATCTTGATTCTTATTAATTCGCGATTAATCATCCTTCTATACTATTATATATATAATGTTTGTTTTCACGTTTTTACAGGACCGTAGCCACTTTATCAGATGCAAAAATATGAAAAAACTGATTAACTACCAAGGAAAACCACAATATTCAACATTTTTTTACGCTATAATTGTGTGTTTCAGAGAATTTTAGTACCTTTGCACCGCTTTTTTGAGCACA
>OASD01000770.1_pt1 | contig 11596 bp, 8 predicted proteins | sample 1475531 | NCBI WGS metagenome assembly OASD01 (sample SAMEA3360668, study PRJEB22359) | human gut metagenome | biome: ENVO:urban biome; feature: ENVO:human-associated habitat; material: ENVO:feces | place: Bangladesh | collected 2011
AGAAAGGAGGGAATCGGACGAATTTCCCTGTAAAGATATGTAATTAGAGATTAGAGGTTAGAAGCTAGAGATTAGAGATCCGATCACTCTGATAGCTCCGATGGTCCCGATAGCTAACAGCCAACAGCCAATCCATGGTTGACACATTATTATATATAGGGAGCTCATCTAAGCCTAGCTTGTTGCTCATGTGTAGCTCCTGACAGAGCGATTATAGTGGGTCGGCCCTGATTTCTCGGCGGCGTTGCCGAGACCAAAGGGAAGATTGTGGTATATTTGCACTGTCGGTCGTGGCTATGGATATACTATAAGTAGCTATACCCACGTTATTAGAATGCTTATGAGACATAGACTCCTATATATATACAGACCTATCTGCCTGCTACTGGTCATGCTGCTTGCCACGCTGCTGGGACTGGAGGCGCAGTCCGCATCCTATGCTCCGCTTCGTGAGGGGCACTGGGCGCGACTCTCTGTGACACGCACTGGCGTGCATAAGGTTACCTTTGCGGCATTGCGAGAGGCGGGCATAGACAACCCCGCCGAGGTTCGTCTCTTCGGGCGAGGCGGAGCGATGCTCAGCGAGGTACTAGAGGATAACAGTTTGCAGCTGACGCCTGTCCCCACCTATGTGGCTGATGAGGCGGTCTACTTTTACGCTACGGGGACGACCGAGTGGATCCCTGAGGTGTCGCAGCAGACCTTCCGCCATCAGCAAAATATCTATAGCAACAAGGGGTACTACCTAGCGACTGATCGCGCGGATCTGCCAGCGCACCGTATCGACTCTCAGGGTGCGCAGCAGGCTACGGAGACGGCTGTGCGGACGAGTTTCTTAGCGCATGTGGTGCATGAGGAGGATCGCCACTCACTACGAGCCTCGGGGCGTAAGCTCTTTGGCGAGCCGATCGGGGGGCATCCGCTCTCGGTATCGCTCTCGCTACCGACGCCATTGGTGTCAGCTGCCGAGGGGCAGCTGGGCGTGGCTTATGTGGGGTTACCTGACAAAGATCAGACGCTGGAGCTGACGGTGCAGCTAGGTGGTGAGACCTACCAAGATGTCATCAGGTGGAGTGAGGATAGCTCCACGAGTACCTATCTGGCTGGGATCCATCATGTCAAGTGCTTTGCTGCGCCCCTTCCCTCTGAAGCTCAGAGCGTGGAGGCGCAGCTACAGATAGCACCTGCAGGGCGGGCGGCTTATCTAGACTATGTGACACTGGTGGCACCAGTCGCTTTGCAGTATGGGGGCAAGGGGCAGTTGGCCTTTCGTAATTTCTCCGCAACGCCAGGCGCGATAGCCGAGCACCGCATCGGGATGACAGGCTCTGCTGGTGCACTACAACTGTGGGGACGTACGGCCGAGGGGCAGGTAACGAGCTTGTCCGCAGCGGAGCTGGGTGGCGCCTTGACCTTTACGGGTGCGGTGACAGACGGAACGGGCCGTCCTGTGGAGTATACGCTCTTTGCTCTGACAGATGCTTATCCTGTGGAGCAGGTGATGACACTGCCTCACGGAGGGGTGCGTCTAGACACGGTGCCGGACTATCTGATGATCACGACAGAAGCATTGCGCCCCGCAGCAGAGCGCTTGGCCATCTACCACAGAGCGCACTCGGGGCTACGGGTGCAGGTGGTGACGCAGCAGGAGCTTTTTGATGAGTATAATGGTGGCACGCCCGATGCGACGGCTTATCGCTTGATGCTGTGGGACTACAAGCAGCACTATGAGGCGCAGCATGGTGCGGGTAGCTACCACCCGTTGCTGCTCCTAATGGGCGATGGTGCATACGACAATCGAAAGGTATCGCAAGACTGGAGCTCACGGGACTTGCAACAGACGGAGTTCCTGCTGACTTATCAAGGAGAGAACTCGACCAACATTTACAGTTACTCGACGGATGACTACTTTGGTCTCCTCACGGAGGGGCAGCGTAATATCGGTATCGGAGCGCAGACGCTTTCGGTGGGTATCGGTCGTCTGACGGTACGGACGCTGGCTGAGGCTGAGGCAGTGGTGGATAAAATAATCCGCTACGATAGCGAGCAGGTACCAGGGGTGTGGCGTACGCGTGCTTGCTATGTAGCGGATAATATGGATGGTTACTCGCACCTAAGACAAGCTGACGGTATTGCTCAGCTTATGGAGCGGTTGCAGCCAGAGCTGATCGTCTCTAAAGTCTATATGGATGCTTACGCGCACAAAAATGTGGGCGGGCGTACTTCGGTGCCAGATGCGCGCCGCAAGCTGATGGGCGAGCTACAGAAGGGGTTGCTCCTCCTAGACTATACGGGACACGGGGGGCCTGCAGCGTGGAGCGATGAGCAGATCTTGACGCAGGCAGATATTGTGCGCTTTGACTATCCCCACCTGCCGGTTTGGATCACGGCGACTTGTGACTTTACTAATTACGACCATCCGCAGACGTCGGCTGGGGAGTCGGCTATGCTCAATCCGACCAGTGGGGCTATCGCGCTCTACACGACTACGCGCGTGGTGATGGATGTAGCTAATGAGCAGATGAATAGGGCACTACATGAGAGTCTCTTTACGCCTCAAGCGGATGGTTTCCTTCGTCCTATGGGCATCGTGATGCGTGATGCGAAAAACGATCTGATAAGCTACGATACGACGAATAAGTTGAACTTCTTCCTACTCGGCGATCCCGCTCTGCGCCTTCGTATGCCAGCCTACGAGACGGTCCTCACGGAGCTGGCGGGTGTCTCGCTCGACAACCTCTCGGAGGGTGAGGCGGTGCCACTCCACGCGATGGATAGTGTGCAGGTGCGAGGCTACGTGGCGAGCAGTCAGGGGGTTGTGCAGGGTGACTTCACGGGCCGGCTCTTTGTGACGGTCTTTGATGCTAAGGCTCAGGTCAAGACGCACATTGATAATGCGCCTGGCAAGGATCCTGATGAGATACGGACCTTCGAGGATTACTCGGGAATGCTCTATGCGGGTATCGCTGAGGTAAAAGAGGGGCACTTTGACTTCTCATTCGTAGTGCCTAAAGACCTCCCATATAGCGGGGGCAATGGTAAGATCAATCTCTATGCATACAGTGACGCGAAGGGTAGCGAGCCATACGAAGCGATGGGTGTGAGCCATGCGATCTGTGTCAAGCCTGGAGTGGGTGAGCACAGTGTGGTCGATACGATACCGCCAGAGATACGGGAGCTATACCTAGGGCATCCAAACTTCTCGATGGAGAATCCGATCGGCTCGACACCACTCTTCGTTGCTACGCTGGCTGATGCTTCGGGGATCAACCTTTCGGGAACGGGAGTAGGACACAATATGACGCTGGTTGTGGATGGTCGTGAGGATTTGACCTTTAACCTCAATAGCAGCTACACTGCCTCTGAGATGGAGGCGGGTGTGGGACGGGTGCTTTACCTGCTGCCTGAGCTACCTGATGGTGACCATACTGCGACTTTTACGGTATGGGACGTGTGCAACAATGTGACGGTGCGTAGCTTTGCCTTCCGTGTCCGTGCTGGTCAAGCACCGACGGTCGTCGAGAGCCGTGCTCGTCCTGGGATTTTGACGGCTGATGATCCGCTGATCGTGGAGGTGTACAACAACGCGCCAGGCGTGGAGGTCGATGTGACTATCGAGCTGTACGACTATCGTGGTGCGCTCGTTGCGCTCTCGCCACAGATGGTGGCTCGCTCTGTCTACGACACGCCTGCTCTGATACGCTGGGAGCCTAAGCTACAGTCGGGTGGCGCCTTGTTGCCGGGACTTTACATCTACCGCTTGCGGATGACGCAGGGTGACTCGGCACCGGCCTATACTTCGGGCAAGATCGTGGTTCGTTAAGCCTATCTGATTAAGCAATCTGTTTCGTTATGCAGGCTGATCTCTTAGCACTGGTTACTAGCTCGACGCCTTTCGTGGCGGTGGTGGTTATGGCACTCCTCGTGGCGATCAATCCTTGTCCACTGGCGACGGTGGTCTCCTCGCTACTCTTCTTGACGGGACGGCAGACGAGTAGACGGCAGGGGTGGTGGATCGCTACGCTCTATGCGCTGGGACGTGCGCTGCTCTACTTCTCGCTGGGGTTGCTCTCGGCCTGGCTCTTGCGTACGAGCATTCAAACGCTCCAGATACAGGAGCAAATTCTGTATGGCTTGGAGCACTGGCTCGGGCCGCTGATTATCCTACTGGGAGTCCTGCTCTGGCTGTTCGGCCGTCACGACCATCACGATCATCACGATCATGAGGGGCATCATCATGAGGCGGAGCCGACGCACCCAGCGGAGGATCATGAGCAGAGGCAATCGCTAGAGCGGCAGGGAGCGTGGAGCTGGCGAGTCCTCTGGCTGGGCTTTAGCTCGGCTCTCTTCTTCTGCCCCGCTACGGGACTGATATACTTCGGTATGCTGGTGCCTATGACTGCTCAGGCAGAAGGTGCTGTGGGGCTGCTCTATCTAGGACTCTTTGCGCTCCTGACAGCTAGTGTCGCTTATCCTGTCTATGGTCTGATACGGATGGGGATGAGTCGCTTAGCGCGTTTCGCTGGCGGCATGCAGCGGTGGCGCAAGTGGCTCAATGTGGGGGTATCGCTTCTTTTCATTGTGATGGGCATTGTGATTACGCTCGTTCACATTCTGCATGGTCACGACTCGGTAGCACTGGTCGGATCTTTGTAGAGCTTGATGAAGCAGTGCGTGGCGAGGACCACGTCGTGTCGGGACTTGAGCTGGTAAAGGATCTCTAGCCCCTCTCGGCCCCACAGAAGCTTGCTGTAAAGCGTCTCTAGACTGATGCGTGTCTGTAGAGGATCGGCTTGGTAGTGCGAGATAAGGTAGTTGATGCCTTGACGCATGGTGCAGAAGCGTCGCTTGGCCCAGAGGTCCTCACTGGACAACTGGTAGTGCTGCAGGTCGTGTGCTAGGACAGCTAGGTGGAAGGCGAGACTATGCCCTACGATCATCTGCGTAGTCTCTAGGTCTCTGAGGAATAGCTCTAGCACCGCTTGGGGTGGCTCGCCATGCCCCGCGACAAACTCGGTCGTCAGTTGGTGGTAGTCGGTTGCTTCGCTCGTGATCGGCACGCCACTGAGTAGTAGATGGTCTTCGCTGCGCACGACGCGTAGCTCGTCGTCTAGGAGAAGCCACGAGAGACTTGCTAGGAGCGGTGTGTCGATGGCGGAGAGCTGTGTCTCATCGAGCGTGTCGTGCAGATAGCATACGGTCTCGGTGTCTACCACTAGGTAGCGGGGCGTGGCACCCTCGGGTGCTGTGCTCAGCTGCAGGAGCGGTGACTCCTCGATGCTGAGCGCACAATGCGAGGCGAAGTCACGCTCTACGCCTTTGTAGACCGGGTTGTGCTTGCGCAGTCGCTTACGGCCGAAGGTGGTGATGCCACCAGCTAAGATCAGTAAGAGCAGGAGGTCAACCCAAGTCATAGTCTAGTTGAGGGTCAGGCGGGGGCATTGGGTCTCGCCTGCTTTACTTATTAAGGCTCTCCTCGATGATGCGACAATCGCGGGCGATAGCTGGCGCAGCTTGCTCCTTAGGTATGAAGGCCCAGTTGCTGTAGCGAGGCGGCGTGAGCGGCTGGTGAACTTTGGCCCACTCGATGAGGTGATAGCGCAGGTCGTGAGGCGAAACCCAGACGACGCGTTGGCGCAACTCTTCGGGCGAAAGACCAGCACCTTGCGTCAGGTGGCCACCACCACCGATAGCTCGGTAAGAGTTGACAGCCACCATGTAGACGCTATCGGGAGAGAAGATGCGTCCGTCAGACAGCTGCTTGATAGAGATCCGCTCGCCTTGAGCTTTGCGCAGATCCACCGTGTAGTCTATGCCCGCCGCTGCGCTGAAGTTAAAGGTCGGATTAACTGTTGGGAAGTGTTGCTCGTCAGCTTGATCCTTCAGATAGAGCAGATGCTCGCCCGTGTTGGCATCGGGACCGCACCACAAGCCGTAAGAGTACTCTAGGTAGCCCAGTATCTCTTGCCCTGAGAGTCGCAGCTTGTAGAGATAGTTCTCATAAGGGTAGATGTCGAAGAAGTTTCGTACCCGTAGCGTGTCAGCTCGCTGAGACAAGGAGAGACGATGCGGTGCGGAGAAGGAGATGTCTGCCTCGCTCAAGTCTAGCTGTAGCTGGTGAAGTAGGGAGATATAAGCAGAAGGTCCGAAGAGCGCGTCCACGCCTACTAGAGGCTCTGTGAGCTGTGTGATCGGCTCTGCGATAAAGCTGCGCACCGTGTCCGCAAAGTCTGAGAAGTAGCTGACGAAAGCGGAGTCTACCGGTACGTCTGCCATGGGGACTATCTCTCCCTGGATCTTTTTGTCGACCACTTTGTCACCTTGCTTGGTGATGGAGACGGTTACGTCCGCCACGTTTCTCGCATGGCTCCCAGGATTGATCAGCAGGACGGGAGAGCCTGACGGACTCTGCACGGTCGTCTGATTAGCCTGGTGATCGTGTCCGTAGAGGATCAGGTCAATGCCAGAGACCGTACGAGCCATCTGGAGGGCAACGTCCTCCTTTCCCTGTCCATCGCCTAGCCCCGAGTGCATTAGGACTATGAGCAGGTCGGGATGGACATGCTCTTGGATCGTAGGGATCCACTCATGTGCGGTGGCGATCGGATCGGCAAAGGTCATCCCCTCGTAAGAGGACTGGGGAATCCACTCTGGCACGGATGGAGTAATCAGCCCGAGAACGGCTACCTTGACCCCGTCGACCGTGTGGACGCTGTAAGGCGAGTAGTAAGGCTTGCCCTTGAGGGGTCCGTCGCTGTGTATGATGTTGGCGGCTAGCAACGGTGTCGCCATGTCGCGTTGCCAGCGGTGGTAGACGCTCGGCGTAGCCTCTAGGTCATGGTTCCCCACGACGGCTGCGTCGTAGCCCAGTAGCGTCATAGCGTCAGAGACGAAGTGCGTGCGCACTGTATCGACAAAGTTGGAGTAGTAAACTGCCGCATTACCTTGTAGCACATCGCCTCCGTCGAAGAGTAGCGTGCTCGCTGGGTACTCTTTCCTCACTTGAGCCACATAAGTAGATACCCGCGCTAGTCCGCTAGGCGTGCAGCTATCTTGGACAAAGTCGTAGCCCAGTATGTTGCCGTGCACATCGGTCGTGTGTAGGATGCGAAGCGTGTGCGTCTCCCGCTCCGCCTTCTTGCAACTAGCGAAGCTCCCCAGCAGGAGGAGCGTAGCAAGACAATAAAGTAGGGTACGATGCTGAAGTTTGATCATAACGTGAGGGGCTTTTTAGTGGCTACTTGTCTGTGAGGTAAGGGTTGTACTGGTAGATATTGCGAATGAGGCGCACGACACGCAGGGCATCCTCTATCTCCACCGCCTGAGCAGTCGGATCTCCCAGCAGCGCGCGCGCCGTGTGGTCGATGACGAAGTGATGGTTTTGCGCAGATCCGCTATAGGCTCCGTAGGCGTTGCCAGGCTCGCTCTCGCCCAGGTCAGGACGGTCGTAGCCATCGATGATGCAGTGCGTTAGTTTGTTCATAAAGGGACCATCAAGGACGATGCACCCACGCTCGCCTAGCACCGTGAGGCGCACCCCGCAGTTGGTCCCGTAGACTGCTGTCGAGTAGGTCAGCAGGCCCGACGTATCTTGCGGGAAGGTGAGTTGCACCACGCCCGAGTCCTCAAAGTCTACCATCGTCTGGTGATTGTAATTGTAGAAGCTCCCGCCCTGCACCTCAGGCATGCCGAAGCACCAGATCAGTAGATCGAGGAAGTGTGAGTACTGCGTGAAGAGCGTCCCGCCGTCTAGCTTGAGGTCGCCATGCCAGCGACGAGGTAGGTAGTAACGCTCGTCTCGATTCCAGAGACACTGCAACTCGATCTGGTAAAGCTTGCCGAGGCGCTTCTCTTCGATCACCTGGTGTAGCCAGGCTGAGACAGGCGTAAAGCGGTTTTGCAGGACACTATATAGGTGACAGCCGTGAGCCTTCGCTAAGGCGATCAGCTCTTCGCCCTCGTCGGGGTGTAGCACGGCGGGCTTCTCTATGAGGAGCGACTTGCCCGCCTTGATTAGCTCAAGCGCAATAGGGTAGTGCAACCCATTGGGGACGCAGATCGATGCCACATCGAAGGTGTCTCCCCCACGCTCCAGCAGCTCCTCGACGCTTGGATAAAAGGGTACCCCAGCAAACTGCGCAGCGCCACACTCCGAAGCGGGCAGCACGTCGACTATCCCGACCAACTGCGTCTGCGGGTGCTTCGAGATATGCTCCATGTGTCGACGGCCAATGTGTCCACACCCCACGACAACCCAGCGGAGGGGGCTGTGGAGTGGCGTAGGCGATGAGGTCGCTAGGTCGCTGTGTTTTGCTGTCATAATGGGGAAGGGAAGCTTTTATAGTAGAAATTGTCTGATTCGCTCGCAGATCTCTCTAACCTGCAAGTAGAAGGTCGTCGGGGCTATTGGTAGCGAGAGCATTGTCTTCTGGAGCTCCTCCGCTACGGGACAGGAAGCCTCAGAGGAGCTGGCGTTGTAGGCCGCTATCTGGTGAAGCATCTGCGGGTAGTAGACCCGTGCATCGATGCCTGCGGTGCGTAGTTCGTTGAGTAGTCCGTCTCGCTTGTCAGAGGGTACGCAGATTGTGTAAAGGTAGAGTGCTTCGGGCCGGTCCCCACTACGCCACGGACGTTTCACCATCGGGAGGTCGTCCAGCAATTCGTCGTAACGGTCGGCCAATGCGCTACGTCGTTGGTTTGCTACATCCAGATGACGTAGCTTAACTCGTAGCACGGCTGCTTGGAGTGCGTCGAGACGACTGTTGTAGCCACACCGCTCGTACTGGTATCGTGTGCGCTGACCGTGGTTGGCCAGTTGGCGCAAACGCTCCGCCAGCTGTTGGTCATGCGGTACGAAAGCAGCGCCCCCATCGCCCATACAGCCTAACGGCTTCGTCGGAAAGAAGCTCGTCGTGCCGATTGTAGCACGAGTGCCTAGCGGTACAGGAGTAATTATGCATCCCGAAACTTCCTCGACTACGCCTCCCATCCCCTGAGCATTGTCCTCAATCCACGGGATCTGATGTCGCTTGCAGAAGTGCGCCAGCTCGTCTGCGGGGCAGGGCATACCGTACATATTGACCGCTATGAGTGCCACCGTACGAGGGGTGAGCAGCGACTCCAGATAGTCTGGCGAGCCATTCATCTGAAAGGAGACACGTCCATCGCTACTCAGCGAGGCCATCACGTCAGCCCAGACAGGTCGGAGCCCTAGATGACAGACCGCCTCGGCAGCCGCCACATAGTTGTGTGTGGCAATGATTACTTCGCCACCACGTGGCAGATCTAGCGCAGCCAGAGCCAGCAGGAGTGCATCGCTCCCATTGCCACAGCTGATGACACTCCACGGAGCCAGCCCTAGGTAGCACGCCAGCTCCGCCTCAAAGGCACGCACCTCCTCACCGCCGATGTAGCCGCCCGAGGCGACAACCCTCCCGATACTCCTATCAAGCTCAGCTTGGTAGGGGCTATGTTCTTCGGGGAGGTTGACTAGAGGAATGCGCATGTCGCTATGAGGCTAGACCAGTTTGCTACCAGGAGCTATAGTGTCAGGCAGTGTGACCACTTGTAGCTGTCCCGTCTTGTAGTCCTCGACTGAGAGGATCATACCTTGCGACTCGACGCCACGTATCTTGCGCACGGGGAGGTTGGCAACGAAGGCAACGGTCTTGCCAACCAGCTCCTCCGGCTTGTAGTACTGAGCGATACCGGAGACGATCGTTCGTCCGCCCATGCCATCATCGATGGAGAAGCGCAAGAGCTTGTCCGCCTTAGGAACCTTCTCGCAAGCTAGGATACGTCCTGCACGCATATCGCTCTTGGTAAATGTGTCAAACGGCACATCCTCCAGTAGAGCCTCGGGGTGACGGTTCTGCTCCTCGTTGAGCTTCTTGATCGCAGCGAGCTTGTCGAGCTGTGCTTGGATCACCTCGTCCTCAATCTTGTCAAAGAGCAACTCGGGCGTACCCAGCTGATGTCCCTCGGGAAGTAGATCTGTAGCTCCAAAGCGGGAGAAAGCAAAGCCTCCCTCCTCAACTTGTAGCATACTGAGGAGTCGACGTGTGGAGAAGGGGGTAAAGGGCGCAAAAGCAATCGACAGATTACCCACCAGCTGCAAAGCTAAGTGCAGGATCGTAGCGACACGATCGGGGTCGTTCTTGATCACCTTCCAGGGCTCTGTGTCTGCGAGGTACTTATTGCCGATGCGGGCTAGCTGCATAGCGGTCTTGAGTGCCTCTCTAAAGTGGAAGTGCTCTAGCTGATCATCTAGCTCTGCGGGTATAGCTGCCACCTCTCGGAGCATCTCCTCGTCGATCTCCGTGAGACGACCCAGCGGAGGGACCTTGCCGTCGAAATACTTGTGCGTCAGCACCAAGGCGCGGTTCACGAAGTTGCCGTAGATAGCGACCAACTCATTATTATTACGCGCTTGGTAGTCACGCCATGTGAAGTCATTGTCCTTGGTCTCAGGCGCATTGGCTGTCAAGACATAGCGCAGCACATCCTCCTTGCCGGGCATCTCGTCGAGATACTCGTGGAGCCAGATCGCCCAGTTGCGACTGGTCGAGATCTTGTCGCCCTCGAGGTTGAGGAACTCGTTGGCTGGGACATTGTCTGGCAGGTTAAACGAACCCTCCGCCTTTAGCATGGCGGGGAAGATGATGCAGTGGAAGACGATGTTGTCCTTGCCGATGAAGTGGATCAAACGGGTCTCGGGGTCGCACCACCAGGTGCGCCAGCTGTCGGGGAGTAGTTCCTTCGTATTGGATATGTAGCCAATAGGCGCGTCAAACCATACGTAGAGCACCTTGCCCTCAGCACCTTGGAGCGGTACGGGGATACCCCAGTCTAGGTCTCGCGTCACGGCACGTGGCTGTAGTCCTAGGTCCAGCCAGCTCTTGCACTGACCATAGACGTTGGGCTTCCACTCCTTGTGCCCATCGAGTATCCACTCGCGGAGGAAGCTCTCGTAGTCGCCCAGTGGCAGGTACCAGTGCTTTGTCTCGCGTAGCTCAGGCTTAGCCCCTGATATAGCGCTATGAGGATCGATCAGATCAGTCGCCGAGAGGGAGGTACCGCACGCCTCGCATTGGTCACCATAGGCGCGCTCGTTGTGGCAATGCGGGCAGGTACCTGTGATGTAGCGGTCTGCGAGAAATTGCTTAGCCTCAGGGTCGTAGTACTGCTCCGAGGTCTGCTCGATCAGCTTGCCAGACTCGTAGAGCTTGGTAAAGAACGCACTTGCCGTCTTCTCATGTGTCTCGGAGGTGGTGCGCGAATAGATGTCGAAGTCGATGCCTAGGCGAGCGAATGACTCTTTGATTAATGTATGGTAGCGGTCCACGACCTCCTGGGGAGAGACGCCCTCGGCTTTTGCCTTGATGGCGATAGGTACTCCGTGCTCATCGCTACCACCGATGAAGAGGACCTCGTCGCCCTTCATGCGCTTGTAGCGAACGTATATGTCGGCAGGAACGTAGACTCCTGCTAGGTGTCCGATATGTACAGGCCCATTGGCATAAGGGAGGGCCGTAGTGACTAAAGTGCGTTTGAATTGTTGCGTACTCATAAAGTTCTTATGATGATTAACGGCTTA
>OASD01000771.1_pt1 | contig 11596 bp, 9 predicted proteins | sample 1475531 | NCBI WGS metagenome assembly OASD01 (sample SAMEA3360668, study PRJEB22359) | human gut metagenome | biome: ENVO:urban biome; feature: ENVO:human-associated habitat; material: ENVO:feces | place: Bangladesh | collected 2011
AACGTTTGTGCAACAACGAACCGCAACAATAGGCTCCCGTATCGCTTGTCCATAAGAAGAGGAACACACTGAGCGGTATGATTGGAGTAAATTGCGTACGATTGGTAAAGGGATCGAACTGAAAGGCTAATACGTTGAGCATACTAAAGGCCAAAGCTACGTACATCTGTGAAGCAAAGGCAAAGCCCCAATTCTTAAGTGGATCGTCTTTTTTTAAATAGAGTTCGCCTACCAATAAGTAAATAATTGAAACGAGATAAGGGACAAAAGCGCGTGAAGGGACAAAGTCTGCGCAATAACCAGCAAAGGCTATAAATAGATAAACAGCAGCTACCGAGTTAATCAACTTATTCACCGAAGCTCCTGCATAACGATTTACGTTGGCTGAAAATTCCCAAGTGGTCAACCCCGTAATAATGGCAAAGAGCAACACAAACGTAGTTGACGAAAAAAGCGTGCAGCCCACTAGCACCGCCACAAAGACGGCACCTGTGAGTGCACGTATAATAAGGTTATTCATTTTTTTAGGAGATTGGAGATTAGAGAAATCTGTATATAATAAGTAGGTGTTCAAAATTAGTTGATATAAATTGATGCCATGTTTCTGGGCGAAGAATGCGCCAAGGCATATCGACTAATTCTGAACATGATTATACAAACTAATTTTGAAAACCTACTTAACATCAAAGCTTCAGATCTTTATTGCAAAGGTGGAAGAGGGGGAGGAGGTGGAAATAGGCCTTCGTTTGAAGCACTATCGTCCTTCGCTTCGCCACTTTGTGACTTTGCTTCGCCACTTTGCGGAGCAGCTTCTATTGAGTTATCACCTTCTGCAGCCTCAGCATCATGCGTATCAGATGATTGCTTTTCAGCCTCCAACTTGCGCGCACGCTCGTCAGCCAATTTGAGTGCTTCTTCCTCCATTAATATGTCAGCACGACTCTTCCACGGACGAGCGCCAAAGATACGTTCAACGTCTTCCGTAAAGATCACTTCACGATCTACCAATAGGTCGGCCAATTCATTGTGTTTGGCAGCGTATTCGCTCAGTATTTGCTTTGCACGATTGTACTGCTCTGCAATGATACGTTGCACCTCGGCATCTATCAATTCTGAAGTACGTTCAGAATAAGGTTTCGTAAAGTTATACTCGCCTTGCGCATTGTAGTAACAAACGTTGGCTAACTTTTCACTCATACCTAAGTAGGCCACCATACCATATACGCGTTTGGTAACGCGCTCAAGGTCATTGAGTGCCCCACTCGAAATGTGGCCAACAAAGAGTTCTTCTGCTGCACGACCGCCTAAAAGTGAACATATCTCGTCAAGCATTTGTTCACGCGTGGTAATGGTACGCTCTTCAGGTAAGTACCAAGCAGCACCCAACGCTTGACCGCGAGGTACAATCGTCACTTTCACCAATGGATTTGCATATTGCAAGAGCCATGACACGGAAGCATGACCAGCTTCATGAATAGCAATAGAACGTTTCTCGTCCTCGGTCATTACTTTCGATGTCTTTTCAAGTCCACCGATAATGCGATCTACAGCGTCTAAGAAGTCTTGCTTACCCACTTCCTTACGATTATGACGAGCGGCGATTAACGCTGCTTCATTACAAACGTTCGCAATGTCGGCTCCTGAGAAACCTGGTGTTTGGCGTGCCAACATTTCAATATCAACCGTTTGGTCGAGTTTGAGTGGCTTCATGTGTACCTTAAAGATGGCCACGCGCTCTGAGAGTTCGGGCAAGTCAACATGTATCTGACGGTCAAAACGTCCAGCACGCAACAGAGCTGAGTCAAGTATCTCAACGCGGTTGGTGGCCGCCAAAACGATCACGCCCGTGTTCGTACCAAATCCGTCCATCTCGGTGAGCAGTTGGTTGAGCGTATTTTCACGTTCATCATTGCCTCCCATGGTAGGATTTTTACCACGTGCACGACCAATCGCATCAATTTCGTCAATGAAGATAATGCAAGGTGCCTTTTCCTTAGCTTGTTGAAAGAGGTCGCGAACACGGCTCGCACCTACGCCCACAAACATCTCAACGAAGTCAGAACCTGCCATTGAGAAGAAAGGCACGTCGGCCTCGCCTGCTACAGCTTTGGCCAAGAGGGTCTTACCCGTACCCGGAGGACCAACAAGGAGTGCACCCTTGGGAATTTTTCCACCCAGTTCAGTGTACTTCTGGGGATTCTTTAAGAAGTCGACTATTTCGCGAATTTCTTGTTTAGCGCCTTCTTGTCCTGCTACATCTTTAAACGTGATATTGGTAGAGTTCTTACCATTCTTCTCGAATAAGCGAGCTTTACTCTTGCCTACGCTAAAGATACCTCCCATGCCACTACCTCCGCCGCCCATGCGACGCATTAATATGTAATAGAGGAATACGAGTAGCAAGATGGGCAGTATATTGCCAATCAGATTACTAAAGAAACGGTCGTTTTCTTCATACTTTACGCCCCCTTTATAGTTGGCATCTAAGAAACTGTTGACAGCATCGACACTGGGATATTTAGCCGAAACGCAAGGTGCCGATCCTGTTTCGTCCGAACCTTGTTTGAATATTTCGCGAATGTACTCTGGGCGAACCACAAAGCGTACATTGCCATCGGTCTTATTGACCACCACCTCGCGTGCATAGCCACGGGCTACATACGAGCGAAGTGTCGTATAGTCTACTTCCTTCGTTATGCCCGATGCGTTATCGTTCCCCCGATTTGTCCACAACATAAAACAGAGACCAGCGATAAGCAAGGCATAGAACCAAGTAAGATTAAACCCCTTACGTGGTGGTTTACCACCTTGCCTCATAGGCATTTTAGGGGGTGTGTTCGGTATATTTGCCATAAATTAATCAATATCAGCTATTTGAGTAAGTTCAGCGTCGTCCCAGAGATTTTCTAAATCATAATGTTCGCGTGCTTCAGGCAAAAAGATATGAACCATTACGGTACCATAATCCATAGCTACCCATTCACCATTCTCGCGTCCTGCTATTGCAGCAGGTTTTTCACCAGCTTGTTTACGCGCAAACTCTTCTACTGAGTCGGTAATCGCATCGACCTGTTGTGGTGAGCCACCCGTACAGATTACGAAGTAGGAACTTGGAGCTGTAATAATGTTACGCAAATCAACGGTCACAATTCCACGACCTTTCTTCTCTTGAATGCCGTCAATAATTGTATTTACCAGTTTTTGTGTTTCTTCCATTTAATTATTTTGCTGATTGTATTTTGTTTTATTCTGTATTTTCTTGAAGCAAGTTTCGTGCCAAACGTTAACCTTTAACATGAGGCGAATGCAATCGAAATAAGTTTTTTGGCTTTTTCTATTGCTGAGCCGAAGCCTACCCTTTGCAAAGGTAGTGCAAGGCGAACGCAATAGGAAAAAAGCCCAAAAGCTTTTTTCTATTGCTGAGCCGAAGCCTACCTTATGCAAAGGTAGTGTAAGAATAGTGAAAGGCAAAACAAAAAAGTAAAACTTTTACTTTTTACAGTTTTTTGGCAGATGAAATGCTTCTTATTGTATTATATCTTACACGTATTCAACTTCCCTATTTTATCTTTCATGTTTCATTTTTATGTCATATATAATTGATTATCAATTACTTAGAAATATGAAACATAGTACTCGTATGTTTCATTTTATGTTTCATGTTTCATTTTTAAAAACACTGAGGGAGCGATCGATCGCTCCCTCAGTGTTTTTGAATCGCTCCCACAGTGTTTTTGAATCGCTCCCTCAGTGTTTTTGAAATGAAACATTGAAACATAATATGAAACATACGAGCACTATGTTTCATATTGCTAAGTAATTGATAATCAACACGTTGAAATATAAAAATGAAACATGAAACATAAAAATAGCAAAGGGAAAATATACGTAAGGGGCGACGCGTCCTCACTTGGGGGCGACGCGTCCCCGCGTCGGCATTGCCAACTTGGGGCTCGAGGCCCCGAATTGGCAATACTTGAAATATGGATATTTATGTATTTGCTTGTCAAGGCATCGAGCCTTGTCAAGCAAATGCCGACGCGGGGACGCGTCGCCCCCAGGTGAGGACGCGCCCCCCAATTAGGCTATTTAATCATTCTCCACACATCGTCTTCCGTTTGGCAGAAAGGCCCAGTGTGTTCAAGTTTGAGGGTCGACATGGCAGAGGCGAATTGACCTGCCTCGTCGGGCGAAGCTCCACGCGAACGCATATAAAGGTAGCCCGTAGAGTAAGTGTCGCCACAACCTGTGGCATCGATTACGGCTGTAGGCTTATAAGGACGAATGTCGTAGAAGTGATTGTTCTCAAGTATGACCGAACCTAAGTCGCCTAAGGTGACACACACCTCGTTTACACCCCATTCTGCAAGCTGAAGGGCGGCATCATGTGGTTCGTTCTGCCCCGTGAGCACTTCCATTTCGTACTCGTTGACCTTCAGTACGTCGATGTACTTCAGTGCCTCCAACTTATTGGCCCAATCGACGGCATATACCTTTTCGCCACGCACCTCACGTAGGTAACCCTGTGAGTCGACGCTCACTACACCACGGCCGTTGAGAGAACGAATCACGTCGGTAGAGAAGTCGTCGGCAAGGAGTGAACCGAGGTGGTAGATGCTGGCCTTTACGTGGCTGAGGCTTTCGACGGTGAAAGGATCAGCCTTGGCGAGTACGCGCTGGGTGCGATTGTTCTGATTTTCACCATATTTATTTTCAAAGTGTACGGTGTTGCGCGAAGGAATTACCTCCACGTGAATGCCCATTTGACGCAGTTCGTCGACGGCAGCCATGTCAGTGGGAGCGAGAGACGTAATGAGATGAAAGTTCTTGCCTCCATTGAGGTGATACATTGCGTGGGCAAAGTAGTAGGATGTGCCGCCAGGCAGGTCGGCCTCGGTATGAGGTGTGATAATTTTATCGTGTGTGATATGTCCGATGCAACAAATGTTGTTCATAGGGTTGTCGTGTAATTTTGAATGTAGCGTGCAAAGTTACACTTTTTAAACCATACATTGTAAACTTTAAGGACGTAACGGAAAACTTTAGGGAGTTTTAGCACACGGCCTCACCCCCTAACCCCCTCTCCTTGAGGAGAGGGGGAATAGATTACCTTTACTTGCTGGGTTTATAACTGAGAACCAGCAGAGAGTTCAAAAAGTAAAAGTAACCTGTTCCCCCTCCCCGGTCGGGGAGGGGGTAGGGGGAGAGGCTTCTTAATGTGCCTCCAACCAGTTTTGTCCTTCCCCGCAGTCGGCGAGGAGGGGGACACTGAGGGCGAAGGCATGTTCCATTTCGTCGATGACGATTTGTTTCACGCGGTCGAACTCCTCAGGAAGGACAGAAAAGTTAAGTTCATCGTGCACCTGAAGAATCATTTTCGACTGAATGCCTTCACGTTCAAAACGCTCGTCGATGCGAATCATTGCCACCTTGATGATGTCCGCCGCAGTGCCCTGAATAGGAGCGTTGATAGCATTGCGCTCGGCATAACCACGTACAACGGCATTGCGCGAATTGATGTCAGAGAGGTAACGGCGGCGACCAAACTCCGTGACGATGTAGCCACGTTGACGCGCCAGTTCTACGCTCTTCTCCATGTACTCCTTCACCTTCGGATAAGTAGCAAAGTAGTTGTCAATCAACTCTTTCGCCTCCGTACGCGACACCTCCATGCGTTCGGCTAAACCAAAGGCTGAGATGCCATAGATGATGCCGAAGTTAGCCGTTTTGGCCTTGCGACGCTCATCGCGTGATACCTCTTCCAACTCCTTATGGAAAACGCGTGCAGCTGTGGCAGCGTGAATGTCGCGTCCTTCGCGGAAGTCGTTGACCAAGTGTTCGTCTTGACTCAAGTGAGCCATGATGCGCAACTCTATCTGTGAGTAATCCGCTGAGAAGAAGATGCAACCAGCTTCGGGTACAAAAGCTTTGCGAATCTCGCGGCCGTCGTCCCCTCTTACGGGAATGTTTTGGAGGTTGGGATTGGACGAAGAGAGGCGTCCTGTAGCCGTTACGGCTTGATTGAATGACGTGTGAATGTGGCCCGTCGTGGGGTTAATCAACTTGGGGAGGGCGTCAATGTAGGTGCTGATGAGCTTCTTCAAGGCACGGTGCGCTAAGATTTTGCCTACAATAGGGTGTTTGTCGCGCAAGCCTTCGAGCACTTCTTCTCCCGTAGAGTATTGTCCACTTTTGGTCTTCTTCGCCTTCTCGTTGAGCTTGAGTTCTTCAAACAAGACTTCGCCCACCTGTCGGGGTGAGGTGAGCAAGAAGGGGTGTCCCGCGAGTTCGTACACCTCGCGTTCCAATTGCTCCATGCGTTGGCGGAAGTGATTGCCCGTTTCGGCCAGCGCCTTTGTGTCGAGTACTACACCGTTGCGCTCCATTTTAGCCAACACGGGCATCAGCGGCATTTCGATGTCGTAGAACACGCGGGTGAGTTCATTCTTCTGCATCTCCTCTTCGAGAGGTTGCTTGAGGCGGAGCGTCACGTCGGCGTCTTCACAAGCGTAGTCGCGAATGTCGATAGGGGCGAGGTCGGCCATGTTCTTTTGGCTGCGTCCCTTCGGCCCAATGAGTTCGTCGATGTGAATCGTGCGATAGTTGAGGTAGACCTCGGCCATGTAGTCCATGTTGTGGCGCAATTCGGGTTGTACGAGGTAATGGGCTAACATCGTGTCAAACATTGGCGCGTGAAGCTTGATGCCATAGTTGCCCAACACGGTGAGGTCGTACTTAATGTTTTGTCCCACCTTCAGAATGGTGTCACTCTCGTAAAAAGGACGGAAGATGTCGACCATGCGTTGTGCAGCTTCCGTTTCACGTGGAACGGCAACGTACCAAGCCTTGCCGCCAGCTACTGCGAAGCTCAAACCGACTAGTCGAGCGCTGATAGCGTCGACGGAGGTCGTCTCTGTGTCAAAACTGACTTCTTGAAATGTCATGATTTCTTCACAAAGTTTGGCCGTATCTTTCTCATTATCAATGAGAACGTATTCGTGTTCGACGTCGGAAAGCGTTTTGTGAGGCGTTTGTACTTCGTTGCTAAACAAACCATTCGGCTCTGCGTCAAAGAGAGCGCCTAAAGAATTAGCTTTATTTTGCTTTTCGGCATTGTTGTCGTCCATTTTCTTCAAGAACGAACGGAACTCCAATTCTTCGTAGATTTTGCGCAATGCCTCTTGGTTGGGTGGGGTAGTGTGCAGTTGGTCGAGGTCGAGTTGGATAGGCACGTCCGTCTTGATCGTGACGAGGAACTTTGAGAAGCGGATTTGTTCTACATTCTCTTCTACCTTCTTCTTCATCGCCCCCTTGAGTTGGTCGGTGTGAGTGAGGAGGTTGTCAATCGAGCCGAATTGGTTGATGAGTTTGACAGCTGTCTTTTCACCCACGCCAGGGCAGCCCGGCACGTTGTCGGCCGTGTCGCCCATAAGGCCTAAGAGGTCGATCACTTGTTCCGTACTCTCAATGCCATACTTCGCACATACTTCGGCTGGACCCAACTTCTCCATGCCCGCAGCGCCATGACCTGGACGGCGCATAAACACGCCAGGGCGCACTAACTGGGCGTAGTCCTTATCAGGCGTGACCATGTGTACTTCCAATCCTTCGCTCACGCCCTTGACGGCCAACGTGCCGATTACGTCGTCGGCCTCATAGTCGGCCACTTCAAGTAGGGGAATATTGTAGGCTTTGATGATGTCTTTAATAACGGGTACGGCCCACTTGATGTCCTCAGGCGTAGCCTCACGTTGTGCCTTGTATTCTGGATACTCGCGGTGGCGGAAGGTGCCGCCTGCGGGGTCGAAGGCGATGCCGATAAAATCGGGCTTTTCGGTGTTCAACACATCGTTGAGCGTATTGACAAAGCCGTAAACGGCTGAGGTGTTTTGTCCCTTAGAGTTGATGCGCGGAGAGCGTATGAGGGCATAATAGGCACGATAGATGAGTGCGTATGCGTCGAGCAGATAGAGCGTTTTCATGCGTGTAGTTGTTTATTTTGTTCACAAAAATACATAAATACTCTCGTAAACACGGCCTTTTTCGTACTTTTGTACCCCAAAAGCCCCTTGGGGCTTACAAGTTAACGAGTTGACAGGTTAACGAGTTAACAGGTAAGTTATCTTTTTATCATGAGGTAAACAAAGACAAACTTAATCGTCAACTTGTCAACTCGTTAACTCGTCAACCCAAAAAACGATATGGACAAATTAACTGCTATACGCCGACCTGTAGAACAGGAATTAACCGCTTACAAAGAATTGTTTGATGCTGCTCTGGCTCATGAAGATGATTTTCTGGGTCAGGCGCTTGACTATGTGCGCCGTCGTCAAGGTAAGATGATGCGTCCCTTGTTGGTAGTGTTGATGGCTAAGGAGTTGGGCAAGGTGTCGGTCAATTCGTTGCGCTCGGCTGTTACGCTCGAACTCTTACACACGGCTTCGTTGGTACACGATGATGTGGTGGACGAGAGTGGTGAACGCCGTGGTCAGCGTTCGGTTAATGCCGTTTACGACAATAAAGTGGCTGTGTTGGTGGGCGATTATCTGCTCTCTACTTCCTTGCTTCAAGCGGCTCAGACGAGCAACATTCACGTGGTCGAAATCATTTCACGTTTGGGTGGTACACTGTCTGAGGGGGAGGTGTATCAGTTGGCAAATATTCGCAAGGAGCACATCTCTGAGGAGGCTTATTTCCATATCATTTATCATAAGACGGCGGCCCTCTTTGCGGCTTGCGCGGAGTTGGGGGCGATCTCAGCTGGAGGCAGTGCGGATTACGTGGCACGTGCCAAACGTTTTGGTGAGTTGGTAGGTCTTTGTTTCCAAATTCGTGATGATATTTTTGACTATTACGAAGACAGTAAGATTGGTAAACCTACAGGCAACGATATGCTCGAAGGTAAACTCACGCTACCTGTTATTTATGCTATACAACACGCTGATAATGAACACGTTACGCAATTAGCTGCGCGTGTGAAGAGTGGGGAAGCATCGGCTGCAGAGATTGCAGAATTAGTAGATTACACCAAGTCACACGGTGGCATAGAATACGCTGAACGTCGTATGCGTGAGTTGCACAATGAGGCACTTCAATTGCTCGATGCGTGGCAGAACGCTGAGGTACGAGAATCATTGCGTGGCTACATTGACTTTGTGGTAGACCGCGATCTGTAATATTCGTCTACATGTCTACATATAATAAACGCGAAGCGCGAAACCAATGGGATGGTTTCGCGCTTCGTGTTTTACTTTGATGTTATGAGTTTGGCGCGCTTCGCGCGTTGGGGGAACATTAATTATCATTAATTGATCATTAATTATTTCATTAATGGTCATTAATTTTTTCTGTTTGTTTTATTGTTGCGAGTAAAATTAACGAAATAATTAATGAAGAAATTAATGAAATAATTAATGATCAATTAATGATAATTAATGTTCCCTCCAAGCGCGAAGCGCGCCAAGCTTAATGTTCGTAGGCGTTAGAAGGGTTTAACGTCCTCGCCGAGAATGTCACTCACCAAGAGGTTGGCCAAGCGGCTTGTGCCGATGCGGAAGAGGCCCTGCTTAATGTAGTCCTCGCCTAAGAGTTCGCGTACAACCGTGTAGAAGTCGATAGCTTCGGCAGTGGTCTTAATGCCACCCGCAGCTTTAAAGCCTATATATTGACCTGTAAGCGCGTGATATTCCTTAATGGCACTGCACATCACGTAAGCGGCTTCGAGCGTCGCAGCGACCTCTATTTTGCCCGTAGAGGTCTTAATAAAGTCGGCACCTGCATACATAGAAAGAATAGAGGCTTTCTTAATGGCTTCAGCCGTCTTGAGAGCACCTGTCTCGAGGATAACTTTGAGAGGCTTTTCGTTGCAGGCAGCCTTGATTTCTGCTATCTCGTCGGCACAAGTTTCGTAGTCGCCGCTTTGGAATGTACCTACGCTGAGCACCATGTCGCACTCGTCCGCACCGTCGTGTACGGCGAGGGCCGTCTCAGCGGTTTTGATTTCGATAAAGGTCTGTGAAGAGGGGAAACCGCCTACTACGCAGGCTACCTTCACACCATCAGCTTCGAGGCTTTCGCTCACGATTTTGGCAAAGTTGGGGTAGACGCAGATAGTGGCGAGAGGGGGGAGTTCGGGGTGCTCGTCAGCAAAGCGGTTAACGTTCTCAGTAAAGCGGAGCACGCTCTCTTGTGAGTCGGTCACCTTGAGTGTGGTGAGTTCGACGGTAGAAAGGAGTTGTTTGAGCACCTCTGCGTTGTCGTATTTGTCGCGGTTGTTGGCCACGAGTTGGCGCACGGCGGCACTTACTTGTTCGTCAGTTTGACTCAGATCGAACTTCTCAAAAGCTTGTTCGTATTTGCTCTCTTGAGGAGCATCGTTGCGGTTGATCTTTAATTCCATAAGGGATAATGTGCTAATATGCTAATGTGTTAATGTGCTAATGTGCTAATGTGCTAATGTGTTAATATGCTAATGTGTTAATGTGCTAATGTGCAAATGCTTGGTTAATGTGCAAATGTGAGAATGTGCAAATGTGTAAATGGTCGCCTTTTGTGTATGCTATGCAAGTTCTTACTCGTACAAAGGTAACAATTTGCACATTTGCACATTCTCACATTTGCACATTAACCAATCATTTGCACATTAATCCTTGAGCTTTTTATTATTCAGATGCCGTGTGGCATCGCGTTTTGTCTTTTTTTCAAAGCTGCGTCGTATGGCTTCGTCGAGGTTGACACCCGTTTGATTGGCTAAGCAAACGAGCACCCACAGAATGTCAGCCATTTCTTCAGAAGGATCGTCACTCTCGCCTTCTTTGAACGATTGTTCACCATATTTGCGGGCCATGACGCGTGCTAATTCGCCCACTTCTTCGGTAAGGCAAGCCATGTTGGTAAGCTCGTTGAAGTAACGTATGCCATATTGGTGTATCCATTCGTCAACGCGCACTTGCAGTTCGTTGAGCGTGAATGTTGAGTCTTTGCTTTCCATATAGGTATCACTCTTTGTTCTTCGTGTCCATACAGATTGTTACGGGGCCGTCGTTGAGGAGTTCCACCTTCATGTCGGCGCCAAAAGTGCCTGTTTGGACGTCCTTGCCAAGCGTTGTGCTGAGCGTTTGGCAGAAGTATTCGTAAAGTGGAATGGCGTGTTCGTGTCCTGCGGCACGTATATAAGAGGGGCGGTTGCCTTTCTTATACGAAGCCATGAGCGTGAATTGGCTCACTACGAGCGCTTCTCCGTTAATATCAGTAATGCTGCGGTTCATTACTCCGTCTGCATCGTCAAAGACGCGTAGACCAGTTATTTTACGACACAGCCAATCGGCATCATCGTGCGTGTCGGCCTCTTCGATGCCCAAAAGGATAAGGTATCCTTGTTGGATAGCTGACTTTAATTGTCCGTCAATGGTGACAGAAGCGTGTTTTACACGCTGAATTACTACTCTCATAGGGCAAATTTACGATTATTTATGGCAAGCCCGTTACTTAACGTGTAAGTTTTTTGATAAACAGCAATTTGAAAACTTAACATGAATGAACATTAACAAAAAAATTAATGAAATAATTAATGTTCAATTAATGATAATTAATGTTC
>OASD01000776.1_pt1 | contig 11495 bp, 6 predicted proteins | sample 1475531 | NCBI WGS metagenome assembly OASD01 (sample SAMEA3360668, study PRJEB22359) | human gut metagenome | biome: ENVO:urban biome; feature: ENVO:human-associated habitat; material: ENVO:feces | place: Bangladesh | collected 2011
TATATAGTGTCTAGCTCTAAAAACAGGAGTCGCTCTCGCAACTCCACTCCAAAGGTACGAAAAAGAAGTTAGAGGTTAGAGGTTAGAGAGACTAGCATTTTTAGGAGCACTAGTGCTCCTAGCCTACAGTCATCCATAGCTCCGAGGAAATCCGAAATCTCCTCGGCGAAATCTTTGAGTATCCAGTGAGGAACGAAAAAACTCTTCCGAAGTTTGATCCCATTCTTCCGAAGTTTGATCTCATTCTTCGGAAGTTTCCTCTCTCTCCTCGGTAGAGAATCTTCATTTCCTCCCTAGGAAATCGGAAATAGATCGGAGGTGTCAGAATAGCTCATCTTAGCGGACTACACAATCTACGAAAAGGGTTGGGAAGCGAAACGAAAAAGCCCCAAAGGAGGTCAAACTTCCTTTGGGGCTATCTGATTGCTTGGAACGTAGGGGCTAGTGGGCGACGACTACACGTCGGCTTCCTAGCGCAGTATTGAGAATGTAGGTGCCACTGGGCAGATGTGCTAAGCTGATCTGGAGCTGACCACTGGCTGGGGTGACAGCCTCTAGCAGTCGCTCACCCTGTAGCGTGTAGAGCGTTACGGAGCTTGTCGCCGGAAGCCCTACGATGGTCATCTGATCCCGTACGGGCATCGGATAGATCGTCCAGTCACTTTGCATTGCCTCAGCGGGCGTATCAATGGCCGTATAGGCATTCCCCTGCTGATCGGTGACTGTCCAGCCGCGCTCAGCTGCTAGCTTTACCTGCTCTGGGGTGCAGATACTGCCCTCGAGGTCAGGTCTGGAGGTGTCAATGAGTGCTATGGTACCACGAGTGGTCGCTGAGCGGTCGGGTAGTGACTGTAGCATCTCGGTCATCGCCTTGCCTCTTATCTTGCTGTGGTATATAGATATGTGCTGTAAGAGGGGAGAGGCATGGGAGAAGTCAGCCTCAACGATCCCCGTGGATTCGCTCTTCTGGTCAAAGACTAACGAGGTGAAAGCTCCGATGATGGCTGTGCGCCCCTGATCGACAGCTCCGTAGATTTTATAGACACCATCTTCGTGCGACAGGCTCATGAGTGTTAGCCCATAGAGGCGGATCATATCGGGAGCCGCGACATCTACCATGAGAGGGTATGAGTAGTCAGACACCTTCTCTAGGGAGACGTAGTGATCCTCATCAATGGCTGGTGAGAGCTGGTCTACAGCAACTATAGGCAGGGTTAGCTCGTGATATTGCTCTCCGTAGTACATCTTACCTTCATGCTCTATGACATCAAACAGTCGAACCTGGAGGGAGTAGCCTTGCCCTTTGGACAGTGAGTACCACGAAGATGGGTCAATACTATACTGAACTGTCTTATGCGCTGGTAGGTCCTGAATGATCTTTATCCCTTGATCCTGTACAGAGGCGCCACCCCTTGTATTCCGCAAGAGTGCCCACTCCACTAGTAACTTACGGCTCTTCTGATTACCTTGGTTGGTTATCTCAAAGGTTATAGCGGTGGTCTCAGGTGCACGCTCTATAGCTCCCGTTATGGATCTCCGGGCGACACACTTGAGTGAGGCTGCTTTGGATACAGTAGCTTCAGCTGGAAGTACCTCTAGACGCTGCGAGGAGCGTAAGGCATAGCCACTGTCGGCGCCACCTTCATTTACATAGCTTCCCTTGAGGATGATATTGCCCTTGGTGCCAGCAGGGAGCGGTAGCTTAGAGATATCTACTCGTACCTTCTGCTGATCTTGGGGCGTTATCATAGCTGAGGGAGTGCCAATAAGGGTGCGGTCTCCCTTCATGTCCTCAAAGTAGCAGTCCCATGATGAGAAATACTCCTCCTGGCTTAGGTTGTCAATAGAGAGTGTGACCGAGCTCTTGCTGTAGCTACGCAGGTTAGGAGCTGATACTTCGGTCAGAGCGAGCTGAGGCTCTAGCTGGGGGAGCGTACAGCTAGCCTTGCCGTCAGCGTCGAAGGTGACCGTCACCTCAGAGATCCCTCCGTTGTAGTGGCGCACGGGGATCATCTTGCCGTCATAGCCTGCGTAGGCAAGCGTCACGACGTAGCTCGCACTCTGTGTGGGGAGACCTAGATCAGCAAGGTTAACAGAGGGTATCTTGTATAGCTGCTTTCTGGAGTAGACGTAGTAGCCGTGACTTTCTAGCACTTGCTCCGTAGCGGGAGCACCGTAGTAGGTTTGTGCGCCCTCCTGTGTAGGTGTGATGGAGAGACAGAACTTCGTACTATATTTGAATGCAGAGGTTAGCTCGAGGACTACATCTTTGAGCTGGATAGTCTTATTGTCATCACAGGATACAGTCAGGGAGTGAGCCGATATCTCCTCGCTGACGGTCCGCTCTGAGGTGCCGTCACGGTCGGGCTCTATGCCGATCATGATCTCCTGAAAGTTGTTGAACCCATCGTAAGAAGTACCACCACCAGTACCTAGCACATCGGGGTTGATAGCGTAGAGAAGGAAGAATCCGTCAGCCATACCGTTCCATCCGAAGTTGATGTGGAAGTAACCATTCTGCCGATAGCCATCACAGACGAAGGCATGTCCTACCGTGCTGCTGGAACCAGCGTAGTAAACGGGACGCCTCTCGTTGAGTTCCTTGGCAATGATGTCCATCCAGTCGGCTATCTTGTAGTTCATACGGTTGAGTAGCTGGAGGCTCTTCTTGTACTTAAAGTACTTTTGCAGACCCTCTTTGGGAAACTGTGAGATAGTGCCACTGGCCTGCGGACTATACTGCATCTGTGAGATGACCCCTACGTGATAGCATAGGGTGGAGAGAGCCGTGCGTACCTCTGGAGACTCATTGTCTTTACTAGGATGCTCAGGCATGTTGGCCCAGTCGTAGGTTGTCTTAGAGAAGTCCACACGATGCCGGGTATAGTCTTGCTCTGTGTAGGAGCAGATGCCCTCGCCCTGGTTAGGCCACTGGTAATAGCGTAGGATCTGCGAGAGAGCTGTCGCTACGCAGCCCACGACAGACCGATAGCCCCCCTTCTCAGGGCAAAGCTCATTGAATGGAGCGTTCTGCCCCCACTGAATCTGGCCAAGGAGAGGAGCCACCCCCTCAGGACGTAGCTGTGAGGTGCGGGGCATCACGACGGGCTTGCCACGCTCGACCAAGTATTGTATAGAGGCACGTGCCTGAGCGAGAAAGGAGGCAATGTGCTCTGGCTGCTCCTCGTCTGGAAGAAAGGCGCCAGCGTCGGCATAAGCGATCACCTCGGGGAGTAGATCATCGCCCGAGATCATCACATAGCCTCTCTCACCACTTATGTTATATACGTAGTATGCTGAGGCTTGAGCTTGATGGATCGGAGCCATCGTCTGGTGACGTACGGTCATACCTCCAGAGTCTGCGGTAGGGGCTGACACGAGCGTTAGCAAAGGCGTAGAGGATGAGCGTAGAGCGCCCAGCTCGCTACTGCTAAGTCGTTGTATAGTGTATTGCTCGGCTATGAGGCGAGCCTGCGTCTCTGTGCGAGGCTTGGCCCATAGAGCGCTCATGGAGAGGATTACTCCTAAGGTTAGGAGGAGAAAACGTTGGGTCATATGATTACGGTGTTTGTCTGAAGGGACAAATATAATACAATTCCTCTACACGATAGCTGGCCCAACTTCTCTAGGATATATACTTTGCTGTAGGAACCTTTGAGCTTCTATGGCGAGTAGTACAGCTTGCGAAGCCTAGTCCGTGTGTGGGTTACTGCGCGGTGGCGACCAAAGCGACGCCGACCGTCTCGATGCCCGTGAGGGTGTCTTGATCGGTTGCTTGGCTTAGCTCGATGGTGTAGAGCCCTGGGTGAGGAGGTGTCAGGAGCGTGTTGACTTTGTAAAGTTGCTGTCGTAGTGCGTAGCCCTCTCCAGCCCATACGCCTGGCTCCTCGGTGAGAGGTAGTGCCAGTGTCGTCGTAGCGCTCCACCCGAGAGCAGAGCGGAGGCGAACGGTGAGTGGTAGAGTAGTGTACGCATAGCGACTGTTGTACCGTATGTAGAGGTAGAGCGTGTGGGGTGTCCGAGGGCGCTCGACGAAGCTATCAAAGGAGATGCTGCGTCCCGCAGACCACCCCCCTTCTGGGATCTCTTCGGTCTGCATTTGCTTCTGAAAAGTCGCATAGTGGCAGGAGCTAAGAGTTAGGATAGACAGCACAGTTATCCACCCTACGATACCACCTCTGCACCCTCTGCTCATAGCTCTAAGTGATCTAGCGGCCGTGGACTACTCTTCCCCTTGAGGCTTCGTGCGTGGACGGCGACGGCGATTGCCAGTCTGAGGCTTGCGTCTCGGCTTGCGAGGAGATTGCGTGGTGGACTCTTCGCTGGCAACTTGCCCGTCCTGAGGCTTCTCAGTATTGTTGCCCTCTGGGCTGGCCTCCTTCGCTCTCGGTGTGTCGGAGCTGATGCGCTCTCTCTTTCTTGACTTACGACGCTTACGCTTCTTGGGCTGGTCAAAGCGGTTGATCGCATTGTCAAAGAGTATGTCCTTAGGCTTCTTCGGAGCCTCCTGCTGGTCAGAGAGCGTCTCGGGGATCTCGCCACGCTGGTTCATCTCGATAATCTCCTTAGCCCGCTCCACAGATATGGTCTCAGGCTCTTCGAGACTCTTAGGCGCTAGGCTGTAAGTGATCTCTCCCGCTAGGAGGTCGCACTTGTTGAAGTAGTAGGTGCCACTCTCTGTCTCTAAGGTCGTACGACTCGAGGGGAAAGCCTTCTTCGCCTCCATGTAGACATCTACCTCATAGTTGGTACAGCACTTGAGCTTGCCACACTGTCCGGTGAGCTTGAGCGAGTTCTGGGCTAAGTTCTGAAAGCGTGCAGCTGCGGTGCTGACAGAGTTAAAGCGTGAGAGCCAGGTCGAGCAGCAGAGCGCTCGTCCGCAGGGCCCGATCCCGCCGATACGTCCCGCCTCCTGTCTAGCACCTATCTGACGCATCTCCACACGTATGTGGAAAGCATCTGCCAGGAGTCGGATCAGCTTACGAAAGTCTACTCGCTGATCCGCTATGTAGTAGAATATAGCGCGCGTCCCATCGGCCTGATACTCCACATCGCCGATCTTCATGTCTAGTCCCAGCGAAGTGGCTATCTCGCGCGACTCGATCATCGTCTGGTGCTCGCGAAGCTTAGCTGCTCGGTAGTGATCCATGTCAGCGGGACGAGCTTTGCGGTAGATCGCCTTCGCACTGTCTACATACTGTTCGTCATGGTTGGCCCGTACCCTCGTGGAGACCAGCGTCCCTGTGAGAGCTACCATGCCAACGTCGTAACCTCCGCTATCAGCCTCTACGACCACGTAGTCTCCTCTCTTGAGGTCGAGGTGATCTACGTTGCGGTAGTAGTTCTTGCGGGTGTTCTTGAACTGCACCTCGACGATCTCCTGCTGCTGCACCCCATCGGGCAGATCAGCTAGCCAGTCAAAGGTGGAGAGCTTGCAGCAACGCGACCCTACGCCTTTGCATCGTGGGCAGTCTATCTTATCTAGTAGGTCTGGTTTGTATTCCATCGAATAGTTTCAAAAATGGGGAGGTCGTGATGTTACTTTCTCTTCCTTCCAGTCACCCTTTCTAGCGAGTCAAAGCCCTGTCCATATACGCCATGTACCGTAGACTCGGAGATAAAGGCATCGGGGTCTACCGAATTGATCACCTGATAGAGCCCTCCGCGCAGATTCTTGCGTATCGTCACTAGGACCACGTGCATCTGTTGATGACTATAGCCACCCTCGCCGTGGAGTATGGTGCATCCATGTCCTAGGCGACGTGTGATAGCCTCGCTGAGACGCTCATACTTGGTACTGACGATGAGTAGCTGCACAGACTGCTTGTTGGCCTCCATAATGTAGTCCAGCATCTGCCCCACGATGGTGATCTCTATGAAAGAGAAGGCGAGCTTGCCTAGAGCAGTACCCCAGCTGTACTGGGGCCCGAAGAAGTGGCTCACGAGAGCACCCGTCGTGACGATGATAGCATCCATAAAGATCATCGCACGTCCCAGTGAGAGTGTGCTATACTTATTGATGATAGCCACGATAATGTCGGTACCACCCGTACTGCCATTGGCAGAAAAGACCAAGCCTAGTCCAGCACCACAGAGACCCGCTCCGACGACCAGTGCGACAAACGGCTCATCTGGCGCCAAGAGCGGCCCGAAGTTGGGGAGTGTACTCGTCAGCCAAGTGGGCAGATTGTGGTACACCTCCAGTCCTTGTCCTACCATGGGGGTAAAGAACGCTTGTCCCACAGGGATCGTGACGGCAAGCATCAGGACGGCTATGATCGTCTTCATCGAGAAGCGCCACCCCAGGATCCATATCGAGAGGAGTAGCAAGCCGACATTGATGATGTTGTAAGGTATGCTGGCAGGGATATTTGTCGCCAGCTGAATGATCGTGGTCAGTCCTGCCAGCCCCCCCGAGGTGATGTCTTGTGAGAGGATGAAGGCTGTCCAGCCAAACGTGTAGACGACTACACCTGCGAAGATGAGTAGAACATCCTTTAGAAAGCGCGCAGACTGGCGTGGGTCGGGATAGCGTAAAGGTCTTTTCGTAGTCATGAGTGACAAAGTTATTACTTGGCGAAGAGGGAACACACCCCCAAGCACCAACTTCAGAAGTTACACAAAGGTAGCAAAAAAGAAGACTGGCACAAAAAAGAGTATAGGGGTTGACGCATTATATCACGATGAGTTCATCCACGTCTCTATGGAGGAAATCGGAAATTCCTCGGTGGAGATCTTTACTGATCCAGTGAGGAATTGGAAAATTCTTCGGACTTACGATTCTGTTCTTCCGAAGTTTCATTTCATTCTTCCGAAGTTTCATTTCGTTCCTCGGTGGAGAATTTCCATTTTTCACGGAGCTGTTGAGGATTTCCTCGGGAGAGATCTTATGCTGGACCACCCACTCACACCCCTTGTCCCTGAAGAGGTTTACGAAGCCTCCACGCTCGACTGCTACGCCTTTCGTCATGGCAGTGACGAAAGCGAAGAAAAAAGGTGACAGCCGAACTGCTTCGACTATCACCATGAGTCGGGATGAGAAGACTCGAACTTCCGACCTCCACGTCCCGAACGTGGCGCGCTACCAACTGTGCTACATCCCGATGGAACTACCGCTCCACGGCGACTAGTCCCTACTTGCGACTGCAAAGGTACTAAATAATGAGACACCGCAGACACCGCAACTCTCACGAGAAGTATCCCTGCTTCGGGACGTTTGTCTCTCCATTGAGTAGACTTATGCTATGAAATACGATAGCCTAAGGAACTAACGACCTTAGGCTATCGTATGCTGTTATGGCATCTTTATGACGAGCGAGCTCGCTATAAAGAGTCAGAAGTCAGAGAACTATCGAATTAAGGGGATAGTATACACTCCGACTTTGAGTATCAGAAGGGCGTCCACTCCTTGTGGCAATGACAGTCTCTGCTGGGAGGATGTGATAGGCTCTACTTGAATGCACTCCCCTGAGACGCGGTAGAGATACAACGTAGATCCAATCAGCTCCTCAGGCATCTGGAGCATGAGCTCACTGTCTGATACCCAAGCTATGCTGAGTTGTGCCTTTACTACTCTTTCGGAGGAGGTCCCAATGTAGGGCTCTAGATTTCCATCGGAGTAGTCATAGACTCTCCAGTTCTTACTCGTTAGAGTAGAGACAGCGGTCTGTCCTACTTGGTTCTTTTCTTGGGCATCTCTATTGTTGACAACTGTGATAATTCCACCGTCTGCGTCTAGTGTAGGCAACGTCTCTGCGAGCTCTTTTGTAGTTGCAAAGCTGAGCTCGTTAGAGTGTAGGTAGCACTGTCTTAGCGCGGGGACCTCCTCAATGCGAAGATCCTTGATAGCATTGCGTGCGAGGCGTAGCTGCTCCAGCTGAGGACAACGAGACACTTTGGCAGATACTAGACTGTTGTTTTCGACAGAGCACTCCTTTAGAGCGGGTAAGTCTATAGCCTCAAAGGTCTTAATCTTGTTGTCGTTTAGCCAGAGCTTCTTTAGGTTCTTATTTGCTCCCAGCTTGATCTCGGAGAGGTTGTTGCCAAAGGCATAAGCATCCTCTAGACTAGTTGCAGTAGAGAGGTCTAGCCTTGTTAAAGCATTATCGTATAGAGATAGATACCGTAGAGCAGGAAGCCCGTCAAGGCTGATCTCTGTGAGCTTGTTCTTTACTAGAGAGAGCTCTTCAAGCATTGTGCAGTGACTATGAGTAAAGGTGGTAATCTCTGCACTTTGCAAATAGAGCTTCTTGAGATCTCCCTTGAATGTGATGGTGGGGCTCGTGACTTCGTAGGTGCCTACTCCAGCATCGGAAAGCTCCCCACTTAGACCTTCGATCTCTAGTGCGCCCTCGACAGCTAGCTCGACTCTGATCTTGCTACCTATCGGTAGGGTCGTCGTACAGGATATACGTCCGTCGCCAAGATTAGGTTGGCTCCCTGGGTATACCTCACTACTACCTGCCTTGTAGTCGTAGACAGCCCAGTTCTTGTCGGTAGCTATCTTTACTGTTAAGGTGGTGACTACGTTACTTTCATTTGGGTCCTTGGTATCTATGGCATAGACTTCTCCTCGAGCTTGCTCCCTTCTGTCGTTTAATTGAGTGAAGATCCCTTGGATCGTCTTGTCTGTAAGCTTGTTTCCGTAGATTGAGAGCGTCTGAAGGTGAGCTAGTCCAGGTAGTGCCAACTCCGAGAGCTCATTGTTGTGAAGGCGCATCGTCCTGATATCTGGTAGCTCTTGGATATTTACCCGAGTAAGCTGATTGTGTGATAGATCAAGGATCTCAAGGTCTCTAGCTCGTAGCGATACCTCCTTAAGACCGGATTCTTTTACTTTTAGCGTCTTAAGACTTCCTAAGATTTTGATGGAAGGGGCGTTGGGCTGTATCGTGTAGCGAGAACCTTCCTGTAGGACAACCTTAGCTCCCTCAAAGTGAATGTTCTCTCCAGTGGCTTCGACAGTGATCTTTTGGGTATCTGATGCGTAGGCGTTGATCTCAATACAATCCTCCTCGTCACCTTCGTAAGGCTGAGGATTGAAGTAGTTGTAGTCAAAGACTTTCCACCCTTTTGAGACAGCTTGCTGTACGAGCTTTTTGGTGATAGAGTTGGCCTCCTCAGGTCTCTTCTTGTCAAGCGCATAAAACACTTTATCTCGATCGGTCAAAGGCGTTTCGTTCAGAGAAGTAACAAGCTCTTCCATCCCTGCAGACTTGATCCTATTACAGTAGACGATCAAGCGATATAATACAGGACAGTCTTGGAGGTTTAGACTGGTGAGCTGGCAATTGCTGGCAACTAGCTCTCGTAGAGAGCGACAGCCAGACAGGTCAATCTGAGTCAAGGGGTTCCCTCCCACAATGGCTGATGTCAAGCTCCCTTGTCCACTAAGGTCTAAAGATTGGAGCTTGTTTTCGTCACATGAGATACTCTTTAGCACATTGCCCTTGCGTAGAGATATCTCACGGAGTCTATTTTTTGCTACAAAGAGCTCTTCAAGCGCCTCACATCCCTGCAAGTCTAACGACTCCAGTAGATTCTCTTGGCAAGTGATTCTCTTCAGATGCTTCGCCTGAAGGAAGGTTAGAGACTTGATTTTGCTGTTTATGCGACAGTTGAACTCTTCTATCCGTCCCTTGAAGGTGATTGTAGAATCGTTGATAACGTATTGACCTGGCTCCCCAGACTCATAGTCTCCAGTAGCACCTTCTATTTGAATCGGCTCCTTATTTGTTGACAGGATGACTAGCTCGATCTTCTCTCCTATAGGGAGCTCAGTCTCTAGGGTGATGGTGGCAATGTCATCTTCAGGATCGGATCCCTCGTACTTCATGTAGTTCCCTCCATTTATGTCCCATATCTCCCAGCCTTTTGCTGCTGCAAATGCGACATCCTCTTTGGTAATGCTATTGCTCTCAGAGGCTAGCTTCGTGTCGATGCCGTACAGGCTTGCAGAGTAAGTACTAGTCCTATCGGGCAGCGACTCTAAGAACTCTCTCATGGCACTTCCTTTGAGCGCATTCCCATAGGTCATCAGCGTACTCAGCTTTGTAGAGGCTCCGGTTATCACTAGAGATGTCAGCTTGTTGTTTTGGATATAGAGGCTTTTCAGCTCAGGGCAGCTCTCTAGCTTGAAGGACTCAAGAGAGTTATCGTTTAGTGAGAGCATGCTCAGCTTAGAGGGAGTAGCGAGGCTCACACTCTTGAGTTGACATTTGCCCGCATTTAGCGATGTGAGTGTAGTACAGTGAGAGGCGTCAAGACTTACGATAGGGTTGTTGTTACAGTCTAGTCGCTTCACATCACCCGTGATAGTTATCCTCTGACTGGTCACCTTGTAGCTAGTCCTATCGCTCCCCGCATAAGAGGTGCTTTCAGCTCCAGCGACTTCGTAGGCGTTGTTGTCAGCAACTATCTTTAGCTCGATGCTACTGCCGATAGAAGCTGTGGTTTGTAGGGTTATCTTATTCTGACTTTGGGCATCTACGCTCATAAGAGAGAGAAGCCAACAGAGCAGAAAGATAGGGTAAAAGGAGTTTCTCATAAAATGTTGTGTTGAAAGTGAATCTTGTTTAGTCGAGGCGCTAACTAAAGGTCTCTCCCGCAAATATATTCATTTTATCCTGTAGACACAAGCCCTAGGTCCCGCCAAGCGACTCATCGGGCACCCTAGCTTGCGGGAGCGAGGGTGGCTTTTGACTTCGGTGATGTTAGGGCTTGATTTCGTACCTTTGCGCCACACGCTTAACACAACAGGAGATAGCACTTATGTATCCAGACAATCTCATTAAGGCCTACGAGGCGAGCTTCCGAGAGCACTTTCGGCAGCCAGCTCTCTCGGACTACGCCACAGGCTACACCATATCTTATCGAGACTTAGCGTTACAGATCGCACACCTACACTATATATATAAGGAGACGGGCATACAGCGCGGTGACCGCGTCGCCCTGATGGGGGCTGACTCGGTGCACTGGTGCGTCATCTTTATGGCCACGATCACTTACGGCGCTGTGATCGTGCCGATACTGCAGGACTTCAACGTCGAGGACGCTAAGACGATCATCAACCACAGTGAGGCGAAGCTCCTCTTTATAGACGATCTTATCTTGTCAAAGCTCAATCCTGAGGAGGATCTGCCGATGGTGCAGACCATCTTTGACCTCAAAAAGATCACTTGGCGCTATGCTCGCTCGGGGATGCCGTACGACTATAAACGGCTCCTCCCCTTTGCCCCCTTCGTGGCGCGCTTTTACCCGAAGGGCTTCCGTCGCACCGACATTGTCTACCCCGAGGTGGGCAATGATGAGTTGGTCGTGATCAACTACACCTCAGGGACGACTGGCTTTAGCAAAGGGGTACTGATCACAGCGGGCAATCTGGCGGGTAATGCGCTCTATGCGAGCAAGCTTGACCTCATGTATAGTGGCGAGCAGATCATCTGCTTCCTCCCGCTGGCACACACGTACAGCTGCGCTTTCAACATGCTCGCAGC
>OASD01000777.1_pt1 | contig 11472 bp, 10 predicted proteins | sample 1475531 | NCBI WGS metagenome assembly OASD01 (sample SAMEA3360668, study PRJEB22359) | human gut metagenome | biome: ENVO:urban biome; feature: ENVO:human-associated habitat; material: ENVO:feces | place: Bangladesh | collected 2011
ATGGCGCATGGAGGCTATCTCAAGTCCTGGCGTGGCAATGGCGAGACGCTGCTTGTAAGCCTCGGCAAGAAGCTGAGCCGCCTCAGGGGAGAGCTGGTAAATGCGCTCGCCGATGGTGTAGTAGTCTGCGGATGTTGCTTTGCTGAACCAAGAGAGCGAGTCAAAGGCTTGTCGGCTGGTGCGTGTCAAGCCTTTGGCTTTGCGCGTTTCGCTCGGGGTCTTGACGATGTCGGTGAGACGTAGCGCGGCGAGGTATTGCCCCTCACCACGTACGATGCCTGGCCAGAGGTGCAAACCATACGAAGTGGCGTAAGCTCCAGCGATGCGCTCGGCACAGTGGGAGAGGTCGATGAGCTCGCATGGGTAGTGGTCCAGGAGCCACTGAACCATCTGATCGTTTTCCTCTTGGTTGAGCGTGCAGGTGGCGTAGAGTAGCACGCCCTCAGGAGCTAGCATACGCATCGCCTCCTGTAGGATAGCTCGCTGGCGGGTCACGCAGTCGGCAACGAGCTGAGGTGACCACATACGCCTCGCCTCTTCGTCACGGCGCATCAGCCCCTCGCCGCTACAAGGCGCGTCAACTAAGATGAGGTCGCAGGAGCCTTGTAGCCAAGGCGTGAGACGCTGTGGCTCCTCTTGCGTGATGATCATTTGGTCGGCACCGCACCACTTGACCATATTCTCCACAAGGATCTTGCACCGCTTGGGTAGTATCTCATTGCTCACGAGGAGTGTCTCTGCGGGGAGCAGATCGCGCAGGAGCGCACTCTTACCCCCAGGCGCGGCACAAAGGTCAAGAGCTAGCCTAGGCGCCTCGTGCCAGCCGAGTTGCTCCCAAATCGTGGCAAGCGTCATAGCGCTAGCGTCCTGCACGTAATAAGCGCCAGCGTGCCACAGAGGATCTAGCGCAAAGGTGGGTCGCTCGCTGAGCCAGTAACCCTCCAGCTTCGTCGGTAGCCATGGTATAGTCCCATCCTCCAGCTCTGCAAAGGGGCGTGCCGATAAGGTGCGAGCCGGGTTAAGACGCAGAGATACTGAGGGGGGCGTCGCTAGAGCCTCGACAATGCGGGAGGCATGCTCGGGGTATGCTTGCGCTAGCTTAGCTTTCAGCTCTGACGGAACGGGAGTCTGCATGGTGTCGGGGGCGTTAGGGCAGGAGCGTCATACGCTTGATGATCACATCTCGCTTGGGGCGGTTCGTGCTGTCGGTCGGTAGGTCCTCGATCTTGGTGATCGTGCGCATACCATCAATCACCTCGCCAAAGACCGTGTACTGCCTGTCCAACCACGGGGCACCGCCCTGAGTCTTGTACGCCTGACGCTGTTCAGGCGTGTAGTCCCACTCACGTTGAGCTGCTATGTCGTCTAGGTCAAAGTCGGTGTAGTAGGTGCCTGTGACAATGTAAAATTGACTGCCCGAAGACTCCTTCTTTGGATTCTCTTCATCCGGTAAACGAGCTGCCGCTAGGGCGCCTCGCTTATGGATATGGTTGGGTAGGATCTCCGCGGGAATGGTGGTCGAGAGGGTGTCTATGGAGACATCCGTCTTGCGTGTCGCTCCACGGGTCGAGAGGTTACCCCCCTGGACCATAAACTGCGCTATGACACGGTGCATCAAGACTCCCTCGTAGTCTCTCCGACGTACATGCTCTAGGAAGGCCGCTTGGTGTAGAGGCGTGTCGTCATAGAGTAGGAGCGTGAAGTCTCCCTGCGAAGTCTCCACGAGCACCCGTCGTCCAGCAGGAAGTGCCTCGGGCTCAGTCTGAGCTGTGAGTGAGGTAACGCAAAGAGCAAGAAGGAGTAAGAAAGTGGCAAATGGTTTCACAGCTTAGAGGATCTGAGGTGCGGTATCGTTGGTCGCATTGGTTGTTGCGATAAAGGCTTTAGGGTCAGCGAGGAGTACCGCTTTCTTGAGCTTATTGACATATTTGCGCTCCACAATCATAAAGATGATGTCCCGCTCGGCACCCGCGTAGATACCGCTACCATGGAGGAAGGTGCCCCGCAGATTCAGCTGCTCGATGATGAGCGTGCGTAGCTCAGCGGTATGCTCGGAGACGATGAAGATCGCTTTGTTGGGGTTCTCCGGCTGAAGGAAGTCGACCACCTTGCCATAGACGAAGATGGTGATCCAAGAGTAAAGCGGCACGCTAACATCTCCAAAAGCGACCAGTCCGAAGAGTACCACAGCAGAGTCTACCGCTATGATCATGTGGCTGGTCTTGAGGTTGTTGCCCTTGGCAAGCACCCGAGCGATGACATCGGTCCCGGCACTGGTGCTGCCCGCCTTGAAGGTAAGTAGCACGCCCAGTCCGAGGATCGCGCCACCGTAGACGGAGGAGAGAAACTTATCGTTGCTTACGATGATCACATCTCGTGTCATCGAGGTGATCAGGTCGGTACAAATGGAGATGAGTAGGAAGGTCGCAATCGTCTTGCCCCCACTGCGCAAACCGAGGGAGCGTGCTGCCAAGAGGAAGAACGGCACGTTGAAGCAGAGCGCCACAGCGCCAATGGGTAGCCCCTCGGGAAACGCCTCAAAGGTCCCTTGCGTCAGATAGTTGATCGTGATACTGATTCCGTAGCATCCGCCAGGGACAATGTCTGCGGGAGCGATAAAGCAAGCATAAGCGACCGCTTGGCAGATTGCTCCGATGATGAGGTAGAGTATCTCCACGGCAAGCGGAGAGCGCCGAGGCGTGAAGGTTTGTCGCTCGTGAGGCGGTGGCGCTGGCTGTTGCTTTAAGTGCGGTGTCGTGCTGGACATAAATTGCTAGAAGGAAGACGAATGGATGATAGCTTGGCTACAAAGTTACTCAATCTTTGCAATTGGAGCGCTGAGTAGACGGCTCTTTCGTGCATTTCACCCACTAATGCAAATCTCTCCCGAGGAAAATCCAAATAGCTCGCCGAAACACTGACATTTCCTCGGAGAAACGAAAAATCTCTTCGGAAGAATGAAATAAAACTTCGGAAGAAAGCAATGAAACTTCGGAGGTATTTGCCTTTTCCCTCCGTGGGGAATTGTAATTTCTTCGGGGAAAAGTCAGATAAGCGGGTAAAGTTCCCGAGAGCGTTTAAGACAGTTCGCCTCCTTCTTGCACCTCAAAATAAGAATTAGCTCGAGAGTGATGGTTAAAAAGAGCATGAGTCCTAAGGCACGTAGTAAGAGTGTTTTTATTGCCTCCGAGGAGATTGTACTGTGCCGATTTGTTCTGAGTCTTATGGACTCTGATTACGCAAAAGGGAACTGTCGCTAACGACAGTCCCCTCTTACGATTGATGTTTTACACCCTTTCTGTACGAAGTACAATGGGCTAAAAACGACAGGTGATACTAACTACCAAAGAATTATGTTGTTATACACTCTCTTAGGTTGGTTCTTGGCATAAGCTACGGCGACATCTCTAGCAGCCTTTACGACAGCTTGATTTTCGGCATGACGACGTGCTGCCTCCTTCTCCAGGAGAGCCCACTCACGCTGATTGTCAGCGGTCATCTTCTTAGAGACTTTTGCCATAAAGGCTTTGACCGCCTTGTCCTGCTTAGTCCCCATAGGGATCTCTCTTACGATCTCCATAGCCTCTTGGGCTCCTGAAGCTGTTGGGTTAGCAGCCCAGACAGCTTCAGCCTGCTGGAGTAGACGCTTAGACTCTGCATTGGCATAGTTTTGATAGCACTCCTCTAGAGCTTTCACGACCTTGCTATACGAGGGGATAGCACTAGGGATCTCACTAAGGGTGTAGAGCGCAAATCCGTATTCGCCTTGCTTGGCACTACTACGAGCGAGGTTGATAAGGTTATCCACCTGTCTCTCATAGTAGTCTACGATACGGCCTCTAGATCTAGAGACAAAACCTCTGAACTCGGCATTTTCGAGCTGTAGCGAGGCAATCGCTTTGTGGAGCGTATTAGCCTTGTTTGTCCCTTTAGAATTAGTGTTTATGACAAAGCTATCAAAGACATTGCCCGTCTGAGCATCCGTAACAGCAAATGTAAATGAGAGGTCCATAGTGGTCCTCGGGGGAACTCCACTACTGGTGCGCTCATCTGCAATTGTGATGTTGGGAACTAATGCGAAGCGCGCGAACTCAGACTCCGATGAAACTCCATTGGCAGTCAGAGCTTGCTTCATCTTTTGTCCCAGTAGACGATCAGCCTTGTCCCCTAACTGGTAGTCACACACAGCGTGTGCTGGTGCTATGGCAATCCCCTGAGCAGATAGTAGCTGCGGGGATATGTAAGCTATCGCCAAGAGGCAATAGAGTAGATGCTTGACCTTCATATCGGCAGATTAATTAAGGATTATCTCGATTTGGGCTATAGAGCCTGCGATGTTTCGTATCTTGGTCTTGAAACCAAGACTCTTGAGTTGCTTCTCTAGAGGTCTAAAGAAGCGTCGCCCATCGATTGCTCGTCCTGAATTGTCAAGGAGAGGCATCATAATCTGAGATGCTTGGATGATGTTCTCATCGCTATTGTCTACGTTGAAAGAGCCTCCTACACAATTGGACTCGAGGAAGTCCTCTACAAACTCTTCGATGGACTGTCCTCCGAAATCTTGCTCTAGACGACCTTGACTATCACGTATTAGGAGAGAACCCTCACGACCAGTCGTTTCCCAATCATTGAAGGTCTGCTCCAGCTGAGAGCAGAAAGGGTCAATCTTGTCGATCACGGCCTCTTGCAGCAGGGCGATGGCAGTAGCTCCAATGGCTGGGCTACTTTGTCCAGATGCTGAGGCTACATTCTTAAACGAGGCCATATCAAATCCCGCAAACTCGGCATATAGTATGTCTCGTGGACCTTGTTTCGTCATCTTGTAGTTGAGGTCTATGCGGATGTCGATCGGGAGGACATAGTCGGGATTGTCTTGTGCCTTCTTGAGAGCCATCTCTAGGTTGGAGAGGGGAAATCCGCGATCACGCATCAGCTCCTCAAACTTTACAATACACGCCTTTAGTTCATCATTGAGAAAGGCTAGCTTGTAGTGCTGGTAGAAGTTGTAGTCCCCAGCATCGTCTGTCGCCTCGAGTAGCCCCAGCTTAGCCATAAGAGCATCTGAGGGTACAATCATAAGACGAGGCTTCTTAGAATTCTGTGCCAATGCAGAGCAAAAGCTCAGTACGAGCACGGCCAAGAAGAGAGAGAGTAGTCGTTTCATAGCTAGATTATCTTATCGTAATGAAGTTAGAAGATAGAGCCGAGCTTCTTGATAATACCCTCTGACTCCAGGTACTTGCGCAGAGCATCCTTCTGGATAGAGAGAGCCACTCCGATCTTGTACTGACTGCCTACCTTAAGACGGTCTTGTGGACGTATCGTCCCGTCATTGGATAGAGCGACGAACTGTAGGTAGCGCCCAGACTTATAAAACTCCTCAAAGAACTTCTCATTCTTAGCATGATCCTGAGGTGATACAAGGGGCTTCTGTGCAGAGACTCCAGGACCTGCAGGGATACCCTTAAAGAGGACGGCATCTACACCGTCTCGCTTAGCACGCTCGATTGCCTTCTTCTGGTTAGAGGCGTAGCTATATACCTTGATGAGATAAGAGCCTTGACCACCCACTCCAAGAGAGTGTACCTCGTAGTCGTAGTCGTGCTTCGTGCCACAAGAGAGAATGCAGAGTAGAGAGAGTGTTACTCCTAGTAGCTTAGTGAATGCTTGTAGTTTCATAGGTTTGTTTATTTGTAGTGTTAGTAGGAGTGCGGACTCTTGATCCAAGTAGCCCACACTCCTACGATAATACTAGTTTATTAGTTTAGGTTAGAAGGAGAAGCGCATACCAAGACCGAAGTTGTACGGTGTGATGCCGAGTCCCTCTGTATTTAGATGGATTTTCTCATTAGGTAGCCAAATGTCATAGCCTGCGTGAGCAAAGATGTTGACGCTAGGATGTACATAGAATCCGAAGCGAGCACCTACAGTGACATAGCCGATACTCAGATCAAACTTCTTGCTGGTAGTTCCTATTGAGCCATATCCAACTTCTAGAGAAGCATTGAGAGCACGAGCGAAGTTGAACTCCTTACGTAGACCATAAGTCATGCGCAAGAGCGTTGCAACCTCGTTACCCACCTTGAAAACAGGAACGCCGAATCCTCCCTTGTCAGATGCCTTAAGACCGAAAGGTAGTGCTATTCGTACAAATGCAAAGATACCTGGGATCGTCTTACCCTTGAGACCTGGGATTAGCTTAATTAGGTCTGATGCACGATAGTCAGCCTCACCACCGACATACATAAAGTTAGCCAATGGGGTTATACCGATACCTAGGTCAGGCTTGCTAATAAGCGTCATGCCCTCCTCGAGCTTTCTAAACCCAGCGTACTGATAGAAGTGTGTGAAGTCCTCTAAGCTGCCATCAGCGGCAAACTTGTTGTCAACGATGTGTCTGCCAACACGTACAGCACCACGACGTACCGTCTTGGACTCGCCTGTTGAAGGATCTAGGATGTTCTCTACTACGTAGAAGCGGTCATCTGTCTTCAGGTTCTCCTTTGTACCGATCTTGGCAGAGATAGGGCTCGTCTGAGCTATAGTTGCTTGAGTCTCGAAGTCATGTACATTGTTAGCTATGAGCACATCTGCCATTTGAAGCAAGTTTGCTGCGACTTCATCGTACTTAGTGTCATCACTGATAGATGCACTTTTTGCCATACCCTTGAAGAAAGCGGTTGCTTTGCTTTCCTTTGTGGCATAAACGAACTTGATGGGGAAGGTCATCTGGTCGATACCATTTGGAGTGCTATAGTGATCATTGTAGAAGCTATTCATAACCTCAGAATTAAAGTCTAGCTTGTAGACGAAAGCCTCAGTCTTTGGGGTCTTGTCATTTAAGAGGTAAACGTAGTAGACCACAACGTAGGAGCGGTCGATAAGCTGCTCGCCTAGTCTGTTGAGCTGGACATTCAGAGCTCTCTGACCAGCCTTAGCCTCTACGATATCGGCATCTGTTGCAGCAAAAGATCCGCGCTCCTCTAGGACTTGTGCAGAGTACTCTTGCTTTTCATTGTCAAAGGTGGGGAACCAGCACTTCATAATCTGTCGGCCTACCTGCTGCTCCTCTAGAGCCTTGCTGATCTCCTCTTGGAGAGCCGCACGACCTTCTTTAGTATTAGCAGGCTTTTCGGGAGGCGTGACTCGCAGCTCCTGGAGGGCGATCTTGTTTGTATCAAACTGATCATTGGATGCCGACTGCATTATCTGTACAAGTTGTCTAGCCGCGGAAGAGCCATCTGTTGCAAAGATGACTGAGCGTGAGGGGCGGAGGTACTTGCGAGAGAGTACGTCTGTACGCGCAGCCGTGAGTTCCTCTACATCTTGAGCAGATAGTGTGGAGGTACAGATAGTTCCTAAGGTGATAACAGCGCATAGGAACAAGAAGCGTAATGCAATTCTTTTCATATTGAGTTATTTAGAGATTGATGATTAGTCTTAGTAGTAAATATACTTGTCTCGCACCTTTGTGACGAAATAGCTTCGTCTATGGGCATGGGCACAAAGCGACCGAGGGCTGCTCTTGAGATGAGCATCCCTACATGACTTATTATTTTATCCTTAAACTGACCTCCCCTCGTCGCTAACTGATAGAGCGACTGTGGATAGCTTTTTTGCCAACAATTATGTGCAGTGCGTGGGGGGGGGGGGGGGGGTAACTCGCTACATATCAGCTCATTGCGAGCTTTTTTCGCAATAGGCCGAGGAGTCCGAAGAGATACAAACCTACTCTCAGTCTGCTTCTCCTGCTGATTTGAAGAGTTGCCAAAGCGAACCTCGTCCCAAGAAGAGACGAGTCTATCTCGTAGAGATACTTTTGCGAGAATATTCGAACGCGTTGTCATTAGATCTTACTTACTTTCTATTACGGTAAGGTGGGTAATCTCTCCCCATCTCGTCCTTCGTGTGCAAAGGTATGTATTTATTTTCAATTACACAACAAGTCGTTTTCTTCCTGATAGGACGTACATTTCACCCACTAATGCAAATCTCTCCTGAGCAAAATCCAAATAGCTTGCTGGAAAATTGACATTTCCTCGGAGAAACGGAAAATCTCTTCGGAAGAATGAAATAAAACTTCGGAAGAATGAAATCACAAGTCCGAAGAGTTTTGTCATTCCTCGGTGGAAAATGAAAAATCTCTACGGAGCAATGTTTGATTTCCTCCGTAGAGACTTAGACGAGTTCCTTTTATGTTATGCGTCTACCCTGAGTTGCTTGCGAGGAGTTACGCTGTAGGGGCGGGGCGGCGATGCTTGACGGCGACCATCTTGCCACGAGCGGTGATGCGCTCGCCACAGTGCAGCTCGAGCGACAGGATGACCTTGCGGTCGGTCACCTCTACGGGATAAGCACGGACCTCTAGCTCGACACCCATCGGCGTCGGGGCGAGGTAGTCCACCTCTAGATGTGCGGTGATGAAGCGCTCGAGGCTGTCTGCCGTAAGCTCCTCCTCGTGTGCTGTTAAGTAGAGAGCGGCAGCTGCGGCTGTGCCGTGGCAGTCGAAGAGCATGGCGATGAAGCCTCCGTATAGGTTGTCGGGGACTCCGCCTGTGTAGACAGCGTCGGGCGTGTGATGGCAGTAACAGTAAGCGCGGTCGTCACTGAGATAGCTCTTGAGATGCAGACCGTACGGATGCGCAGACCCACAGCCCCAGCAGTGGCTGTACTCGGGAGCGTAGAGGTCTTGGATGGTGGGCATATTAGAGGTTAGACTTGAGAGATTAGACCTTAGAGGTTAGAGTTATTTTGGGATCTTCAGGCGTTGTCCAGGGCGAAGTTTCGGATTACGCCCTTTGAGTCCGTTGGCTCGCTTGATGGCAGAGACAGAGACGCCGTGTCGCTTGGCAATCTTGGATAGTGTATCTCCACGTCGCACCTTGTATGTTTTGTGACCAGCCCGCGTGGCTTTGCTCTTTTGCGTGGGGGCGGGGGCTTGTTTGATCTCTTGTTTGACCTCTTCTTGCGCTTCGGCTATCTGCTTGGAGAGCTCCTCCTTGTGATCGCGACGCAGGGTGATGAGCGCCTCATCTAGACGTGTGATGCCCTTCAGAGGAAGTCGTATGGTGTAGGGTGTCACTCCAGCAGCGGGGATGACGCCTCGCTTGTATTGCGGGTTGAGCGTGCGGATCTGTTGGGTGGGTATGCCGGTGCTCTGTGAGATCTGGGCAAAGGTGAGCGGTATCTGCACGGCTAGTGTGTCAGTCGCCAGTGGCATCGACTGCGCTTGGGGACAGATGTTGTGTTCGTTGTGATAGTAGCAAGCGTAGTAGGCTCCGATAAAGAGGGGAATGTAGTTGCGTGTCTCACGAGGCAGATAAGGATAGACCTCCCAGAAGGTGGTCTTACCGCCAGAGCGTCGGATAGCTTTGGTGACATTGCCCGGACCGCAGTTGTAGGCAGCGATAGCTAGGAGCCAATTGTCAAAGAGTCCGTAGAGTTGCTTGAGATAGAGCGCAGCCGCTTCACTACTCTTGTAGACGTCAAAGCGCTCGTCAATAAGGCTATTGACAGTCAATCCCAAGCTACGTCCCGTGGGGAGCATAAGTTGCCAAAGTCCAGAGGCCCCAGCAGGTGAAACGGCAAAGGGGTTGAGCGCAGACTCAACGACGGTAAGGTAAACGAGCTCGACGGGTAGTCCATGACGATCGAAGATCTCCTCCATAATGGGAAAGTAGTAGTCCCCGAGTGCTAGGATGACTCGTATCAATCGAGGGCGATCCGTGATGTAAGTCGCAATGCCCTCCTTGACCATAGCATTGTAGGGGATCGGGATGACGGTAGGCAGCGCCTGCAGTCGGGAGATCAGCACGGAGTCGCTTAGGGAGCGAATGTTCTCACCCTTGTAAGAGCCACACGGCACCTCAAAGCGCTGCTGTGTCGCATAGCCCGTACGCCAAGTCTCCATGAGCAGCCCTAGGTCGGTGTCTAGACTCTTCGGCAGGCTCTCCTGTAGCTCCTTACGAGCTGTGGCAGCGTCCAGTTCGACGGCACCCTCCGTGTCTACACTGTCTAGAGCTGTGTACAGAGGTGTCGCCACGAGCAGTGCTGGCAGGCAACAGAAGAGTATTATATAGGTCGTGATTCTGACACAAGTGTGTCTTAGGATTGGGATCTTCATAAAGAGGTCTTGTCTAAAAGCGAACCGAGGCGCCGACCATCACACTTTGTGGTCGAGGCCCTGAAGGCTTGTCTCGTAGTCCCTCGCCCATATCTACCGTGAGCTGTGGGGACACATTAAAGTAGTATAGCTCCGCATCTACATAAGCGTCAAGCGCTGAGAGGAGATAGAGCGCCACGGTGAGGACGATGCTCAGGTCTCTACTCTCCTTGTATTGCTTAGAGCCACGCTCCAGACGCGAGCGCAGGTTGCCGTCGGAGACATACTTGCTAGGATCAGCTCCAGGCGGGATAAAAGCTTGCCAAGAGGTGTGGTCGAGCGGGTTTTCGCTCAGCAAGTCAGCGTAAGCCGTGTGGTACTCGTTGTAGAGTCGCTGATTCCACGTGACCGCATAGAGCCCTGCCGTCATGGCTGAGAGGACGATCGGTATCTTCCAGTAGCGCTGATTGTAGAGCTGTCCGCCGCCTGGTACGATGGCGCAGAGGAGCGCCACGTTGGAGTTGGGATAGCGCGTGAACCACCTAGTCATCTTCTTGATAAAAGGCACTCCTTCAGGGCGCTTGTCTCCCTTCATCGCTGTCGTACTTTGCAAAGCTTTGCTCTCAGCCTTGCCCTTATCGACCAAGTCTGGAGTAGCCGTCGGTGGAGTAGCGACCAGTTCGCTCGGCTCCTTCGTACCCAGCGTGTCGGCAGTGCTCGTGCCCAACGTGTCGGCCACCAGAGCAGTTGTATCTTGTGGCACTACGGGCGCAGTCGCATGGAGAGCCATCCCGCTGTAGCAAGCTATAGCGCAGCTCATCACGAGGATGAGTAGGGAGCGGGTCAGGGCGGTGCGGGACATCTCTTAGGTAGTTGACTAATGGTTAGCTCCGCCCTCCAGGATCGAGCAGATCTCTATGAGCTGCTCCTCAGAGTTGAAGGGGATTGTGATACTTCCCTTGCCACTCTCCTTACAACGCAGAGAGACCTTCGTCCCGAAGAAGCTACTCAGCTGCTTAGCTAGAGGAGCGTAGTCATTGCCACTGGAAGCGAGCTTGGAGAGCGTCTGTCTCTTCTTGCTCGCTTTCGTTGTCTCTTCGGTCGGCTCTCGCATTTCATTGGCCAAAGCCTCTACCTGTCGCACGCTCAGATGCTCCGTGAGGGTGGTTTGGTAAAGCTTCAGCTGCTGTGCTGGATCGGTCAAGCTCAGTATGGCACGAGCGTGACCCATGTCGATCTTCTTCTCCGTCAGACCCAGCTGAACCTCTGCGGGCAGACGGAGGAGACGTAGGTAGTTGCTAATAGAGGAGCGGGTCTTGCCCACCTTCTTGGCGAGCTCCTCTTGCGTCCCCTCGGAGTGCTCTAGGAGA
>OASD01000778.1_pt1 | contig 11456 bp, 19 predicted proteins | sample 1475531 | NCBI WGS metagenome assembly OASD01 (sample SAMEA3360668, study PRJEB22359) | human gut metagenome | biome: ENVO:urban biome; feature: ENVO:human-associated habitat; material: ENVO:feces | place: Bangladesh | collected 2011
GGGGGTTAAAGGGGGAAGAGGAAAGGGGGAACAAAGGGGGACTTTTTCTTGCTTTTTGTCGGTGTAACATTTGCAACCTGCTATTGCAACATCTGTCACGCCTGCTAACCGACTGTTATCTAACTCATTAAAACACTTGTCGTTATCGCTTGATGCATTTGCATTGCATTTGCATTGCATTTGCATTGCACTTGCATCTGCATTTGCATCACCCCACCGCTCCTGCGCTGCTTGCCTACGCTTAGCAGAGATACTAGCTCGCTTACCCATATCGTGCGAGAGACGCTTGGAGTAAAAACGCTTACCGCAATCGGTAAAGGTGAATAACCCAAAGCCCTCGACAACCTGCTTGATAAGTCCTGCACTAACACGGAGTTCAAAGGCTATCTCGTTGTAGTCTTTGGAGCCTGTGTGGTCTGTGCGGTCTCGTAGTATCTCTATGATACCCCAATATAGCCCGTAGCCCTCCCAGCCCAGCTTCATGCGCAAGGCGAGTAGCTTCTCATCTTGGCGTGCGTTGCTGTCGTGTTTAATCTGATTCTGTCGTGCCATAGCTATATAGGTGTTAAGCGGTTAGTCTACTAAGCTGTACTCGGCAAAGCGTTTGCCGTCCTCTTCTATCATTGTCGTCTCTATGTTCATACCGTGCTTGTGCTTGAGCGTCCAGATGCAGGCACTCAGGCGAAAGCAACCGTACAGGCGTAGAGCCTCTAGCGGTGTAATACTGCGACCACTCTCTAGGTGACGCTGTACTAAGTCTCTCTGTGTTGTGATTATCATATCCTATAAGTATTGTTTGTTGTTCCTCACCTCTCGCTCTATCTCAAAGAGCGCGTCCCTATCGGCTGTTGACGGGAGATAGATACCCGCTACTTGTGCCGACCAGTTTCTAAAGCGCTCAATGGATAGCGTCATCTCTTCTACCGTCAAGTCACTACTACTGCGTAGGTACTCTTTGCGTCCCCTTAGCTTGCTATTGCGTGTCCTTACATAGAGGTCACTATTTGCTTCACGCTTGTAGTAGTCTTGCTTGACGCTCTCTAGGTCTTCCCCTACTTGGAGCGCAAAGTAGCCCAGTAAGAGATGCAGGTAGCTGTTTTGCGAAGTCGTGCGCTTGCAACTGACACGCCTCAGCTCGACTATCTCCTGACGCTTCAGGTGATAGGCTACCTTAGTCTCAAATGAGCTTCTTTGCAACTCGCTATGTAGGTCGTAAATCATTACTCAGCCTTGGCAAAAGTTACTCTAAGCATCGCCTTACGCTCCGTCTCGGTTACGTACTGCGTGTAGATGTCGGGCTGCTCTGCCTCTAGCTTCTTGCTGTCTAGTCGCTTGGTCGTAGAGGCGGGTGTGTAGGTTACTTTGGTACCGTCATAGGCTGTAAAGCTCTTGGTGCCCTTAGCTTCCATATCTGACTGTAGTTGCTCCTCTAGTGGAGTCAGTACAGCCTCGATATTGCTTATTATAGCTTTCAGCCCTGCTATCTCCTTGCGACCGCCTATGATGCTCCTGATAAGAGCCTCACCACTGGGTAGCGGGGTTGTATAGGTCTCACCTTTCTGCCATAGCTCGATAATATGCTCTACCTCCTCGGGGCTGTGTCGTGGTACCTCGACCAGCTTAGCCTCTTCACCTCGTAGCCAGATAGCGTATAACTTTCCTACATTGATGTTCGGGTTCTGCTCCTCGAACATATAAGCGTAGAAACTCAACTGCCACGATACGTAAGCCTCATTGAGCGTGTAGGTCGTCTTAATGTCGTACAGGTTGCACTCACTATCTACACAATCAATAGAGCTGGCTACCTGCCAATCGTCGTTGCTCACGAGATACTCATTAGCTATCATCGTGATGCCGTGCGCCTCCTTGAGCTTGATGTAGTTGTCCACCTCTCTTTGATAGCGGTAGTCTACCATCTCGGGCTCTGTCGGGGTCACGTCCGTAGCTTGGCACAACTGATGTATGCGAGTACCTCGCTCGGCCGCATTACGTAGTACCTCCTCGGGGATGCCGTCATACTCGTTGGGAAATATCACGCTCTTCAGGATACCCGTCACACCGTGGTAACGGGTCGTTCCAAAGTCTTCACCCACCACAAAGTAGTCGTGCGCTATCTCGTCAAAGGTGACGGGAGACTGCCTTAAGTCTTCTGCTCTCATATTACTTACTCTCTAGCTTTGCTTTTAGATCGGCACAATGTGCTTTGACCTGCGGGTGCTCTCGTAGGTTCTGCGGGAGCTTGCCAAAAGCTTCGTAAAGCTCTTCCACGCTCTTCGCATCGTCTAGCGTCTTACGCATCTCAGACGTCATAGCGGGCTGGGCTGGTGCGCTTGCCTTGGCTGTTGGCTTCTTTCCTTTAGCCTCCTGCACCTTGGTATACTCGTCCGTATCTGCGTCCTTGGTATCATCGATGCAGAATAGTCCGTTGAGTGCGTACTTACGTGCGTATGAGCTTGCTGAGCCTGTCATCTGCGAGGCGTCCATTTTGCCCTTGTCTGTATCTTCACGAGCATACGCTATATTCCTGACCTGCTCGCCCTTTTGGTTGGTTAGCGTGGCGGTAGCGCATACATAGTAGCGGTCACCGATAAGCACTATCTCATCACCAACTACGAGTGTCGTCTGCGTTTCAGCCATCAAAGGCTTTACAGCCTCGTAGATATCCTCTAATGAGCGGTATTTGAATCCGCCAAACTTGTTGAATTGCCCCTTAGGAGCTTTTAATTTGGCTTGGATAATCTGTAGTTCTTGCATTGCGTTCTATCTTCTAATGTCTAATCTCTAACCTCTAGAAAGGTCTTTCTGATTGCTGTACGCTAGTCTGAGACTGCTGTCCAGCTTTGCTCCCGACATTATTGTCGTCAGCAAACTTTAGTATCTCGATGCTACCCGTGTTGGTTGACACTTGTAGCGAGATGCCACTCTTGCCCTGCTGGTTAGTCCACATACCAGCTTTCAGTCGCCCTCGAACTAGTACCCTCGTACCCTTGACAAGGTAGGAGCCCATCTTATCGTAGTTGCCATTGACAAATACGTCATACCACGTAGGAGCTTCTTCCTTGTTCTCATTGACAGCTACCGAAAAGGTCAGCACCCCCCTGCCGTCTCTTGTTTGGATTACCTCGGCATCTTTGCCGATGTTCCCAGTGATGATTACTTCTTGCATGTTGCTTGTTTAGTTAGTTGTCGTTATCTTCTTTGTTCAGCTCGAAGAGCTTCTTCATATACTCCATAGGGTCGTCCTCTGTCTCTCGGTACAGCTCGGACGCTCCCAGCACGATGTCTCGTACCTCCTCGCTACGTATCATCGCTATGTAGAGGTTCGTCTTGAGGTTCGTCTTAGTGCCACACGCCTTGACCAGCGTTCCATTCTTTTCACCCTGCACCAGCATCACGGAGCGAAACTTTTTGTCCTTTCTGTAATAGCGGTTCACCCACCGCTCTAATAGCTTGCCTATCATAGTTCTTCGTTATCCTTTTTTCTCGACTAGCCCTTTGTAGGGACGCTCGACCCGAGCGTCCGTCTCCGTCAAGACTAGACTGCGTTCTCCCGATTCACTCCGATACCTCCGATTCTTGCCCAGCGTCCTCCAGCTCATCCTCGTACATAATATGCGGTAACATACCCCACTTGTGTAGTGCCTTGCCTATCTTGCAGGTGAAGTATATCACACCTGCACCAGCTACTCTTGCCAGCAAGCTAAACGACCACGTAGTCACATCTACGTCGAGGTCGTGCAGGAGTAGCACAAAGCCCACCCCTGCTAGTATCGATAGCCCCAGCACTCGGAGCCACGCTTCAATCGTTGTTAGTCTTTGCTTTTTCATTGTATTTCGCTTTGTCTGTTTCGTACTTAAACAAGGCACTAGCACAAATGCTGCGCAGCTCCTTATCTGCTATCATAGCCTCCGCTAGAGACTCTACTAGATGACCCCTACTGCCGTGGTAAGTTTTACGGATGCCTTCCTCATCGCCTGCGATTAGCATCACACTGCGATTATCTTCGTCTTCCTCAGACCACCTTAAGAGAGCTTCAGCCAGCTCGTTCTGCTTGTTATTCTTTGTCATTGTCTTGGTCGTTAAATAAGTCCATCTCCTTAAGAATCATCGCCCACTGCACGACTCTCTCTGTCTGCTTTTTCTCATTCATCACTGATGCTAGTGAGGCTCCGAGTAGGAAGTCGTTACCCAGCACCGCCGCCGTCATTTCTGCCCCGTCTACTGCAACGAGGAAGTAGGACTTATCCTCGTTGTCCCTCCACTCTTGGAGGGCTGTTACTATCTCATCTATCGTCATTGTCTCGGTCGTTTAGTTGCTTGTTATTCTCTTCCTCGTCCCACAGTAGGTCTCGGATTTGTCCGTGTATCTCCTCAGTCTCATTTCGGAGCTTGCGTACTGCACGCTCTAGCTCCCTCAGTTCATTCAGTCATTGTCTAGTTCGTTGTCTAGTTTATCCTCCAGTCTCGCTATAGCTCTCTCGATACCGTAAGCCTTCCGTATATTATCCACAGTACTTACTGCATAGCTCAGTATCCCATGTGTTGAGGCGGTCGCAGAGCGTAGATGCTCTTCTGCATCTTTGTCTAGTCTGTCCTCCTCATCGCAATGGATGCTTTGGAGGACTGACATAACCACGACCGCATCTGTTTGTAGCTCTATAGCCTTGCGCATTACCTTTTTGAGATTCTCTAATCCTTGCTTTGTCATTGTATTATCTTTTTGCTGTGTAAAACCTTTTAATCTCTTTGCCAGTGAAGAAGCGGTAACCATTGTGCTTCCTACGACCACACTTGATGTACCCCTTCTTTATCCAGTTCCTTATCGACCCGTCAGATACACCAAGTAGCTCAGCCGTCTTGGTGACGCTATACTGGTCAGTGTCGTTGATTTGTGGCATTTCTGTTACCATACCTCTACCTATTCTGTTTATACCGTCTCTCTTGGCTCTGTCTAGAATAAAATCCTTGATATTACTACCTCGTGAATAGCAAAAACTGCGGTTCTCACCCTTGATTCGCTCCAGCTGGCCAGCCACTCTGTAGTTTGTTATACTACGAGTGCTCACTCCCAGCATATCCGCTATCTCCTTTGTCGTGTACAGCGTCCTATCATTGATTTTGTCTATCTCTATCATATCCTTATCCCTATTGCTTGTTATGTGGTGGATAGCTCCCGCTCCCCCTATCGTTATCTGTCACAATAATCACTAATCATCTGAGCGGGGCTATCCGTATATCTCTAAAGGGTTCTAAGCCACCAGCGGTAAAACTTTACCCAAAACAGCTCCGCTCTAATACTGCGCAACTCGTTTATTATAGTCTTGTTTTCTTGTAGCTCCCTCGGCAAGCTCCTATAGAAGTCACGGGTCTCCCTGCGTGTCTTCAGCTTGCACATCTTATCTAATGCTTCTACGATATTCATATCTCTATACTCTTCTAGTTTCTAAGTAAAGCACGGGGTGGGCGCTTGCATTGCCCCAAGCCCTCACGGGTACCCCCGTGCATTGCAAACCAAATCGATTATCAAAATGAAAAAGCACAATCAATCATTTATCTAATGTCTATATTCTCCAATACTCCCAGCCGTCTAGTTATCTCGGCTTTTACACGCTCGCCAAAAGCTTCGTACAGCTTAGCTTGCGCCCTTATCTCGTCACACAGTTCTCGTTGTGTATCCGTCACCTCGGAGCTAATGACCAACCAAGGGCAAGCACCCTCCACCTTATAGTTCCTCAGCTCTACCTCTGAGCGTCTCAGATTCATCTCGTAAGTCTCAGCCTGCCTCTCAAACCTCATCAGAGATTCAAGACTCAGCATCTCAACCTTGATGCCATCCAGCTCTTTCTTTATTTCTTCTAGTTCCATACCCTTGTCCGCTTGTGGTTATCCTAGATATATCCGTTAATCAGCCTGTGTAGCTCCTTGCAGATGCCCGCCATCTGCTGGAGCGTATCGATATGCTGGACCAGCTCATCCGTCACAGCATCCAAATCAATATAAGCACCTTTATACCACAACCTCAGCTCATTAGCCAGTTTAATTATCTCCAGCCTATGCCTCAGCTCGAGCAGCTTATCAATCAGCTCCTGCATACTCAGCTCACTGTAATCTCGTTCCATCCCCTTGTCCGTTAGTTGTTACTCGTCTATTCGCTTGTATATTTCCTCGCTCGCCCTGCTGACAAAAGCTTCGTATATGTCTACATCGGCTGCGACAGCTTGGAGGCAATCATCTATGCGGTCTCTCACATCGTTCGAGATGTCGAGTACACCTACGCTGTTGTAGTCGCGTAGCTCATTGCAGAAGCGTTGTATCTTTACCTGCTCATTCCGTTTGATGTCTCTGACTACTAGTAGTCTCTGAATCGTTAGGCTCTTGAGGTCGTAGCTCTCTAGCTTTGCTTTCAGTTCTTCTTGTGTCATACTCTTGTTTTTTATGCTCGTTTTCCTTTACTTTGTCTCGCAGAAACGTTTCCTCCCGTTTCTGATGCAAAGGTAAACAGAATTTCTGTAACTACCAAATGTTTTGGGCAGAAATTCTATATCAAATAGCAAACCGAATACTCAAAGCACTAGTAATATGAGCGTTAAGGACAGAATAAAGCAATTTGCGGACTATGTAGACATCTCGTATAGAGACCTGTCCGTGCAAATGGGAGCGTCTGCAGGGTATATAAACTCTATAAGTAGGTCTATCCAACCTGACAAGTTGAGCAGATTGTCTGCTCAGTACCCACAGCTAAATACGAATTGGCTTCTCACAGGTAATGGGGAAATGCTCAACACAGACACCACCGAGCAGTTGACAGAGCCTAAAGAGTTTGCATTAGATCAGTGGGACGAAGCAGTTGCATTTGCAGAACGTATGGGTGTTGACCTCGTACCACTATACACAGAGCCTTTCCAAGCTGGCAACAAAGGCAACAACATCATCACCGCATGGAACGAAGTCGAAAGCATCTGGGCACTCCCCGACATCAAAGCAGACGAACTAATCATCGTACGAGGGAACTCAATGGAACCAACACTACCCGAAGGAACAGCCGTTGCCGTCAAACAATACCAGTTTAGAGTTGACGAGCCTCTCAGCATACCCTTTGGCGAAATCTTTGGTATCGAGCTACGAACAAGTGACGACCCAACAGATACCGAAAGTGTACAGGCGTTCTTCAAGCGCATACGCAAGCACCCTGAGAGCGACAAGCACCTCACACACTGGATAGCTCGGTCAGACAACAAAGACTACGAGGACTTCGAGATACGTATATCTAATGTAGTTCGCCTTTGGCGCATCAAAGCGAGTATCACCATACAGCGATATAACTAATCACGACCTGTACCCAAAACGGCACAATCGTACCCACGTCACCACAGACGTGTACCCGATACCGCCATTTTGTACCTATATCACGCAAACCAAATCAATATCAAATCAATATGACAGACAACAACACAAAGGAGTGTATCGACACAACACAAAGGAGTGTATCAGACACCCTCCGAGAGCAAGCTAAATTATGTATGGGAGCAGGGATTCTGCTAGGAGTACTCGCCTTTGTAGGACTGTTCATCTTAGGCTCTTCCGAAGAAAAGGCACCCGAGTTCATTTTCCTCGCACTGTTCATATGTACAGCACTCTTCCCATTCTTAGGAGCAATAGCCAGCACTCGCTTGAAAGCACTAGCCACAATAACAGAGGCAGCACAGCTCTACAAAGACAACAACACACCACAGCTCGCCACAGAGCAACCAAAGGACACAGCAGACCAACAAGGGAAACAATAAGAAGCCACCAGCAAACCAAAAAGGAGAGACCTACTTCCCTCTCCTCAGCAAATTCTCAGCACAGTTCCAAGCGTGCAAATTCTCAGCACATCAGAATAATCAATCAATAATCAACAGACAGACAACCTGATACAGTCCCGCTCTATCTCCTTCTAAGCAGTAGGTCTTGGGTTCGAATCCCAACTCGATCACAAAGTGGCACAGCGTGCTTATGGAGCGGTCTTCACCGCTCTTTTTTTGTTTCTACGAGGGGGTGCGACTATCCCTTGAACACTTGTAGCCGTGTCGTAGCGCCATTTTAGTACCTTTGCATTCAGCAAAGCGCGTTCTCCTAGCAGGCGGCAGCTTGCACTTTTATAAACGTCTATTCAAAACACACCTATGATGAGAAAGTTTATCTCGGCTATCCTACTAGCCCTCCCCCTACTCTACTGCCAGAGCCTCTCCGCACAGGATGCTGCGCAAAGTCTGAATCCGCTATCGCTCCTGAGTGAGTACAATCTACAGGACGTAGGGCTCCTCGCTAAGCCCAACGAAGACGGCAAGGCGTGGGGTGCACTCTTTCAGTTTGGGCGCAACGTGCCTTTTGACTACAATGGTGATGCCCCTCGCGAGGAGATCTCCGTGTCGGGCAACGACCCCAAGGTGTGGGGCAAGAGTTTCTTGAAGAAGGCTGAGGGACAGACCAAGTACGACTGGCTCACGACAGGAGCTCTCGGAGATAAGTGGACGGACATCGTAGCACTAGCAACCGATGCCCCAGCAGCTTATCGTGGTGAGAACGGTGGAGACCCATGCCCTAAGGGTATGCACATACCGAGCTACACTGAGTGGGTATCCGTTATGCCTAGTTCCTTCGCAGTGGCTGACTTCACGGCCAAGATAGGCTTCAAGCATACCACTGAGTCTATCACCATACAGGGGCAAACAAAAGAATATGAAGCTGATTACTACAGCAAGACCAAAAACGAGATCATCGGTATCAAGTGCACCGATGAGAGCGGGAAATATCGCACGGCCTTTCGCTGGAGCTGGTCAGACTATGGGCTTCTCATTGAGGCAAAGTGGATCGGACAGAGATATCCAACTATTGAAGAGCTCATCGCTGAGACAGACTTCTGGACGACAGGCCAGGAGCATATCGTAACACGCTTCCTCCCAGCATCGGGCTACATATCAGGCTCTACAGGGCTTGCTGAACAGCGATACGGAGACCTATATTACTGGTCCGCATCTGCCTCACAGAAGAAGGAAGGCTTCGCACCGACAGTGTGGGGCTATCCATACGACGAGGAATTTGGACAGGGTGGCGTAGCCACTTACGAGGATGTCATGGGACGCTACAGCGCAGCCTGCATACGCTGTATGATGGGACAGCCCTCATCGACGGAGATCCAAACGCCCGCCCAGCAGGAGACTCTCAGCGCTTCTTGTGACGCCAACGGAGTACTCGCTATCTCTGTAACACCCGACCTCATCGGAGCTAGCTACAATCTTTACTCCACTGAGGGACTACTCGTCAACCGAGGCATCCTATCTGACATGCAGCAGTGGATCAACATAGCGCACCTACCTCACGGATACTACATCCTCACCGTAGGTCAGCAATCTGTTAGGGTACTACGATAGTTCCTACGGAAGAATCTGCAAATAGCTCGTTGAAAAACAAATATTCTCCACGGAGGACCGAAATAAAAGTTCGGAAGAATGAAATGAAACTTCCGAAGAATGGAATCACAAGTCCGAAGAATTTTCCCATCCCTCGGTGGAGAACCTAGAGTTTCCACGAAGGAATTTGAGATTTTCTCCGTAGAGATTGAGCAGATCCAGTAGATTAAGCGCGTCAGCCCTATTCGGATCGCACGAAAAACGTACTATGTCGTGGATTTGTCGTAATTTTGGAAAGCCGATGAAACTAAAAATCTCATCGGCTTCGCCCAAATGAATTGCTAGCTAATGACCATGCACGAACATACCCCAAAGTCTATCCTCCTCACAGGTGGCTGTGGATACATAGCATCCCACACGGCCGTCGTCCTACAGGAGGCGGGCTACGGTGTCATCCTAGTAGACAACCTGTCTAACTCGCGTCGTGAGGTGGTTGATGCCATTGCGCAGATCACTTCGGTACGACCACAATTCTACGAGGTGGACTGCACCGATGCGGTGGCTATGGGTGAGATCTTCGAGCATCACAAGGGCGAGATAGCGGGGGTGATTCACTTTGCCGCACATAAGGCAGTCGGTGAGTCGGTCGAGCAACCGCTACGCTACTACGACAACAATATCAATTCGCTCATCACGCTCCTACGCTGTATGGAGCGGTATGGCGTGCAGCACCTTGTCTTCTCCTCTTCCTGCACGGTCTACGGTCAGCCAACGGCTGAGCATCTGCCGATCACCGAGTCGGCACCTCGTCAAGATGCCACATCGCCTTATGGCAATACGAAGCGCATCAACGAGGATATTATCGTAGACTCTGTACGAAGTGGCATGCCTCTGCAGGCGGTCATACTACGATACTTTAACCCTATCGGGGCGCATCCCTCGGCACTCATTGGTGAGGAGCCTGTGGGTACACCGCAAAACCTCATTCCTTTCCTAACCCAGACGGTAGCAGGGCTGCGCAAGGAGCTCGTCGTCTTTGGCAATGATTACAACACGCCAGACGGTACCTGCATCCGTGACTACATCGATGTGATGGACCTGGCGCAGGCTCATCTAGCAGCGCTACGTCGTCTGCATCGCAGTGATGTAGGATCAACTCCAGCACACTATATATATAATGTAGGCATGGGTCGTGGGCTGAGCGTCTTGGAACTGATACAGGCCTTCGAGCGAGCCACGGGACGCACCGTGCCTTATCGCATAGGCGACCGCAGAGCGGGCGACATAGAGCAGATATGGGCCGACACGAGCTACGGTGAGCAGGAGCTACAGTGGCACGCTGAGATACCTATCGAGGAGAGCCTGCGACGTGCTTGGCACTGGCAGGAGGCTCTGGACAAGAGACATATCAACTGACAAACAATTCTAACCATTTAACGAACAAATAACTATGAACTTCCCAAACGAACTAAAGTACACGGCTGACCATGAGTGGGTCCGCATCAATGGCAACGAGGCTGTCATCGGTATCACCGACTTCGCTCAGAGCGAGCTTGGCGAGATCGTTTACGTAGACGTTGACACCGAGGGCGAGAAGATCGAGCGCAACGAGGTCTTTGGCTCTATCGAGGCTGTCAAGACTGTTTCTGACCTGATGATGCCTATGACGGGCGAGGTCCTAGAGGTCAATGCAGAGCTTGAGGATGCTCCCGAGCTGGTCAACGAGGATCCATATGGCAAGGGCTGGATCATCAAGATAGCTATCGAAGACCCCGCAGAGGCTGACGAGCTACTTGATGCTGCAGGCTATCAAGAGAAGATTGGTAAGTAAGAGCTAGAGCAGATGCAACCTCTCGTTAGCGTCATCATGGGTAGCACGAGTGATCTACCCATCATGCAGCGTGCCGCCAAACAACTGGAGGCACTGGAGATACCCTTCGAGCTACTCGCACTCTCTGCCCATCGCACTCCTGATGAAGTAGCTGAGTTCGCACGAGGTGCCGAGGAGCGTGGCGTACGTGTCATCATAGCTGCCGCTGGTATGGCCGCACACCTATGCGGTG
>OASD01000779.1_pt1 | contig 11456 bp, 8 predicted proteins | sample 1475531 | NCBI WGS metagenome assembly OASD01 (sample SAMEA3360668, study PRJEB22359) | human gut metagenome | biome: ENVO:urban biome; feature: ENVO:human-associated habitat; material: ENVO:feces | place: Bangladesh | collected 2011
TGCAGGAACTAAATGCGAGCAGGCCTTTCTAAGGCAGACTGAGAAGGAAGGCTTTCCGGAAACTATGTGCTCGTATCACAGGGTTTTTCTGGGCGCAGCATTAAATGGTATAGTGCCAAAGCCAAAGTGCATGGTGTATACAAACCTGGCATGTGATGGCAATATGATGACATTTCCGTATCTCAAGGAGAGATATGAAATACCAAGCTTTTATATAGATGTTCCATATGAGAAGAATTATGACTCTGTTATGTATGTAGCAAAGCAGCTTAGGGAGCTTAAGAGTTTTTTGCAGGATGTCACCGGAAGAGAAATCACAGAGGAGTCTGTGAAAAAGGCTGTAGATAAGAGCAAAATTGCATCAAATAATTATTACAGGCAGCTTCACCTGAGAAAAGGACATGATATTGCGTCAACTCTCACAAATGAGCTGTATGCGCTTTTCATGTGTCATCTGCTTGCAGGAACTGATGAATCAGTCAGATATACACAGCTTCTGAGAGATGATGTGAGACGTGCACCTGCAGGAGATGGCTTTCATGTACTTTGGATGCACACCATGCCGTTTTTGCAGGATGCAGTGAAGGATGTGTTCAATTACAGTGATACAATCCATATCAGTGTAAGCGATTTTATAGCGGATGGTTTCAGAAGCATGGAGTCGGATGATCCTTACGAGGCACTTGCCGAAAAAATGGTTTACTGCATATATAATGGCAGCGTGAACCAGAGAATAGAGGAGGCAAAGGAGCTTGCCGACACAGTTGGAGCAGACGGTGCTGTACTTTTTGCGCACTGGGGCTGTAAGAATACAATCGGTGCATCAAGCCTTATAAAGCGCTCACTCGAGAGCGAAGGACTTCCAACTATGGTTTTAGACGGGGACGGCTGCAACCCAGCAAATGCCAGTGACGGACAGATTTCCACAAGGCTTCAGGCATTTGTGGAGATGCTTACAGAGCAGGAACGTAATTAGAAATAATACACCGGTTATTGCGTCCGGTGTGTGGATATTTACTATAAACCAATTTCAGAAAGTGGAAAACAGATGATAAATTATGTTTGTAAATATGCTCCGGTAGAGCTGTTTAAGGGCTTTGGACAGGAATGTGCTGTGCTTGAGGAGATGCCGGAGAATTTTGATAAATCAGATAAGATAGCTCATGCGAATCTCTGCGGATTCGGCAAATCAGTCATACAGGCTGTGCTCGATGGCAAGGTAGATGAACTTGTGCTGGTGAACTGTTGTGATTCAATGCGCAGAGTCTATGATATCATAGAGAATACAAAGAAATGCAAATTCCTGTATATGCTTGATCTGCCTCATGAGGATAACGAGTGTGAGAACATAAAATTTGCACAGTCAATTATTCGTTTGAAGAATGCGTATGAGAGATATTCGCACAGGACATTCGACAGGGAGCTTTTTATAAAGTCGTTTGCAAAACCTCAATCTGAGCGCAAGCCATACATAGGTCTTATGGGTGTGCATGTGAGCAGTATTCTTGAGAAGACAATACGTGAAAATATGCAGATGGATGTGGAAAATATGACATGCACATCCGGCAGAAATCTTATTATTTTACAGAAGGATCTTAGAAATATGGATGATGAGACTCTCTTTGTAGCATATGCAGAGAGTCTGCTCGGACAGATGCCATGTGCCAGAATGAACAATAATACAAGAAGAAACCAGCTCTTTTTAGACCCAAGCCTTAAGGGCATCATATATCACACGATAAAGTTTTGCGATTACTATGGCTTTGAGTATGCAAGCATAAAGAATAATATTAAGGTGCCTCTTTTAAAGCTTGAGACGGATTTTACAAGCCAGAGTGCCGGACAGCTTCTGACAAGGATACAGGCATTTGCAGAGACAATAGAGGGCTCAGATGACATGGACCCTACAAAAGGCATAAGCGAGGAGGCAAGAAGAAGGATGGAATCAGGAGTCTACTATGTAGCAGGAATTGACAGCGGCTCAACAAGCACAGATGTGGTGATACTGGATCAGGACGGAAAAATTAAATCGACAATGATTATTCCGACAGGTGGCGGCGCTATGATGAGCGCCGAAAAGAGTCTTGAGAAGGCTGTCGAAAAGGCCGGTATATCAAAGGATGATATTGTAAGGATTGTAACAACAGGATATGGACGTGCATACATCAACAGCGGCGATGACAGTATAACAGAGATTACATGCCATGCAAAAGGCGCGCATTATCTGAACCCCAACGTGCGCACAGTTATTGACATAGGTGGACAGGATATAAAGGCAATCAGTATAGATGAAAATGGTGCTGTGAAGAATTTCCTGATGAACGATAAATGTGCGGCAGGAACCGGACGTTTTCTGGAGATGATGGCAAGGACGCTCGGACTTTCACTTGAGGAGATGAGCATCATGGGACTTGAGTGGAAGGAAAACATTGTGATTTCAAGCATGTGTACAGTTTTTGCAGAGTCTGAGGTAGTATCGCTGGTGGCACAGAACAAGGCTGTTTCTGATATTATTCACGGACTAAACATGTCTGTAGCTTCAAAGGTAGGCGCACTTGCAGCAAGGCTTGGGCAGGATAATCCGGGAGAGTATATGATGACCGGCGGAGTGGCAAAGAACAAAGGCATCACAAATGCACTTGAAGAAAAGCTTGGCGCAAAGCTGTATATTTGCGATGAGGCACAGCTTTGCGGAGCGCTTGGTGCAGCACTTTTTGCATATGAGAAGTGCAGGGAGGCTTAATAGAGGGGCTATAGCAAACCACCGGTTGAACTGGTGGTTGCTGACTTTACTCCATGATTTTCCCGTCAATACTTATTGTTACAACCTGCCATGGTATGAATTTTCCACTAGCTTGAAGAGCTTTTTTGGCCGCAATCTCCAGACCGCCACAGCAAGGAACTTCCATTCGGACAATAGTTACACTTTGAATGTTGTTATTTTGAATAATAGCAGTCAGCTTTTCACTATAATCCACCTGATCTAATTTAGGACAACCAATTAAAGTTACCTTGTTTCGAATAAAATCCTGATGAAAGGCGGCATAAGCGTAGGCAGTACAATCAGCTGCGATTAAAAGCTTTGAGCCGTTAAAATATGGTGCATTAACAGGAGCCAGTTTAATCTGTACCGGCCAGTTTTGAAGCTTTGATTCTGAATTTGCGGCTGAAGTGGCTTTTACAGGCTCAGATGTTTCAGTTCGTCTGATCTGCATGATTTTAGATCCAGGACAGCCGGAGTGAGAGGATATTGCCCGGTTTTTGGCAGCTATTTTTTTCTGTGCTTCTTTTACGGCTTCTTCATCATATGCAGGTGCTTCTCTCTCCTCAAATGTGATGGCTCCGGTAGGACATTCTGGGAGGCAATCTCCTAGTCCGTCGCAGAAATGTTCTCTCACCAATTCTGCTTTTCCGTCAATGATATCAATGGCGCCTTCGTGGCAGGCAGATGCACAGGCACCACAGCCGTTACATTTTTCTTTATCAATCTTTATAATCTTTCTTATCATTTTTAACCTCCGTCAATAGTATTTAGCGTTTGTTTATGCTAGAATTATAGTATTATAAATACAACTAGTATGTTTGATTTCCAACAGGGAGGAACTATTTTGCAAAAATATTTATCAATCCTAAGAAACAGTCCATTTTTTAAAGGTCTAACTGATAACGAGATATTATCCATATTGCATTGTGTAAACGCAACAACAATTTCTAAAAAGCGAGATTCTTATATTTTCAGAGCAGCAGATTCTACAGAAGTAATGGGACTTGTGGGGACATCGAAATATTTTGTCAAAATGTCACGCAGGAGATTTTTTTGGTGAGCCGTATGCCGCAAGCCAGAGAGCTGTCTTAAATATCAGTGTGGTAGCAGATGAGGATTGTGAGATTATTCTCTTAAATGTCAAAAGACTTCTGATTACCTGTCCAACTGCGTGTGAGCATCATCAGAAGCTGATCAGTAATCTGGTCAGTGTCCTGGCAAATAAGATACTGATTCTGAACGATAAGATCACACATGTTGGGAAGCGAACGACGAGAGATAAACTATTATCATATCTGTCGGCAGAATCTATCAGACATTCGTCGTTATCTTTTGATATTCCTTTTGATAGGCAGCAGCTAGCAGATTATCTTTGTATTGATCGTGCAGCAATGTCTACAGAGATATCAAAGTTACAAAAAGAGGGCTTTATAAAAACAAATCGAAATCATTTTGAATTGCAATTGAGTATAATCAAAAAGAAGAACTATACAATTTAGGCAAGGCAGACTGCTAAATTGTGGAACGAAACAGGAAATCAGTGAATGGTTTTCACATCTGGCAATAGAAGTGCCGGGCGAAAATAGTTCCAATGAATGGCTCTTAACGCAGTTGCACCGGATAGCACCAAGAGGACTATTTTTTTGTGTTAGCGACACTTAATGATTGTGGGTGTCAAAACACCCGTTTAGTGATATAATAAACTCTGTATATTCATTAAATGGAGGTGCTTATTATGGCAGTCCCAAAAGTTGACGGACAATTTATAGCAGAGGCTATTAAATATATTGATGAGAATGGAGTTCCTTGGCACAATATGAGTACCAAGTATGAGCTTGTATGGGAAAACGGTAATACCTATCCACCAAAGTATGTCATCGCAGTAGCAAATCATTTGCAGAATGGTGAAGAGATAGATGTATCTGGATATAATGCTGTCGAAGCAAAAAACTATCTTACTGCAAAAGGATATGAGATTCAGATTAAGCAGACAAAATACGAGATTACTATAACATCAGAGTCTGTTACTTCTACTGATGATTCATTCACTATGGATAATATTAGTGCAGGAGATGTGTTCAAGCCTTTGGATGCATCATTTGTTTCTGCCGATGGAACTGTTATCAAAAGAAATTATGGGAAAGGTGAGAAACGGAATACAAACCAAACTTTACCACGTATTGCGTTTCAAATTTATGAAAAACAGATTGCAGCCTTGCCAGTAGAAGAAAAAGAACAGTTTCCAATTTGTCAATACGCTCCAGATAAGAAAATGATTCGTGGAATTTATTACAGCAAGGACGAAGCAAAAGCACACAATATAAATCCGTTCAATACAATGTCGTATGATTATGATGATGGCAGACAGTTTGTAATTTATTCATGGAATATCTTTACAACTCTTAGATTTGTTCAGGAGTGTTTGATACGTTTCGGTAATCCGGGAGATTCCTTCAAATTGGTTTATCGTGAGAAGGACGAGAAGGAAAATGCAGAGGAAAAGGCAGCAGTTGTAGAGGAAGTAAAACCAGCAGAATTTAATGGCTATCTGAATCCATATTCGACTATGCTTGTGGAATCTAAGAACATTATATTCCGAGGCGCTCCAGGAACTGGAAAGACTTATCTTGCAAAAGAAATTGCTACTGACATTATTAGCAATGGCTATTTTGATGATTATACGATGCTCACAGATGAGCAAAAGCAACAGGTAGAGTTTGTCCAATTTCACCCAAGTTATGACTATTCGGATTTTGTAGAAGGACTCCGTCCAAAGACGAATGAAGATGGTTCTATGGGTTTTGAATTGCAGGATGGCGTGTTTAAGAAATTCGTGGATAAGGCTAGAAGAAACTATGAGAATTCTAAAAAGTCCACAGAGGTCATTGCAAATGAATTATCTGTTCAAGAAGCAATGAAAGAGTTCTTTGATGATGTGGACACAGGAAATAACACATTCAAGACCAAAACGGGTACAGAATTTACAATCACAGATGTCGATGATGAGCATATTTATCTTTCAATACCACAAAATGCATCCATCAACAGTATCCGATTGAATATTTCAGAAATTAGACAGATGTTAGAGTCTGGAAGAGAATTTAACAAATTAAAAGATATTACGGAATTTTTCAATATCAATTTTACACAGCAGAGATATTCCTACAACCTTGTTATTTTTAACGAGATCCAGAAAAAGAAAAAGGCTGCAAAGATTATAAGACAGGAAGAGCTGAAGAAATATGTATTCATCATTGATGAGATAAATCGTGGTGAGATATCTAAGATTTTTGGAGAGTTGTTCTTTGCTGTTGATCCAGGATACAGAGGTGTTGCAGGAGAGGTTTCTACCCAGTATGCAAACCTTCATGCTGATAGCAATGAAAAATTCTATATTCCAGATAATGTTTATATCATTGGTACGATGAATGATATTGACAGATCTGTAGACAGCTTTGATTTCGCTATGAGACGAAGATTCCGTTTTGTGGAGCTTCGTGCAGATGAGCGCCTTGAGATGCTTGCTAACTTGAACAACGAAGAGAAAGAGGCTGAGGCAATTGCCAGAATGTCAGCTTTGAATGTGGAAATTGCAGCAACAGAAGGTCTGAATGAAAACTATCAGATTGGTGCATCCTATTTCTTGAAGCTGAAGAATATTGGCTTTGACCAGTTATGGTCAGATTACCTACATCCGTTGTTACAGGAATACATAAACGGTATGTATGATGAAGAAGGTATTATGGAGCGATTTAAGAAAGCATATAACCAAGGAAAGTCGGATGGAGCTGATGTAGATGAGTCGAATTAAAATAAAAGATAATTCGAGAATACCTAAGGAGTCATTGTCTGGCATATCACTTCTGACAAGCAAAATTGCAGATAAAACTTTGGAGCAGTTGGAGAATGAAGGGATATTTGTATTCCCGGAAATTCTTAGAGATGCAGATGATATCACAAAAGACCAGATGATTTTACAGAGTGTAAACAATTATTATTTGTCGAGCAATGTCATGGGCTTCATGGGACTTGGAGATGAGAAACTCATAGTTGAATCAAGATTTAGTGGTAATGGGCGGGATTTCCTATTTCAATATTTGCTTGAGAGAGTATTTGATGTCCCGAATATTGTAGATTTGGAAACAGATGCGAACAATGATGATCGTGTTTTCAATCTGCTTGTTTTTATCTTCCCACATTACTTAAAGAGTGCCATGCGTAAGGGTGTCTTTAAGACTTATGTGAGAAAAACATACAATAACTGCAATGTTAAGGGAACGATAGATATAGCGAGACACATTGTTAAGAATACACCATTTGTTGGTAATATAGCATATTCGCAGAGGGAGTATTCCTTTGATAATGATTTGATGGAATTAATCCGTCATACGGTGGAGTTTATCAGACACAAGCCATACGGACATAAACTGCTTGCACAGGCTAAGGATGAGGTCAAGGATGTTGTAGCTGCCACTCCTAACTACGAGATGTGTAACCGACAGAAGATTATTGATGCAAATAAGACCAATACCATTAGACACGCATATTACCGGGAATATTGTGAACTGCAGAACTTGTGTCTACTTATCTTACAGCATCAGAAACATCAGATTGGAATGGGAAGCAAGAAGATATATGGATTGCTCTTTGATGGCGCATGGCTCTGGGAAGAGTATATGAATTCGATTGTGGACGAGATTTTCTATCATCCAATGAACAAAGCTACAAAAGGTTCTCAGCGTTTGTTTGACCATAATCGCGGACTTATCTACCCAGACTTCATCAGCAGAGACTCAGAGGCACGAGTGATTGCAGATGCAAAGTACAAACCGATTGATAATATTGGAAACAAGGACTATCTGCAAGTATTGGCATATATGTTCCGATTTGATGCCAAGAAAGGGTTTTATTTTTATCCTGAAATGGGAGAGGAAGAAGATGCTGTTATGTGGCTCAACCGTGGTTCGACTTATGAGAAGAATGTAGAGGCTCGTGAGGATATTTGTCTCATCAAGCACGGATTTCAGATTCCGACCGGGATAGATGTATATAGTGCTTTCACAGAGCAGATGCGATGTAATGAAATCAAATTCCTTGAAGGAATTTTAACGTCCGTGAAATAGGAAAAATATACTTTTTAACGATGCACCTCCTCGGTTTAGAAAACTCCAAAGGGGGATAATTATTTCTCGGCTTTTTATGATAGGAGAATTTTATGATACGAGTACTTTTCATCTGCCACGGCAGAATCCGTACTTTTGTCTGAAGTGGCTTAAAATCAAGGCTTTTGGGGAATGAGAATGAACCTAAAAGCAAAGCTTTCGGGTTGGAATTTGTTAACCGGACTGTCCTCGATAAAAATGAATATGATTTGTGGTGAAAGAAGTTCCTGCGGGGAGCAGATGGACCGATTTTGAAAAACTCTGTATCAATTTTCTTTACAGATAAACTTTGTTCATAGATTTATGGTATAATCTGTTTAAGCGCTTGAATAAAGGAGATTATCAGGGAAGAAAATGAGAAGGCGCAGACGGAATGATTCTGTAATTCCGTCACTTCATGGGAGATAAATGTTATAGTGAATTTATAGTGAATAGAGAAACGCGATAGCGTAGTAAGCAATAATTTCAGATGATCCAGGTTTGATCAGAGAGGAGAAGAATATGAACAACTATTGTATGATCCAGAACTCCAAAACGTTTGCATTTTCAGCAGAGAATCCAACCGGTGTACGCGCAGGTGGTTCCCAGGGCGGTGACTGCACCAAGCTTCGTCCGACCGTGACGATTCCTGCAGGTGAAACCGTAACTCTGGTAGATGCTGCAGGACCGGGTGTGATCCAGCATATGTGGTTTACCGGATATGTTGGGCACCATTTTATCATCCGTATGTATTGGGATGATCAGGAATATCCGTCTGTGGAAGCTCCGCTCTCTGCATTCTTCGGATGTGCCTATGATGAAAATTTCGTGGACCGGGATGGCAAATATCCGGTGCTGAATTCTGCCATGATGCTGGTAGCTCCTGGTCGCGGCTATAACAGCTATTTTGAGATGCCGTTCCATAAGAGAGCTCGGATCACGATGGAAAACCGTGGTGACAAGGATGAAAATCTCTATTATATTATCACCGGAGCCTATCAGGAGATTCCGGCGGAGGCTGGTTATTTCCATGCCACCTATCGCCAAGAGCACCCGGTTCAGAAGGGTCGTACCTACACAATCGTTGACGGAATCGAAGGCAGGGGACAATTTGTCGGTGTGACTCTGGCAACTGGTATGAATGGCAACAATACCTGTTGGGTAGAAGGCGAAGCCCGCATGTATCTGGACGATGATCCGTATCCGTCTATCCACTATACCGGAACTGAAGACTACTTCGGCGGTTCCTATGGATTTGGAAATGACATCATCATCAAGAGCTATCAGACCTTCAGCGGCTTATATACAGGCATGTATGCAATCTATGGAGACAACCGGGAATTCTATAACGGACAGCAGAGATTCCTGCTGTATCATTTCCATATTGCAGACCCGATCCGTTTTGAGAATAAGTTTCGTATGACACTCGACAACATGGGCTGGACCGGACCGCGTTACGATGATTACACCAGTGTTGCTTATTGGTATCAGACCCTGCCGTCCGCACCGCTGATGCCACTGCCGACAGATGCAGAGATGTGTATGAGATAATAGAACCAGATTGGAGATGTCAGATAGATTGGTTTTAACCTTGCGACACGTCGCATCGGTTATATCGGACTGACATCAGAGATTTGCCGGAAAGGATAGAGGTATTATGTTACTGGAAGAGAAGTTTTTGGAATTTCATCGTTATGCCAGCAGCCACAATCTGCCGCTGGAAGCTATCAGTGTCGGAGATGAGAACAAGGTACTCTGTGAGATGCACTACGCAGCAAATGCACCGAGAAATATTTATTCACACACCAAGAGTTTTACGGTAACAGCAGTTGGACTCGCAATAGAAGAGGGAAAACTAAGCCTGGAAGATCATGTGGCGGAAGTGTTTAAAGATAAACTTCCTTCAAATCCGGATCCAAATCTGGAGAAGATTCAGTTGAAACATCTGCTCTGCATGTCCAGTGGCTTTGGTAAGGCACTTCTGATGAATGCGGACAGACGTCCGGGCATCGGCGCACCGGATTATGAGAAATATATGATGGCACAGCCGGTTCCTGTGGAGCCAGGCAGTGCATTCTGCTATTCCTCTGCCGACAGTATTCTGGCTGCTCATATGGTAGAACGGGCCGTTGGCAAGCGGATGGGAGAGTATCTGTATGAGAAGGTATTCCAGCCCCTTGATATGGGATGGCCGCTCTGGGAACATGATCCACAGGGACATCCGAATGGCGGCGGAGGTATGTATCTGACTTGTACCGAGATGATGAAACTGGGACAGCTCTATCTGGCTGAGGGTAACTGGAAGGGCGAGCAGATTGTCAGCAAGGACTGGGTGCAGGAGGTGTCCACCCCGAAATTTACCTTCGAGCCATCTGCAGATCTCTGGCATGTAGGATATGGCTATCAGTTCTGGATCAGTCCATATCCAGGATCCTATCGTGCTGATGGCGCATTCGGACAGATTACAACGATTCTCCCAGAGAAGGGATTGGTTGTTTCCATCCAATGTCCGGAGCGAGGTAATTTCGATCAGGTGAAACGTGCGCTGCATGAACATTTTCTGATGGAATTGTAAAAATAGACTTGCAACAATATGCTATAATTTGCCAAGAAACCGTACTTTTGGCTGCAAAGTAAAAATAGCAGAATATAAGAATAAATTACAATGGGGATATGATAGAGGGAGAGGATCAGCTGGGCTGGTCCTTTTTCAGTGGAGTTAAACTTGTCTGAGTAATATGCTACAAACAAGTTTGTGGACTGAAAAAACCAAAATAAAAGTGCCGAAAAATACAAGACGCAAAACATTAAGCAAACGCAATAATTAAACGCAAAATATCGAATTGATTTGACTTTTTACGTTTTACTGAGGTATAATTTGCGTAAGATGAGGAATAATATTGCGAATGACAGGAGCTGATATATATATGAAAACTTGTAAAGAAAAGGCTTTAGAGTGGAATGTTTCTCCACGTTCCGTAAATGATATGTGCAAAAAAGGAAGAATACAGGGTGCAATAAAAGAAAAAGGATCTTGGTTAATTCCAGACGACTCTCCAAAGCCAATGGATGGAAGAGTGTCTAATGGAAAATACATCAAGAAAAATATGGTTGCGAAAGCAGAAGTTAAATCATTACCAATCGGTATCTCTGACTATGTTCGTGCGCAAGAAGAATATTACTATGTCGACAAGACGTTATTAATCAAAGAATTCTTGGATAAAAAGCCATTGGTATCTTTGTTTACGAGACCAAGGAGATTCGGAAAGACCTTGAATATGGATATGCTCAGAGTGTTCTTTGAAATATCAGATAAGAATACTAGTAAGTATTTTGCCGATAAAAATATTTGGCAATGTGGAGAAGAGTATCGTTCACATCAAGGAAAATATCCAGTCATATTCTTAACTTTTAAGGATGTTAAATTTGATACTTGGGACGCAACAATAGATAAAATAAGGGGACTACTTCAAGAAGAGTATGGAAGACATCAAGAGCTACTAAATAGTGATAAGCTCTCACAATATGAGAAGGAGTATTTTACAAAGATT
>OASD01000781.1_pt1 | contig 11425 bp, 7 predicted proteins | sample 1475531 | NCBI WGS metagenome assembly OASD01 (sample SAMEA3360668, study PRJEB22359) | human gut metagenome | biome: ENVO:urban biome; feature: ENVO:human-associated habitat; material: ENVO:feces | place: Bangladesh | collected 2011
TTTTAACCCGCGGCAGCAGCAGAATGTTGTAAATATTTGCTTATGTTCTCGCGCTAAGCGACTATAAGTAGATATTCAAAGCTTCCTGCTGCCGCGGGTTAAAAACCCGCCCCCCAATTAGGCAAGATAAATTGTTATCTGTAGATTGTATTTTTGCCCTTCTTTCCCCTCGCCCTATTAATCAATTCGGCGCAGCGCGTAGGGTCGGCTTTGCGCTCTTGGGCATAACACTGGGCCAAAAGGGAGAAGAAGGATTCACTGCCTGAGAGCTTGGCTAAGTTGCGACAACCAGCCTCAATGCTGACGGGCGAACCGCACTTCATGCTATTGGTGTCAACCAATGAGAAGTGGTAACGGCCGTCGATCACGTCGTAGAGAATATTTGACGACGAGAAGTCGCGGTGCAGAAAGCCGTCCTCATGGAGGTGGGCTGCAAAGCGTGCGAAGTGGGGAATAACTTCGCGTTGCACGTCAGCCTGCTCGCTCAGCAGCGATTGCATGCTGAAGCGGTAGGTAGATAGCAGACTGACAAAATAAGTCGTGGTATGGAACAACCCATGGCGAAAGCGCGCAAAGGCCACCGACTCTGGACTCTCAAACCCCCTTTCGCGTAACAGCAACGGACTCAAATACGCCAATTTCCCCTTCGACTTCTTATAAAGCACTTGCTGAATCTTACGACGTAGCGAAGGAGGTGCAAAGCGTTTTACGCAGAGCGTCAGTCCATTGGTTTGTAACGTTTTAATCACATTTCGTCCCGAGTGCATATCGCGTCCTTCGTGCTCAAAATGCTCTTCGAGGTGAACGATGTAATCGCGTAGGGCTTCATATTTCGGGTTGAGAATGAGTTTCATGGGACTATATTATATTATAGGTATATAGGGGGTGTTATATGATTTATGCTAAGTAAGTTTGGCAAAGTTAACATTTAGAGACTGATAGGCAAAGAAAAAAGGTCGTTTTCTTCATATCGGGGCAATTAGGGGCGTATGAACCATTAATTGTCATAAACGCAAGTTAACCTGGGAGGACGCGTCGCCCCAGATTAGCTTGCGCTACTTGCTGTAATTCTGAAAAGAAAATCTACTCTCCACTACGCACAACGCCCAATAGACGCTGGAGGCGTTGGAGAAGTTTGGGATTGGACTTCGAAAGGTCCGTCTGCTCGTACTCGCTTTTTGAGAGATCGTAGAGTTGAGGCATGGGGCGATAGCCCGTTTCTATCTTCGGCCCCCACGTAATCATGGGACTACCATCAGAGGGAGAGATGTACTTGTATTGTTGTGTACGTAAAGTCAGACTGCGGTTGCTGGCCATGCTCACGGCATATTCGCGTGGCTTTTGGTCACGTCCTAACCATGTCGAGAGGTGGTCCTGACTGTCGGGAGCATCGTCCTTCTGTAGCTTCGTACCTACCAAGGTTGCTAAAGTAGCGGGAAGGTCGATGAGCGAACCTAAGGCATTACTCTCTTCGCCCTGCTTCGCTCCTTTAGGCCAGTAGACTATAAAGGGTACGGCCGAGCCTGCTTCGAAGGCACTGTATTTGGCTCCACGGAAGGGACCACCTGGACGGTGAGAGCCACAGAGTTCTTCAGCACGGTCGGCATAACCGTCGTCTAACACGGGACCATTGTCACTCGTTATGATAAGGAGCGTATTCTCATCCAACCCACGTTCGCGTAGGGCTTTGGTGATTTGTGCTACCGTCCAATCGAACTGAAGAATGGCCTCACCACGCAGTCCCATAGGACTCTTGCCACGGAAACGCTCGTTCGGCATACGTGGCACGTGGACGTCATTCGTACACAGATACATAAAGAAGGGGGCTGAGCGGTGAGAGTCGATAAACCCGATGGCATGACTCACGATGCTATCGGCTATCGATTCGTCTTGCCACAAGGCGCGCCCACCGCCCTTCATATAACCAATGCGCGAGATGCCATTGACGATGCTCATATCGTGGCCGTGACTGGGCTTCAACTTGGTGAGCAACTCAGGATTATTGCGCCCCGTAGGTTCACCGACAAAGTTTTGACGATAACTTACGCTAATGGGAGCTGAGGGGTCGTAGTTGGCTACGCGGCCGTCTTCTATATATACGCACGGCACACGGTCGGCCGTGGCGGCCATGATGTAATGGTAGTCAAAGCCGAGGTCGCGCGGTGTTTGGTCGATTGTCCCATTCCAGTCTTGTTGTGCCGTTTGGCGCCCCAGCCCTAAATGCCACTTGCCAATAGCTGCCGTAAAGTAGCCTGCACGGTGCATGAGGTCGGCCACGGTGGTTTGTTCGGGTTTGATAATCATGCCTGCATTGCCAGCTGCCACATCAGTGCCTGGACGGCGAAAGGGGTATTGCCCCGTTAATAGGGCATAACGCGAAGGAGTGGAGGTGGAAGCACAGGCGTGCATATTGGTCATGCGTACACCACGGGCTGCAAGGCTATCGACGGCTGGGGTGTGAACACGAGTGGCACCGTAGCATGAAAGGTCGCCGTAGCCAAGGTCATCGGCTACGATAACGATAATATTCGGTTTGTCAACATGAACTGGTTGCGCCGCTGCTGCAGCAGCGGCTAAAACAGGGAGTAACATATAATTCGGTGGGGGACGATAATTACGTTAAACGTGTAAAAGGTTAAGGCACGCTTCGCGCGTTAGAAGAAAACATTAATTATCATTAATTGACCATTAATTATTTCGTTAATTCTTTTCATTAATTAAGTCGATATTTTTTCTATTACTACGACTTAGCGAAATAATTAATGATATCATTAACGGGCAATTAATGATAATTAATGTTCAACCCAGCGCGCGAAGCGCCTAATCAATTATTGTTTATCGTTTGGGGCTTAATGTTAATTCAGCGTTATGCCTTCGCGTTCAATGAGGAGACGCATCTTCTCGTAGCTTTTCGTTAAGAGGTCAGAGCCGATCTGCTTTTCTGTTAGGTCGGTAATCTTCTTAAAGCTATTAGCCTGACTGTGCGGGATAATTGCACATTGACGAATTTGCGCTTGCGTGTTCATAACGAGAGAAGCACCACGAGCGTTCAGAGAATCACATTCAGTGAGGTTAAGAATCGTATCGCAGCGTGACACTACGCGATTCTTCTTTGCGCTGAAACGATCGGAGTAGAGCAAATCGTCTTCTTTCGCTACGGCAGCAAAGAGAATGTCAACGTCGTCCGAAACGTAAAGCGAATAGGGCTTACGCTCGTCCTGTTCCAAAATGTGCTGCAAAGGCACACGCATCATCGTTCCGTCTGTATTGACAACAACAAGATAATCATTCTCCGAACCATGATAAATGGGAATCGTCAGTCGCGCTTGGCCATAGTACATCTCACTTGTATGAGAATAGGTGCGGTGATCGATGAAGTTGACATAAGCCACGGCATACGCATCGTCGTCGTGATGTTGCACCGTTGTATGAATAGAAGATCGTGTGGGACACTTCTCTGTGTTAGGCATTGCAGTGGTTGCTTTCGATTCCTTAGGCTGTTCAACCACCTTCTCTTCCGCCTTGACGGTAGCATTTAGAATCGTTAGCGTATCATTGTCAATCAGTGAAGCTACCGGTGTAACGGCAGTTGCCATAGCTGCTTGACGTTCCGCCTGACGCTGCACGTTGTAGTTGCGAGCCATTTCACCCACGAGTTCACGCGTTTCAGAACCAAAGCGCACCCAATACTGACCATCAAGTTTTACTAACTTCTCACTGGGCAAGATTGTAATGCAGAGCACATCGCGTCCCGCAGCGTTGGGCCATTCAAAGCTCAAAAGCGAGAGCGCTTCCTTAGCTACCTTGAAGGCCACATTGTCTTGAATGTAACGTTCGTAGCGATCGTGAAAGTTGCCACCACGGAAGTAACGGTGTTGTGCGTCGCTTTGTAAGCCCACGCCCATCCCCTCGTTGTTAACACCGAGGTAGAGTTTTCCGCCCAAACGGCTATTTAAGAAGCCACAAATGGTATGAAGGATAACCCACGTTTGGCGTTCAATGTCCTCACGCATGTGGTTGTTAGCGGGATAGACGATGCTCGTCTTAAATTCCGCTTCTTGTCCTTCCTCACCAAAGCTAACGAGGTCCGTTTCGCGCTCCTTAATGTTCAGCAGTTCACGTATTTTCTTGTGCAGCACAATCTGCGTCTGTTGCAACTTAAAGTCACCCGATAGGTTGTACGTCAGCACGAGTTTAGCCAACTTACACAAGAGTGGATCCTTGGCCGTCTGAACCAATTGCCACAACTCTTCGTTGTGTTCGCTCTGTTGTAGATAACTTACGCAGAGTAAACGATGATACTGCTTGCTAAGGCCTTGATAATGGTTTAAGTTGTCGCCCATCTTCTCGTACTCTCCAATCAGCTCAATCGCACCATTCGTCTCGAAGTGCTTTAGCATCAAGATGAGCTTCATACGCTTGCTATAGTAGTCAGCCTGTGCCTTATCAGCCAAGGCCAAAGCCAATAGTCGCGTAAAGCCTAAGTAGTTGTAAGCTTGTCGATAATCGTCGAGCACTACGGCTATACGGTCGGTGAGTCGCATCAATTCCTCCACGTAGGGGGCACCAATCATTTCGTCTGCGTCGTCGAGTGCATCGTCGCTCTTCTCCTCCGTCTGTGTCAGCGTAGGGGGAATCCAAACATTATCTTCACCACAAGCATACCACACCATGAGGTTTTGCAAGGCATGAGGCGTGTCGAACTTCACTTGTTCGTTTACCCCAACAAAGCGAGCGTAGTGAATGCCTACCCCACGTTTGCGCTCTTGCAGTGTGAGGTTGACAAAAGTACCATTGCTCAATGGCTCGTCAATGTCAGTTCCCATAAACGAGAATGTCAAACCGTAGTCGCTCACACAAGCATAAGTGTTGCGCTTTTGGTCGTAATTGGTAATTACAGCTGTAAACACCTCTTCGTAGTCATATATAAACTCATCGCTCAGCGCATCGGTCAAGGGAGTGCGCAGTTCGAAGTAGAGCGTATCATTATCGTCCACTTCCTTGACGCGAGCTTGCAGTAAGAGTTGTTGGCCTTTGTCGTTGCGGAAGCAGTTCAACGTGGCATGTGAGCGGTAAGGCACGATGTTATAGTTCTCCGAGTCGATGAGACCTTCTCCCATAAAGTGGTTGTCTTCTATCACGCAGTGGAAGACGCCGAGTTGGTCCGTCTCGTGGTCAATGCGTATGGTAACAATATCGTCAACATCGGGTACACGCTTGTTCATACGATGCGCTGCTGACGTAGCAGACACGTTGCGCATCACCTCATCAGGGGCGAATAGGTGGCGTTCTAAGTTGAGCCACAATTGCTCATCGGGGCGTAGGCTCTCCTTATCCTGCACCTGCATGTGGCTCACGCCATAGTTGCTCATCACTTCGATGTTGTGCCAAGGCAACAGGTGGTCGGGCAGTTGATCTTTACAGGTCAGTGCTTTGTGGGCTGGCGAGAGGCGAATGGTGTCGCCCAGCTCGAGGTCAACGTAGTCAGTCAAGAAGTGGCGCGTAGTGGGTAAAGAGGTTATTGTCGTCACGTCACACACGCGGCGCATAATGAAATAAGGATTGTTGACATCATTCCACGTAAACTCTAAGGGGTGGCGTTCGTCGGCTGTGAGACAGTCGTATGCTTTATTGAAACAAAGCGGAATGTCACAACCAGGGCAATAGGTGACGAAACGGTATAGGCTGGCACGATTGAGATTACTATCAAAAGGAGCTTTCTCTAAACCATCAGCCAAGAGCTGTTGCATAGCCAAGGCCTTGATGAGGTTGTTGACCAACGTTTGGGTGGCTTCGTCCCCTTCCATTGACTCTACACTATCCGTCTGTTGACGGTTGTGGCGAATGTAGTGTTCTAAGATACGAATGAAGAGGGTCGTGTAGGGACGCTCTGTGCGAAGTCGAATATTTGTGTCGAGTGTAATTACCTCAAAGATGAGTTCCACATACTTATCAAATAGCGTAGGTGTGAGCATTAGGACAAAGTCCAACAAGAGAAGACGCTCTGCTGCATTGTAGAGGTTGCCCGAAGTCTTGAGCTTTGTAAACGTATCTTCTACTAATTGGTTTGCTTTACCGCGTGCGATAGTGTCCAGTGCTTGACTCATAACATCAGCATGGTTCACCATGATTGTTAACCTATTTTCGATACGCAGTTGGTCGGTTGGCGTAAGGTTGCGCAACATGGGAGAGTCCTCAAGCGCAAACAGACACAAGGCGCGAAGTAAATGTACAGATGTGCAAATGTGAGAATGTGCAAATGCTGCGTCTAACGACGAATGTACAGATGTGCAAATGTGAGAATGTGCAAATGATGATGATGTTTCGCCTAATGCGTTTTCATCTTCATTATTTAGCGCATTATTTTCATTCTCACATTCGCACATTTGCCCATTTGCACATTCGTCGTTAGACGCAGCATTTGCACATTTCTCAAGTAGCCACCCGTCAGCTAACACTTCAAAATAATCGTTAGGGGCAATGCCTAAAAGGAGGTCGATGAGGTCATTGTCTTCAAGTCCTAATTCTTGTGCTTTCGCCTCTAACTCTTGGCGTAACCTGTTAAATTCCTCTACTTCGGGTTGCACTTCAACGAAGTCGAGACGAAGGGCGCAACCCTCAATAGAGCGCACGGAACAACGTACCAATTGCCCAGGTTTGAGCGGTTGGCGTGTATGAACGTGATAGATGCGTGAGAAGAAGCCCAAGTCATCATTCACCTCGTAATAGTTGCCCGAAGCCATGCGGTCGGCCTTGATTGTAAATGTATAGGTTTGTCCTATTTTATAAAAAGCATGTAGATATGGTCTATAATCTTGTTTGATTTCAATTATTTCATTCGTCTGTTCATCTAATCTAACAATACAAGCAAGCGTTTCGGGAGCTTCTTTGTCATACTGAAAGGGTAATTGCTTAACGTAATAAGGACGGTCATCTCGTTGAACAATATAGCGTTTTGTCTCTTTTTGAATACCTGCGACAGGCAACGTTTGTGGTAGATTCTTATACATGGTGCAAATGTTTAATGTTTAATATATTAGGGTGTTAAAATATTTGCTTATTCAAAGCACAAAGTAAAGCAAAATAATGCAATAAACGCTACCAATATGCTTATATTTAGTGTAATTTTGCGGCGTGAATAAAGATTTTTAAGAATCATGGAAGATAAACGACCAAATTCTGAAGGAAGAGCACGTGCTATCTATCGTGTGACGATAGGGGGAAGTGTGTGTAACTTTCTATTATTGCTCTTTAAATTCGTAGCGGGTATATTGGGTGGTTCGGCAGCTATGCTGGCCGATGCTGTACACTCGCTATCTGATTTTGTGACCGATGTTGTCGTGATACTGTTTGTGCGTATATCGAGCAAACCCTGCGATGCCGACCATGACTTCGGGCATGGCAAGTACGAAACATTAGCTTCCGTATTTATCGGTCTGATGTTGGCATGCGTGGGGATTGGCATATTATGGTCAGGCGCAGAGAAGATTATCGACGTGTGTCGTGGTCAAGTGTTGGAGCAACCTGGCATGATAGCATTTGTGGCTGCACTCCTGTCAATCGTTGTGAAGGAGGTGCTTTATCAATGGACCGCACGAGTAGGACGTCGTGTGGAGTCTTCAGCAGTAATAGCCAATGCATGGCACCACCGCAGCGATGCCCTTTCGAGTATTGGCACGGCCTTGGGCATCGGAGGTGCTATACTCTTAGGCCCTAATTGGCGTGTACTCGACCCTATAGCGGCTGTCATCGTGAGCGTGTTTATCATTCGGGTGGCTTTTAAACTCTTTGTGCCTGGCATTCAAGAATTGCTCGAAAAATCATTACCAGCCTCTGATGAAGAACTCATCAAGCACGCTATACTTGAAGAACCTAACGTGTCCGATCCTCACAATTTGCGTACACGCCGCATTGGTGCTAATCGTGCAATTGACGTGCATGTGCGCATGGACGGTGAAACGCCCCTTCACGTTGCTCACCACGCTACGCGTAACATCGAAATAAGGTTACGCGCACTCTTCGGACCGCAAACTTTCATCAACATTCATGTCGAACCTAAACAATAATCAACATTAATCGTTGAAGAGGAATGCGCTTCGCGCTCTTGGAGGCAAACATTTAGCTCCTAAATTGTAATTTATCTGCCTAATTGGGGGGCGGGTTTGTAACCCGCGGCAGCAGCATGCTTTGAATATCTTCTAAAAATATTTACAACATGCTGTTGCCGCGGGTTACAAACCCGCCCCCCAATTAGGCAGATAAATTGCTGTATACCCACACAATTCGTTACAGAGCCCCTCATTCTATATATGCATTTAACGGAATAACCTTTTTATCCAAAAACAAAAAATCACACTTTTAACACTTATTATGCCCTTCTATTAGTTTTTTTTATAAATAAGGTCGTACATTTGCCCTTGAATAGGAGATGTAAGCAAGAAAAACGCATTTTTATTAACAACTTGATACACCTCCCACTTTTCTACCTACCTACAAAGAAGAAATTCTTTAACTTTTAAATAACTAAACCAAACATGAAGAAAATTACTTTCATGATGTCATTGCTCCTTGCTATGGGATCAATGACTGCTTCTGCTCAGGTGCTTGATCGTACTGGGTGGAGTATTTCCGTTTCGGGTGAAACTGCCTCTGATGGTGGTGGTAAGGACGCTATCATTGATGGCAAGAACAACACATATTGGCACTCTAACTGGGGTGGTAGTGGTGCTGCTGGTGACAATTCCAAAGCCCTTCCTCAGTTTTTTCAAGTAAACTTAGGTTCTGAACAGACCTTCCGCTCTATTATGTATGTTCCTCGTGTAAACCTAGATAATGGTACAGTCTATTCTTTCAAAGTTTACGTTAGCAACACCACCTTCCCTTCTACAGCAGATGGCACCAGTGCTGCTACTATTGTATCAGGTCTGAATGAAGCTGACCTCAAGATGAAAGGTACATTCGACTATACAGGTAAGAGTGGCCAACCTACAATGGTTTGGAGTGCTGATGAAGACGTTACAGGACAATACGTTTTGTTTGTTATTACTGACGCTAAGGGAAACAACCAAGGTAAATGGGCTTCATGTGCTGAATTCAACCTTTCAAAAGACAACTTCAATGTTACCTATAACTACACTTACAAAGGAGAAGTTGTAGGACAGAAGAAAGTATTAACTCCAACTCCTGGAGAGAACGTTCCTACATTCGGTACTTACACTAATGGTACTATTACCAAGACAGGTAATGGTATTTACACCGTAGAATGCACTCCCTTATTTGAATCTGCTGCAACCTACAACCCTGAAACTGCTCATTGGTATGTTATTGACATACATAACAATGCAGCAAACAAACTTTGGTATGTTGCCAATGAAGGTGGATTTGTAACCACTCCTACTATCGAGAAGGGTAGTGTTACAAATTTGACAGATAATTACCTTTGGGCTTTTGTAGGTAATGAAACTGATGGTTACCAAATCTACAACAAAGCAACAGGTAAGGCTATTGCTTATACCACAAATGCTACTACAAGCGATAATGGTGATGTATTCCAAATCAAAGCTTCTACCGCTTCTAACAAAGCTAAAGGTTTCTGCTTTACCAAGGATGGTTCTAACTACTTGAATGAACAAGGTAATAAGATTGCTACTTGGAATCAAACTGACGAAGGTTCTACTATGCACGTTCAAGAGCCTAAAGACTACGTCCTTGCTTATGCTGCCAACTATCAGAATCAAACTTACGATGACAGCAATGCACCCGAAAATGCCATTGGTGCAGACCCTTATTTGAGCAATGCTGAAAACCTTGCTGCATACAAGACTGCTTATGCTGCTGCAACTGCAGAAAGCGCAACAGAAACAGAAATAAACAATTTGCTCACAATCAACAAAAAAGTTGAAGCAAGCAAGGCTGTATCAACTATTGAGGATGGTAAATACTATCGTCTTTACAACCACGCTAACAAAAGAATTATGCGTGTTGATCCTACGAACAACACCATTATGGACTATAGCGCAGACGCAAACGAAGCTAAATCTATTGGTTCTGTTGTTACATTTAAGAGCATTCCCAGCGAACCTGGTCGTTACCGCATGATGATTGAAGGTAAAACCTTTGGTAAAGCAACTACAAGTGCTAATGTTGTACTACAGGAAGATAATTCTGGCACAAAGGGTAGCTTTATTGTAGATCACGTTGGTACCAAATTTAAGTTCCGCGATATGAACTCATCTACACCACGTTATAGCTATATACACTGCAACAATGGTAACGTAGTAGGTTGGGAAGCTAATAATGGTGGTGCATCATGGTGGTACGTAGTTCCCGCAACCGATGTTGAAATCGCTATGACAGAAGTTAACGGTGAGCGTTATGCTTCTGCTTACCTTCCCTTCGCTGTGAACGCTGTTGATGGTGCTCAGGCTTACGTAGGTGAACTCAACGATGCCAAGAACGTTCTTGACATGACTTCTGTAAGCAGTGTTCCTGCTAACCAAGGTTTCGTACTCGTAGGTAATGAAGAAAAGGCTACACTTACTATTGGTGACGCTGAACCTCTTACAATCACTAACGCTTTGACTGGTTCTAACGTTAAGGTTGCTCTCGAAACTACTACTGGTAGTGGTGAATCAGCTACTGTTACTGACCACCGTGCTGAATACCTTGTATTCGGTAAGAGCAGCGATAACACTGTAGGCTTCTACAAGCCTTCTGCAACTAATAATACTATCGCAGCTAACAAGGCATTTATTGCAGCAAGCTCACTCGCAACAGGTGCAGGTGCTATTGCCTTGAACTTTGGTGGTAACACTACTGGCATTAACAATGCTGTTGTTGCAAGCGAAAACGCTCCTATCTTCGACCTCAGCGGTCGTCGCGTAGTGAAGGCTATTAAGGGTGGCGTTTACATCCAGAACGGTAAGAAGTTCGTGAAGTAAACAAACCGCACATCAATTCTATCATTTTAATCAACAAGAAAATATCCTATCAAAATGAAGAAATCATATATCAAGCCCCAGGCTCAGACAGTTTGTCTCTTCACTGAGGACAAGATGTTGGCTGGCTCAAATCCCTCTTTCAACGTAAGCAGCGAGAAGGAGACTGACATGATCATGTCTGAAGGTAAGGGTTGGAGCAGCGATAGCTGGACTGCTACCGACGAAGACTAATCACGCCATATCCCTAAGGTGTTAAGATAGTCGTGGGGAAGTAGATAACCCCACAAGCAATTACAATAACGCTTCTCTACAAAGAGAGCTAAATCGTAATTTATTTTCATTTGTCAAGGCTGTTCGAATTACTTCGAACAGCCTTTTTTGTATAGTGGGTAAACTGCAATTTATCGGCCACTTGGGGGAACGCGTCCTAACCTGGGGGCGACGCGTCCCCGCGTCGGTATTTGCTTGTCAAGGCTCGATGCCTT
>OASD01000783.1_pt1 | contig 11372 bp, 7 predicted proteins | sample 1475531 | NCBI WGS metagenome assembly OASD01 (sample SAMEA3360668, study PRJEB22359) | human gut metagenome | biome: ENVO:urban biome; feature: ENVO:human-associated habitat; material: ENVO:feces | place: Bangladesh | collected 2011
AGATACAGCACTACTGCTTCTGTCCACGTCAGTGGCAACTGATCACCCTAGAGCAGCTATGGCAGGACAACCACCTCACAGCGCTAGGGCAGATCCTCCACAAGCGTGTGGACCAGCCTGAGCTGAGTGCTCGCGTGGGAGACACGATCACGATGAGACGGGTGCCGCTCGTCTCCTACACTTTGGGGCTATACGGGCTGTCTGATGCGGTCGAGCTGACCCCGCTACGGGATCAAAGCCTGAGCCCCTTCCGACACCCTAAGTACTCAGGGGCATGGCAGGCGACTCCTGTCGAATATAAGCGTGGCAAGCCTAAGACTCACCTCGCTGATAAGTTGCAACTCTGCGCTCAGGTCATAGCTCTTGAGGAGATGTACCAAGTCACTATTCCCTACGGAGCTCTTTACTATGGAGAGACACGGCATCGCCTACAGGTCGATATGGACGACACCCTGCGGTCAACGTGCTACGAGGTGGCGCGTAAGATGCACGAGGCCTTTGCGCAGCGCACGCCTATACCAGCGCACTACACCCGTCAGTGCCGCTCCTGCTCTCTCCTCGATGAGTGCATGCCTCGTATCGCATCACATCGATCGGCCAAGAGCTACCTCAAGCATCACGACATACTCACCTCATGAGAAAGCTACTCAACACCCTCTATATCCTTACGCCCAATGTCTACCTGCTCAAGGACGGCACCAATGTCGTGGCGCGGGTAGATGGCGAGGAAACCTTTCGCATACCGATACACAACCTCGAGGGAATCATCACATTCTCCTATATGGGTGCTTCGCCAGGGCTGATGCAGCTCTGCGTGCAGGAGGGTGTCAAGCTCACATTCCTCACCCCCACAGGTCGCTATATCGGTTCGCTAGAGGGACCCACGAGGGGCAACGTCCTCCTGAGACGTACGCAGTACCGCATCGCTGACGACGAACCCGCTGCAGCGCACTTCGCCGCTCTATTTATCTCGGCCAAGATAGCTAACCAGCGATCAGTTCTGGGTCGCTACTTGAGAGACTACCACCCGACAGAGAGCGTGGAGGCAACCTTTCAGGAGACACTCAACCAACTCAAGACTTTGCAGAAAAGCTTAGCCTACAAGCGTGACCGTATGACCGTTATGGGTGTAGAGGGCTTAGCGGCACAGCAATACTTTGCTCTCTTTCACTACCTCATACGGCGACCGGAGTTCACCTTCGAGGGACGGTCGCGACGACCGCCTCGCGATGAGACCAATGCGTTGCTCTCATTCTTCTACACCATCCTCGCCCACGAGGTCACGGCAGCACTGGAGACCGTTGGGCTGGACCCATACGTGGGCTTCCTCCATACGGACAGACCAGGCAGAGCAAGCCTAGCTCTAGACCTTATGGAGGAGCTTCGCGCCTACCTCGTGGATCGCTTCGTCCTGACTGTCATCAATAAGCGACAGGTCGCACCCTCAGACTTTATCGCCCAGGGCGAAAACGGCTACATCCTCAGAGACGAGCCCCGCAAAGAGCTCCTAGCCGCTTGGCAGCAGCGCAAGCGAGAGGAGATTATGCACCCTTTCCTTCAGGAGCGGATACCGATAGGACTGCTTCCCTATGCTCAGGCATTGCTCTTAGCCCGATGCCTCCGAGGAGACCTCGACGATTACCCTGTCTTCCTAATCCAAAGCTGATGTACCTACTTGTCACCTACGACGTAAACACCGCCTCGCCTGATGGTGCTAGGCGCCTTCGCCAAGTGGCGAAGATATGCCAAAACTACGGCCAGCGTGTCCAGAACTCGGTCTTCGAATGCCTCGTCTCTCCTGCCCAAAGGGTGGAACTAGAGGCTGCGCTCACGGATACAATCAGCCTATCAAGCGACTCCCTGCGCATCTACCACCTCGGCACCAACTACCAGTCTAAGATCACCACCATTGGCAAGACAAAGGGCGTAGACCCCGAGGGCGTACTACTCATATAGCACTTAGCCTCGGTCTCTCTTGTTTGTACTCCTCTGCGAATGCCAAGCGATCAGTAAAAGGCAGACTATTCGCATAGGTTGAGATCCAAGAAGATACTGTCTCGCAGCCACCGCCAACGCACCGAATACACCCACTCGTAGTCTCCCATTCGCAGTTCATCATCGTCTAGTCCTCTATTTATGCGTACCTTTGGGCATCGCGGTCGCACCCCACACGGGGTGCGTGAATTGAAACTGAATGTCTATTGCACTAATGTAACCAAACCCAATGGTCGCACCCCACACGGGGTGCGTGAATTGAAACACCTCTACGAGAAGTGGCTGAGAGAGAGAAGCTGTCGCACCCCACACGGGGTGCGTGAATTGAAACGAGGAGCAAAACCCCAACATCAATGTAGGAAAAGTCGCACCCCACACGGGGTGCGTGAATTGAAACACCAACTATAAGGTGATCCCAAAACCAACGTATAGTCGCACCCCACACGGGGTGCGTGAATTGAAACGCCCAAACATGATTAAATATATAATCGACTGAGGTCGCACCCCACACGGGGTGCGTGAATTGAAACAGCTGTGCATCTGTATAAGGTATGTCATACTTATGTCGCACCCCACACGGGGTGCGTGAATTGAAACTAGTTCCATACCCTTGTCCGCTTATATCCCGAAGGTCGCACCCCACACGGGGTGCGTGAATTGAAACGTCTTGATTGCTCTCTTATAAGCATCTTCTATCAGTCGCACCCCACACGGGGTGCGTGAATTGAAACGCGCTTACGCTGCACCTCACGAGGATCTTCTACTGTCGCACCCCACACGGGGTGCGTGAATTGAAACGCCTTTTCTGAGGTCTTTTGCCTCGCTGTAAGTGTCGCACCCCACACGGGGTGCGTGAATTGAAACATCGAACAATGGGATGATGAGATGCGGGAGGTCGGTCGCACCCCACACGGGGTGCGTGAATTGAAACGTCGGCATCACTCCAGAGACTCACAAGAGATTAGAGTCGCACCCCACACGGGGTGCGTGAATTGAAACTCGGCTATGGAGATAGCCTTTTGGGTGGCTGTGGCGTCGCACCCCACACGGGGTGCGTGAATTGAAACTTGAAGCGCAATGCCTGCCCCAGCTTGTAGTGGGGGTCGCACCCCACACGGGGTGCGTGAATTGAAACGAGGTGGGAGCAATGGCAATAGCCGGAACAAGTGTCGCACTCCAACGGGGTGCGTGAATTGAAACAGATTAAGCATAATCGTATAGGCACTCTCGTATGCGGTCGCACTCCAACGGGGTGCGTGAATTGAAACGCCAGCAACTCACCAGCGAGGTCACCACGCGGGTGTCGAACCCCACACGGGGTGCGTGAATTGACGGTGTAGGTGCTGACTGTAGTGCTTCTGGAGAGTGATTTGCTGGCACTACTAATAGAATGTTAGGACGAATACGATGTTAGGGCGAACATAATTTTAGTACGAATACGAGACTGTTGCGAAAGTCAACAGTCTCAATATGGTATCGGCATGAACACGATGACAGCCCCCATGAGCAGAGATGCTTGTGGAGGCTGTCTTCATGCTTGGGGCTCACTCCTCATCCCTCACTCCCATTTTTGAGGTGCTGGGGGAGGGGAGGAACGAGCCTACACGTTGCTACTCGTGATAGGCTGTGGATTAGGAATATGGGCAGGGCTGACACATTATATAAACTTCTCTATCCCTCGTTTGTCGCGCATGTGCCGCTCCTGACAGAGCAACTATGATGCGTCAGCCCTGACTGAGGAAACCTAACGTCAGTTCGCTACAATAATTTAGATCCGGCTACACATCGAAACGGCACTGCGTCGAGGAAAAGTGATTTCCACGTGGATATTTCGAAATGCCCACGTGGAGAATAAAAAATTCTTCGGAGGAATGAAATGAAACTTCGGAGGAATGAAATGAAACTTCGGAAGAAATGAATCACGCCCACGTGGAAAACAAAAAACATCCACGTGGAGATTTGAGATTTCCCACGTGGATATTCGAGAAAGAAGGGGATCGGACTAATTGCCCCGTAAAGATATGTAAATGGAGATTAGAGGTTAGAAGTTAGAGATTAGAAATTAGGGATCGGAGAGATCGAAGGGGGAGAGATTGGAAGGCAGGACTGATTATTATATATAGTGAGTTCATCTATGCCTCGTTTGTCGCTTCTGACAGAGAGTTTGTAATGCGTCAGCTCTGGGGGATGGGGTGGGGCGATTCTGTATATGCCTTTTTGTTTACCTTTGTATGCAGATGGTCCTCAGACTAATCACAGAACTTATAAGTTGTCAAGATGAGACTATATGCCCCCCTCCTACATAGTATGCAGACTAGAAGAGTGCGTCTAGGCGTACTGTCTTCTCTCCTTGTGATCATCTGTCTGCTCGCCTCATCTTGTCAGCAGAGAGAGACTGTCACGTTTACCGCGGCTGAGCGTAAGGCTGCTGATAGTCTGGTGCGGACGGCTCGGGGTATCGACTCGCTGACCCATCTGCAGGCACGCTTGCAGCGTGAGGGGGACCTGCTCGGGAGCATCGTCGCGCTGCGAGTCTTGGGCGATGCGCAGCGCAATGAGAGTGCTTTTGACGAGGCGTTGACTACGCATAGTGAGGGCTTGAAGCAGGCGGAGGCTATACAGGATACGCTGGAGTGGGTGCAGGCACTCAATAATGTAGGTACGGACTACCGGCGTATGGGCATCCTGGACATTGCTCAGGAGTATCACTACCAGGCGTGGAGTCTGTGCAAGGTTACTACGGACACCTCTTTTGTGGCGATCAAAAACCAGGCTAAGTCTCTCAATGGTCTGGGCAACATCTACCTAACGCTGGGCAACTATGAGCGTGCCGACAGTGCTCTGCGCAAAGCTCTCGTCGTGGAGCAGCGGCTGGGCAGTATGGTGGGTGTGGCTATCAACTATGCCAATCTAGGGTCTATCTTCGAGCATCGTGGTGAGATAGACTCGGCGTGGGTGTACTATCGGTACTCAATGGAGGCCAATCAGAAGGCTGGGAGTACGTTAGGTATCGCTCTGTGTCACTCTTACTTTGGCTCTCTCTATGAACAGGCGCAGCAGTATGACGAGGCTGCTAGGGAGTATGAGGCTGGTTACCAATTGATGCAGGACTCTAAAGATGAGTGGCACAAGCTGAACCTGCTCGTAGCACTAGCTAGCGTGCACAGTGCCACACGAGACGATGCGCAGATGCTGCAATACCTTGGTCTGGCACGAGAGACGGCAGATAAGATCCAGAATAAGGAGCACCTAGCTGATATCTACACCCTGTACTACCAGTACTATAAGCGTCACGGTGACTGGCAAGCAGCACTGACGTACTATGAGCAGGCTACTGAGATGAAGCAGAGCATCCTAGATATGGACAAGTTCAATAGGATGCAAAACACTAGTCTCAACATCGAGCGCAACATCCAAAACAGGAAGATGAATAAAGCGAAGATCACGCTCGAGCATGAGCGTGCAGAGCGACGTATAGAGAACGTCACCTTTGCGGTCCTCGCATTGCTCCTGCTGGGCTTCTTTAGCTTCTACCTCTACATTCAGCGCATACAGCGTCGCAACCATAAGGAGCTCAAGAAGATGTCCTCGATGCGGGAGAACTTCTTTACCAATATCACCCATGAGTTTCGCACTCCTCTTACCATCATCTTAGGCTTGAGTCACGACCTCCAGCAGGATGCGTCGGAGCAGATCAGAGAGCGTGCTGAGAGCATCGAGCGACAGGGGCAGGGCCTCCTCACGCTCATCAATCAACTGCTAGATATCTCTAAGGTCAAGTCGTCTGTAGGCGATCCGCGCATTTGTCGGGGCAATGTCACGGCCCATATAGCTATGATTGTGGACTCTTATCGTGACTACGCCTCTAGTCGAGAGATAGAGTTGACCTATCAACCCCAGGATCAGGTAGAGATGAACTTCGTGCCTGACTATGTCAATAAGGTCTTCAACAACTTGCTCTCCAACGCCTTTAAGTTCACCCCACCTCATGGCAAGATCAGTATCACCCTATGGCGCGCCGATGACTCTGTGTACATCGATCTATCCGATACGGGGCATGGTATGGACCCAGAGACGGTAGAGCATGCCTTCGATCCGTTTTATCAAGCTGAGAGCGAATCCAAGCACATTGGCACAGGCATCGGCCTGGCTCTGGTCAAGCAGATCGTCCAGGTGTCTAAGGGGCAGATCACCATCGAGAGCAAGGTGGGCGAGGGGACTACCTTTCACATCGTCGTGCCGATCATCAATGACGAAACAGTTCCACAGCAGATCCCATCGGCTGCTACTAATACGCCCGTTTTGCCACAATTAGAGGCTGATCTGCAGGATAGTGAGTGTGAGGAGGACGAGCCGTGCCGTCTGCTCGTCGTAGAGGACAATCATGACATAGCCCATTACATCGGGTCGCAGTTTGAGGATCACTATAGTGTCTTCTATGCGACCGATGGCGAGGAGGGCTTCAAGAGAGCCGTGGAGCTAGTGCCTGACATCATCATATCGGATCTGATGATGCCTGGTGTCAATGGCCTAGAGCTGTGCCGACAGATACGTAGCAATGAGATTGTAAATCATATACCGATCATCATCGTTACGGCAAAAGTCTCTGAGGAGGAGCGCATCAAGGGTATAGAGGCTGGAGCTGACGCTTATCTTACCAAGCCCTTTAACACGACCGAGCTGCGCATGATGGTAGAGCGGCTCCTCGATAGTCGCAAGACGTTACGACAGAAGTTTGCCCAGATAGTCATCAAGGGACAAGAACCGGACGAGCCTGAGACAAATAAACTCGAGGAGGCCGACATTACCTTCTTGACGAAGCTGTCTGCGCTAGTAGATCAGCAGATCAGCCAAAATAAAACTCCCAACGTCGAGGAGATTGCAGCTACATTCTACATGAGTAGTCGCCAGCTATACCGCAAGCTGAAGGCTCTCACCGGCTACGCTCCCTCGGCTTATATCCTACGGCTCAAGATACGTAAGGCGTGTGAGCTGATGGACGCAGACGCGGAGATGAGTCTCACAGATGTCGCCATCCAGAGTGGCTTCGATACTTACTCCAACTTCTCTCGCTCATTCAAGAGCGTCTGCGACATCTCTCCCTCTAAGTATAGGGATCAGAAAAACATCTTGACGGCTCAAGACTAAATCATCGCATTAGCACAAGACAACTCGTGCCGTGTGGCTTGCTACACGGTACGACATCATCGCGAGACTGTTGCAAAAGTCTCATCGCAGGAGGTTGCTGACTACTCTCACAGCGGCTTCCTCTTTTTTTGTTCTTGCCTATAGAGACTGTTGACTTTTGCAACAGTCTCCTACAGCCCGAGAGAGCGATCCTCCTCGGCACACTCCAGATTCTTCCGATGAAACTCCAGTTTCCTCCGTATGAAACTCCAGTTTCTTCCGTATGAAACTTTAGTTTCACCCAGGTGGCACAAAAGTTTCAAGCTGATGCACTGATAGTTAGTTGAAACAGCAAAATGAGGGGGGGGGGAAGCATTTGCTTTGCACTATAGTCTCGGTCGCGATCGCTACTTGAGACTGTTGCATAAAGGCGAATCGCTGTGTTGCTTTCGGGATTCGGCTTCGGTCACATACGTAGGTATGCTCCCTTCAGACCTCACCCTCAGCGCCTTGCGCTTCATCCTTTCTGCAAAGTCTAGACAATCTTGCAAGCAAGATTGTGAGACTGTTGCAAAAGTCTCTACTTAAGTGCTCCATTTGGACCTTTACGCCTGCATTTCACCGAGAGGTGGGGTGGGGGGGAGATCTTGTCCTTATTTTCTCACTTATCACCAGTAAGCACTTATACGCTAGTGTGTTAGGTCACTTGTCATGTCCGAAATTGATAAGTGGTGGTATGTAATCCTGTCCGATTTTGATAAGTTTTTGTCCGCAAATGATAAGAGATTTAGGCATATCGAGGTTTAACTTTGCAACAGAAACAAGAGGAATAGACTCCCGACCGTGTTCACGAGATGAACATTAGGTCGATGAGCTGCCTCTCTGCTTAGGATTAGTTACGAACCCGTAATTGCAAATCGTATGAAAAATAGACTTCTCTCCCTCCTTCTCTCCCTGCTTGCCATTACAACATGGTGTACGGCGCAGGATGTAGGGATCAAGACCAATCTCCTCTACTGGGGGACTGCTACACCCAATCTAGGTGTCGAGGTTCGGGTCGCACCGCGCTGGACCATAGACCTGTCGGGTGGGTACAACTTCATCAATCCGATCAATAAGGAGACGGGGCTGAAGTGGCTGCACTTCTCCGTCCTACCTGAGGCTCGTTACTATCTCTGTGAGGCGTTCAACGGGCACTTCTTCGGTCTACACGGGCTCGTGGCCTTTTACAATGTCAATAGGCTCGACATACCCATTGGTCGTCTCAAGCACCTCAAGGAGTACCGTCTGCAGGGGTGGGGCTATGGTGCCGGCATTACCTATGGATATGAGTGGGTGCTCGGTAAGCACTGGGACCTGGAGGCTTCGATCAGTGCAGGCTACGTACTCTTTGACTATACGCGGTACAACTGTGAGCACTGCGGTAAGGTCGTTGCCAAGGAAAAGAAAAACTACCTAGGCCCGACGAAAGCGACCCTCTCACTCATTTACCTTTTCTAATCGTACAACCCCACCAAAAGCAGCAGAAGATATGAAACACACTATATTACATCTCACGACGCTCGCTCTAGTTGCTCTGGCGATGCTCTGGCTCCCGACAGAGGGCGTAGCTCAGGAGGCTCCTAATCCACTAGAGGGACTCAGAGTCAGCTCTCAGACGGTCGCAACGAGACAGGGAGCCAAGGCGGTCATCGACTTTGATCTAGATCTTACCCAGATGCAGCGGCTGAAGAGCAATACGGTGCTAAAGGTAGTGCCGACGCTACGGGCCAACGATGGCTCTGACCAGCTCGACCTGCCAGCGATCTCTATCTCGGGTCGTACGCGGGCTATCATGCTACGTCGTACGGGCAAAGAGGTCGATATAGTTCGCAGCAAAAGCGGTGAGCAACACTACCACTACACGGCCGAGGTACCCTTTGCACTATGGATGAAGGACGCCTCACTACTCTTTGATGCTAAGGGCTACGGTTGCGCTGGGTGCGACCTAGGCGACTACACTACTATGCTGACACCGCATGCGCTAGCTCCGCTCTATCAGCCCACCTACCGCTATGCGCTGCTCGTCCCTGAGGGCGAGGAGACCAAGCGTCGCGAGGAGAGCCTCACGGCTATGATCACCTTCCCAGTCAATAAGACAAATCTTAATCTGAACCTCGGCAACAACCGCTCTGAGATCAAGCGTATCAACGATAAGGTGCAGGAGCTGACGACCAATAGTGCGCTGACCGTCGATGCCCTCTCATTGACTGGATATGCTTCCCCAGAGGGTCATGCAGATCTCAACCAGAGACTCTCAGAGGGTCGTGTCGAGAGCATTGCTGCTTACCTTGTACGCACCTATCCACGCTTCAAGAATCACTACACGTCACGCGCCATGGGTGCCGACTGGGACGGACTACGAGCCGCCATCGAGGAGAGCAGCGTAGACTATAAGGAGCAGATACTACAGATCATCCAAGACACTCCTGCCGACAAACGCACCGAGGCTCTCCGCGCTATAGACAAGGGCAAGACTTACGCTCACCTGCTACAGACTTACTACCCGCCCCTACGTCGCACGGTCATCACCTTCTCCTTTGTGGTCAAGGGCTTTGACTTAGAGGAGGCCAAGGAGGTAATCAAGAAGCACCCGACGCACCTCAGCCTAGCCGAGGTCAATCTGGTGGCTAATAGTTACCCGGCCGGCAGTGCCGAGCGGTACGAGACCTGGGCGATCGCTGCAGACGCTTTCCCAAATGCTGTGGAGCCAGCGACCAATGCGGCGATCATGGACTTTGAGGCAGGTCGCTATGCGCAGGCCGTCAAGTTACTAGAGCGCTATAAGAAGAATACGAAGCTCTACACCATCCTGGGCATCGCCTATGCCTATAATGGGCAGTATGATGATGCTCGTACCTACCTAACCAAGGCTGCACAGCTCGGCCTGCCCGATGCTCAGTACAACCTAGACGAGTTCCTTCACTACATGCAGGACAACTTCTAAGCAGATAGCAAACAATACAAACTATATATTCACCACTAATCAAATCAACTATTATGAAAAGTAAGCTTTTCCTACTGAGCCTCGTGGCTCTCACACTCGCTTTCACAGCGTGCAACAAGAATCAGGACGAACCACAACAGTCCGAGACAGACGCTACCATCAGCGTAGCAGTTAAGTCGGCCGACCTCAGAGCTTATGAGGATGGCGCAGGCAATGAGGACAAGAAGGTCCAGAAGCTAGCCGTCATGGTTTACCAGGGTCAGGCACAGGTCGCCTACAAGGAGGCTGCCGATGTTAGTACTCTCGAGGTCAAAGATATCGAGACCACAGCTGGTGCTAAGACACTCGTAGTCGTAGCTAACTTCGCTAACCAGAACCTCAAGGGTCTCTCTCTAGAAAAGGTTAAGGCTCTAACGCACACACTCTCTGCAGATGACCAGGACCCCACCAAGGGTACCTTCATGCTCACCGCAGAGCCTGTCTCCGTCAACCTCCAGAAGGGCAATAACTACTACGGCTACGCAACTGGTGACGGCAACCGTATCTCTGTAGATAAGCCTATCGAGCTCCAGCACATCCACGCTGGTATGGCTCTAACGAACCTTACTGTAAAGTTCGCAGAGTCTTACGCAAAACTCTACAGCGTCAAGTTTGACGAGGGTCAGCTGATAGCTCTCATCGCTAAGGCTCAGTCCAATGTCTTCGGTAAGCCTCTAGTCAACACTGATGCTAACTACTTCTATGGTGTCAAGCTCTTTGGCAAGACGGACGCTAAGTACACTCCAGCAGCGGCTAACTACAAGGAGATGGCCGAGCTCAAGATGGATCTCAAAGAGACGGGTGAACAGGAACGCAAGGGCTTCTATATCCTAGAGAACAACTCTGCAGAGCACCCCACCATCCTCTGCCTCAAGGGTACGCTCACACAGGCTGACGGCTCAGAGCTAACGGCTGATCAAGCTCAGCAAGCTGTAGAGGCTGGCTGGATTGTATCTACGACAGATCACTCAACCTACTACCCAGTCCTTGTCAACTGGGCAAAGGACGGCTACACCTTCACTGGTACGGATGAGCACAACGGTATCGTACGCAACAACAAGTACGAGATTGCACTCACGATCACTGGCCCTGGTACGAACTCACCTGAGGACCCAACACAGGAGAAGGCTAACCTTGATGTCATGTGCAAGGTCCTACCTTGGGTCATTGTCAAGCAAAACGTAGTCTGGTAGACCACGCCCTCACAGATAGCTTTAGAGCCACC
>OASD01000785.1_pt1 | contig 11342 bp, 6 predicted proteins | sample 1475531 | NCBI WGS metagenome assembly OASD01 (sample SAMEA3360668, study PRJEB22359) | human gut metagenome | biome: ENVO:urban biome; feature: ENVO:human-associated habitat; material: ENVO:feces | place: Bangladesh | collected 2011
AGCTACGGCGGCTGACTCAACAGCTGTACAGAAACCAGCCACAACAGGTGTAGAGGATGTACTCTTTAGCAAGCTCAACGTTACCAATCGTGGTACCATCGTTGGCTACGCTCGTCGTGCTGATCTAGACAAGATCGATGAGATGCTTGAGGAGGCTCAGAAGCAAAAGATGATCCGTGAGGATCTGATGCTCCTCTGGGGCAACTCGCCTATCAAGGATCCACAGACGGGTAAGGAGACAGATATCTACGAGCTATACGCTATCCGTGGTAACCGCAATGCGCTCCCCGATCTAGGTGGTGAGGTGGTCACCTCGGCACGTAGTGAGGTGCGTAACGACCTAGGTCAGAATCGCCCCGTCGTCACCATGACTATGAACGATGAGGGCGCCCGTAAGTGGGCTCGCCTGACGGGTGACAACATTGGTCGAAACATTGCTATCGTCCTCGATGGTGTCGTCTACTCTGCGCCTAATGTCAATTCGGAGATTACAGGCGGACGCTCTGAGATCTCAGGTCACTTTACTGTTGACGAGACAACCGACCTTGCCAACGTCCTCAACTCTGGACGTATGGAGGCTTCTGTCGAGATCGAGCAGGAGAGTGTCGTCGGACCTACCCTAGGTAGCGAGTCTATCCAGGCTGGTATTATCTCCTTTGCGATAGCTATCATCCTACTGATGATCTACATGTGCCTCGCTTACGGCCTCATCCCAGGTCTCATCGCCGATGGCGCTCTGATCCTCAACAGCTTCTTCACGCTCGGTGTCTTAGCTTCTTTCCACAGTGTCTTGACCTTGTCCGGTATTGCGGGACTTGTGCTGACGCTCGGTATGGCGGTGGGTGCAAACATTCTGATCTTCGAGCGTATCAAGGAGGAGCTACGTGCTGGCAAGTCTATGACACGTGCTATCCAGGACGGTTATGGCAACGCCTTCTCAGCAATCTTTGACTCCAACCTCACGACCGTCATCACGGGTGGTGTGCTCTATGCCTTTGGTACTGGACCTATCCGTGGCTTCGCTACGACGCTTATCATAGGTGTCATCGCTTCCTTTATCACCGCCGTCTTCCTAACGCGTATCGTCGTTGAGGCGCTTGATAAGAAGGGTCGCATGGACAAGGTTACTTATACGACCTTCCTTACGCGCAACCTGCTCAACAACCCAAGCTTCAAAATCCTCGAGAACCGCAACAAGGGCTTTATCATCTTTGGCTCTATCCTAGTGCTCGGACTCATCGGCTCGTTCGTATGGGGTCTCAATAGAGGTATCGAGTTCTCCGGCGGTCGCAACTATATCGTCGCCTTCGAGCAACCAGTCTCTTCGGCTGAGGTGCGTGAGGCTCTCACGAAGCCTCTTGAGGAGCATGTCCTCGTCACCTCAATCGGTACGGAGGGCAACCAGGTTCGTATCTCGACCAACTACGGTATCGGCATGACCCAGGAGAGCGAAGACGAGGAGCTACTCGTCATCGGTAAGGTCTTCGAGGGAGTCCAGAAGTTCCTCCCACAGGGTACGACCCAGCAGCAGTTTGTCGACAACTATGTCGTCAGCTCACAGCGCGTTAGCCCGAGTATGTCTAAGGACATCTCTCGTCAGGCTATCATAGCGGTGGTTCTCTCCCTAATCTTCATGGGACTGTACATCTTGCTCCGCTTCCGCAACTGGGCCTTCTCGCTAGGAGCCTTCGCATCTGTGGCTACCACCACGCTACTTATCGTGGCGAGCTACATACTCCTCTGGCAGATTATGCCCTTTACGATGGAGTTGGATCAAAACTTTATCGCAGCGCTACTGGCGATCATCGGATACTCTATCAACGACGTGGTCGTCGTCTTCGACCGTGTCCGTGAGACGTTACACAACTATCCAAACCGTGAGGAGAAGCTTGTGATGAATGAGGCGCTCAATAGTACGCTAGCTCGTACGGTGCAGACCTCCTTCTCAACCTTCCTAGTGGTCTTCATCATCTTCCTACTCGGTGGAGCCTCTATGCGTAGCTTTACCTTTGCGCTACTCATCGGTATCGTCTACGGTATCTTCTGTACGCTCTTCGTCGCATCGCCTATCGCTTACCTAGTACGCAATAAGCAGCAACGTAAGAAGCTCGCAGCTGCTAAGAAGTAAGCACACCTACTCGCTCTCCACTCAGAGAGAGCTGAAACTAAAGTCGGAGCCTACCCACACTACGTGGATAGGCTCCGATTGTTCTGTCAAAAAGCTATCGACGAGGCAACTACAGTCTGACAAAAGCCGTATCTTTGTCACGATAGAGCGCATGCGATTGCTGTGCGGGCAGTAGTCGTCTGGGACTCTGCCGTCAGCGCTAGCCTATTCGTTGTTGCGCAACCGTATACCAAACAGATACTTAATATGACAAAAACCCAGTTACTCCACTTCGCCACTACGCTGGCGATCATGCTCTTCGCTCTGCCTGCGATGGCGCAAGAGATCACTTTGCGCACGACAATGGAGACGAATAGTAGTACGACAGAGCAGTTTGCCATGAAGATCAAGGCGCCCAAAGGATCCACCTATTACATTGACTATGGTGATGGCACGGGTGCCAAAGAGAAGTACGGCAGTGGGTATTCAGAGACCGTTTACTACAGCTTCGCCGACATGTCCTCTCGTAGCGAGCACCAAGTAGAGGTATGGGGAGCTGACTTTTTGGAGTTTTGGGCTATAAGCAATAAGAGCGTCACGGAGCTCACCGTGAAGGATTGCAACAGCCTAGAGAAGCTTTCCTGTGCCAATAACAAGATACAGAGCCTGGATCTCTCGGGTTGTAACAAGCTCACCACCGTCATTTGCAATAGCAACGAGATTTCTTCGCTAAAGCTGCCTGCCTCGGTGACTAGCGTTGACTTTTCGAGGAATCGTCTCTCGCTTGCGAACTTCCCCGAGCGACGCTCTGGTATGAGCTATCGGTATGCTCCTATGCGCCCGGCCTATCTCTCTAAGAATAAGATAAACGGTCTGACGGTAGATTTGACCGAAATGCTAGAGTTTGAGGGGACTAAGTCCACCTTCAAGTGGTACTACTTTGATGATAAGGGGACGAATGCCAATCCAGCCTTGCTGATCGACCCAGCGACCTATACGGAGCGTGATGGAGTCTTCACCTTTCATCAGGAGCCAGGGCGACCCATCTACTGTGTTGTCGCCAATAGTGCTCTGCCAAAGCTTAACAACATCAGTGACTGCTACGGCATCATGCCGATAGAGCTCAGTGGCGCAGAGAGGAAGCTGGAGCAGGTACATGCGGCCTTTGTAACAGACAAGTATACGACAGAACGCTTGACCTTTGATCTACAGCTCAGTGCCACCAAAGAGGGCACGCCCTGCCTCGTAGACTGGGGTGATGGATCCTTTGAGGAGGCTACCCTAGGCGTAGAGCCCGTGACCTTGCGACACAACTTCGTCGATGCCAAGGTAGATCGCCAGCATACCGTCCAGATACAGTGTGCAGATCTAGACTTGATGAGCCTCCCTGAGCTTTGTGGCTTGATCCAGTTTGCCCCCACGACAGAGCCTTGTCCCGTCAAGCGACTGATACTGGATAATAATCGTGTGCCAGAACTTGACCTGTCGGCTTTCGTCCAGTGCGAAGAGATCTCCGCCAATGGTTGCTATATGAGCCAAGTCAAGCTACCCCAAGCTAAGCAACTCAAGAAGCTCTCTCTACGAAACGGTACCATCACCGAGATCGATCTCTCGCCCTATACAGAGCTGGAGGAGCTGACGCTATCGCTCAATAAGCTGAGCGCACTAGATCTGAGCGCACAGACGCATCTCAAGAAGGTGGACGTATCTCACAATAAGCTGAAGAGCCTCACGATGCCCACCTCTAGGGAGACCCTTGAGGAGCTGGACTGCTCCTCCAATGCGATCCCTATGTATCTGCTACCTACCAAGGGCGCAATGAGCAAATATCTATATGCTCCGCAAGAAGCCTTTGAGATCACACCAGAGATGGTAGATGGCTGTACGATAGATCTATCTATGTTTGACAATTTGGTTGGTGTCGAGACAGCTCCCCAGCCGACGACCTACCTTTGGCTACATGCCGAGGATGAGTCGAAGTTTATCATGAAGGGCGTGCACTATGATGTCGCTGGCGGTAAGTTCACCTTTAAGTTCAAAGAGCCGACCAAGATCTTCTGCACGATGGAGACGAACGCCTTTCCGCTCCTAGCCGCAGGCGGCAAAAGCTACCGTACCAAGCCGATCATCGTACCAGCACAAGGAGGCACCGCCATAGATAGCTCCATGACGGCAGAGACTCCGCTACAGCTGAGCGTGCGTGGTCGAGAGATCACACTGGAGGCTACACAGAACCTTGTTGCTCAGATATTTGCTGTGGATGGTAAGGTAGTCTGGACGAAGGCGCTGACTGCTGGAAGCGTGGAGACGCTAACCTTGCCACAGGGGGCATACATCCTTCATACTGAGGGGATGGACCCTGTGCGACTGGTCGTCCGATAGGAGACCAGGCGTCTCGTCTAGCTTCACTAGGTAAAGGTAGACCTATGCCCCTGCTTTTGTTGAGGCAGTGGCGTGACGATATTACAGCTGCGGAGGTAGTCTGAGACTCCTCCGTGGCTTTTTTTTATCTCCTCGGGAGGAAAGGGAAAATTCTTCGGACTTATGATTTGGTTCTTCCGAAGTTTCATTTGATTCTTCCGAAGAAATTTTTCTTTCCTCCGAAGAATTGGCTAGCGACTCTAGTGGCGTTAGTGCTTCTAGTGATACTAGTGCCTCTAACCTCTAACTTCTCACCTCTAATCTCTAACATCTAACCTCTAAATTCGTACCTTTGCGGTATATCTAAGATACTTATCCTCTTATGACCTCAAAAGATTCAGTTCAGAAGCTCACTATCACCCAGTCGGTAGCTCATCGTTTGCTCGCTATTCAGGCTGTCGAGCTTCGTCCAGACGCCCCCTTTACCTGGGCTTCTGGTTGGCTTAGCCCCATCTACTGTGACAACCGCAAGACGCTCTCCTATCCCGAGCATCGTAGCTACATCAAGCAAGCCTTTGCCCTCCAGGTGAGCGACCTCTATCCCGAGGCTGAGGTGGTGGCTGGCGTTGCCACGGGCGCTATCTCGTGGGGAGCTTTGGTCGCAGACGAGCTGGGACTGCCTTTCGTCTATGTACGCTCCTCGGCTAAGGATCATGGCAAGCAAAACCTCATCGAGGGGTACCTACCCGAGGGAGCGCGTGTCGTAGTCATCGAGGATCTGATCTCTACGGGCGGCAGTAGTATGAAGGCTGTCGAGGCGCTGCAAGCAGCCGGTGCACAGGTCGAGGGACTCATGGCGGTCTATACGCACGGCTTTGCCGAGGCCGAGGAGCTCTTCGCCAAGGCAGGCGTGGAGATGCGTACCCTGACCGATTACAACGAAGTCATTCGCCAGGCCGTCTCTGCCGGTTACGTCTCTGAGAGCGACCTCGAGATGCTCGCTCAGTGGCGACAGAACCCGAGCCAGTGGGGTCGCTAGCATTATCACACATTAGCTTATACGAGCACTCCTATGACGATACAAAGCCAACCCGTCGCCTCTACTTATAGTTGTGAGGCGATCTATCGTAAGATCAGCGACCTGACCAATCTAGAGGAGCTACATCAGCTACTAGAGGAAAAGCAGGTCAAGGTCTCCTCGCTCAGTAGCGACCGCTGCGAAATACAAGCGCAAGTGATGAAGTTCTCGGCAGACCTTGCGCTCGTCGTCTCCGAGCGTATCCCCACCGAGGAGGTGCGCTATCAGATCGAGCACGACATGCTCCCCGCTAAGGTCTCCATACGGCTCACCCCGCAGGAGAGCGAAGGCAGCACCTTGGTCGTCTCCATGGAGGCTAAGCTCAACCCCTTTATCGCTGGCATGGTACAGCCTCGCCTAGAGGAGGCGGTCCAGTACATCGCCAATATGCTGGGGCAGATACGCTACGACGCATAGTCCAAAGCTAGAACGAAGACAAGGATGAAGGGTGCTCGAACAATGCTTTTATCGCTCATGACGCTCCTACTGCAGGGGTGTCAAGGCGAGGTGCAGTACGCCACGCCCCTGCGTCCGGTGCACTATTCGATCTACTTCGCCAGTGCCGAGGGGCGAGCGCTCATACCCGTCGGAGGGTACCTGCGCATCACCAAGCCCTCCACGGCGATCTCAGCCATCGGCTTCGGAGGCATCCTGATCATTCACGGCTTCGCTGGGAGTGGCACGGCCGATTACTACTACGCTTACGACCTTGCCTGCCCTAAGGAGCTAGATCCGACGAACGCTCTGCTGGTCAATGACAAGCTTGAGGCGGTCTGTCCTAAGTGTCACAGCCGCTTTAGCATTGTCTATGGCGGCGGCACGCCAGTCCAAGGGCCTGCGCAGAGTCCGCTCTTGCCTTACCGTGTATTACCCATCGATGGGGGACTATTGATTACAACGCCTGAGCTATGAATAAGCTAGTCCGATACGCCCTCTGCCTCCTCTGCTTGTGGAGCCTCCTAGCGGCGACAGCCGTCCAGGCGCAGTCCCGCTACGACTACGACATCCCGCTACCCGCCTTTGACAAGGATCCCCACGAGCTCCTCTACCGTGGCGAGACGCTCCACAGCTTTCTGATCAATCCCTACACGGGTGCGCTCTATGAGTCGCGTCCCGACACGCTGAGCACGCTCTTTCACGATCAGGTGAAAGCGGAGAGTCGCTCCATCGTGATGGCTTACCTCGGCAACTTGAGGTCTCCGTGGATTGATATGGACTACTTCAACCGCCTGCGCCCACAGCATCGCTTCCTCTTCGATCAGACGCTCTCGGGCTTCGTATGGGACGAGTCTAGGCGGCTCTTCTATCGGACGAAAACTCCTTTCTCCAAGCTCTTCTATCAGCGCAATGGAGATGCGCAAAGAAGGGAAGAGCAGTTTGACGGGACGATAGCGTTCAACCTCGGCAAGCGCCTAGCGATGGGAGCCGACTTCAACTACACCTACTCTCCTGGCTACTACATAGGCAACCGCACGAAGAGCTGCGACTACCGTCTCTTTGCCGCGTTGACTCTAGATCGCTACGAGGCGTATCTCTCGGGCGGGGGCAACTTCGCACGCATTACCGAGAATGGCGGTATCATGGAGGACGGTTATGTCAACGACCCGAAACGGGGCAACTCAGGCAGGCGCAATCTGGAGAGCCACGAGATACCCGTTCGTCAGACGGAGCAGGTTTGGAACGGTATTGACGATGCGCACTTCTTCCTCTCGCATCGCTACAACTTCGGCTCCTCTCGTCCGCGCAGTGCTAGCGACACGCTGACGATCTTTGGCGAGCGTCGCACCGATGCCGACACAACGCGCTTCGTGCCGATAGCCAGTGTGGGGCATATCTTGAGCTTCAGGCAGGGCGTACATCAATATGTGAACCGCAACCAAGCCACCTGGGAGCACTACCCCAACCACTACGCCTACATGCACAAAGGTCCCTCGGGGGCGCTCGACTCGCTCTACGTCTTGCCCGAAGATAGTACACGGAGGTGGCAGCTGGACAATAGCTTCATCCTCTCGCTCCGTGAGGGCTTCAGATCGTGGGTTAAGTTTGGTCTAGAGGCCTATGTGCGGCTGGAAAACAAATACTACTACACCCCCGACTCGCTCTATCGGGAGCGACCTGGGCACAGCACCATGGATGTCGTCGTGGGCGGACGCATAGCGCGTACCTCGGGACACTTGCTCAACTTCGATGCGCAGCTCGAGAGTACTCTCCTAGGCGAAAACATCGGCTCCATACTGGCGCAGGGCGGTATCGCCACTTCGTTTCGTCTCTGGAGCTTCCCCGTGGGGTTGCGCGCCTGGGGCAACTTTGAGAACCGCCGTCCAGACTACTTCATACGGCACTTCCACGGCACCTTCCACCGCTGGGACGTGGACTTCGGCTATGAGCGCCGGCTAGCCTTCGGAGGGCGACTCACGCTCGACAAGCTGGGCACCTCGCTGAGCGTCGAGACAGCTACCCTGCAAAACCAGCTCTACTGGACTTCGCAAGGGATCGTGCAGCAGTGCGCCGACCCGATACAGATCCTCTCGGCACGGCTCCTACATGACTACAACTGGGGCTGGCTCGCCTGGCGACTGCAAGCCCTCTACCAGCTCTCCACACGTCAGGAGGTGATGCCCCTGCCGACGCTGAGCCTATACGGGTCGCTCTACACAGACTTCTTCTACGCTCGCGTCCTGCGCATCATGCTCGGCGTGGACTGTCGCTGGCACACACGATACTACGCCCCTTACTACGAGCCAGCGGTCATGCAGTTTGTCAATCAGACGGAGACGAAGTATGGCAACTTCCCTCATCTGAACGCATTCGTCAGCTTCCAGCTCAAGCGGGCTCGCTTCTTTGTTGAGTACTACAACCTCGGCGATCTCTTTATCTCACCCTCGCAGCGCTTCTCCGCAGCGCACTACCCGATCAATCCGCCCGTCATCCGCCTCGGCATCTCCCTCGACCTGAACAAGTAATATTTACGTAGAGAATTGAGACGCCCCCCTGTAGAGACGCACGGCTCGTAAGATTTGCGGACTCTTTGTTGCATCGTATCGTGCTCTCTTTGTAGCACATACGAGTTCCAAAGTTGGTTCCACCTTTGGAACTTTCGAGTTCCAAGGGAGGAACTTTTCAGTTCCAAGGGAGGAACCGCCCAGCGGACTGTTGTGATTTTGTATCTTTGTTCCGTAGGAAGAGACTGCGGGCGTAGTCTTATTGCTACATTTACTGCATAACGAAATAGGCGTATCCTCGATGAATACACAACAACGACAGCAAGCGTGGTGGCTCTACGGTGGGCTGATGCTCATCTTCGTGGCGCTCTTGTGGTGGGTCGCTGCGACTGACCAGGCGATGAGTGGCTCCTCGGAGTCTCTCGTCACGGCTCCCGTAGCTACTGCGACAGAGTCCTTGGGCGAAGCGTCCGAAGGGGTTGTGGTAGCACCCGAATTGACCACTCCTTCGTCTGCGGAGGAGGCTTCGCCGTGGCAATCTTTTGTGACGTCGGTACGCTCTCACGCCGCTTCAGACATAGGTATGCTACTGATCCAGCTGGTGGTCATCCTGCTCGTGGTACGTGTCGTGGGGTGGCTCTTCGCACGATTGCATCAGCCGACGGTCATTGGGGAGATCCTTGCCGGTATATTGCTCGGTCCGAGCTTGCTGGGAGCCGTTTGGCCAGAAGCGATGGAGACGCTCTTTCCGGTGCACAGCTTGGGCAATCTAGAGTTGCTCAGCCAGTTCGGACTGATCCTCTTCATGTTTACCATCGGTATGGAGCTGCGGATGAAAGACCTCAAGGGTCAGGCGCAGCAAGCGTTCGTCATCAGCCAGTCGGGGATTATCTTTCCCTTTATTCTAGGCATCCTTCTCACCTATGGACTGTACAGTCGCCCTGAGCTACTGAGCGAGGGGAGTAGCTTCTTGTCGCTTGCCCTCTTTGTGGGCATCTCGCTCAGCATCACCGCCTTCCCCGTCTTGGCTCGTATCATCCAGGAGCGCTCGCTCTCGCATAGTCACCTGGGGCGCCTGGCGCTCTCGACCGCAGCTATGGGAGATATCGTGGCGTGGCTCATGCTGGCGGCCATCATGGCGGTCAGTCAGGGGGGAAGCTTCACGAGCGCCCTCTACAATATGCTCTTCCTCGCCCTTTACTTGGCGGTTATCTTTGGCCTCTTGCGACCACTCTTCGGACTCCTCGGGCGACGTGTGAGACATCGTGAGGTACTCTCCAAGTCGCTCATGGGACTCATCTTCATCCTCCTCATGGCGAGCGCTTACTTCACCGAGATCATGAGTATGCATGCGCTCTTTGGCGCCTTTATGCTGGGGTTGGTTATGCCGGAGAACCTAGACTTCCGAGTGATTGTCAAGGAGAAGGTCGAGGACCTCGCCCTTTTGCTCCTCCTGCCGCTCTTCTTCGTGAGCTCAGGCTTGCGCACGGAGCTGGGATTGGTCAATACACCTGAGCTGTGGGCGCTCTTCGGCATCTTTACCCTTGTGGCAGTTATCGGCAAAATGGGTGGCACTTACCTAGCAGCGCGAAGCTGTGGCATACAGCGCCGCGAAAGCCTTTACCTAGGAGCTTACATGAACACCCGAGGGCTGATGGAGCTGGTCGTGCTACGCATCGGACTGGACCTAGGAATCCTCTCAACCGTCCTCTTTACGATCCTCGTGATGATGACGCTCGTGACGACGGTCATGACGGCTCCGACGCTGCAACTGATCGACTGGCTCCTCAAGAAGAAGAAAACGCCGAGGAGTCTGGAGCATGCAACGGGGCAAGTGCTCATCTCCTTCGGTCGTGCCGAGACGGGTGTCACGCTCCTCGAGTTCTTCCATAGGTTGTGCGGTGGTACCGCTCCACAGGTGGCTTGTACGCTGATGCACGTCACTACTGATACGGACATTAGTACCATTGATGCGGAGCACTACTACGCCAGTAGCTTCGCAGCTCCGATGGAGATGGCCAAGCAGCTGGACCTTTCTGTGCAGCGTAAGTATGAGATCGCCGAATCGGTCCCCGAGGCGGTTCTTTCGCACGCCAATCATATCCAGAGCAACCTGCTCCTCCTCGGAGCGAGTGTCAACCTTTCGCAAGACAAGAAAGACCGTGACCTGGTCGCCTATAGCAATAAGTTGACCCGTAGGTGGGGGCTGCTGACCGGTCGCCGTCGCAAAGCTAAGAAAGAGCAGAGCTCGCACTCCTTTGAGGAGCTGATCGCCACCTTTGCTCAGGAGGCGCCTTGCTCTGTGGGCATTTATGTGGACAATGGTCAGACGCCGATAGCGCATCCGCTCGTGCTGATGCAGCGACCTGAGGACCAAAAGCTACTACTCGTTGCCGAGCAGGTGACGCAAAGTGCGGATAGTCCGATCAGGCTGATGCCGCTCTCGTCGCATCTCGCCAAGCCTACGACAGAGCTCTCGGATCGTGTGTCGTGGAGCAGAGAGACTTTTGCTGAGCAGGTCGACCTGAGCGCTTACGACTTCGCCTTCATCGCTTACGATGCGTGGGCTACCCTCACGCCAGCACAGCAAGAGCTTCTAAAGCAACTGCCCTCTTACCTTATTCTAGACATTGACGAGGCGACCATTGAGTTGCCGACGATACATCGTCCGACTACAGAAGCCGTCTCTTACCTTGGTAAAGCGTCTTAACTATGAAACGTGAGAAAGGCTCTCCTCGCCAAGCTAAGCCAAAGTCGAGCACCCCGCTCTGGGCTCGGCAAGATCCGTGGCTCGCTCCCTACTATGAGACGATAGAGGCGTGGCAAAGCTACATCGCAGCGCGTCGGCAGCTCT
>OASD01000786.1_pt1 | contig 11335 bp, 8 predicted proteins | sample 1475531 | NCBI WGS metagenome assembly OASD01 (sample SAMEA3360668, study PRJEB22359) | human gut metagenome | biome: ENVO:urban biome; feature: ENVO:human-associated habitat; material: ENVO:feces | place: Bangladesh | collected 2011
ACAAAGCTTTATGCCAATCTTGTCCTCGAAAATCATTCCCAAAAGTGTAAGGATTAAGATAATCAATGACATCATCTGTTTCCATTTAGGCACATTTGAAAAATCCTTCTGCTCATCATATGAGCTTTCCGTACTGCCCTGCTTTTCAGGCAGGAATTTGTATCCTATAAATGCAAAGTACAGAATACCTGCTATAAGTATCGGAAGTCCTACCTTTGCATACTCGAAAAATCCAAAGCTAAGTCCCATCTCTCCCATGGCTGATTGTGCTATGAGATTTCCCGGTGCACCGATGAGAGATAAGTTTCCACCCATGGCTGCCGCAAAAACAAGTGGCATAAGAAGTCTCGATCTCGAGTATCCTGATTTTGCTGCAATTCCGATAACTACCGGAATGAGAACCGCTGCAGTTCCTGTGTTTGAAAGTACGCCACTCATCAGTCCCACGATTACCATGATTGCTATGATAAGCTGCCTCTCTGTTTTGGCGAAGTGTGTGACCACTCCTCCAATTTTGTTTGCCATACCGGTTTCAAACAATGCTCCTCCGACGATAAACATCGCTACGAAAAGAATTACGTTGCTGTCGATAAATCCCGAAAAGGCTGTTTTCCAATCAAGTACGCCTGTGACAACAAGACCGACACATACTATCATGGATGTAACCCCAAGTGGAATCTTTTCCCACACGAACATTACAACGGCAAACAATAAGAATAAAAGTGTTATTGTTGCTGGACTCATATCATTTTCCTCCTCCGCTTAGTATCTGATATTTGATATTGTATCCAATTTCTGAGTATAAGATATAACAAAAAGCCGAAATCGTCAATACCTTTTTGACGATTTCGGCAATTTATATATATTCCACCTATTCAATTTGTGCATCTATTACAAGCAATATGTTAAATTAGTAACTTACTTCTACACATAATATGTCAGCATATCATCACGGCTACGCATGATATGTTCATACATCCTCCGCTGTGCAAGCTGTACATCATGAGCCTTGATTGCTTCGTATATAGCCTCATGCTCCTTTATGGAAATGCCCGCATATTCCTCCTCTGTGACCATGCTGCCCATTGAAAGTCCGTTCCACAGCTCTGCGATCATATTTTCCATCTTTTTGTTGCCGGATGCTGCCCAGATTTCACTGTGAAACTCGCGGTTTAAATCCGCATATCTGCTATAATCTCCGGAAGCTGTCATCTCCCTTGCATCCAGGTATGACTGCTCTATCTTGCTGATATCGATATCCGGTGAAGCAGCAAAACCTGCACATGCGCCCTCGAGTATTCCTCGAAGCTGGTAATGCTCCCTTATGTACGTCTCTGTAATTCCGAGTACTATTGCCCCCTTATTCGGTCTTAGCTTGATAAGTCCGTCATGCGCTAATATCTGAAAAGCCTCACGCACCGGAGTTATAGAAACATTAAGCTGCTGCGCTACACTTTCCAGTGTAAGATTTTCTCCCTCTTTTATCTGTTTTGATAAAATTGCCTTGCGAAGCTCCGATGCTACGCGCTCCTTCGCTGACGGAATCTTTATCGGTTTAAGTCCTATCATAATTACTTTTTCCTCTTGTTATCTTTTATTTTTATACGCATTCGAATCATCTGTCATTATTCAGTATAAAATAACTCACCTATTACCTGCTGCTTTCTGCCCTCTCCGCTATAACAGCCTCACAAAGACTTTCAAAATATTCTCCCAAAAGTTTTCTGACTATCTTTATATCCTTATCCGAATATGCCTCTGCTATTTTCGATAACAGCTCAAGTCTTCGCGCATTTTTCCTGCCTGCTGCCGTCTCTTCTACCGCAAACCTGATATAGCACCAGAGACCATTTTCAAGAATATGTGTAAAATACTCGTTATGACTATTGGATATAATTGTCTCATGAAACTGTAGCTCTGCAGACATATTTTCATTTATAGCAGATGCCCCAAGTACACAATTGGACTGCATCATGCCCTTTAGCAGTTTTATCTCCACATCTGCAAGCAGCTCATAGATTTCCGTTATCACCTCGTCCGAAAAATCAGCCACCACCACATGCCTTGTTGCCAGTCTCTTTGCCAATCCCTGCGACTCAAGTATCTGCAATGCCTCCCTGATTGGTATTCTCGAATAACCGAGACTATCCGCAAGCTCTTCCTGACGCAATGGGGCTCCTGATGACATACGTCCTGATAAAATTTCATTCTGAATAGCTTACGCTATATAATCACATACTCTTTTATTTCTCATAATATATTATTATATCTGATTTTGGATACAATTTCCAGTCTAACTTATTGCATCGATTTATCTGAACCAATTTATCCTAATCTCTCGTATCTGCATAATCCAGATCAAACCCAATCCACACCTTAGTTCCTTTTCCAATCTCTGACTCCATGCGGATTGTATGCCCCAGCTTGTCTGCCATCTGCCTGCACAGATAAAGCCCAATTCCTGTAGCCTTCTTATCGGCATGACCATTGTAGCCTGTGTAGCCCTTTTCAAAAACGCGTGGCAGATCCTCGGCTTTGATTCCTATTCCGGTATCCTTTATTGTAATAAAAAACCGGTCTTTTTCCTCTGCAGTTTCTATTGTAACAAAACCCTGCGGTGTATATTTTATGGCATTTGAAAGTATCTGTTCCAGCATAAATGCAAGCCATTTTCCGTCAGTATATACCGCCTGCCCGGTTCCTGAATAATTTATCCCAATATGCCTTCGGATCATAATTTTTGCATATTTTTTAATGGTATCACGTATGACACCATCCACACTGACTTTTTCAAGCACAAAATCATTTTCGGTGCTGCTCACACGCTGATACTGCAAAGCCATACCGACATATTCCTCTATGCGGAACAATTCGTCCTCAAACGAGTCCATGTTATCTGACAGCAGGTACTGACTCTGTTCATCATCACATATAAGCTGTCCAAGATCCTCCCGCTCTGCCTCAAGCAATAGTTTCATAGCCGATATCGGAGTCTTTATCTGGTGCACCCACATAGAGTAATAATCTCTCATCTGTGATTGTCTGATTGCAGCACTGCTTTCTGCCTCACTTCTTGCAATACTTTGATTTTCCAGCAGCCGGTGATAAAGCATCTCCACATCATCTGTTGCTTCCGGAAGCTTTGCCTGTTCCTCAACCGGACGTTTTAAAGCATTGCTTAGAGCTTTTACCTTGCTGCTATATCTGAAAAATCCAACCAAAACTGTTATCAGAAGAAGTATTGCATCAAGCACTGCCGCATACACCAGATCCTGTTTGCGCGCACCAATCAGGTACATGTAAAGCAAATGGATACATGACATTGTGACTATCATCAGAATCCATATATAGTTTTGTTTTATAAAATTTGTCAGATGCGGTTTGTTTTGTGTTTTTGCCATGACCTCTCCCCCCAGCCTGTACCCAAGCCCCTTTTTTGTGACAATAAAGCTCTCAAGCCCTATAGAATCCAGCTTTTTACGCAGCCTGTTGACATTCACCGAAAGTGTATTCTCGTCCACATACGCATCACTCTCCCACAGCTTTTCCATTAGAAGGCTGCGTGATACGATCCTTTCTTTGTTGTCAAAAAGTGTCTGCAATATTTTGAGCTCATTCTTCGTAAGCTCGAGCCTTTTGTCGTCATAGGTTATGGTGGCATCAGATATATTGAGCATGGCGCCATTATGCTCCAAAACACTGTTGTTTGCGCCAAAATCATAGCAGCGCCTGATGATAGCCTGTATCTTTACGGTCAGCACATCGAGGTCAAACGGCTTTGCTATAAAGTCGTCAGCCCCCATACTGACTGCCATCACTATATTCATATTATCAGCAGCGGATGACAGGAAAACCACAGGAACCTTTGATACCCTTCTGATTTCCGTACACCAGTGATACCCATTGTAAAACGGCAGACCGATATCCATAAGCACAAGCTGCGGATCAAATGATGCAAATTCTGACATTACAGCATCAAATTTCTGCACCACATGCACATCATAATCCCATTTTTCCAAATGTCTTCTGACAAGCTTTGCTATGGTCTCGTCATCCTCAACCAAAAATATTCTATACATTATTTTCCGCTTTCTTCCATGATAATCTCAGCCGCATCGATGATGAGCTGTGATGCCTTCATACGCAGTAAATCCGGCTTGAGCTGTGCCTTTGGAATCACCTGCTTTACAACGTCAACAGGCTGACCATACTTCTGTGAAATAAGCTCATACTGCTCATCCATCTCCTCGTCAGATACAGTGATATTTTCTACTCTGATGATTTCATCGAGAACAGCCTCAAGCTTTGCCTGCTTCTGTGCAACCGGCTTGAGCTCATCCTTTAAGCTGTCCATAGTCTTGCCTGTCATCTGAAGATACTGCTCCATAGCCACACCCTGCTGTGCAAATGATGCCGCCATCTGCTGAAGCTGCATATTTACCGCTGTCTCTACTGCCTGTGGCGAAACAAGGCATGAGCTGCTCTCAAGAATCTGGTCATAGAGCTTTTCTCTTGCCGCATCAGCCTTTCTTGCCTCTACCTGGTACTCAAGATACTCGTTGATATATTTCTTTAAATCCTCCACTGACTGTACCTCAGGGAAATTGAGAGATGCTGCAAACTCATCGTTCAGCTCTGCTTCCTTCTCATTGTAAATCTCGTGCAGCTTAACCTTGAAAACAACCGCTTTGCCTGCAAGCTCCGGCGCATGATACTGCTCAGGGAATGAGAGATTAATGTCTCTGTCCTCACCGATTTCCATGCCTACAAGCTGCTCCTCAAAGCCCGGAATAAAAGAGCCTGAACCGATTCCCAGAGGATATTTCTCAGCCTTTCCGCCCTCAAACGCAACTCCGTCCTTAAAGCCCTCGTAGTCGATTACTGCCGTGTCGCCCATCGCTAATGGGCCTGTTTTCTGCTCTCTGACAGGATTTCCTGAAAGAAGTGTCGCTATCTGTGAATTGACATCATCCTCTGTATATGCAATATAAGGGATGTTTGCCTTTAATCCTTTGTAATTTCCTAATACGATGTCCATGATTATACCTTTCTTTTATGTGTATTTATATCTGCTTAACGAAGCTGTTATATGCAAATAGTATACACTAGTTACCAAATAAAGCCAATAAAAACTCAACTCTTTCCAAGCTTTTATATATTCTAAATGTTTATGTACTACGACCAATATTACAACTCAATCAAGAAAAGAAATGCCAGTCCATAATAGGTCACAACCGCCACCAGATCATTCACCGTCGTGATAAGCGGGCCTGACGCAACCGCCGGGTCAATCTTTATCTTGTGGAAAAACATCGGAATCACTGTGCCCACAAGGCTTGAAATTGCCATTGCCACAAGCAGTGAAACTCCTACACAGCCTGATACCGCAAATGCTCCAAACCATGTGTAGCCCTTGAACAGATGCACATATATTCCCAGAAATACAAGTGCCATTATTCCAAGCAAGCCACCATTTACAAGGCCTATTCTTACCTCTTTTACTACAAGCAAAAGCTTCTGCTTACCGCTTAGATTCTCATCCATGAGCACTCTGATTGTGACAGCCAGTGACTGTGTTCCTACGTTTCCTGCCATGTCAAGTACCAGCGACTGGAAGCAGATGACTATCGGCAAAGCCGCTACCACATTCTCAAATATTCCGACTACGGAAGACACTATCATTCCCAAAAAAAGCAGGATGATAAGCCATGGCATTCTCTTTTTCATGCTCTGCAGTGTGGTCTCCTTCAGATCCTCCTCTGCGGTCAGTCCGGCGAGCTTTGCATAGTCCTCACCCATCTCATTGTCTACCATCTCTACAATATCATCAGATGTGATGACACCGAGGATATGCTTATCCTTTGAGAGCACCGGAATTGAATCCTCAGCGTAGTCCTTGATTGTGTCGATACAATCATCGATTTTCTCATGGTCTAGCACATATGGATATGAATGGGCTATAATGCTTTCCAGATTCATGCCCTCCCTGGCTGTGATTAAATCCTTTAAATCGATAGCTCCCGCAAAGCATTCATCTGAATCAACCACATATATAGTCATGATATTGTCGTTTTCGCCCGCCTGCCTCACGAGCTGGCTCATAGCCTGCTTCACTGTCAGACCGCTCGGAATACAGATGTAGTTGGTTGTCATATAGCTGCCGATTTCATCATCGTCATATGACAGAAGCATCCTGACATCCTTTTCCGCTTCCTCATCCAGATGCTCTACAATCTCCTTCTTGTCCTCATCCTCCAGATTTTCAAGCAAATCGACAGCATCATCCGAATCCATCAGCGATACTACCCTGGCAGCCTGCTCCACAGACAGCTCATCAAAATAGGCCTGCGGCTCATCAAGATATGCAAAAATCTCAGCTGTCCGCTGTGTTCCAAGGAGCCTGTAAAGACGTTTGCGCTCCTTCTCGTTCATTCCTGCAAGCATATCAGCAATATCATTCTCATGATAATCTGACAAAACCTCCAGAATTTCCTTATCCGTTTTGTGGCTTCTCAATAGAACAAGAAGCTCTTCATATTTCTTTGTATTCATCTCCATTTCTCTCCTTTCTCATTTCCGATAGCATTTTCCACATAAAATAAACATATGTGGTTCTCCAAAATCCCGGGATTCTGAAGCATAAAAATCATTCCATGATAGAAAGGACGAAACCCGTGCACTCAATAAATTTGCGCACGAAAAAAGCACCTAACGGTGCCCTGATATATAAACAAGTATGCATTTGTGCACAGCAAAACACAGCACGGCGTAAGCCGATATTTATTAATATGCCTACACTGTACCTCTAAAAACTGTCCGGTGATGAATCCTTTCACGGACAGAATCCACTATGCCTGCCAATACAATACTCACTTGTATATCAGCACCGATGTTGTTCTTACTTCGCCCAAGACCATCACTACTGTCCATGAAATTCACCTCCATACTTAGATTCTTAATTTCTACAATTAAAGTATTAAATTCGGTATACATCACCGGCCTGCAGATATCTGTCACGTCCGTAAATCCTACCAAACTCTTAACCGTAGAAATTGTAACATCAATATACACAATTTTCAACCCATTAATTATATCTTAAGACACACCATACCTACATTTTACAAGCACGAAGCGTAAGCACCGGGCGAAGACCGGTGCACACACGCGACAATTTTGCCACAACGTAAGGGGCGTAGGTCCCGGGTCTCGGTGTGGAGTGGCGGCATGTGCTCTCGTGTGAGCGCATAGCGAAGCTGCCTAGATACTGTAGAAATTATGCCCATGAAACGCAGAAATGCCCCGCCAAGGACGGTGGGGCAAGGATTATATGCGCCATGGACGGCGCATATAATCCGGTTTCGTCAATCATAGAAACCCCAAAAGCATAATTTCGTACAGAATCTTGGCAGCGAAGCGTAGCGAACGCAAGAGTACATGCCGCCACTCCACACTGGGACCCGGGACCTACGCCCCGTCCACCCAAGAAAAAATTCATTAAAATCTACTGGTTCTCTGTTGGTTCATCTGTCTCCGACTCACTGTCGTGCTCCACTGCAGGATCCACATATGTATACGTATTCTCAGACTTTCTGAAAATGGTATCACTAGATCCAACCTGGCACACAGTTATCTCATCACCATCACTGATGTCTTCCTTCTTGATAGCAAGCACACCTGCTGAGAGATAAGTCGAAGCCACCTTGGAGTCGTTGATATAAACCTTACTCCAGTTGGTAAAGTTGTGACCGTAAATATATACTGTATCACCGGTCGATGAATCAGACACATTTGTGATGTCCACCTTGTCAATTCCCATGACAAGATCTGAAGCCGGATATAAATCTGTGCCGTTGTAGCAGTAGCGCTTTCCATAAAGGATATCGTACTGTAACAGGTCAAGTCCATCCTGATATGATGCCTCATCTGTACTGTTCATCTGAGTCTGATGATAGTTCATGATAGTTCCCTCATGGATACCTACAGTGTCTGTAGTCTGGGCAAGAAGCTGGTAAGCATAAAGGTCAGCATCCTCCTTTGGCAGTCCCATGTTGTTCCATGTAATGTACTTTGTCTTGTAGATATCACCTGACTTCATATCAGAATCCTGAAGTCCCATTGTAGGGAGGTGATCGCCAAACATAACAACGATGGTGTCCTCATCTCTCTTAGAAAGCTCATCTGTGAGCTCCTTGATGAAGCGGTCAGCCTCGTTGAGCTGGTTTACATAATATGTCCAGGCATTTTTCATGCCCTCGTCCTCAACACCTGATACGGTGTATGTAGGATTTTCAATAACAGGCTCCTTTGGATAGTCACCGTGAGTGCCAACTGTGATGATATAAGTAAAATCAGACTGATCCGGTGTAGCATCAAAGGTCTTCATAGTCTCGCTGACGAGAATATCATCTGTAGGCCAGCTTCCGTTTGGAGTGTACTCTGTGATATTCATGAGCTCCTTGCTTGTAAAGGTATCAAAGCCCATCTTAGAAAATGCATTGGTACGGCTGTAGAAATTACCACCGTTGTTGTGCACTACATGTGTTGCATATCCAATCTTAGATAAATCAGAGGCAATGCTCTCGCAATCTGTCTGCTTTAAGATAGTCTTGTATGGATACTCTCCTGTACCGAAATACTGCATGCTGAGTCCTGTAAGCATCTCAAACTCTGTGTTAGCAGTTCCTGCTCCGACTACAGGTACATTCAGATATCCGCTTGAATAGTTTTTCTCAAGCTCATGGAATGTAGGAATAGGATCCTCATTCACCTGAAGGAAATTAATCTCGTCCGGGTCACAGAATGACTCTAAAAGCACACAGATGATGTTTGGACCGGTCTTTCCGTCCACTGTGGTGGTCTGCTTCTGAGAATTGACCTTCTGCTCTACATCTTCCACATTCTGCTTATTGTAGTCCTCCGGCTTTTTCATTCCACGGTCCACTACGGTAGATGAGAATGAGTATACAAAGCCATAATCATCATAGCCCTGGGCGATGTTTGAATAGTAGCTGGCAACCACATTGGTATTCTGTGCCACATTGGTTGTGACAGGGATTGCCACGAAAAGCAGTGCTAAAAATGCCACTGAAACGCCTGCATAACGGATTTTGCCTGTATATTTAGGCCCCTTGATAAAAAGTGCCACAAGAAACAGTGCAAATGCACCAAGTCCAACTACAACTATTGTAGCCTGCTGCGCTGTGAAATAGCTGGTATTGTTCATGGCTAAAAGCTCCGGAATACACTTTAAATCAGTATAACCAAACGGTGTGACACGGTTTGAAAGCACACAGCCGTTGATGATTCCGAGGATAGTCCAAAAGCCTGTAATTATTACCCTTGCAAAAGCTCTGCGCCTGAACAGATACACAAGTGAAAATGATACAAACACTAAAAATGAGTTGTACATGAACGCAAGTGTATGTGCATCTACGAACTTACATGCAGAGATAAAACTCCTGCGCGAGATAATCTCCACTATAAATACGATAGCCATAGCTATGATTGCATGGAATAAAAGCGAATATTTATTTAAAAAATCAATTCTGCGATAATATTTTTCTGAATGAATCTTGTCTTTCTTTACAAAGAGCTTTTGTTTAATGACATTCAATACATCAAATATTTTCTTCATATTTTCCTCCTATTTGCCTTTCTTTTACCTTCTCTTTACTACATGATAATATAGACAAAAATATGCACAAAAACAAGGGCATTTTTTTATAAAAATTGACGTTAAAATTATTGTTTTTGGGTAAATATTGATAATAAAATTAACTCTTTTTCCCTATTTTGGTTGTTTTCGTAAATTTTGAGTATAAAAACTATTGTTTAATCCGTGGGTAATATGATTATGAAGCCAATGGATTGAAATGTAAATAGGGAAATCGCATATTTAAAGAAAGTTTAATATTTAATAGTGCGTGGCGAATGCCACAGATTCAGGTGCCGCAGACCACACACCCAGCAGCTACGCTATGCGATTAAGATTCTGTACGAATTATGCTTGAAGGTTTTCTATTAAATACAGGCATATATACCGCACCCGGCGGATATATGCCTGCTTCATTACGAAATATTTAAATGCGCTCAAGTACTTCGGTTGCTTTTGCGAGGTGGTCGTTTTCTATGCTGTAGAAATCACCCTTATCGGCGATAGCTGCATATGATGTATCGAGTGGCAGCTTGCCAAGTACCGGTACTGAAAGCTCTTTGGCGATCTCGTCTATATGGCTCTCTCCAAAAAGCTTTATCTCCTTGCCGCAGTCAGGGCATTTGAGATAGCTGAAGTTTTCTACCACACCAAGCACTGTGATATGCATTGCCTCTGCCATGTTGTAGGCCTTTTTGACAATCATATTGACAAGCTCCTGTGGTGATGTGACGATTACGATTCCATCTACCGGGAGGGACTGGAATACGGTGAGAGGTACATCTCCTGTTCCCGGTGGCATATCAACGAATAGATAGTCTATATCGCCCCATGCTGTCTCGTTCCAGAACTGTTTTACTACTCCGGCAATGACTGGGCCTCTCCAAATAACCGGATCCTCCTCGTTGTCCATGAGGAGGTTTACTGAGATGAGCTTGATGCCCTCTTTTGTCTCATACGGATGCATCAGGCCGTTTTCGTCTCCGAGTATCTGGTCATGTGCGCCAAACATCTTTGGTATTGACGGTCCTGTGATATCGGCATCGAGGATACCAACCTTGTAGCCCTTCTTTGCCATGTTTACTGCCAGTGAGGATGTGACGAATGATTTTCCTACTCCGCCCTTTCCGCTGACAACTCCTATTACATGCTTGATGTTTGAAAATTTATTCTGCTCTACGAGGAAGCTCTGTGGTCCGCCATTATGTGATGGACAGCCCTCGCAGCTTGATTTTGTGCAGCTTCCCGCGCTGCTACAGCTACTGTTTTCCGGCATTTTTATCTCCTTTTCTTATGAGAAAGCAATTGTTGTATTTCACAAAATATATTTGTGATTGCGATTACTTCTCCTATACTGTGTTTATTTATGTGTTTATCGTTCATATTTCATACGACATCTATATAATATAGTATAACACGTATGCAGTATTTTTTATGCTTTTTTTCAAAAACACCCCTATTCCCACCTGTTTAATCGTATTTATTTCGTGACTGTTTCACGGAAATTCAGCCACCTTTTCATGTTTTGTCACTACATATCCATAATCGTGCTACGTTTTCCCTTTTTATTATGTGGATATTCACGCAGCTTTATAACATAATCGAGATTCACGACCTGCACTCCATTTTTATTTTCCAACACAATTCCATTATCTGTAACTTCCTTTATTACTCCATCAGCTC
>OASD01000790.1_pt1 | contig 11296 bp, 10 predicted proteins | sample 1475531 | NCBI WGS metagenome assembly OASD01 (sample SAMEA3360668, study PRJEB22359) | human gut metagenome | biome: ENVO:urban biome; feature: ENVO:human-associated habitat; material: ENVO:feces | place: Bangladesh | collected 2011
TTTTATCAAAAGCTCGTCGAAACCAATTCAGTTGCATTTGATAGTTGAATCTACGTGCCTTGGGTAATCCGACATTTATCAGTACTTTTGTGAAAGCGTAGTCTAACACTAATATCAAAAACGATAAACTTATGACACTTAGCACTCAATATAGTAGATGGGGCTGGCTGATCGCCCTACTAGCACTCTCCTTTGGGATTATATCTGCACAGCAGAGTACCACACCACAGCGGGTGACGGTCGCATTCTATAACTTGGAAAACCTCTTCGACACTATCGATCAGGAAAACAATGACGAGGAGTTTCTCCCCGAGGGAGCCAATCGCTGGACGCCCGAGCGGTATCAGCACAAGCTCCGCAACATGTCACATGTCATCTCACTCATCGGAGGCGACGGCCCCGCCATCATCGGAGTCGCTGAGATAGAGAATCGCGGAGTCCTCGAGGACCTCATCGCTGAGGAGTCACTACGAGACAAGCACTACGATATCGTACACTACGACTCTCCCGACCGTCGTGGCATAGACTGTGCTATACTTTACCAGCCAGAGGTTTATAAAGTCTTCGCATCAGGTGCTAGAGCCGTGGAGATACCTAACGAGCCGTGGATCAAGACAAGAGACGTGGTCTATGCCTCGGGGCTCCTCGATGGTGAGATCGTACATGTCCTCGTGGGTCACTGGCCCTCACGTAGTGGTGGCGAGGCGGTCTCACTGCACCGTCGTATGGCAGCCGCTCAGACGATGCGTAGCGTTGCGGACTCGCTCTATACGCTCTTTCCTGGCAGCAAAGTGATCATGATGGGAGACTTCAACGATGACCCCATCAGCCCTAGTGTGCGTGAAGGCCTCGGCACACAGACTAGTCCTGATGGACTAAAGGCTTCGGACTACTACACCCCGATGCTACAACTATACAATAAAGGTATGGGCACGCTCGCCTATCGTGACGTGTGGAACCTCTTTGACATCATCGCTGTCAACGGAGAGCTCATCGGTAGCAATCCGACCACGTGGCAACTATACCGTGATCCCGAGACGACCGATATGGGCTTTATCTTCAAGCAGCCCTTTATGATCCAGCAGAGTGGGCAGTACAAGGGATACACGCTCCGCACCTTCGTCGGCGGGCAGTGGCAGGGAGGATACTCAGACCACTTCCCCGTATATGTCTATCTAGTCAAAGGTGCGACAAAACGACCGTAGACACCCCTTCTTCTAGCTATAGCTACACCACCATAGTGTCCACTTAGCATGACCGAAGATGAACTGCAGGAGCAGATTATGAACTCCAAGACCCGCGCGGCCGCTTTTACAGAGGCTGTGCGGATGTACCAGGAGAAGCTCTACTGGTTGATCCGTCGTATCGTCAGGCAGCATGACGATGCGGATGACGTGCTACAGGAGACCTTTCTGAAGGCGTGGCAAAACCTGGGGTCCTTCAGAGGCGAGGCGAAGTTCTACACCTGGATCTATCGCATCGCCCTCTTTGAGGCGATCAACTACAACAAAAAGAAGAAGCGCATCGCTGACAACGAGTACGCTGTCAGCGAAGAGACTAGCTATCTCCTCGAGAGTGCTGTGGCAGATCCTTACTTCGACGGAGACAAGGGTGAGCTGATCTTACAGCAAGCTCTCGACAAGCTCCCGCCCAAGCAGCGACAGGTCTTTGAGATGCGCTACTTCGACGAGATGCCCTACCGAGATATTGCAACCATCACCGAGACATCAGAGGGTGCACTCAAAGCATCTTATCACCACGCGGTCAAGAAGATTCAGCAGTATATCTCTAATCTGAATTAAACTTACCAGACCTATCCGCATCCAATAGGGTATAAGCAAAACCTCCCCATGAGGTCGCACTTATACCCTACACACTTACGTTTTATGCCTACACCTTCAGAAGACTTGATCCGTCAGATCCCCTCGCTCTCGGAGCGGTTAGAGCATTACCATGTTCCTCCGGGGTACTTTGATGACCTATCCACTCGCATCCTAGCGCAGATACCGCTCGACGAGCAGGCACCTGCGACAGACGGTGTGGAGGTACCTAGGGCACATCGTAGAGCTAAGCTATGGGTGAGACTACGTCCGTGGACGACTATCGCTGCCGCACTCATCGCCGTGGTAGCTCTCTGGGGTGTATGGCAAGTATCTACACAGGAGCCTCTGCGCTCTAGTGATGAGGTCGCCAGCTCGGTCTATGATCTCAGCGTCACACCGCTCACAGATGCCGAGTATGCAGACTACCTGTACGAGACCTGCGTAGACATCCTCATCGATGACTACGCCATAGGAGAGACTCTGGAGGGCCTCTCTAGCGAGGAGATCTAATTGATGACAACGCTTAGACACGATATGACACGAAGCAAGCTTTACCACATACTATTTATATTTCTACCCCTACTACTCCTGCCCAATATAGCTACCGCACAGCAGACCCGCAGCGAGACAGATGGTCGCAGTAGAGAGGAGCTGGTCAAGCTACGCAAGGAGTTTTTCGCTCAGGAGCTAGAGCTGACAGCAGAAGAGGCCACCTATCTAGACCGCACCCTGCGAGAGGCCGACAAAAAGCGCATACCTCTGTGGCGCGAGCTACGCAAGCAGTACGAAGCTACGAAGAGCGGCTCCCTATCTGAGACGCAAGCAGCCAAGTGCCTCGAGCGCGAGCAGCAACTCAAGTCTCAGCTAGCAGAGATAGACGAAGAGACTATGATAGAGCTACGCAAGCAGATACCCGCACGCAAGCTGGTCAACTACCAGCAGGTACAGCGCGAGTTTGCTAGGAAGTACATAAAGCGTAGTCAACTCAATCGTTCGAATAGAAGGTAGCAAAGCTCAAAAGCTATTCCACAAGACATCAGAAGCTCCGTCGCAAACATGTTTGCGGCGGAGCTTCTTCTTTTATCAATTTCTCAAGCTTCACGGGTAGCAATCTGTAAGGACGCACGGCTCGTGTCTAGCCGGAAGGCATCAGTCCCCGTTAAAAACCATGATGCTGTCACCTTTGATACAACGGACGCCCTTCCACTAGCCACACCCATGCTTCCCTACAGATCGGGGTTACAGCGTTTGATGAGTGGAATTGTCGTGCTGACGTAGCTTGTGTAGGGGCGGACCTACGTGTCCGCCCGCAGAATAGACTGCGCTCAGGTGAGGACGGGCGGACACACAGGTCCGCCCCTACGGTGGGAGCTTCCACCCCGCCGAGCGGTTCACCCGAAGAGATGTCGACCGAGCTTCCGAAACGAGAAAAAACTTCGCATTTTTACTTGCACATGAACTTAGAAAGCAAATCGTTACTCGTATCGCTTTGATACTATACACGCAAGAGCCCCACGTATCGGTCTGATACGTAGAGCTCTTCTCTTGTTTGTTGCTCCTAGATGACTGGAGCCAGCGTGTATGCTAGCGCACAGCCTCTAGAGCTGAGCGAATAGGCTCGCGGGGGATTACATCATCCCACCCATGCCAGCGGCTCCTGCCATAGCTGCAGGATCGGGCTTGTCTTCCTTGATGTCGGCGATGACGCACTCAGTCGTGAGGAACATGCCAGCGATAGATGCTGCATTCTCCAGAGCCACACGCGTTACCTTAGCTGGATCGATGACACCTTGCTTCATCAGATCCTCAAAGCTGTCGGTACGTGCATTGTATCCGAAGGCACCCTTGCCGTCACGAACGCGCTGTACGACTACAGCACCCTCCTTAGCGGCGTTAGATACGATCTGACGGAGTGGTTCCTCGATAGCACGCTTGACGATCTCGATACCCGTGCGCTCGTCGTCGGTCTCGCCCTTGAGCTTCTCGACAGAAGAGATAGCGCGGATGTAAGCGGTACCACCACCTGGCACGGTACCCTCCTCGATCGCTGCACGTGTAGCACTGAGCGCATCCTCGACACGGTCCTTCTTCTCCTTCATCTCGACCTCGCTACCAGCACCTACATAGAGGACGGCAACACCGCCTGAGAGCTTAGCGAGACGCTCCTGGAGCTTCTCACGATCGTAGTCGCTCTTCGTATTCTCGATCTGATGACGGATCTGGTTAGCACGCTCTGCTATATCCTCCTTGCAGCCGTCGCCATTGACGATAGTAGTCTTGTTCTTGACAACGGTAACCGTCTCTGCGCTACCGAGCATATCTAGTGAAGTGTTTTCCAGAGTCAAGCCCGTGTCCTCGCTAATGACTGTACCACCCGTGAGGATAGCCATATCACGTAGTATCTCCTTGCGGCGATCGCCAAAGCCTGGAGCCTTGACACCACAGATCTTGAGACCAGCACGTAGTCTGTTGAGGACAAGCGTCGTAAGTGCCTCGCTCTCGATATCCTCAGCAATGATCAGTAGCGAGCGACCCTGCTGGAGTACCTTCTCTAGGAGCGGCAGGAGATCCTTGATGGTCGAGAGCTTCTTCTCGTAGAAGAGGATGTAAGGCTTCTCCATACGGCACTCCATCTTCTCAGGATCAGTGACGAAGTAAGGAGAGATATAGCCGTTGTCAAACTGCATACCCTCGACAATGTCTACCGTCGTATCGATGCCCTTGGCCTCCTCGACGGTGATGACACCCTCCTTCTTGACCTTCTCCATAGCCTGAGCGATCAGCTGGCCGATCTCCTCATCGCCATTAGCCGAGATGGTAGCCACATGAGCGATCTGCTCTAGGTCGTCACCCACCTCCTTAGCTTGCTTGCGGATGCTCTCGACGACAGCCTTGACAGCCTTGTCGATACCACGCTTTACCTCCATAGGGTTAGCACCAGAGGTAATGTTCTTGAGACCTACATTGATGATGCTCTGAGCGAGTACCGTAGCGGTAGTCGTACCATCGCCAGCATCCTCATTGGTCTTAGATGCCACCTCACGTACGAGCTGGGCACCCATATTCTCAAATTCGTTCTCTAGCTCGATCTCCTTAGCGACCGTCACACCATCCTTGGTAATGTGTGGAGCTCCATAGCTACGAGAGAGGATCACGTTACGACCCTTCGGGCCTAGTGTCACCTTTACAGCGTCTGATAGCTGGTCTACGCCACGCTTGAGGAGGTCACGAGCCTCTATGTCAAACTTAATTTCCTTTGCCATAATTGTATCTGTCTATTTACTTGATTCTTGATTAGGATAAGACTGAGTGGACTAGAGCGTAGCGAGTACGTCGCTCTGCTTCATGATCATGAGCTTCTCGCCCTCGATCTCTATCTCCGTGCCAGCATACTTGCCGTATAGCACCTTGTCCCCCACCTTGAGGACCATCTCCTCATCTTTCGTACCCTTGCCCACAGCGAGTACCTCGCCCTTGAGGGGCTTCTCCTTTGCTGAGTCTGGAATGATGATACCACCTTGTGTCTTCTCCTCTGCAGTAGCGGGCTTGATCAGCACGCGATCTGCCAATGGTTTGATTGTCATAGTTTATCTTGGTTATATATTAATGTCTCACTTGCCGTGCCCCCATCCATGCAGGAGGCACGCATTAGGACTAAAGCAAATAATGTGCCAAAAGAGAGAAAGCCCCTCTTGACAAAAGTATCGTGACAGAATAGCACACCACACATCACCGATCGCTCCGCCACCTACGACTACTTCAATCACCTCTGACAGCTCCGATCATCTCTAACCTCTAACCTCTAATTTCTAAATCCCCCCCCACGTGGAAAATAAAAATAGCCACGTGGATCTCCACGTGGCTATCGTACCAAAGTCGATTATTGACTATTTATGCCGTCCGGTAAAAGTCGGAGAGATTATAGCGAGAGTTTGAGTGAGGCTGAGTTGCCCTGAGCATTGACTGCTAGGACGATGTAATCGCCCTGTGGCAACGTGTGACGTAGAGGAGCCATGTCTAGCTGCGTGGTCTGTGCACTCTGATAGAGTAGCTCTCCCTGTGCATTGAAGAGGTAGATGCAACTAGGCTCAGCGACGTGGAGTAGCTCTCCGTCAAATCTCAAGCCCTGCTTCATGGCACCGCATACGGGTGCGATGGGTAGAATGCTCTGCCCAAAGCGGAAGTAGCTGTTGCGATAAGTCTTGGAGGCTTCGTTTGGATAGCCTAAGAGCGTTACCGTCTTGCCGTCTAAGCTCACCTCAGGCCAACCTGTATGGATGGTAGACTCGCCCGATACGGGATCTGGCATAGAGTAGAAGGTGGAGAAGTCTTGCTGCGTCTCCCTCTTGACCCACTCTACGAGTGAGAGCGTCTTCTGGTCATGAGTGTAGACGAAAGCATCCCAGTAACGGCCACTGACAGGAGACGCATAGAGAAGCTCACGCTGCTCTCCTAAGAGGTCGCGAGGATTGACCTCTTCGGAGGTCCCTTCGGGATAATTGACCAGCTCAGCTTTGCCTCTCGTCAGGTCTACAGAGAGATACTTGACCGCCTTAGTAAAGCGGAAGCCCTCATCGTCCACGCCTTTCTCAACGACAGTCACCAGAGCATAGCGACCCTTGCCACCTACTGCGAGGGAGTGCTGCTTGAGTGCTAGATTACGAGAGAAGAGGTCAAAGAGTCGGTAGTACTCGTCACACGCTTTGTTGTAAGCGTCCTCCTGCTCTTTAAGCTTTTGCTCATCGTAATTAGGATCGTCTGGATCGGAGGTCGCAGTCACATAGTCGTCATACTCAGGGAATGGAGGCACTGTGATGCTGTGGTCAAAGAGCACGTCATCTGCGGGGAACTGTATACCATAGGTACCATCAGCCTTTCTTTGATAGGTCATGACAGTCGCCAGGTTACCACTCTCCTCCACTAGAAAGCCTACTAGTGTAGCACCATCCTCGCTTACATATATCAGTCTAAACTGCTGAGGGGTAGTGCCTAGTGGGTCTTTGTCAGGGACGGGTAGCGTGCTTACCTTATAGCTCTTGCCATCAGCACTACGCTCTCCGATGACTGGTATAGACTCCCAGCCTGAGTCGAGGATAGTACCGCAAAAGTACTTAGCATCGCTGGTCAGGTGCCAGAGTGTGAAGTAAGGGTGATCGGGGTCGGGTGATGTGACGAATATGCTATGCTCCCCATTGGTGGAGTCTAGAGGTACTAGTACAACCCCATTAGATAGTCCAGACTGCTCGCCAGCCGATGCTGTCTGCAGGAGAGACCAGCCGTCAGAAGATATGCCGACAACCTCGCAGGTGGTCGTCTCGTCGCCATAGATGGCGTACTTGTTTGTCTTCGTATCGAGAGCGAAGCCACGACCACGCAGAGCACCATAGAGGTAGCGGCCATTGCCACTAGAGCCTAGGAGTGCCATGCTGGATAGTTCGTCGGGCAGGTCTGTCGGATTAGTCTCGATAGTCAGGCTCTGCGCATTTGTCAAGGTCACACAGGATAGCCATGTGAGGACAAAAAAGAGTAGCTGTGTTTGTTTCATAGTAAGTCTTATTGTTAGATGTGAATACTCTACAGCAAAGATAGTCTATGAATTTGAGTTATGCAATGGGAGGCTATTACTTAGACTCCGCAAAGCAGACGATCGACTCTAGATGCCGGGCCAGAGGGAGAGATCGTCTGTGGGGTGTGCGGCCTCGACACGGGTCTCGATATTGTCGGGGAGGTTGTGAAAGAAGTCTAGCCCGGTGCGCTCCTCTAGCTTGTCGATAGAGATAGCGACCGAGCGAGGACGATCGACCTCTGCTGGACGGGTGTGCTCCACCCAGAAGGCAATCGCCTGATAGTGGTCGCCACGCTGCGCCAGGATAGCCATCCAGTAGTAGCGCGGCACAGTGATGCCGCCCACGGTGACGCCGAGGGTCTCGCCCTCTCGCAGGGTGCCCCCCTTGACCACATAGAGCTTGTCACGCAGATGACTATTGCGCGCCCAGTCCTGCACCAGTTTCTCGAGCTGTAGCCACACGCCTATATTAAGATTGCGTCGCTGCGGACTCATATTGGTATAGTAAAAGGTCTGCTCGTTCGCCTCCTTGGAGTAAAGGCGATCGGCCGATGCGACAATATGTCCGCGGTCATACCCTCTGAAAGCGCTCTGCGTGACCTCGTACTGGCTCGGCACAAATGGATCCCAGCTCCAAGCGTCACTGCTGCGCTTGGTGTGTCGCTGACAAGTGTACTCATCGGCACTGTAGCAGACCCAGATAGGATGGTGGTAGATGACGTCATACTCGACAGAGAAGTTGACACGCTGTCCCTGCTCTACTCGGTGGGTGATGTAGTAAGCAGAGCTACGCCCCGAGAGCTTAGGAGCCTCTAGGAGAGAGACGTCGCCCAGGATCGTTTCGCTACCATACTCGCCACTGCCACCCGTATGCCCAGCTGCTTGCTGCTGGGTGATGGCATAAGTGATGCTTTTGCCATTAGCTGAGAGTGTCAGCTGAGCTTTGCGCTCTCCACCCTCGTTGGCAGAGATCGAGACGATAACCTCCTGCTTGCCCGCATGGCCCTCGCTGGGGGATACGGATAGCCACGTCTCGGGCGATGCCGTGAGCGTCCAGCTAGTCGGAGCCTCGACAGTCACGAAGAAGTCTAACGGCTCAGCACTCACGACCCGCATCGAAGCTCCTGTACGATCATAGAGGGCTAGCTCTGTGGGTAGCTCGGGCTGTGACGTGCCTTGCGGCTTACAGCCGACGAGCAGGAGTGCCAACCAACCTACGAGTAGGAGCATCTGGCGGTATGAACGTCTATAGTGAGGAGAGTACATAGGTCTTTGGAGTAAAGTGAATAACAAAAGGCGAAGCCTCTGAGACTACCCTTCGGAGAGACCTACCCACTCGGGGGACTGGCTCTCAAGGTTAAGCTCAGAGGCTCCGCTTGCTTGAGATAGCTATAGGAAAGGCTACTTGACCGTGAGTGCCTCCACCTGGTAAGTAGTGGTGTGAAGAGGATTCTGAGAAGCCTCGTAGAGGAGAGCTATGTAGCCCGCATCGGCAGAGCCTGTAATCGGGTAGCTCTTCTTGTAGTGCTGGCTACCGAAACCGCTAGGACTGCTCTGATCATTGATCACCTCTAGTGTCTTCACCAGCTTGCCGTCCTTGTCTAGCTGCTGGATAGTAAGCGTAGCGCCATTGGTGTGACCAGTGCTATAAGTCAAGTCGACCGTATAGCTACTACCAGCCTTCATCTGTAGGCGAGGCGTGACGAGGACAAACTTATTCTCAGTGTCTTTGGATTCATAAGCACTTGCCTGCGCAAAGTGCACACCGCCAAATGACCTCTTCTGGAACTTACGTTTACCCACTAAGTCTTTGTTGAGCCAGTCAGGTAGGGTAAAGTCTTTCTTATCCTCACCACCCTTAGAGAAGTCGTCTGCAAAGGGTATCGTACGAGCCGTCTGCGAGAGATCGACACCATAGACGTTCCCCTGCGTATTAGGGTTAGGATTAGGGTTAGGATTGGGGTTGGGCTGATTGCCACCACCCACGTCAAAGCGTGGCTGGTCCAGCTTGATATCGCTACGCAACGTAGGACGGAGATTGAAGAAGGTCTTATTGGTCTTATTGGACTTATAGACCGTCACAACAGCCGTGATGCTACCACTACCAGAGGGGACCTTCTCCTCGCCGAAGGTAGCTGTCTTCCACACATCTAGCTCGGCCTCATTGCCACTCTTATCAACAAGCTTATGACGTGTGGAAGGAGCGCTAGCCGAGTCAAAGAAGGGGACGTCTGGCTTGACAAACTGGACATCCTTGACACGAACGTACTGGTTCGGATGCTTGCCTGCAACGATCTCTGCGAGCGTAGTCTCGATCGGTTCGATCGGCTTGTTAGGCACGATAGACATCTGTGCGTGTGAGACCTGTAGCTGTATCGTTCCTTTGTAGTTAGAGATCTTAGCTCCCTTGAGCTTAGCGGTTACCTCGTCGCCAAACTGCAAGGCGCCTTCGCCCTTGCCCTTGGGCACTATCAGGACAAGCGCATTGCCCTCAGCGTCCTGTATGTGGTGATAGCCTGCAAAGGGGAGCTGCTTGGTCTCGGCATGAGTCGTGACCGTAGCACGAATGCGGAGGTCTTGGTCGATCGTCTTGCCGTTTTGGTCTAGCCCCTCACCTAGCTTAGCGATCTCAGCGAGCGATGTGTAGGTGATTCCCTTGCCAGTACTGCCGAGCTGCATGATGAGATAGACGTGCTGTGTCGTAGAGGTCTTGATGATCATCTGAGCTTCACGAGCATCTTCGCTTCTGTTAGGAAGAGCCGTGACGGTGATCTGGTGCGTCCCCTCGGTCGCCTCCATAGGAGTCGCCGAAACCCACTCGGCACCCTCGCCGAAGGTAATCGAGAAGCGTCTATTGGTCTCGATGGTCAGCTCCTGCTTACCACCATCCTGCTTGAAGGAGATCGTGTTGTCGGTAAAGTTTGGTGAGAGCGTCACGTAGGGCTTCTCATAGTAGTCCATCTCATCCTTACAGCTGGTCACAGCAAGCAGCGGAGCGATGGTGAGGATAGCGAGGAGTAGTCGTCTCGTCGCAAGTTTATTGAGTGTCTTCATATCTGGATCTAACTCTGTTTTCTTAAATTCTTGAGCGAAGCTCCGAGGAGCCTCCGTTACTTAGTCGTCTGAAATCGTGGACTGGTGAAGTTAATGTCACTCTCTAGGCTAATGAGGAGCTGAGGCTTCCCATTGAAGTAGCCGAGGATGGCTGTGATATTGCCAGAGCCCTCAGGGATCTGTCTGCCAGCAAAGAGCGCGTAGCTACTCGAGCGTAGCACGACACGGTTGCCCTGCTGGTCTTCGATCTGACGCTCCACAGCGGGCACGCTCGTCTTATTGTCCGCATCGGCATAAGTCTGACCTAGCTCGCTATCAACGAACTGTACGCCCTCAAGACGTATCAGCGTATTGGTATACTCAGACGAGAGGGTCGGGATGGTGAGCGTGCGGTAGACGAGTGGCTGACGACTGTTGTCACAACGCACCAGACGTGGAGTCATCTGCTCGGGGAGGTACGCATTCTCATACTTTGGCTCCGTAGAGTTCTTGCCCAGTGTGACGACACCGCCATACTTACCGAGCGTCAGCCCATGACAGCGGATGGCTATCTTAGAGCCACGCTTGTAGAGGAGGTTCGAGTTGACGAGTCCCGCCTTGAACTCGATGCCGCCTGTCTCGTCCTGTAGATAGACGGACTTGTAGATATTACCCTCGCTATCGTCCGAGATGACTTGACCGACGATCACTGCATCGGGTACGACCCGTACGGGCTTAGACTGGTAGAGTGCTTTGAGCTCTTGGATCGTCATCGTACGCTTCCAGAGAGGGCGTGGCGTTCGCTCCTGTGGCGGGTCGATCTTGTTGTACTGACAGCTCGTCAGCAAGGCGAGCATGCCGACCACTACGATGA
>OASD01000796.1_pt1 | contig 11278 bp, 8 predicted proteins | sample 1475531 | NCBI WGS metagenome assembly OASD01 (sample SAMEA3360668, study PRJEB22359) | human gut metagenome | biome: ENVO:urban biome; feature: ENVO:human-associated habitat; material: ENVO:feces | place: Bangladesh | collected 2011
ATCGCTTCAAAAATAAAGGCAAATCTTGAACTTCATAAAAGTTTAGACGACTTCTTGTGATAGTATAAAAAGGGGAATATGCACATATGTTTCTGTATAAATATCGTTTATATGACAAACAAACCGAATAAATGCACAAAAGGAACGACAGTGAGCGGACGAAAAGATGAAAAAACACACTTAATCCAACTTTTTCTAACAAAATGCTTGTTTGTATTGTTATAATGCTTACATTTGCAAAACAAAATAACATTTTAAGCAATAAACTGTAAGTCGCTATCCCCTTATTTGTGGACAAAATGAAAGCGGCGCAACATATAATTACCGAATATTATGAAAATACAGTTGCATAGTGCTTTTAGCACGGAAGGAAGAAGAATGGCTGGTGCACGCGCCTTGTGGATAGCCACAGGTATGAAGCGCGAACAGTTTGGCAAACCTATCATTGCCATAGCCAACTCATTCACACAATTTGTGCCAGGTCATACCCACCTACATGAAGTAGGTCAGTTGGTGAAACACGAAATTGAGAAGTTAGGTTGCTATGCAGCAGAGTTTAATACCATAGCAATTGACGACGGTATAGCCATGGGCCACGACGGTATGTTGTATTCGCTTCCTTCGCGCGACATTATAGCCGATTCGGTAGAGTATATGGTACAGGCACATAAGGCCGATGCCTTGGTGTGCATTTCGAATTGCGATAAGATCACGCCGGGTATGCTTATGGCTGCCATGCGACTGAATATCCCAACCGTGTTTGTAAGCGGTGGCCCCATGGAGGCTGGACAGTATAAAGGCGAAAATGTAGACTTGATTACAGCCATGATTAAGGGAGCTGACAGTAGTGTGAGCGATGAAGAATTGGCCGAAGTTGAACAGAGAGCTTGCCCCGGCTGCGGTAGTTGTTCGGGTATGTTTACCGCCAATTCCATGAACTGTCTGACAGAAGCTCTTGGTCTTTCATTGCCCGGTAATGGTACAATATTAGCCACACATGCCAATCGTCGTCAGCTATTTAAAGATGCTGCCCAGCTCATTGTAAAGAATGCAATGAAGTATTATGAAGAAGGCGACGAAAGCGTATTGCCTCGCAGCATTGCTACCCGCCAAGCCTTCTTAAACGCCATGACGCTCGACATCGCTATGGGCGGAAGCACCAACACCGTGCTTCACCTCCTTGCCGTAGCCAATGAGGCTGGGGTCGACTTTAAGATGAAAGATATTGACCAATTGAGTCGCCACGTGCCTTGCCTCTGTAAGTTGTCGCCCAATACGCAAAAGTACTCTGTACAGGAGTGCAACCGTGCAGGCGGTGTGTTAGGCATTTTAGGCGAACTGAGCAAAGGCGGCTTGCTCGACTTAACGGCACAACGCGTGAATGGCAGTACGCTGGGTGAAGACATTCAGAAGTATGACATAACGGCCGAAAGCATTGACGCAGAGGCCGACCGCATTTACCATAGCGCACCGAGTGGAAAGTTTTGTACACAAATGGGCGCACAAGATACTCAATGGCCTGCGCTTGACACCGATCGCGCTACGGGGTGCATTCGTTCGTTGGAGCATGCCTACACCAAAGACGGTGGCTTGGCCGTACTCTTTGGCAATATAGCCCAAGACGGCTGCGTAGTAAAGACAGCTGGTGTAGACGAAAGCCTTTGGCACTTCGAAGGCCCTGCCCGCGTGTTCGACTCACAAGAGGAAGCCTGCGAGGGTATCTTGGGAGGAAAGGTACAAGCAGGCGACGTCGTAGTGATTACGCACGAAGGTCCTAAGGGAGGGCCAGGCATGCAAGAGATGCTCTATCCTACGTCGTATATCAAGAGCCGCCACTTAGGCAAGGCTTGTGCCTTGATTACCGATGGTCGCTTCTCTGGCGGCACATCGGGCTTGAGCATCGGCCACATATCGCCCGAAGCAGCAGCTGGGGGTGCGATAGGTAAGATAGTTGACGGTGATGTGATAGAAATTGACATTCCGTCACGTAGCATCAACGTCCACCTAAGTGATGAAGAATTGGCCGCACGCCCCATGCGCCCCTTGCAACGCAAACGCGAGGTGAGCAAAGCCCTTCGCGCCTATGCCAGCATGGTGAGTAGCGCCGACAAGGGCGGGGTGAGAGAAATATAGTGAATGTGCACATTCACCAAGCATTTGCACATTTCCCAAGCATTTGCACATTCTCACATTTGCACATTTGCACATTATAATGATCCTATGAACAAAACGAACAATAATAACATAACTGGCGCAGAGATATTGATGCGTGCATTGATAGACGAGGGCGTGAAGACGCTATTCGGCTATCCAGGCGGTGCAATCATGCCCGTTTACGATGCACTCTACGACTATCGCGACCAGTTGAACCATATATTGGTGCGCCACGAACAAGCCGCTACACATGCAGCTGAAGGGTTTGCTCGCGTAAGCGGACAAACAGGCGTTTGTTTGGTAACGAGTGGTCCTGGCGCCACAAACACGATTACGGGCATAGCCGATGCGATGATGGATAGCACCCCAATGGTGGTTATCACAGGACAAGTCGGCACCCAAATGTTGGGTACTGATGCCTTCCAAGAGTGCGATGTGGTAGACATTACACAGCCTATTAGTAAATGGTCCTATCAGATACGTTCGGCTAAGGACGTAGCATGGGCCGTGCATCGTGCCTTCTACATTGCTGGTAGTGGTCGACCGGGACCCGTCGTGTTAGACTTTGCCAAAAATGCACAAGTCGAGAAGGCTGACTACGTGCCAGGAACGATAGACTTTATACGTAGCTACGTACCCGTTCCGCCTACCGACCGTCAAAGTGTGGCAGAAGCTGCCGCTTTGATCAATGAGGCCAAACGCCCCTTAGTATTAGTAGGTCAAGGCGTAGAGTTGGGCAATGCCAGCGAGGAGTTACGAGCCTTTATCGAAAAGGCCGACCTGCCAACAGGTTGCACCTTATTAGGACTATCGGTGTTACCCAGCAGTCATCCCTTGAACGTAGGCATGTTGGGTATGCATGGCTCATTAGGGGCTAATAAGAAGACGCAAGAGTGTGACTTGCTCATTGCCGTGGGCATGCGTTTTGACGACCGCATAACGGGCAAACTCTCTACCTATGCCACACAGGCTAAAAAGATTCACTTCGACATCGACCCTTCTGAAATCAACAAAAACGTAAACGTTGATGTGGCCGTATTGGGCGATTGCAAGGAGACGCTTGCAGCCGTAACGGCATTACTCGAAAAGAAAGAACACACGGAGTGGCGCGAGAGTTTCAGACAATATGATGAACAAGAAAGTCGCATTGTAATAGAGCCACAAATTCACCCCACTTCAGGTCCCTTGCGTATGGGCGAGGTGGTGCGTCGCGTCACAGAGTTGACGGCTGATAAGGCTGTGCTCGTGACCGATGTCGGACAGAACCAAATGATGGCGGCGCGTTACTTCCGCTTCAGTCAGAAGCGCAGCATCATCACCTCTGGTGGTATGGGTACGATGGGCTTCGGACTGCCCGCAGCCATTGGTGCCACGTTTGGCGCTCCCGACCGCACTGTCTGTCTCTTCTTAGGCGACGGCGGCCTACAAATGACCATTGAGGAGTTGGGCACGATTATGGAACAACATGCCCCCGTAAAGATTATCTTGCTCAACAATAATTATTTAGGCAATGTACGTCAGTGGCAACAACTCTTCTTCCGTCATCGCTATTCGTTCACGCCGATGATGAACCCTGATTACGAGAAGATAGCCGAAGCTTACGACATTCCCGCCCTCACCGTGACGGAGCGCGATAAGTTAGACGAGGCCATTACGACAATGATCAACACGCCTGGCCCCTTCTTACTACAGGCCGCTGTGCTTGAAGAGGACAATGTACTGCCGATGTGCTGCCCTGGCCACGATGTTGACGATATGATGCTTGAAGTGTAACCCTCTAACTCACAATGTACGCTTTATGACAACAACTAATCAAAACGAAACGCCCAACGTAACGCTTTATACGATAATCGTTTTCTCTGAGAACTTAGCGGGTGTACTGAATTTGGTGACCAATGTGTTTACGCGTCGTCAGTTAAACATTGAGAGTTTGAACGTTTCGGCCTCGGGCATCGAACACGTTCACCGTTATACGATCACTTGTTACACTGACGAGCATACGGTGCAAACCATTGTTAAACAACTGGAAAAGAAGATTGATGTAATTCAGGCGCAGTATTTTACCAACGACGAAATCTACGTCATGGATCAAGCCCTTTATAAAATTGCTACCGCGCGACTTATCGAAAATCGCAACATCTCAAAGGCCATTCGTCTGTACGACGGCAAAATCGTTGAGGTAAACTCTACTTATGCGATTGTATCGAAAGAGGGATTGCCTGAAGAGACACTCGAACTTTATCATAAACTCAAAGGCTATGGCTGTATATTGCAGTATGTTAGTTCGGGGGTAGTGGCCGTCACGAAGAGTCACCGCGAAGAGTTGAATGAGTTCCTCGAACTGCGCGAAGAAGAAAAACGCTCACAACAAGCTTCGGCTGAGGAGTGAGACATTATAAGGTTATAGGGGGAATTAACCTCCTAAGCCTCTAACTCCCAAAAAAGATATTAACCAACATAAGGCAAAGCGTGAAATAAATAACGCCTTGCTTTATCAAAAAACTAATAGATATGGCACAATTAAATTTTGGTGGTGTAGTAGAAGAAGTTATCACCCGTGAAGAGTTCCCCTTGGATAAGGCACGTGAAGTATTGAAAAACGAAACCATCGCCGTACTTGGCTATGGTGTGCAAGGTCCGGGTCAGGCTTGCAACTTACGCGACAACGGCTTTAACGTAATCGTTGGTCAGCGTCAAGGCAAGACCTACGACAAGGCTGTAGCCGACGGTTGGGTGCCAGGCGAAACACTCTTCTCACTCGAAGAAGCTGCCGAAAAGGGTACTATCATCTGTATGTTGCTCTCTGACGCAGCACAGATGCAGTTGTGGCCCTCATTGAAGAAATACCTCACTCCAGGTAAGACGCTTTACTTCTCTCACGGTTTTGCTATCACTTGGAGCGACCGCACAGGCGTTGTTCCTCCTGCTGACATTGACGTCATCATGGTAGCACCTAAGGGTTCGGGCACTTCATTGCGCACGATGTTCCTCGAAGGCCGTGGTTTGAACTCATCATACGCCGTTTATCAAGACGCATCGGGCAATGCTACAGAGAAGGTGTTGGCCTTTGGCGTAGGCATTGGCTCAGGTTATATGTTTAAGACCGACTTTAAGCGTGAGGCTACTAGCGACTTGACTGGTGAGCGTGGCTCATTGATGGGTGCTGTTCAAGGCCTATTCTTGGCACAGTACGAAACGCTTCGCGAACATGGTCACACTCCCTCTGAAGCCTTTAACGAGACCATCGAAGAGTTCACGCAGTCACTTATCCCCATGATAGGTAAGAATGGTATGGACTGGATGTATGCCAACTGTTCTACCACAGCTCAGCGTGGCGCTTTGGACTGGATGGGGCCCTTCCACGATGCTATTAAGCCCGTTATGGAGAAGCTCTACGAAAGCGTAGCATCAGGCCATGAGGCACAAATCTCAATCGATGCCAACTCTAAGCCTGACTATCGCGTAGGACTTGAGAAGGAACTCAAGGCATTGCACGATAGCGAAATGTGGCGCGCTGGTGAAACCGTTCGTCAGCTCCGTCCTGAAAATAATTAATTCAAGTTTCGAATTGAGATAAACTGCAATTGGGGCCTCACTCCCCTACCCCTTCTCCTCAAGAAGATGGGGTTAGAGGGGTGAGGCCCCAATTGTAGTTTATCTTCTACCTCTTTTCGAAGTGTTGATAGTCAATGCGGCGTTTCCAGCTACCGCCCCAGATGAAGCCATGCTTGATAAATTCACGATAGCACAGGTCGCTTTTATCAATTTTATATGGAAACGTAGCATGGCGGTTAGCATAAGCCTTCGCCTTCATAGGACTGACGATTAACTTTCCTTTGGCGTTGTGATAGACGTAAGGATTATAAAGCGGATTAATGTCGATAGCACGTCCTGAACTATGGTTTGACAATCGTTTGGAACCTGCTATATAACGATAATTAAAGCACGAAGTGTTGTTGGCAAGCATAGAAGGCTCGTCCTCCGCATTGTAGTTGTCAATCAACACCATGCGTTCTATTGGATAATTCGCTTGGTAAAGCGTTCTAAAGATGCTTACGAGGTCGGCAGCTATATCACGATGACACACCAACTCTCCCAACTGCGTTTGTCCCATTGCATTGCGGTGCAACACCTTGACATATCGCAACTGCGTAAGCGGAAGGTGACAATACGACTTGTAAGACTTACCCTTCATGCGTGCAAACACTTTGTCACTGATAGGGCATGCTGCGAAACATCTCTCCAGGCCATAGCCCTCAACGTCCGCGTCTATCACCACGCTACCAGCTTGCCACTCATCAAGGACCTTGTAGCTATCATTGTCAACGCGTCCTGTCGTTACATCTTGTTCCGTTCGCATGGTCGTCGCGATAGGTGACGTAGAAGGCGCAGAAAGCGCGATACCAATTGTGAAAAATAAAATCGGAAGTAATAGCGTCATCGTGTGCCAGTTTTACCATTAACGAATTGGCGTACCTTCTGAATAGGAATGCCAAAGTTGAAGTTGTCAGAGCCATTCATCTTAGCAAAGTTTACGCCCACTAAGTCACCCCACTCATTAATCACAGGACTACCGCTTGACCCCTGCATAGCAGGAATGCTATACAGCAAGCGGTCGCCGTCGGGCAGTTGAGTAATGCGCCCGCCCGTCATTTGTACCTTGATGCCCTTGCGCGTATTGGCCAACACAAATCCAGCGTTAAACCCTATCATGTAGAGCTGCTGATTAATCTTCAGCTTGTTCGTGTCCGTATTGTCGCGCTTTGTAAAGAGGCTTGACAAAAAGCTATCAGCCGATTTCTTTTCATCAACCGAGAAGGCATAACAATAGTCAGGAGTGCGTCCACTGCGAAGTTGAATAAGTGCCAAGTCCGTATTCTCATCTTGCGAGCAACGTACTACGCTGCAAGCGTTATTGTCCCCCATAAAGTCAGCCTCCGTCGTGACGTAAGAGTCATTGTAGCCGATGCCTAATTGACAGATAGGGTGAATCGTTATGTTAGAAGAATTGAACTGACTGTCAATGATACTGCGTTCTCGTTGCAACTCGTTATGTCGTGCGATGAGTTGTTCCATTTCATTGTCAATGGTTCGAATCTCCTCTTCACTACCAGCCTCTACGCCCCAAAAGGTAGATTGCGTAAGATTACGTCGTTGCAAGTCAAGTGCACGATATTGATCTACCACCTCTCTGATTTGACTATCATAAATCATCTTAGCGTACTCAGCAATATTCTGAAAGCACTGCTTAATCAGTTCAGGGTCGATGGAGGGTTGTGCTACGTGACGATTGGTAAGCAAGTTTCCTTTATTATCAATAAAGAAAGCGGTGCCAGTAAGGTATCCACAGTTCTGTCTTATCTCGTTTACGTCGTCAGTGAGGTTAGTCAGCGTACCGTCCTCTTCAACGCCCGTAAAGTAAAGATGGTGTCCATTGGGCAGAGAAGCGTTATAATAAAATTTGTTGAGTACCAATACGACTCCCGAAGCCTGTTTCTTATACATCGCCTCAGGAGTGGGTGGTCTGTTGTCACAAGCAGTTAAGGCGAACAACGCAAAGAGCAGCGTATATAGTAGTGAACGAATGCTGAAATGTCTCATTTAATCTGTGTTAAGTGATTTATGATGCAAATGTAGGTAAAAACAATCGAATGCTTGAACGTTTCATTGTATTTTAAAGGCCCCATAACGCAGCGTGTGGGTCAAATAGGTTGATAAACCTGCAATTTATCTGCCTAATTGGGGGGCGGGTTTGTAACCCGCGGCAGCAAGAAACGCAAGCTAACCTGGGGGCGACGCGTCCCCGCGTCGGCATTGCCAACTTGGGGCTCGATGCCCCAAGCTGGCAATACATGAATCGCACTTATTCAGGTATTGCCAATGCGGCGATGCGTCACACCCAAATGAATTTGCGGTTTTGGTCCTCGCATACTAAAAATCATTAATTGTAATGACCACTACTCAAAAAGCGGTGTATACATTTGCAAAATAAACTAATTTTGAATACCTACTTAGTACTATGAAAGTAGCATTATGCAAATATTATCAACCTTCAAACACCGTTTACCCACATGAGTAGATTAACAACCTCCCTTAAGCGGGTGTGCGCAGCTCTGATGCTGTGTTCGAGTTTCCCGTCCGCGCTCGTCCACGCCCAGAATGTATCGTTTCGTATTGAAGCTCCTCAAAACATTGATTACGCAGCTGAGAACTACAGAGACTTGATGAATGAGATTGGTACACTCAAGATCACCTTCTCGTCTTCAAATATGTTCCAAGATGTAGACAACTATGCTCGCTATAATCTTGACCTTAGTAATGATGAATTCCAATACAATTCGTCTTCTAAGAACCTTAAATATAAGAGCTATACCCTCAATGCCTTCCCCGATGGTGAAAATGGCGTATGTTGGGGAAATCAGAGTATTACGGCGTTCAAAGTGCGCGAATTGCAACGCGCATTTCGCTTGCCCAGTAGTTGGCCCATCTACTATCGCGTCTATAGTCCTCACTTCAACCGCATCATTATAGGTAAGATCACCCCCAGTGATGAGGAGCGCATCACTATTCGCCACGACGAGTGGGCTAAGTCTCGTCGCGTAGTTTTCAACCCCGTTATAGGCCGAGAAGGCAATGTCGTATCGGCTCGATTGGCCCCCGACTTACGCACGGGCACTGTTGGGGCATACAATTCACACAATATGTATGACCTGCAAAAAGATCGCCCCTTTGTCCTTTACGCTCCAGTGGGCGACACCTTGCGTTACTTGGTGGCTCCTCAGGAAGATAATCTCGCCCTCCATGCTGACTCACTCAAAGTGACCGATACGACAACCAGCGTCACCACCGACTATCGTAAGGCTACGCTCTGTTACTTCTACATAACCGATACGAAAGGCAACTTATGTCCTACAACGAATGGATTCGGTTCTGTCTACTATCCACAGCAGCGTATCAGAATAGAAAATAATAATAATAATGGTGGTACATATGGCTATGGATTCTATAATGTGACTAATCAGTTCAGCCTTAGAGCCCCAGATGGCACACAGGCTGCCTACGTGCTGCCAGGCACACAAACGTTCCAGTTCGGTAGCCCCGTTGTCGAAACTACTGACCCCGACTTTCTCGTGCCTTACAATGCAGAGGGACGATACGTTATCAAAGAACTAACAGTGCCTGAAAGCACAACGCCTGTAAGCCTTTCATTAGGCAAGAGTACAATCGTGCGCACCGTTACGACCCTTGCTGGTGCAGCACCCTACGCAGACCGTCTGAAAATGGGAGCTTTTAGCAATGCCAGTCGTCCTTATGCTTGGAGCGATTATGCTAAAATTGACATTGAAAGTCGCGAAGTGAGCCGTGAAGTTCAGGGCAATGACCTTGTCATCACGACTCAGGTAGAAGGCAGTACTGAATATACCTCTCTTCACCTCTCTACGAACTATAGTGCACAGTCTGATACCGTATCGCCAGGCATTGACGCGAGTCTTGTTATCTATGCTTATTACTACTATCCAGGCGTAAGAGTGAACGGCGAGTGGCACTTTACGCAAGACTTATTCCATCTATATCATTTGGCGTATGATACTAAACTCAACTTTAACGCCCTTCACCCTGTTAAGTTTATCATTCCTTGTCATCTTATGCAAGAGGGCTACCACGTCTTTGCAGGGGAACCCAACGGCTTTACTGCCACTCACCACGAAGGCTGCGCCAAATCGCTTGCTGTAGGCACGGAGTCGCCTGTTCCCTACGATACGCTTACGGCTATCCTACCTGAAGGAGAGTACAATTGGTGCATGCTAAAAGGCAACGGCTATCCCACTGAAGACCGTATGAATCACTTTACGCTTGATGCCACAGGGCCTTTTGAGCAGCATTTGCCCGACAATCAGTTCTCATTGCTCCGTGTGAGCAATATGGGCGTAGATAGCGTCTACGTATTCAATGGGGTTCCTGCATCTCAATATTTTAGATTTGCAAAGTCCATGGGTGACAATGGGGAGAATAAGCAGTTCTACCGTGCTGAAGAGACGATACCCCTTCACGCTGGCTATAATGAACGCACCATTGAATATCGCCAAATAAAGTTGGAGAAGGATACGTTCAATGCTGTAACGTATTGGTTGGAATATCCGAGCATCTTTAAAACTGATAATGAAGATGCGGGACATCCTAATTATATTTACTACAGCAAAGGCAGCATTTATGGTAGCTTAGACAGAATGGCCACTACCACGCCCGACAAGGCTATCAATATCTCAACAGGCAGTAGCATAAACATTGCTACATCACCCGATTCTTATAATCCAGCCTATATCATTGAGATAACACCGTCTAAAGCCGATACGACCATATCGCTTTATAATAAGAAGTTGGTAAAGACTCGTTTTAGGTTTAATAATGGAATTAAGATGCCAGATTTTCAATGGTTTAATATGTGCTACAATAATCAGCAAACGCATGTTTCGCCACAAAATAATCCCAATTTCAACAGAAGAGGTCAATTAAATCTCTTACCAGGCCACTACACCATAGAGGGTGAAGCAGTGGTAGAAACTGAAAATGAATACGAATATGAGTATATTCCTATCCATGTAGCTTTTGACGTGCCAGATGATCGTGTGGTTGAGTTGAATTCCTCTGTGATTGAATCTATCTCCACTGTCTCGACGGAAGAAGGTAGCACTCCTCAAGCACAGCTTCGTTATACGATCGATGGTCGCCGCTTGACTGCGCCACAGCGCGGCATTAATATCATCAAGATGAGTGACGGCACCGTACGTAAGGTGATGGTGAAGTAAATTGGGTCCTCTCTCCCCTGCCCCCTCCCCAGTCGGGGAAGGGCTAAGGGGAGAGGCCTTTATTTACGAAGAAGGCAAGCTAATAATTCATTTGCTTGCCTTTGTCTTTTCTCTGCTATTTTGAATACCTACTTATAACGAATTGTGTGAGGAAGGTTGTTTTAATAGGTATAAACTGCAATTTATCGGTCTAACGAGAATAAACATTAACGACTAATTAACGACTAATTAACGAAAAAAATTAATGAAATAATTAATGTTCAATTAATGATAATTAATGTTCAAAACAACGCGCGAAGCGCGCCTAAACTTAAACG
>OASD01000797.1_pt1 | contig 11268 bp, 9 predicted proteins | sample 1475531 | NCBI WGS metagenome assembly OASD01 (sample SAMEA3360668, study PRJEB22359) | human gut metagenome | biome: ENVO:urban biome; feature: ENVO:human-associated habitat; material: ENVO:feces | place: Bangladesh | collected 2011
ATGTATCGGGAGGTATCATTCTGATTCTTCTGTGTGTTGCGATTTTCCTTATAAGCAACACAGTTACTACAGGTATTGCGGTCAGACGAGAGGAAATAGCTATCATGAAGCTTATCGGAGCGACGGATTTTCTGGTCAGGTCTCCGTTTGTGGTAGAAGGTATTCTCATTGGACTGATAGGATCAGCGATTCCTCTGGGATTGCTTAGTGTCATGTATGGAAAGATTTGTGCATATATTGCTAATAAGTTTAGTTTTATAGGAAATATGATGACATTTATCCCGACAAAGGAGATTTTCTCTACACTTGTACCGGTAGCACTTATACTGGGCGTTGGAATTGGCTTTTTGGGAAGCCGATTCACAATTCGGAAACATTTAAGAGTATAATAATAATTATGACGGCCTGGCTCCGATCGGAGACAGGCTGTTTTAAGTTCATATCATAATATAGAGAGGACAGGACTGAAATGGATAATTCAAACAACAACGGCTTAGAATACGATGATAATTCAGATATGAGCGATAAAAAGCCTCATAGAAAGGGATTTAGAAAGGGGTTCGGTGTCGGTATTGCTACAGGTATAGTGACCACCATTGTGCTTGGATTGATTGTGCTCTTTGCATACACAATGATTACAGGCAGGAGCGTGCATACCGTTGCAAAAAGCGCAGATGTGCTTGATGACAAGACCGTGCAGAAAATCGATGAGCTTGCGAACTACATAGACGAGTACTACTATGAGGATTACGATAAGGATGATTTGGAAAACGGTCTGCTACATGGTGTGATGGAGGGACTGAATGATCCTTATTCGGTTTATTATACCGCGGATGAATATAAGGAGCTGCAAATTAGCACGACAGGCACGTATTATGGAATCGGGGCTGCGTTAAAGCAGGATCCGAATACAAAGCAGGTGACAGTTTCGAAGGTATACAGTGGTACACCTTCTGAGGAAGCGGGACTTAAAAAGGATGACGAAATAGTCTCTGTTGATGGTGTCGAGGCAACATCCGAGGATCTCACAAAGCTTGTTGCCAAAATCAGAGGTAAGGAGGGCACGAAAGTTACGCTTGAAATCAGGCGTGGCGGGGAGGCTGACCCATTTACTGTTGAGGTGGAGCGTAAAAATGTTGAGCTGCCATCAGTGGACAGCAAGCTGCTTGACAATGGAGTGGGATATATCCAGGTCAGCGAGTTTCAGACAAACACGGCAAGTCAGTTTGATGCACTTGACGGACTTACAAATCAGGGTATGAAGGGTCTTATAGTGGATTTGCGTGCTAATCCGGGAGGACTACTTACCGCAGTGACAGAAATGGTTGACAGACTGCTTCCGGCAGAAACAGTTGGCAAGCTTCCGGCAGGAACCGTCGTGTATACAAAGGATAAAAACGGAAATGTTCAGACCTTTGGTGATGACGATGGCAAACAGATTGACTGTCCTATCGTAGTGCTTGTCGATGAAAACAGCGCAAGTGCATCTGAAATTTTTGCAGGAGCCATGAAGGATTACAATGAGGATGGTTATATTGATGCTACACTTGTAGGCAAAAAGACCTTTGGAAAAGGAATTGTACAGACTATCTACAATCTTTCAGATGGTGATGCTGTAAAGATTACCACATCGAAGTACTACACACCAAACGGTCACAATATCCATAAAAAGGGTATCGAGCCTGATGTAGAGGTCGATTATGAATATACAGGAGATACAAATGCAGACTATGACATGCAGTATGATGTGCAGCTTCAGAAAGCGATTGAGGTGATGAATGAAAAGCTTAAATAAGATTGCATGCTTTCTCATGCTGTGCTGGATGGTAGTCATCTTTATGTTTTCGGCGGAGCCTGACACCGAGTCGTCTGAGCTCAGCGGCAGCGTCAGCTATCGCATAGTTTCTGTGGTCAATACCATTACTGCAAGCCACTGGGATGAGAAGGAGCTGCTCGATAAGGCAGAGCTTATAGACTATCCGGTGAGAAAATGTGCCCACATGAGTGAGTATGCCATTCTAACATTGCTTGGCTTTTTGACATTTTCGTTCTTGCATGGCAGAGGAAGATTTTTGGTTCCGATAGGCGTGACCTTCCTATATGCCTGCACAGATGAATTTCACCAGCTGTTCGTGCCCGGCCGGGCCGGCAGATTCACGGACGTACTGATTGATACCACAGGCGGTATCATTATGCTGCTATTTATTGCACTTGTTACACATGTGGCGCATGCGAAGCATACAGCAGGAGCTGTGAAACAGAAAATATGAAAACATGAAGACACGAAGATAAGTGGGCTGTAATTGTTGCCAGTCACAACACTGTTAGGTGAGACCCGCAACAGACATGATAATAAGCTTGATGATAAGCATGATTATAAGTGCCAAATTTAGTTGCAGTTTTCTAATATAATCGGTATAATAAAGGTATTGACGCCGGCCGCACCCCACAACCTGAATGCGGGAAGCGTAATTAAAGCCACAAAGCGTCTAAAATGTAAAGAAAGAGGTGATTCTGTGGTAGAGTTGGATAATTTCAAGTCCACGCTCCAAGGCTACAAAGCCCCACTACAGGAAGTGAGGGATTCACTTTGACCTGGCTAATAAAGAAGAAAAAATCCAGGAATTAGAGCGAGAAATGGAAGCTCCTGACTTCTGGGATGACCCGGAGAAGTCACAGAGCAAGATGAAAGAGCTTAAGAGTATGAAGGATGATGTAGCTACATACGCAAAGCTCAAGGAACAGTACGAAGATATAGAGACGATGATTGAGATGGGCTATGAGGAGAACGATGAGTCACTCATACCCGAGATACAGCAGATGCTTGATGATTTTGAGAGCACATATGACGGTATCAGAATGAAGACTCTTTTGTCGGGAGAATATGATAAATGCAATGCGATTCTGAGGCTCAATGCAGGTGCAGGTGGTACCGAGTCGTGTGACTGGGCGTCCATGCTGTTTCGTATGTACTCGAAGTGGGCTGATAAAAAGGGCTTTACCCTTGAGGTACTCGACTCGCTTGATGGCGATGAAGCCGGTATCAAGTCCATTACCTTCCAGGTAAACGGAGAGAATGCATATGGGTATCTAAAGTCTGAAAAGGGTGTGCACAGGCTTGTTCGTATTTCGCCGTTTAATGCGGCGGGAAAAAGGCAGACCTCATTCGTATCATGTGATGTCATGCCTGATATTGAGGAGGATCTCGATATTGAGGTGAAGGACGAGGATATCAGAATTGATACCTACCGCTCAAGTGGAGCAGGAGGACAGCATATCAATAAAACCTCGTCAGCTATCCGTATCACACATTTTCCATCAGGGATCGTGGTACAGTGTCAGAATGAGCGTTCACAGCATATGAACAAGGACAAAGCCATGCAGATGTTAAAGGCAAAGCTGTATCTTTTAAAGCAGGAAGAGAATGCTGCAAAGGAGGCGGGCATCAGAGGCGAGGTCAAGGAAATTGGCTGGGGAAGCCAGATACGTTCGTATGTGCTTCAGCCTTACACCATGGTCAAGGATCACAGGACAGATGTGGAGACCGGTAATGCGGATGCAGTGCTCGATGGCAATATAGATATATTTATCAATGGTTATTTGAAGTGGCTTGCAACACGTTCAGAATAAGGAGGCAAATGTGGGTTTAGTTATAGCTGTGGCGATATTAGCAGTTCTGACAGCTGCCGGAGTGACCGTTTATATTAAAGTCAGACGGTTGTCTGAAAGTCTTCTTGGTACACCTGATGTCACAGAGGGCATCAATCGTATCAGGGAGAATGTCTCTACGACTCCCAAGTCGGTTTCAGGCATGACGCGCCTTATGGAGCCACAGATAAAAAGGGATTTTCCGGAGTTTGTCTGGGAACAGTTTAAGAGAATGTCAGAAAGAGTGCTTGTGTCAGCACTTTGTGCAATCACGACTGAGGATATTTACAAGCTGGACCGTGAGGCTTCTGATGAGGTAAGACAGCAGGTGCTGGTGCGTATAGACAGCAATGAAGCAGCTGGCTTTACAGAGCATTTTGACGAGATCAGGGTGCATCAGACTGAAATCTCAAACTATGTGAAAAGAGATGGAAGGTGCGTCATCAGTATACAGAGTGCGGTTGAGTATTTTTACTACAAGACTGCCTCAGGAAAGCTTATCAGTGGTGATAAAGAGTATAAAAAGCAGACCAGATACAATATGGAGCTTGTATACATACAGGATATAGATATGCTGGATAATGCAGGGATAGGCAGTGCAGTTGGCACTACATGTCCGAATTGCGGCGCTCCGGTCAGAAGTCTTGGAGCAAAGAAATGTGAATATTGTGGCTCATATGTTGAGCCTGTCAATATAAAAGTATGGAAGCTGCAGAGCTTTCATGAAGTTGATTACAACCATATCTAAGGAGGAAGAAAATGGGAATTATTAAGGCAGTAAAACAGGCAATTGGAGGCGGCTTTGCAGATACATGGCAGGAGGTTATTGAGCCGGATAATATAGGCGACCAGACAGTCTATGCCAGGGGTGTGCTGGTAAACAGGGGGCAGAATAAAAAAGGCTCTGACGATATTGTTTCAAACGGCTCTATCATTCATGTATATGACAATCAGTTTATGATACTTGTTGATGGTGGCAAGATTGTGGATTATACAGCTGAGCCGGGCTACTACAAGGTGAGCAATTCATCTATGCCATCACTTTTCAACGGACAGTTTGGGGATTCTTTAAAGGAAACCTTTGACCGTGTGAGATTTGGTGGACAGACACCACAGTCACAGAAGGTTTATTATATCAACCTTCAGGAAATCAAGGGAATCAAGTTTGGTACGAGAAATCCTATAAACTACTATGATACATTTTATAATGCGGAGCTTTTCCTTCGTGCCCATGGTACATATTCCATCAAAATTGTGAATCCACTTCAGTTTTATGCAGAGGCTATTCCAAAGAATATGGATCATGTGGAGATTACTGATATCAATGAGCAGTATCTGTCAGAGTTTTTAGAGGCATTACAGTCTGCCATCAACCAGATGTCAGCGGATGGTACAAGAATTTCATTCGTCACAAGCAAGGCATCTGAGCTTGGAAGATATATGGCGAAGTGTCTCGATGAAAGCTGGAATCAGATGCGTGGTATGGAGGTACAAAGTGTTGGTATCGCCAGCCTTTCATATGATGAGAAGTCTCAGGAGCTCATTAACACAAGAAACGAGGGCGCAATGCTCTCAGATCCATCTATTGCACAGGGATATATGGTCAAAAATATGTCAGAGGGTGTCAAGAATGCAGGTAGCAACAGTGGTGGAGCTATGCAGGGCTTCATGGGTGTCGGCATGGGAATGAGCACCATGGGCAATATGATGAATGGTTTTACACAGATGGCACAAAATAACCGGTCAGCCGGAATGAATGCGCCTGGAAATGGTGCAGCAGGTATGGCAGCAGGAGTGGCTTCAGGTGCCACACAGCAGGAGGATGCGTCAGGCTGGACATGTGAGTGCGGACAGAAAAACACAGGTAAATTCTGCAGTAATTGCGGCAAGCCTATGCCACAGGAGATTACAGAGTGGACATGTGAGTGTGGCCAGAAAAATACAGGTAAATTCTGCACAAACTGTGGCAAGCCATTACCTGTAAACACAGAGTGGACATGTGAGTGTGGACAAAAAAATACAGGTAAATTCTGCAGTAATTGTGGAAAACCAAGAGCATAAGATGTTGCAAAGCTGTAATCTTTGTGTTAAAATCTTTGAGTCAAGGACAAATGTCGGTGTGTGACAAACACACACCGGCCATTTTGGAGGTAACTAAATGGCGGAGAAATCAAACTACTTCGTTTTACGGGCAAAGGCTGTACCGGAGGTGCTGCTTAAAGTAGTTGAGGCAAAGAGACTGCTGGATTCGGGCAAGCTTGAATCTGTGCAAGAGGCAACAGATGCTGTTGGCATAAGCAGAAGCTCATTTTACAAATATAAGGATGATATTTTTCCTTTTTATGAGGGGCGTAAAGGAAAGACAGTGAATCTTGTCATTCAGATGGATGACGAGCAGGGCATACTTTCCGTTGTGCTTAAGTCGGTAGCCGATGCGAAAGCAAATATTCTTACCATACACCAAAGTGTACCGGTAAATGGCATTGCGTCACTCACGTTATCTGTGGATGTATTTCCGGAGTCGGATGATGTGGATGATATGGCAAAGCAGATTGAGTCCTTAAAGGGCATACATTACGTAAAAATTTTAGCCAGGGAGTAACAAAAAGATGAAGATTGCAGTTATGGGTTACGGCACAATTGGATCAGGTGTCGTAGAAGTATTAGAAATCAACAAGGAAAAAATTGCAAAGAGAGCGGGAGAGCCAATCGAGGTCAAGTACGTGCTTGATTTAAGAGAGTTCCCGGGTACACCTATTGAGAACAAAATAGTTCATGATTATAAGGTTATTGCAGAGGATCCTGAGATCGGTATCGTTGTAGAGACAATGGGAGGCGTTGAGCCTGCATTTACATTCGTAAAGGCAATGCTTGAGGCAGGAAAACAGGTAGCAACATCAAACAAGAACCTTGTTGCTGCAAAGGGTGCTGAGCTTATCAAGGTTGCCAGGGATCATGGAGTGAACTTCCAGTTTGAGGCCAGTGTCGGTGGCGGAATCCCTATTATCAGACCACTCAACAAGTGTCTCACAGCAGACGAGATTGAGGAAATCACAGGTATCTTAAACGGAACAACCAACTACATGCTTACAAAGATGACAGAGGAAGGTGCAGACTTTGATGAGGTATTAAAGGATGCTCAGGATAAGGGCTATGCAGAGAAGGATCCTACAGCCGACATAGAGGGACATGATCCATGCAGAAAGATAGCCATTCTCACATCGCTTGTTGCAGGACAGCAGGTGGATTTCGAGGATATCCACTGTGAGGGTATCACAAAGATTACACCTGAGGATATTAAGTATGCAAAGGCAATGCACCGTGCAATCAAGCTTCTTGCTTCAAGCCGCAAGGTGGGTGACAGCTATACCTGTCTCGTTGCACCGTATATGATAGATGACACACATCCGCTCTCAGGAGTAAATGGAGTGTTCAACGGCGTATTTTTACGCGGAAATGTGCTCGGAGATGCTATGTTCTACGGCAGTGGAGCAGGAAAGCTTCCAACAGCAAGTGCTGTAGTGGCAGATGTTGTTGATATGACAAAGCATCAGAACACAAATATTTATATCGACTGGAAGCCTGAGAAGCTCACACTTGTAAGCTATGATGACAGTGTAAACAGCTTCTTTGTGAGAACTGACTCACCAAAGAGCGAGGTTGAGGCTGTATTCGGACATGTAGACTACATTGAGGATGTGGTTGACGGCGAGTATGCATTCACAACAGGCGATATGACAGAGAAGGATTTTGCCGACAAGGCATCAAAGATAAACGTTATCAACAGAATCAGATTATAAAGGACAAAAATATGGTAAAAGGTTTATACACCGCTCACACCGGTATGGTTAATGAGATGAAGCGCATGGATGTTCTTGCGAACAACCTGGCCAATTCCGATACCTATGGATTTAAAAAAGAGGGAACCACCTCGCATTCATTTAAAAATGAGCTTGCTATAAAGATAAAGGATACGTCAAACTACGGACTGCACAAAAATCTGGGCAGCATGACATACGGAGTGCATCTCGGTGAGACGTATACCGACTGGGATGAGGGCAGCTTTAAGGTGACTGACAATCCTACCGACTTGGCTATCGGTGGAAAAGGCTTTTTTGCCGTTGCATTTACTGACAAATCAGGTCAGACAAGTGTAAAGTATACCAGAGACGGTGCTTTCAAGGTCAATGCTGACGGTTATCTGGTCACAGCAGACGGAGACCATGTGCTCAATGCGACAGGTGCGCTGAGTGGAGACGGCGGTGAAGCAAACTGGGTAAAGGTAGACCCGAATGAAAAGTTTTCGGTAAACTCACTTGGATATATCACACAGAACAATCAGTTAGTTGGCACTATCGGCGTTGTCGATGTGGATAACTATGACTATATTGAAAAATATGGTGAAAATCTCTACAATCTGACGGCCGGGGGTAATATTATAGCTTCCGATGCCGAAATAGAACAGGGAGCCTTAGAAACTTCAAATGTCAATGTGGTCAATGAGATGGTCAATATGATTACGATACAGCGTGCATATGAAGCCGGACAGAAGGTTATTACATCTATTGATGAGACATTAGACAAGGCTGTCAACAATGTAGGAAGAGTATAAGGAGATATGCCATATGATGAGGGCACTTTACACAGCCGCAACAGGTATGCGTGCTGAGCAGACAAATGTAGATACAATTGCAAACAATCTTTCCAATGTCAATACGACAGGCTTTAAGGGTCAGAGGACAGAGTTTAAGTCTCTTTTATATCAGACGATACAGACCCGTTCTACATCCGGAAATGGTGATGCAAAGCCGGTAGGAGCGCAGGTGGGGCTTGGTACCCGTGTGGCTGCAACCACATCCACTTATACTCAGGGTCCGCTCAATTCTACGGAGAGGCCTACTGATTTTGCTTTGGAGGGCGATGGCTTTTTTGCAGTGAGAGGTACTGACAATCAGACCTATTACACGAGAAACGGTGCCTTCACATGGAGCCAGTATGGAAACGGACAGACTATACTTACTGATTCACAGGGCAATCCTGTCATGGATACAAACGGTAATATCATAGCTGTGCCGGCAGGTGTGTCTGCTGAGAAGATGAGCTTTGGAGAGGATGGTGCGGTAGGTTATATGACGGCACAGGGCAATTATATTAATCTGAATCAGCGAATTGCTGTGTATCAGTTTAATAACCCGTCAGGTCTTGAAAAGCAGTCAGGAAGCCTGCTTGCAGCAACAGCCAATTCGGGCAATCCGATGCTTGAAGCTGCAAACCCAGCTCTTAAAAACAGCAAGGTTGTGACAGGATATCTTGAGGGCTCAAATGTGCAGGTAGCTGACGAGATGGTTAATCTCATTGTGGCACAGCGTGCCTACGAGCTCAATTCAAAGGCCATCACAACAGCTGATTCGATGCTTGAGACAGCAAATAATTTGAGGAGATAGTAGCATATGGATATAAGCGCAGTATCAACACTTGCAAACTCAAATAATACATCTGCGGTGGCAGACAAGCTTAAGAATAACGTAAAAAATCTGTCATCAGACTCTACAGAGGACGAGCTCAAGAGCACACTTAAAGATTTTGAGTCTTATTTTGTGGAGCAGGTCATAAAGGAAATGAAGGATTCCATGACACTAAAGAGTGATGATGAGGATTCCTCTATGTCGCAGTACAAGGATATGTTCATGGACACTGTCATAGAGCAGATGAGTGATACGATAGTGGAGAAGTCCGGAGAGAACATCACACAGCAGCTTTATGAGCAGATGAAGCGCAATTACAATATATAATAATAATTGATAATAAAAAGCCGGTTCGGCATGCTTGCATGTGGTTACCGGCTTTTTTAGTGCAAACTTAGTAATTGCAGATACGTATGCTCTAGGGTATAATATTAAAAAAATAAAACTATTCAGAGTCACAATAAAAACACACAGATACGGAGAAATTCAATTGGAAACCGAAACAGTCACAGGATACGTTGATCATATAATATACAGAAATGCAGAAAACGGGTATACAGTACTTGTTCTTGTAGTGAACGAGGAGGAGCTCACATGTGTGGGTACTTTTTCGGACATTGCTGAGGGGGAAAATATAGAGGCTCACGGTGAGTATACAGAGCATGCCACATATGGCAGACAGTTTAAGGTAGTAAGCTTTGAAGAGAAGGAGCCGGAGGATGAGATGGCTATTGAGAGGTATCTGGGCTCAGGAGCCATACATGGTATAGGACTTGCGCTCGCAGCACGTATTGTCAGGCGATTCAAGAAGGATACCTTCCGCATCATAGAGGAAGAGCCGGAGAGGCTTGCTGAGGTAAAGGGCATTAGCCAGAGAAAGGCTATGGAGATTGCGGACCAGGTCAATGCAAAAAGAGACTTAAGGGAAGCCATGATTTTTTTGCAACAGTACGGCATCAATATGAATCTGGCTGTGAAGATATATAATAAGTATGGCGGAGAGATATACAGTGTGCTCAAGGAAAATCCGTACCGCATGGCGGATGATATCGACGGAGTTGGCTTTAAAACTGCAGATGAGATAGCGGCGCGGGTTGGCATCAAGACTGATTCTGATTTTAGAATAAAAAGCGGTATACAGTATGTTTTGCAGCAGGCTGCCATGGACGGACATACATATCTGCCGATGGAGGAGCTTACGAGGCGTGCTGTATATCTGCTCGGAGTGGAAAGCTCGCAGGTTGAGGCACATTACATGAATCTGGCCATGGACAGGAAGATTGTCATGCAGTTAAAGGATGATATAACCCAGATTTATGCTAACACCTTTTATTATATGGAGGCAAACACGGCAGCCATGCTAAAGCAGCTTGATGTGACGTATGATGTGCCGGATATCGAGATAGAGGCTGCAATCAGAAATATAGAGAAAAAGACAGAGATGGAGCTCGATGAGCACCAGGCTGAGGCGGTGAAGGAAGCAGTCAGAAATGGCCTTTTAGTCATTACCGGAGGACCCGGAACAGGAAAAACCACCACTATCAATACTATTATCAAGTATTTTGAGCTGGAGGGCATGGATATTTTTCTGGCTGCACCGACAGGCCGGGCGGCAAAACGCATGAGTGAGACGACAGGCTACGAGGCACGCACAATCCACCGTATGCTTGAGTTAAACGGCGGCATGGACACAGGAAGCACAGCTGGCTTTGAGAGAAATGAAAGGAATCCGCTCGAGACGGATGTAATCATCATAGATGAGATGTCGATGGTTGATATATCACTCATGTACTCATTGCTAAAGGCAGTTGTGGCAGGTACGAGACTCATACTTGTAGGAGATGTGAACCAGCTTCCGAGCGTGGGACCGGGCAGCGTGCTAAAGGATATTATTGATTCAGGTGCCTTCCACACGGTAAAGCTTACAAAGATTTTTCGTCAGGCGAGCACGAGTGATATTATAGTAAACGCCCACAAGATAAATAATGGAGAAGAGGTATCGTTAGATAATAAGAGCATGGATTTCTTTTTCCTAAAGAGATATGATGCTGACAAGATAATAAATGTTACATTACAGCTAATAAAGCAGAAGCTTCCTAAGTTTGTAAATGCTACAGAGTATGATATACAGGTGCTTACGCCTATGAGAAAGGGG
>OASD01000798.1_pt1 | contig 11237 bp, 8 predicted proteins | sample 1475531 | NCBI WGS metagenome assembly OASD01 (sample SAMEA3360668, study PRJEB22359) | human gut metagenome | biome: ENVO:urban biome; feature: ENVO:human-associated habitat; material: ENVO:feces | place: Bangladesh | collected 2011
CGGACGTACCGGCAAACTGATACGACGAAATCTGAGCTTCCTTATAAGCTGCCAGGACTTTCGCCGTATTATGGAGACAAATCGTATCAATCCGTTCAAACTGGGCCGCACATTGGGCCAGCGCTTCTTTTCGTAAAACTTCTAAATCCAAAGACACTGTTATGATTCCTTTCTGTATTTGCTTAGTTTATAATGAAAGGCTCTCCTAATAGGGGAGCTGTCAGCTTTGCTGACTGAGGGGTTGCTTTTCTCTCATACCGTTTGCAGAATTCTGAAAAAACAACCCTTCCGCCTCTTCGAGGCACCTCCCCTATTAGGGGAGGCTTTCTGCTCTTCGCTTTCATTCATCAGGATGTGCACAGGATTCGCGCGGGCGCCCCACGTGGGCGCCCCTACGCTCTCCAGTGAGCGTCTATATCACGGATGACGGCCCGGGCCAGGGCGGCTTCGTCCTCGTACTGGTCCTTATCGTACCAGTGGATATAGGGCATGCGTTTGAACCACGTGAGCTGACGCTTGGCAAAACGCCGCGTCCGGGTCTTGATGCGGGCCACAGCTTCATCGAGGGGCATCTGGCCTTGAATATACAGAGCCAGCTCCTGATAGCCGATGGCCTTCATCGCCTGACAGTCCGTCGGGATGCCCCGGTCCAGCAGGTACTGCACTTCATCGACCCAGCCGGCAGCGATCATAGCGTCGACTCGTTCTTCGATGCGGGCATATAAGACGTCCCGCGGCAGGCGCAGACCGATGACATAGGCGTCATAGACCAGACCGTGAGCCTTGCCGGCGCGGACGAAGGTCTTCCCTTCGCCCTGTTCGATAGCACTGACCAGGCGGGTCAGGCGATGCGTATTGGAAAGCAGCTCGTGCCAATCTGGCGGCTGCCAATCCGTTTCCCGGACAATATAGTCTTTCAGCGCCCCTTCATCGAGGGAGGCAATGCGTGCCTGAGCCGCTTCCTTATCAGCCTCAGTCATGCGGGCCGTCTGGAAATCGTAGCCTTCCAGGAGGGATTGGACATAGAGCCCTGTGCCGCCGACGACGATGGGGACTTTGCCCTTCCCGTTGACTTCGGCAATGGCCTTACCGGCCATATCGCAGAAACGGGCTGCCGAATAGGGCTCGTCGGGCTCGGCAATATTGATGAGATAATGGTGATAGCGGGCCAATTCGTCCGCTGTCGGTTTGGCCGTACCGATATCCATATGGCGGTAAATCTGGTAGGCGTCGCCGGAAATGAGGTCGGTCCCGTACTGTTCGGCCAGGGCAAAACTGAGCGCCGTCTTGCCGACCGCCGTCGGACCGATAATGGCCATTACTTTTTCCATGAATCACACTCCAATACGGCATAGCCAATGCGGCTGTATTTGCCGCCATATAAGGTAACCTCCGGGAAATCGCGGCAGAGTTGGCGGAAATCCCGCTCCTTGATGACGACCCGGCGCCGGGCTTTCTGCAGCGCCCGTTCAATCAGGTCCCGCGTCAGACCGCCGTGTTCCATAATGGCCCGGACGGGCTGGAACTGGCAGCTCGTCTCGACAGGCCGCTGGAACATGGGATCGAAATAGAGGACGTCGTATACGGGCCCTTCGTCGGATAATAGGTAATCGCGATAATCGCCACGGCGCAGAGAAACCCGTCGCAGCGCCGCCGTGACGTCGTCTTTCTTGTGGACAAAATGGGAAAAGCCCCACGATGTGACCGCTTCCAATAGGGGTGACACCTCCAGGGCATCGACGCGTGACCCAGTAGGCAAGCCAAAAGAAGCGACAGCCGCATCGGCGCCAAAGCCGCAGGTGCAGTCGAGGACGGTGATAGGCAGCTTGGAAGACCCCCTCCCCATCAGCGCTTCCAAGAGATGGTCGCGCTGGCCTTTCCGCAAGTTCTGGATGCGTAGTTCGGCCATGTTGAGGCTGAAAAAATGGCTGCCTTCCGGGCGGTCGATTTGGGGTCCCCGCGACGAATAGACGAGGAAGTCCTCGCCGTATTCATCCATCAAGTCCTGTATAGTCCGCTTTCCCCGCGGCACATAGGTGAAGCCCTGGCTTTCGGCCCAGGCCTTCCCTTCACTTTGTAATTTTTCTTTGGCCTTCAATGAAGGCACGACGTAAATCATATGAGTCATGTCCGTTTAAATAAATGGGCTAATTCTTTCGGTGTAAAGCGGATGATCGTCGGCCGGCCATGAGGGCAGACATAGGGTTTTTCCGTATGGAACAAATCATCCAAAAGTTGTTTCATCTGGCGGATATTGAGGCTGTCGCCGGCTTTGACAGCACCGTGGCAGGACAGATAGGCCAGGGAGCGATGACGGACCATGGCTTTATCCGGTTCCTTCTGGTCGTGCAGGAGCAGGCAGATATCTTTCAGGGAATCAGCAATATCGCTGGTCTGCAAATCGCAGGGTACTTCTTCCACGCGCAGCGTCGTCGGACCGGCTTCAGAATACGTATAGCCCAGGTCGTTGAAGACGTCCTTCCGTTCCAGCAGAAGCGTCATATCGTCGCTGTCGACATCGATAAATTCCGGCGTCAGCAGCTGCTGGCTCGGCATCCGTTCGACGCGCTTGCAGAACGTATCATAGCGGATCCGTTCGTGAGCGGCATGTTGATCGACGATATATAAATCCTGGCCCTTCTTGGCAATGATGAAGCAGTCCGCCACTTCTCCTAAAGGAATGAAGACGTCGTCATCGCCATCAAAGACGATTTTCGGCGCCCCTGCCTCGGAAACGACAGACGTCGCTTCCGATGGACCCCCTTGTCCATGTTGAGCCAAGGCCTGGGAAAAGAGACTGGGTTGATCGGCTCCCCCACGTTCTTGGCGGGCACCCCACGCAGGAGGCTCCCCTAATAGGCCCTTTTGGGCCCGGTCAGGACCATCCGCAAGAGGCTCCCCTGATAGGGGAGCTGTCCGCGCAGCGGACTGAGAGGTTGTCTTTTCCTGCGGGCCGCCCTTTGGGACGACCCCTACGGAGGTTGCTTTTTCCTGCAGGCCGCCCTTTGGGACGGCCCCTACATCGACACCGATGGTCTTGGCGATGGCCTCCGGTTTTTCCTGGGCCACCAAGGCCGTGACGATACTGTGGTAAATGGCCCGATAAACAGCTTGTTCATCGGAGAATTTGATTTCCGTCTTGGCAGGATGGACATTGACGTCGATCGTCGCCGGGTCGACATGGAGATGGAGCATGGCAAAGGGATAGCCCGATTTCGGCAGCATAGCGTGATAAGCATTGTCGATGGCCTTGAACATCAAAGGATTATGGACGATGCGGTGATTGACGATGCACGTCTGCCAGTTGCGGTTGCTCTTTAAGACCGACGGCTTGCCTACATAGCCTTCCAGGCTGATTCCGTCCTGGTCGGCAGAGACAGCAAAGACATCGCGGGCAACGTTGGCCCCGTAGATATTGGCAATCGTTTCCCGCAGGTCCCCTGTACCGCCGGTCTTCATCGTCGTCCGGCCATTATTGGTAAAGGTAAAGGCAATAGCCGGATTGGCTAGAGCCAGTTTAGTCACCATTTCAGAGATTTTCGAACTTTCTGTCCGTTCGCTCTTGAGGAACTTGCGCCGCGCTGGCGTATTGTAAAAGAGGTCGCTTACTTCCATCGTCGTCCCGACCGGGGCACCGGCCTGGTCTTCTGCTGTAATTTCGCCCCCATCGAGAATGAGGTGCGTGGCAAAATCGTCGTCAGCCTGGCGCGTCGTAATCTGCATGTGCGATACGGCAGCAATACTGGGCACGGCTTCGCCGCGGAAGCCCAGAGACGTGATGGCAAAGATATCTTCGACAGAACTGATTTTGCTCGTGCCGTGACGGATGATGCACTTATGGGCATCTTCCGGGCTCATACCGCAGCCGTCGTCAGTGACCCGCATATAGGACTGGCCGCCATCGGCGATTTCCACTTCAATGGCATGGGCACCGGCATCAATGGCATTTTCCACCAATTCCTTGATGCACGACGCCGGCCGTTCGACGACTTCGCCGGCAGCGATCTTATTGCGCGTCGCTTCATCTAAGACATGAATGATTGAACTCACTGGATCCCACTTCCTTCTTTGGCATCTTTTTGCAGATTATATAAGAAAGAAATCGCTTCAATCGGCGTCATACTGCTGACATCGACACTGAGCAGCTTATCGATGACGGGACTGGAAAAGAGACTGTCCCCCATCGGTGACGGCGCAGGGTTCACAGGCGCCTTGGCCGGGACGGGAGCGCCGCCGTTCTTTTCCAAATCTTCCAAGATAACGTCGGCCCGCTTGAGCAGGCTTTCCGGCAAGCCGGCCAGGCGCGCCACGTGCAGGCCGTAGCTGCGGTCGGCGCCGCCGGGAATGATGCGCCGCAGGAACTTGATGTTCTTGCCCCGTTCCTTGACGGCGACCGTATAATTCTTGATTTTCGGCGAATCGTCGGCCATGGCGATGAGTTCGTGATAATGCGTCGCAAACAGCGTCAAGGCGTGGATATGCTTCAGGCAGTATTCGATGACGGCCCTGGCGATGGACATGCCGTCAAAGGTGCTCGTCCCGCGGCCGATTTCATCGAGGATGAGCAGGCTGCGGCTAGTCGCATGTTTCAGGATGTACGACACTTCCTTCATTTCCATCATGAACGTACTCTGACCGGTGAGGATATCATCACTGGCACCGATGCGGGTAAAGATGCGGTCTACCGGGCAAATAGACCCTTCCTTGGCCGGAATGAAGGAGCCAACTTGAGCCATGAGGACCAACACGGCGACTTGGCGCATATACGTCGACTTACCGGCCATATTCGGTCCGGTAATGACCAGGATTTCATGGTCTTCATGGTTCAAAGTGACATCATTGGGGACGAACAATTCATCTTTCAAATACTTTTCAATAATGGGATGACGGCCGTCCTTGATGGAAATCGTCGCCTTCGTGTTGAGGCTGGGACGGACGTAGCGGTTGTCATAAGCCGCGCAGGCCAGGCTGTACAGGCAGTCGATGCGGGCAATGGCCCGGGCCGTTGCCTGCATGGCCGGGATATGTCCCTGGATCTGACGGCGGATGTCGCCGAAAAGCTTGTATTCCAAAGCCAGCATCCGTTCCTGGCTGGTCAGGACTTTGACTTCAAACTCCTTCAATTCCGGCGTGATATAGCGTTCGGCATTGACCAGGGTCTGCTTGCGTACATAATAATCGGGAATGGGTTTGGTATTGGCATGGGAAATCTCGAAGTAATAGCCAAAGACTTTGGTGTAGCCGATTTTCATCTTAATGCCGGTCTTTTCCTTTTCCTTCTCTTCCAATTCCTGTAAAAAGGCATGGCTGTTGGCCGCAATGGAACGGATTTCATCGAGTTCCGGCGAAAAACCATCGCGGATGACGCCGCCGTTGCGGATGACCAGGCCCGGTTCGTCCTTGATGCCCCGGCAGAGCAGGTCATACACATCGTCATGGGGCTGCAAGCGGTCATTGAGGTTGTGCAGGAGGTCGGCGCTGGCCCCGGCCAAGACGTTTTTGAGCTGCGGAATGACGGCCAGCGATTCCCGCAGGGCCACCAAGTCTTTTGGGCTTACCGTTCCCGTTTCGATACGGGTCAGGATGCGTTCAAAGTCGTAAATCCGGTTCAGTACGTCGGCTGTATCTTGGCGCATGATTTCGTGGAGGACGAAGTCTTCGACGGCATCTTGGCGGCGCGTAATATCGGCAATGCGGATAAGCGGCGCTTCCAACCACTTGCGCAGGAGCCGCCCGCCCATAGCCGTCTGGGTCTTGTCCAAGACATCGAGGAGCGTCCCCCGGCGGCCGCCGTCGCGGACGTTCTGCGTGATTTCCAGATGGCGCAGGCTGGCCGCATCGACGACCAGGCGCCGGTCATTGTCGATGTGTTCCAGGGAATTGATGTGAGAAATATCGGACTGCATGACGTCGCTGACATAGGCCAGGAGCATGCCGATGCAGTCGCCAGCCGCTGTGGCAGCGGCAAAATCTTCGGGCGGGAAATAGGACCGGGCCTGTTCGCTATAATCGACGTTGTCATCAGCAGGAAATTCCGTGACCGTACATTGCGCCAAATGGCTTCGCAAGTATTCGCGGACAGCGTCCATATCCTTCCCCATATGGGCGTAAATGAGTTCACTCGGTTCGTAGACGGCAAGGATATCGAACAAGGAGTCTTCCATGACCGACGCAGCGCAGTCAGCCCACAGACATTCGCCGGTCGTGACGTCCATAAGGGCCATAGAAAGGATGCCTTCTTTTTCATTCAGGCAGCCGATGTAATTGTTCTGCTTCGACGCTACGGCATTTTCCAGGGTAATCGTCCCTGGCGTAATGACCTTGATGATCTTGCGCTTGACCAAGCCTTTCGCCAGCTTCGGGTCTTCCATCTGTTCGCAGATGGCCACTTTATAGCCTTTGTGGACGAGGCGTTCAATATAGGTATCGGCCGAATGAAAGGGCACGCCGCACATAGGAACTTTTTCCTTATTGCCGCCAGCCCGTCCCGTCAAGGTCAGGTCCAGTTCGCGCGACGCCGTCAGGGCATCGTCAAAAAACATTTCATAGAAGTCGCCGAGGCGAAAAAAGAGGATTTTATCCTGGCACTGCTCTTTGACTTCCATGTACTGCTGCATCATAGGCGTTAATTTTTTTCCTGCCAAAGTCTCACCTTCCTTTAGTGCACTAAGTGACCTTTGAGGACCCATGTCTGGCCCTTGTCGACCTGGACCGGCACGGTATCGCCGATAGCGACGGAGCCGTCATTTTCCCAAATGATCATCTTGTTGCCCGTCGTCCGGCCAAACCAGTGATTGGCATCATTCTTAGTCGGTCCTTCGACGATGACATCATAGACATGGTCTTCCATTTCTTTATTCTTGGCTAAACTATAGACGTTCTGTACTTCCATCAGGCGCTGAAGGCGACGGCTCTTTTCTTCCTGCGGAATCTGGTCTTCCATCTTCGCTGCCGGTGTCCCCGTCCGCGGCGAATAAATGAACGTATAAGCCATATCGTACTGGACGCGTTTGAGCAGGTTCAGCGTATCTTCAAACATGGCTTCCGTTTCGCCAGGAAAGCCGACGATGATATCCGTCGTCAGGACCAAGTCGGGTATGCGCTTGCGGGCATAATCGACGAGTTCCAAGTAATGTTCCACCGTGTAACCGCGGTTCATCTTCTTCAATAGCTCATTGGAACCGCACTGGATAGGCAGATGCATGTGGTTGACGACCTTCTGGCTGTCGGCAATGGCGTCGATCATGGCAAAGGTCATATCCTTGGGATGGCTGGTCATGTAGCGCACCCGTTCAATGCCGTCGATATCATCGACAGCGGCGACGAGCTTGGAGAAATCCGTGCCGTCTTTGAGGTCCAGACCATACGAATTGACGTTCTGACCGAGCAAGGTGATTTCCTTGTAGCCTTCAGCGGCGACCTTCTTGATTTCTTCCACAATGGCGTCGATAGGGCGGCTCACTTCGCGGCCCCGGACATAAGGCACGATGCAGTACGTGCAGAACTTGTTGCAGCCGTTCATGATGGGAATCCAGGCAAAGAACTTCTGGAAACGCTTGACCGGCATATCGTGGAAGGCCGGCAGGCTCATGTCGGCAGCCATATAATGGTCGGCCTTGCTGCGCCGTTCCTGGATGAGCTCGATGAGCTTGTGGATATTGTGCGTCCCAATGACCAAGTCGATATGAGGCGCCCGCTTGAAGAGCTTATCCTGCCATTCCTGGGCCATGCAGCCCGTGACGGCAATGATCAAATCGGGGTTCTGCGTCTTCAAGTGCTTGAGTTCGCCAATCTTTCCCAGCGTCTTGTCTTCCGCCGTTTCGCGGACACAACACGTATTGATGAGGATGACATCGGCTGTATCCAAATCCTCCGTATGATGGTAGCCCAGCTCTTCTAACTGCCCGGCATAATGCTCACTGTCAGACATATTCGCCTGACAGCCGTAGGAAATAATATGATAAAATCGATTGCTCTGAAAATCCATGTATTCTCTCCGTTTTTCACAAAAATCATAATTTTAGTCTACCGTATATAATACCATATATGGGCCGCCTATGTGAAGGGCTTTTTAGGGCCTAGCGGCCCTGTTCATCGTAGGTCGTTCATCGTTCATCGAATTTTTGGGACTGACGGCCCGCCGGTCGCCGGTCGCCTCGAGTGACCTCTGACTCGTAAAAAAAAGCCCCAAGTCGGGGCAATATGATTTCTCATCCGTATTGACACGATTATCACCACATGTCACGGCGGGACGCCCTTTGGGCGTCCCCTACGCACAAGACCGTTAGCCGTGTGGTTATATTCGGTAAACGGCCTTCCCACTCATCGCCTGTATGCGATATGTAGGGGCCGACCTGTCCAAGGCGGCCCGCCATCTGCGGCCTGCGTTCACTGGTCCTCGTGTCTCCGTTTGATGCGGTAGACGGTGGATCGGCTGATACCAAGTGCTTTGGCGATTTGGGCACCGCTTTTGCCTTCACGGCTCATTTTTTCAATCATTTCATAGGTGCGCCCCCTGAGATGGCCTTCTTCGTCAAGTTTTCCCCGTTCCTCAGCAACAACATCCCGAGGCATGACACGCAAGACGTCTTTTACCTGAATCGTCTGATTCTTGACGACCAGCACCAGTCGTTCGATGATATGGGCCAACTGCCGTACATTACCGGGCCAGGGCTGATTCTTCAAAAGCTCCAGACATTGGCATCAAAGGTGTGAGATTTATGGTAGCGGATGTCCAGCATCCGTAAAAGGGCCTGGGAAATCTCCTGGATGTCCCCTTTGCGCTTGCTCAGGGGCGGGACTTCAATCGTCGAGTCGGTGGCACCATAGACTTTTGCCAGTTCCTTGACCTCCGTAATAGCCTGAGAAGAGCCGATGATATCTTGCAGATGGTAATGGGCCAGCATCCCGCTCTGCGGGAAGGCAGCGCGAATATTTCCCTGATAACGGTGGTGGATATTCCACAACGCCTTGAAAAAGGCACGGGTAATCCCTCCCCGTCCCGGCCGCAGGGGAATCCAATTCATATGCCGGGCGACAGTCATGGCAGAAATAGCATCGGTCCCGATAAGATCCGTAACCCCTTGGGACGCGGCCCGCCGGATAAGGTCCCGCAATTCCCGTTCATCATATGCCGGCGCCAAGCGATAAAAAGAGACATCCATGACCTGCAACGCATCTTCCAAGTCATGATAGTAATCGCGGAGGGCAAAGGGGATGATAGCCCCTAGTTTCCCGCCTTTAGGGGCAAAATAAATACACCTCAACAGATCCAGGACACTAGGCTGAATCACATAGACCTGTACCTGAGGATAGGAAGCCGCCAGCTTCGTCGCCATCGGTTCCCAGGCAAAAAAAGCGACCACTTCCGAACGGACGGCTTCTGCAATCTGAAGCTTGGCCCCTTTACGCGCCCCGTTAATGAGGATAACCTGTGAGGGTTCAATCCGTCGGGATACCCGTGTCATCTGCTGGACCATGTCATAGACAGCCCATTCGGCGTGATAACAGAAACTTTTAAGTTTCTATTTACCCCCTCCCACGTAAAATCTCTCATCATTCATACCTGCTCCTTTATATTTTTAAAAACGGTCTCCAGCAATATTGAACGTAGTATTAATTCAATATTTGATTTATATTTTGTATTGAATACGTACATTATACAATAACTGAGAAGAAAACACAAAAAAGCCAGCACCGGATGATTTGACTCATCGAGTGCTAGCTTTTTCATGATTTAATGTCTCATATCATTCTGACTTGGAGCCTTTACTTCAAAGGGAATCCGTTGTTCCCGGACAGCGGTCTTGATGAACAAAATGATCGCTGTAGACATGCTCAGTCCAACGGAATCACAGAAGGCTTCAAAGTCTTCTTTCAACTCCTTATTGATACGAAAAGATACTCCAATTTGTGAAGCCATAATAGTCCCCCTTTTTATTTAGCATCGGAAATGACGCGGACGCGTTCGATGGTCGGTTTGCCATTCTTATCTTTGGCAATCGTATCGATGCGGATGTATTTCATTTCCGATGAAAATTCGTTAGCTAATTTATCCAGCGTTCCATCCTGGTTCAAAGCCGGGTTGGAAGCGGCGCCGGCCATGATGGCTCGGTAGACGATGGCCGCAAATTCATAGCGCGTCATCATGCGGTCACCATCGAAGTTCCCGTCGGGATAGCCCGTCAGGATACCGGCGTGTTTCAGTTTGGTGACGTATTCATAAGCCCAGTGGTTGGCCGGAACATCGGGGAACAAATCATTTCCCTTATCCTTGATCATACCGGCGTTGGTACCCGTCAATTTGTCAATGAGGGCACTCTGACGGTTGACGATGGCGTTCAAGTTGGCCACATTCTGGCGCAGGTCCTTGATTTCCTTGGCCATGGCTACGCGGGACGTGGAAACATGGTTACCCTGGCCGAGCTTAATGCTGACACCGGCATTGACCATGTTTTCTCCGCCGCCGAAGGAACCGCCGACACTGAACATGGTGTCTTCATTGGGACGGTAGTAAGCACCGACAGCGGCCGCATTGGCGCCACGGTAATTGCCGTAACCAGCGGCGAAGTCCCACTTATCATCCGGGTCGAAATCAAGCGGATGGAGAGCCGCTAAAGCAGCGGCACCGGCACCGACACGATTGATGCGGTTGCCCAATTTATTGACCGAACCACTGAGGCCGTTGATAGCCTGGTCACGCTGCCAGAGCTGGCTGCCGTTGACGGCATCGGTCGAATCCTGGCTGACCTTGCCCGGTGCAACGCCTTCAATCTTGTTGCCGCCCATGTTGACGTTGCCCTGTTTAATAGTGATAGCATCATGGCTGTCGTCGCCAGTCTTGACGGTGAGGCCACCGTTGTCCATAGTCGTGTTGCCCGTCGTAATGGTTTTAGCTTCAATACTGTTGATACCTTTGAGGTCCTTGGCCAATTTGACTTGCAATTTGGCATTATCACCATCTTGCGAAGCAACGACACCGATATTGTTACCGTCGGCATATTCCGTAGCGCCGCCGTAAACCTGGACATTCTTGTTCAGTTTCACCGCAGCATTGCCGGAATCACCGCTGTACTTCATACCATCGTCCATGGTAGCCACTTCATGTTTAACCGTTGTTTCACCATCTTTTGTTTCATAAATCAGGCGGGTTGTGCCAGCTTGACCATCGACGCCAACGGTACCATTAGCCCCTTTAATAGTCAGACCATTTTTGCCGTCCGCACCATTCAGGCCGA
>OASD01000801.1_pt1 | contig 11213 bp, 9 predicted proteins | sample 1475531 | NCBI WGS metagenome assembly OASD01 (sample SAMEA3360668, study PRJEB22359) | human gut metagenome | biome: ENVO:urban biome; feature: ENVO:human-associated habitat; material: ENVO:feces | place: Bangladesh | collected 2011
GGACTTTTGATGTTCGCAGATTGCTATGTCATAAAAAACTTACAAAATCTGCGTTTCAACAAATTTGCGGAAGAACCATAAAAATGCCCTCAAAAAGAGGGCATTTTTAAGATAAGTATAAATTACTTCAGGCTTAAAGCTAAATCGTAAGTGCTCTTCATGAACTGATGTTTCATGTTGTTGATGCACTCGATGATGTCATGGTGAACTAGTTCGCCACGCTCAACACCGATACAACGACCTGATTCGCCGCTCTTTAATAGCTCACAAGCATATGCACCCATACGTGAAGCTAATACACGGTCAACAGCTGTTGGTGAACCGCCACGCTGAATGTGACCTAGAACAGTAGCACGGGTCTCAAGACCTGTTAACTCTTCTAACTCTTTAGCCATCTGATGAACATCAGTCTGATTCTCGCATACAACCAGGATTGCATGACGCTTGCCTGAATCGATGCCTTTCTTGATGTCAGCATAAACCTGCTCTTTGTTCCACTGAACTTCTGGAACAAGAACTGCCTCAGTACCGCATGATACTGCTGCGCATACAGCTAAATCGCCACAGTGGTGGCCCATAACTTCAACAACGCTGATACGCTTGTGTGAAGAACAGGTATCACGAAGCTTATCGATTGCTTCAACAGCAGTATTTAAAGCTGTATCAAAACCGATAGTTGCATCAGTACCAGCAATATCGTTATCGATTGTGCCTGGTAAACCAATGCAAGGGAAGCCTAACTCAGAAATTAACTTAGCACCCATGTATGAGCCGTCACCACCGATAACTACTAGAGCATCGATGCCGTGTTTCTTCATAACTTCAACACTTTCCTGACGAACCTGAGGCTGCTTGAACTGTGGAAAACGAGCTGTACCTAAGAAAGTACCGCCACGGTTTAACAGATCAGATACTGAGTGGCTGTTTAACTGTACGAAATTACCTGAATGTAATCCTGAGTAACCATCACGTACACCTAAAACTTCCCAACCATATGATAAAGCTGTGCGAACTACAGCACGAATAGCTGCGTTCATACCTGGTGCATCACCACCTGAGGTCAGAACACCAATTTTCTTGATTGCCATATTACACGTGTCCGTTATTTTTAAATTAAGCCTTTGCAGCTGCTTCGATAATAGCAGTGAAATCAGGAGCCTTTAATGAAGCACCACCAATTAAGCCGCCATCAACATCTGGCTGTGCGAAGATGTCAGCAGCATTCTTAGCGTTGCATGAACCACCGTAAAGAATACGTACACCGTCAGCAACTTCTGCATTGAAGGTCTTTAAGAACTCACGGATACCGTGGTGAACGTTCTGAGCGATTTCAGGAGTTGCAGTCTTACCAGTACCGATTGCCCAAATTGGCTCGTAAGCAATGATTGCATTCTTGAATGCTTCGATACCGCATAAATCGATAACAGCCTTGATTTCTGCCTTGCAAACATCAAGAGTCTTACCTGCATCGTACTCAGCCTCTGACTCGCCGATGCATAATACTGGAGTTAAGCCGTTTTCCTGAGCAACTTTGAACTTGCCAGCAACGATTTCGTTTGACTCGTTGTGGTAGCCACGACGCTCTGAGTGACCAACGATAGCGTAGGTGCAGCCGAATTCCTTTAACATCTCAGGTGAGTTCTCACCAGTGTAAGCACCCTTAGTGTGGATATCGCAGTCCTCTGAACCCCACTTTAAGCTTGAACCAGTTGCTAATGATTCAACCATACCAATGAAAATAGCAGGAGCACAAATTGCAACATCTACGTTTGCATTTTTGTCAGCTGGCTCTCTGAATGCCTTAATTAAATCAGTAACAGTTGACTTGGTACCGTTTAATTTCCAGTTACCCATTACAACAGGTTTTCTCATGATCCTATCCTCAATAAATACATTTTTTGATACAGCCGTTAGTGCTGTTCTGATTGAATATCACTTTCTTTTCAGCACACAAACTTTCGGTATTTTACTATAAAAAGCACATTTTGATCGCTTTTTTTTCTTGCAACCCAAAAAAGACAGCTCTTATTGCATAAGAATGCGATGTTTTATGTGAGCGTAAGCGTTTTATTATGGTGGCAAATTTTGGTGCAAATTTCTTTTGAGATATTAAGTGTTTAAAGTATTGTACAGCCAAATTTTCTGTGTATTCGGTTATGAAACTGTCATGTTGTACTTATGAGACTTTCTTCCTTAATATCTCATATCTTAAGGAGTTAAAAAAGGGAACCATATATACAGGAAGGAAATGTATTCCATTAGCAAAAGCATAATTCTTAGTGTGGATAACGTATTTGTTCTTTACTCTTCTACTGAACTTTTCACAAAAGACTTCTAGTGATTTGTGTTGCCTGTAATTGCAAGACTTAACCTCAATAGGACTTATCTTGTCACCTTCAGAGATTAAAAAATCTACTTCATACAGATGATTAGAGGTTTCACTTTTCATAGTGTAATAGAAAAGTTTATAACCTTTTGAAGCTAGCATTTGAGCTATAGCATTTTCGTAAACATAACCCAAATTAGCTTCAAGCTTATCTGAAAGCAATTAGTTATAAATTACATTCTCTGTGTATTTCTTGTCGATAAAAGCAAGTGTAATGAAAAGTCCTGTATCTGAAAGAAACAATTTGTAGCGGCTGTCATCAGCAAAAAGACTTACTTCATCATTTGGATTTATTACTTTGTAGGCAATGTTAAGTGCATAGGAACTTAAAATATCTAGCAGTAACTTCTGAACACTAACAGATTTTGCTCCTTTCTTTACATTAGACAGGATAAAACTAGAGGCTTGGTTAAGCAGGTTTTCAGGTATTGCCTTGAATAACTTGTAAGCAAATCCTTTTCTCTTAATCTTTAAAAGATCATCTTCATATTATTTTAGGATCTGTCTTTTTACACTGTCTACCTCTTCAAGGTTGTTTGTAATTGTATAAGTTCTGATAGCTTCAGGCATACCTCCTATTAACATGAAGAAGTTAAATTTTTGCATTAAGTTTTGGTGTAGAGTCGTTCCTGCCTCGTTTTTATCTTCTATGAGCTGTTTTATGGTATCAGCTGTGATTTCATCTCCAGTAGCCCATAAAAACTCTTCAAAATCTAAAGGTATTAGAGTGAGTTTTTACTCTTCACCTGGTATCAGAATATTTTGAAGGTTCTTCTTACGCTCAAGATATGAGCCTGTTTCTAGATATTTATATCTGCCATCTGCTACAAGATATTTGATAGCCTGTCTTGCTCGAGGAAAGTACTCAACCTCATCAAAAATAATGACTGAGTCATGTTCATAGAGTCTTACATGAGTAAACTGTTGCAGCTTTAGAAAGAACCAATCTAAATTCTGCATGTCATCAAACAAGCTTATGAGCTCTTTAGTTGCTGTTTCAAAGTCAATCAGAATGTAGGTTTAAATTCATTTTTAGCAAACTCTTTTACAAGCGTAGTTTTACCAACACCGTTAGCACCTTTAATTAAAAGAGCATTGCGATTGCTGTGTTTTTCTTTCCACTCTAAAAGAGACTTCTAACTCTTTCTTTTGAAAATGAATTTGTCTATTAAGTATCGACCTATAGTTAGCGATCATACTTAAATTCTGATTTAATTAGAAATAAAAATGACGCTAATCCCCATTCATTAAAAAGTAAATACGCTGTTAAATACATAGTCTTTAGCACTTTTGCTTTTACTTAGTCTACTTGTAACTAAGAGCTGTCAGGCGAATTGATTATCAAAAGAACTATTCATATTCAGAAAAAGAAGCAATTCCTGAATAAGAAACAAACCGTTAGAATGTAAAGATGAGTTTTCTTCTTTACATTATTCACGGAGTGAGGGGCGATCTTTTGAAAATCTAAACAGCATTAACAGCTGTATACATCTTTAACTGTAGTTAAACTGGAAAGAAGCAGCAAACTCAGCCATTCTTTGTTTACGCTCTTTCTCATTTTTAGCGATCTTTTCTTCAGCTTTCTGTCTTTCCTTCTTGTAATTGAACTCCTTGCAGTTATAGCGTCTGAGGTAATCAATGAGGCTATAACCTAAGACATACAGGGGGAGCATGATTACTTTAGGATTGTATTGGTTTGTTAGTACAGTTGATTGAGATATGGTCTCAATAGCAGTAGTAGAGCAGTCACTTACTGCTTTCATTAACATAGAGATATTTGTAATCATCTCTAAGGCATTATTTAATGGAATGCTTTGGTAGCTCAAAAGAGTATTTACCATGTTATCGACTAATTGAGCTACTGATGCTGACACACTAAGAGAATGTTCTGATCCAAAAAAGATAGGAGTGTCATCTAAGGACAATTCATTTTCAAAGATAGACTTTGAAGCATAATGGGATGAATTTAAAAATATCTCTTTTAACTCTTGTTCAATTACTTGAGGATCGGTGTCATCATTATTTAATGAAGCATCGTGTCTAGAAACTGGAGCTAACTCATCTATAGCATCAGTATTTACAGGCTCTAAACTCTCAGAACCAAAATCTTGAGAATAAGCTTCACCGTGCAGAGCTTTTTTACCTTTTAAAAACTCTGCTTTTGAAGAATTCGATGAGGAGCATAGTTCTTTATTATTAGCATAATAAAAAGCAGAGCTTGCAGTTGCTGAATCTAAAGATGCTTTAGATTCAGCAGAAATGATTCCCTGCTTTAAAGAATTGAGCTTATCCTCGTAAGTTTGCTGTTTAGATTGTCTTTCAAGCTCTCGTTGAAATGCAACTAAACTGCTAGTATCGAGAGCTCCTGCATTGATAGTGTTGGCTATAAGATTGGTATTCGGTAAAAGCGTTGCTGTAGCTGCACTTGTAGCATTAGATGAAAGGGTTGATGCATTTACAGCATTGCTTTGCATAGAAAAAAACAGTTTTTTAGCAAGCAAACTGTCAGATGACAGTAAAATTGCCTGTACATTGCCCAAATTCAGTACATTTCCCATTTTTATAATTTCCCAAAAATTATGTTTTTTTAGGAAGGTGCAAGGATAGTGCCATTATTTAACTTTATGATCTTTAATAATATTTTTAATTTATAAGAAAGATTACCTGCCACTTCCTGCCAAAAATGGCAAAGACGAGGCAAATTTGAATTGACAATAATTTATAAAACTTTAAAAATAAGGCTTTCATATATCTATTATTGAATTACTCAATAAATATAAAAGTTAACATCAACTTTATTACAACATTACAGACCTATAGATGTAGAGCACATATTCAAAGTTACCTATCTAGAAATTTGTAAGGTTAGGATTATTTACCTGTGTTTAAGACAGTAAGATTAATGTTTTAGAACAAGACAGATTTAAATCTAAAAGTTGTTAACTTCAACTATAAAAAGATTATTCAGCTTTTCAACAGGAGCCTAGTTTTATGCGCGTTCTTAAGTTTGGCGGTACATCAGTTGCAAATGCTCAGCGATTTCAGGATGTAGCTGAAATTGCGCTTGATACTGCTAAGAGATCACAGACAGCTTTAGTTCTGTCTGCTCCAGCAAAGATCACCAATTTATTAGTAGCTTTGGTAGCACAGGGTGCTGCCGGTAAAGACGGAAGCGAAGAGTTTGCTCAGATCCGCGCTATTGTTGAACCAATTATTACAACCTTAGGCTCAAAGTACGAAAAGTTCGACACTGACAATATTTTAGGTGAATTCAACAAGACCATGGACATCTTAAAACAGCGTTTAGATGGTATGGTTTTATTAGGTGTATGTCCTGAACTTGTAATGGCATTCGTTGAAAGCCGTGGTGAGAGTTTCTCAATTCTAATCATGTCAGAGCTGTTAAAGGCTTTAGGCAAGAAAGTAAGAGTAATTGATCCTGTTCAGGTATTAGTAACAGAAGGCGGTATCATGGAGTCTTCTGTAAACATTGAGCTGTCAAGAGCACGTTATGCCGCTCTGCCTGATGACAAAGAAGCTATCACTTTAATGTCAGGCTTCTGTGGCGGTAATGCTCAAGGTCAGTTAGTACTGTTAGGCAGAAATGGTTCTGATTACTCAGCTGCATGTTTAGCTGCAATTTCAAATGCTGAATGCTGTGAAATCTGGACAGACGTTGACGGTGTTTACAGCTGTGATCCAAGAGTAGTAGAAGGCGCAGTTCTTCTAAAGAAGATGTCATACGCTGAAGCTATGGAGTTATCTTACTTTGGTGCTAAGGTTCTACATCCTCGTACCATTGCTCCTATTGCACAGTTTGAGATCCCTTGCTTAATTAAGAACACCAAGAATCCAAAAGGTCCTGGCACCTTAATTTCTGAGGAAACTGATTTATCAGTACCAATTAAAGGTATTTCTGACTTAAAGAATGTTGCTCTAATCAATATCTCAGGTCCTGGTATGAAGGGTATGGTAGGTATGGCAGGTCGTCTGTTTACCGCTGTATCAAGAGCAGGCATTTCTATTACCTTAATTACTCAGTCATCATCTGAGTACTCAATTTCATTCTGCATCAGCCAGTCAGAACTTGCTAAGGCTAAGAAAGTAATCAATGCAGAATTTAAGTTAGAGCTAAAAGATGGCTTATTAAATCCTGTTGAAATAAAGGAAGGTTGCGCAATTATCTCCGTTGTAGGCGATGGTATGCGCATGGTGCGCGGAATTTCAGGTAAATTCTTTAGAGCCTTAGCTGAGGCAAACGTAAACATCAGAGCAATTGCTCAGGGCTCATCTGAACGTTCAATCTCAGCTGTAATCTCACAAAAGAGAGTTACAGAGGCGGTAGCTTTTGCCCATACAGCTTTCTTTAATTCAAGACAGCGTATTGATGTTGTACTAATCGGTTGCGGTGGTGTAGGTGGTGAGCTTTTAGCTCAGATAAAGCGTCAGAGAACAGAATTGTCAGACAGTCACGGTATTGATATTCGTGTTGTAGGTATCGGTAACTCTAAGCACTTTATCTCAGATCCAAATTGTGTGGATTTAGAGAACTATAAAGATTTATTAGCTAAGAGCGATAAACCTACATTAACTCCAGAGGCAGCAGAGCAGTTAATTAAAGACGCTCATTTAATTAACCCTGTTTTAGTTGATTGCACCTCATCTGAAGAGTTAGCTCTTAAGTATGTTGATTTCATGAAAGCAGGTTACCATGTGGTAACACCTAGCAAGAAAGCTAACACCGGTTCTTATGAGTACTATCAGGAGTTAAGAAGAACAGCTCGTGCTCAGCACAGAAAGTTCTTATATGAAGCAAACGTAGGTGCTGGTCTTCCTGTAATCAATACTGTGCAGAATGAGTTAGCAGCAGGCGACAGACTTATTGACTTCTCAGGAATCTTATCAGGTACTCTTTCATACCTGTTTGGTTTAGTTGAAGATGGTATGACCTTATCAGAGGCAACTAAGATTGCTTATGAGAAGGGCTTTACTGAGCCAAATCCAAAAGACGATCTTGATGGTATGGATGTGGCAAGAAAACTGTTAATTCTAGCTCGTGAATGCGGTCTGAAGTTAGAGTTATCAGACGTTGATGTACAAGGAGCTGTTCCTTCTGAATATTTACAGGGCAATAATGCTTTGGAAGTTATCGAGAACATCAAGAAAGCTGATGCTTCATTTACATCTTTAGTTGAAAAAGCTAAAGCTGAAGGTAAGGTATTACGCTATGTCGGTTCTATTAAAGACGGTAAGTGCACCTGCTCTGTACAGGCAGTAGGTCCTGATCAGGCTTTATTCAAGGTTCGTGACGGTGAGAATGCTTTAGCATTCACCACAGCTTACTATCAGCCAATTCCATTAGTAATCAGAGGTTATGGTGCAGGTACTGCAGTAACTGCAGCAGGTGTGCTCTCTGATGTTTTACGTTTACAGAATTGGGCTCATGAGGATTAGAATTTAACCATGTCTAAGATTTTTAAAGCATATGCTCCTGCATCAGCTGCAAACCTGTCAGTAGGTTTTGATTTATTAGGCGCAGCTCTAAAACCAATCGATGGAGCTTTATTAGGAGATGAAATTACCATCTCTGAAAACTCAGAGAAAGGTTGTGATGTTGCAGTGGTTGGTCGTTTTGCCCACAAACTGCCATCTGATCCAAAAAAGAACATCGTATACGATGCATATTTAATGTACAAAGATGCCTTAGAGAAAAAAGGCTTAAAAATTAAAGATGTGCACATGGAGTTATCTAAGAACCTTCCAGTGTGCTCAGGTTTAGGCTCATCAGCAGCTTCTGTGGTAGCTGCTGTAGTAGCACTAGATGCTATTCATTCAGAAGCTTTAGGTCAGGAAGGCTGCCTTGAGCTTATGGGTAGACTTGAGGGAAAAATCTCAGGCTCTATTCATTACGATAATGTTGCTCCATGCTATTTCGGTGGTCTGCAGCTTATCGTTCAGGAAAATGGAGTGATATCTACCACTCTTCCTGATTTTGATAACTGGTACTGGGTATCATGTTTCCCTGGTATTAAAGTTTCAACTAATGCTGCTCGTCAAATTCTTCCAAAGGAATATTCACGTGTTGATGTGATTACCTTTGGCCGTCGTTTAGCTACCTTCGTACATGCTTGTCATGAGGGTAATGACAAGCTTGCAGCTTCCTGCTTAATCGACGTAATTGCAGAGCCATACAGAGCAAGCTTAATTCCAGGTTTTACTGATGCAAGAGAGCATGGTAAGACCTTGGGAGCTCTTGCAACCGGTATTTCAGGCTCAGGTTCATCTGTATTCTCAATCTTTGAAGACAAAGAAAAGGCAGAGCAGATGAAAGAATATCTTGAGAGAAACTTTATTGCCAACGAAGACGGATTCTGTCATATTTGTAAGATAGACAGACGTGGTGCCTATGCAGAAGCTTTAGAGGATTAGTAAATAGATTATGGAACTATACAATTTAAAAGATCATAACGAGAAGGTATCTTTTGCACAGGCAGTTGTAAAAGGTATTGGTAAAGATCAGGGCTTATTCTTCCCAGATCATATTGAGCCATTAGCTAATGTAGATGAGTTATTAGACCTACCATTAGTTGAGCGTTCTCAAAAGATTTTACGTCACTTAATCGGTGATGAGATCCCTGAATTAGAGAGCATTATTGCTGATGCTTTTACTTTTAAAGCTCCAATAGTAAAAGCTGATGAGAATGTATATGCCTTAGAGTTATTCCACGGTACCACCTTAGCATTCAAAGACTTTGGTGCTCGCTTCATGGCTCGAGTCTTAGGCTCTATCCGTGGTGATAAGCATTTAACTATTTTAACTGCAACCTCAGGTGATACTGGCGCTGCAGTAGCTGCTGCTTTCTATGAGCAGAAGGGTATTGATGTTGTAGTTCTATATCCAAAAGGAAAGATTTCAGATCTTCAGGAAAAGTTAATTGCCACATTAGGCAAGAATATTAAGGCAGTTCAGGTTGACGGTATTTTTGACGAATGTCAGGACATGGTAAAGACTGCCTTTGATGATGTTGAGTTTAAGACTGCTGTAGGTCTTAACAGTGCCAACTCAATTAACATCAGCCGTTTATTAGCTCAGGTATCATACTATTTTGAGGCGGTATCACAGCTGCCAAAAGAGAAGAGAAACAGTGTGGTATTCTCTGTTCCATGCGGTAACTTCGGTAACATCACCGCTGGTTTAATTGCTAAAGCCTTAGGTCTTAAGGCCCGTTTTGTGATCTCCTGCAATGCCAATGACACTGTACCACGTTACCTTCAGTCAGGTAAGTGGGATCCTCATGCAACAGTTGCAACACTGTCAAATGCAATGGATATCTCAAGACCTAACAACTGGCCACGTGTTGAAGCTTTAGTTAAGATGCAGGGCTGGTCTTTAAAGGACTTTGCTTTTGGTTCTATGTCAGATGCTGAAACAGAAAAGACCATGCAGAACCTTTATAAGAAGACTGGTTACGTTTTAGAGCCTCATGCTGCTATTGCATATCAGACTTTAGAGAATAACCTAAAAGAAGGTGAAACTGGTATCTTCTTAGGTACTGCACATCCAGCTAAGTTCAAAGCTGATGTAGACAGAATTTTAGGTATCGATTTACCTCTACCTCAGGCTTTAGCTGATAAAGCTAAGTTAGCTTCACAGGCTGTAGAGTTACCTGCTGACTACAATACTTTAAAAGCTTATGTTTTAAAGGAACTAAAACTTAACTAGTTTAAGTTCAAATCTTTAATACAAAGTTTCTAGTACAGTCTAGAAAAGAACAATAAAAGATCTTTCACTTAATTAAAAGGGGAAGATCTTTTTTTATGATTGTAAGGTACAATAAAGAAAATAGTTAAGAGGAAGCAATTATGCCAATTGATCAAGGTAGATATGTCTGCGCCTATACAGATTTTGGATTTAAAAGACTGTTTGGAACAGAACTAAACAAAGATATCTTAATAAGCTTTTTAAATTCATTTTTGAATTTAAAAGACAAGATTGTAGATTTGTCATATTTATCTTTAGAGCAATTAGGAGATCTAGTCTCAGATAGAGATGCAATCTTTGACGTATACTGCAAAACCTCAGATGATGCATATATCATTGTCGAAATGCAAAATGCTGTTCAGAACTATTTTAAAGATAGAAGCATCTTTTACAGCTCATTTGCTATAAGAAATCAAGCTCCACAAGGAGTTTGGAATTACCAATTAAAGGCCGTTTATACCATAGGTATTTTAAACTTTGTATTAGATAAAGACAGTGAACCATATCGCCATGAGGTTGTTTTGTATGACAAAGCAGTAAAAAAACAATTTTATGACAAATTAGCTTACTACTATTTAGAATTACCAAAGTTCACTAAAAATGCAGATGAACTTGAAACTATACAAGATAAGTGGATGTTTGCGATTAAGAATCTTTCTGCTTTAAATGACAAACCTGTTGCCTTAAAAGAACAAGTTTTCACAAGGTTATTTAGAATTGCTGAAATAGCTAAATTTTCAGAAAAGGAAAAATATGCTTATGAAGAAAGTCTGAAGAAAATGTGGGATAACTACGCAACTTTAGAATCAAGTTTTACAGAAGGTCAAAAAAAAGGAAAAGAAGAAGGCTTGAAACAAGGAAAGGAAGAAGGTTTAAAACAGGGACTAGAAAAAGGTTTGAAACAAGGAATAGAAAAAGGTTTGAAACAAGGAATAGAAGAAGGTTCAAAGCAGGCACAAGTAAATATTGCCATAAAAATGAAAAATAAAGGCATGAGCTCTGAAGATATACTTAATTTAACAGGCCTAAAAGAAGGCCAATACTAAAAATGGTAATTGTTATTTT